>Ga0307417_10000010_pt1 | contig 70895 bp, 65 predicted proteins | sample SalMarWE160210MG_2_FD_202514 | JGI IMG/M metagenome (GOLD analysis project Ga0307417, IMG submission 202514) | Salt marsh sediment microbial communities from the Plum Island Ecosystem LTER, Massachusetts, United States - WE1602-10 | ecosystem: Environmental > Aquatic > Marine > Intertidal zone... | reverse complement strand
ATGGACCTTCCCCCCCATATCCATTCTCTTCATCTCGACGGCATGGGCTTTCGAGAAGGCGATCTCGCTCAATGCGAAGGCGGCGCCCGCGGCGCCCATGTATTGCAGGAATTTCCGCCTGTCCATCTCCGCTTCCCGGATTTGCTTCCCTCTGTCATTGCCCATGGAAAACCTCCCTATTTTGTTGTTTTACCTGCACTTTAGCGCCCCGAGAAAGGTCGTATCCTGGCCGCGGTTTCTTCCCGATCGCCTCCTTTCTTCAAATATCTTGGTTTTCGTGCGTGGAGTTTATGAATGGATAAGTATGGATGCAGGAAACCATACACCGGAAGAAATTGTCAAGAATATTTCTCCTTCTCGCGACGATGCGCACGCAGGAAATACCGACTCTTATGCACGATCCGTGGATCCGGGAATCTCACCTTGGCAGGCGACATGGACCGAACGACTGCCGGGCCGTCAGGGAACGGGAAGAAAAGGGGGCTTCCCCGATGTGGTAAGATGCACGCATTCGATTTTCCAGAGGGAGAGCCGAACAGCATGAACCGGGCGCAGTTCGTGACGCTTGCCGAGGCCGCCGCCGCCGTGCCGTCGGGGGCAAAGATCGCGATCGGCGGGGCGATGGTCATGAGCCCGATGGCATTCGTCCGGGAATTGGTCCGGCAGAAGAAGAGGGATCTCGACCTCGTCGTCGTTCCCGTGGGGGGGATCAACATCGACTTGCTGGTCGGGGCCGGGTGCGCCCGCTCCATCGAGTTTCCCCAGATCTCGATGGGGGAGTTCGGCATGGCGCCGAACTTCCGGCGGGGAGTCGAAAGCGGTCGGATCATAACGCACGAACACTCCTGACCCGGCATTCTGGCCGGTCTCCAGGCTGGAGCCTCCGGATTGCCGTTCCACCCCATGCTCGGATTCGCCGGGACCGACTACGAAAAGGTCCGGGAGGATTTCCGGACCGTCAAGGACCCGTATTCGGGGAACGAAATCTTTGTCGTGCCGGCGATCCGCCCGGACTGGGCGGCCATCCACGCGATTCGCGCCGACGAAACGGGAAACGTCGTCTGTTCCGCTCTCGAGTCGGACCGGCTCGCCGTCCTCGCGGCGAAGCGCGCGATAGTAACCGTGGAGGAAGTCGTCCCGCCGGAAAAACTCGTCGCCCGGCCCGGGGAGATCTTCCTCTCCGCCCTCCACATCGATCTGGTCGTCGTGACGCCTCGGGGCGCTCACCCGGCAGGATGCGTCCACTGCTACGGGATCGATCGCGCCCACGTCGAGGAGTACCTCGCCGCGGCGAAGACGCCGGAAGGGTTTATGGAATACCTGTCCCGGTTCATCCTCGGAAAGACCGAGGAAGAATATTACGGGCTAGCCTTAAGGAAGGTGGTCTGACGCGCCATGCCCCTCGCCCTCGAGGGATGCCTCCCGGAGGAACACCTTGCCTTCCAGGTGTCCCTCGAGGTTCGGGATTTCGAGCGGACGGCGGTGGGGACTCTCTCTCCCGTTCCTCTCCTGGGAGTGCTCCACGCAAGGGCCCGTCATGCCGACCACGGAAAGTTCCTCTTCTTCGGGTCGGAAGACACCCCCGTGACCGACGGATCCCGGGAACTGTTCGACCTGGCGCAGCGGGGAAAACTCGACCTCTTCTTCCTGTCGGGCGCCCAGGTCGACCGGAAGGGGAACATCAATCTTACCTGCATCGGGGAGTACGCGAATCCCCGCGTCCGGCTTCCCGGAGGGGCGGGTTCGGCGATGCTCTACTACATGACGCGACGCGTCGTCCTGTTGACCCTTGCCCACTCCCCGCGCGTGTTTGTGGAGAAATGCGACTTCATCACTTCCGCGGCGAGTACCCCGCACTACCCGTGGCGCCGGGGCGGTCCCACGAAGCTCATCACGCCCCTTTGCACGATGGAGTACGACGGCGACGATGCCGAGTGGCGCCTTGCCTCCCTCCATCCCGGCGTACCGTTCGATGAGGTGCAAAAGCAGACGGGATTCCCCCTCATGCCGGAGAAGGTTCCGGAGACGCCCTCCCCTTCCCCGTCCGACCTCGCGCTGATGCGCGCCCAGATTCCGCTTCTTCGGCGCTCCTACCCCGTCTTCGCCGACGAATTGTCGCGGAAGATCGGGTAGTCCGGGGTGGGCGGGGCGGGTCTCGCTCCGCAGCCTCGGAGGGGGGCTCCGTTCGTGGCTCGCCGTGCGGTGAATCTGCACGGCTGCGCTTAACCTCACTGCGCCCCCACTCCTTCGACTTGCTGCGCCCTTTGGCCCCCGCGAAATAGCGCGCGCCATCAGAGGTGTCCCCCATAAAGGGGCGTTCCGGCGCCCGCCGCAGGGGAGGAAGAGTTCTTAGGAACGTCCCTGGTCTTAGGGAAAAAAACCCCGGAAGCGCTTTCGTCTCCGGGGTTTGCGAGGTCGATGGAGCGGGCGACGGGATTTGAACCCGCGACTTCAACCTTGGCAAGGTTGCACTCTACCACTGAGTTACGCCCGCGTCGGGACCTCGATTCTAAGAGAATCGCCACCGCATTGTCAAGAAATCGGTCCGGCCACCCTCCTACTTGAAGATCTCCCTGACGAACCTGAGGAAATAGTCCAACCCCGACAACGCCGTCAGGATCAGGCCGGGCACCAGGAACAGCATCCCCAGAAGGTGGAAGTCGATACCCATCAAGGGGTAGTTGAGGATGAGGGCCCCGACACCAATGGACAGAATGATCGTCTTCGCCTTCCCCAGGCGAGAGGCCGCAATGACGAATCCCTCGGTGGAAGCGACCCCGCGGAGCGCCGTGACGCCGATCTCCCTGCCAATGATGATGACCACCATCCAGGCCGGCACCCTGCCCGAAGGAATCAGCATCACGATCGACGCGCAGACCAATAGCTTGTCCGCCAGCGGGTCGAGCAGCTTCCCCAGGGAGGTGACCATCTGGTAGCGCCTCGCGATGTACCCGTCGAACAGGTCGGTGAAGGACGACACGGTGAACAAAATTGTCGCCGCCACCGACCGGGACAGGGAAATGTCGCGGCCGTCCGGGGTATACAGCAGAAGCACGACGATCGGAACGGTGAGAATCCGGATAAGGGTAAGAACGTTGGGCGGGTTGAGCCGGCTGTTTCCGTTCATTCGAGGGACTGGTATCGCTGGTAGTAATTCATCACCCTTTTTACATAGAGACGGGTCTCATCGTACGGCGGAATGCCGCCATACTTCTTCACTGCCGCGGGGCCGGCATTGTAGGCGGCCACGGCGTTGACGAGATTCCCGCCGAACGTCCCCAGCAATTCCTTGATGTACCTTACCCCCCCCTCGATGTTCTCTATCGGATCGAAGGGGTCGGTGACGTTTAACCGCTTCGCCGTGAACGGCATGAGCTGCATCATTCCCTGCGCCCCCTTGGGCGACACGGCGAGCCGCTCCCCGTTTGATTCGGCCTTGATGATTGCCTTGATCAGGGCGGGGGGCAGGTTGTTCGCCCGGGAGCACTGTTCGGCGTACGCCATCATCCAGGCATTATCCCTCACCGAAGACCTCCGAGCAGGGGGGGGCTTGGGGGCCTCCCGGAGGTAGAGGTCTGCTTTCGTGTCACCCGGGGTGTTGGTGAAGTGAACGACCCCGGCCCGGTCCACATATCGATAGATATCCCCCCAAATATCCATTGGACATAAGAAGACGGATATGATTAAAAATATGCGTAAATACTTCATATTTTTGCATTCTAGTAGACTCGCATTTCCCTTGTCAATCGGGATGAGGTTCCGCAGGAGGCGGTCAATGGAAAAGCATTCCCATTTTCTGGTCGTCGGAAGCGGCATCGCAGGCTTGAGTTTTGCGCTCCGCGCGGCCAAGAAGGGGTCGGTCACCATCATCACGAAAGGGAAGGCCTCCGAGTCCAGCACGCAATACGCCCAGGGCGGAATCGCCACCGTCTGGAGCATCGAGGATTCGTTCGAATCCCATATCGAGGACACGCACCGGGCGGGGGCCGGGATCTGCCAGCCCGACGTGGTGGACATGGTCGTCCGCGACGCTCCCGAGAGGATCCGAGAGCTGATTGAGTGGGGAGTCCGGTTCACTCGCGGGGTCGGGGGGAAGAAGTTCGACCTCGGCCGCGAGGGGGGACATTCAAAGCGCCGGATTTTCCACGCCCGGGACCTGACCGGACGCGAGGTGGAGAGGGCATTGCTTTTCCGGGCACGCGCCAATAGCCGGATCCGGATCTTCGAGAACCATGCCGCCATCAACCTCATCCCCCGCCACAAGGTGGAGTCGTTCGAGCGCCGGAAGGAAGACGAGGTAATCGGAGCCTACGTCCTCGACCTGAAGACGGGGAGGATCCACACGTTTCTGGCGGACGCCACGATCCTTTCCACAGGCGGATCCGGCAAGGTCTACCTGTACACGAGCAACCCCGACATAGCCACCGGGGACGGCATCGCGATCGCGTACCGCGCAGGAGCAACGATCGCCAACATGGAATTCGTCCAGTTCCACCCCACCTGTCTTTACCACCCGCACGCCAAGTCCTTCCTCATCTCGGAGGCGATACGCGGTGAAGGGGGAAAGCTGCTCAATCGGGCGGGCAGACAGTTCATGAAGGGGGTGCACCCCATGCGGGATCTCGCCCCCCGCGACATCGTCGCGCGGGCCATCGACGCGGAGCTGAAGCGGACGGGGGAGGACTGCGTCTACCTCGACGTCACACACAAGGGGGCTGCCTTTATCCGGAAGCGGTTCCCGAACATCCACAAGACGTGCCTTTCCTTCGGGATCGATATCACCAGGGAACCGATCCCGGTCGTCCCCGCGGCGCATTACCAGTGCGGCGGCGTTCGGACCGACATGAACGGGGAATCCGACATGCGGCGGCTCTTCGCCATCGGGGAATGCGCGTGCACCGGCCTGCACGGGGCCAACCGGCTCGCCTCCAATTCCCTCATCGAGGCCCTCGTCTTCTCCGACCGGGCGGTCGCGCGGGCCGCCCAGGCATATGCCGGGAAGTTTCGCCCCAAGGTCCGCGTGCCGGATTGGGACCCGGGGAACGCACAGGACTCGGACGAAGCGGTCGTGGTCTCCCACAACTGGGACGAGATCCGCCGGTTGATGTGGAACTACGTCGGCATCGTCCGCTCGAACAAGAGGCTGGAACGAGCGCTCGACCGGATCGAACTCCTGAAAAAGGAGATCTCGGAGTACTACTGGAACTTCAAGGTGACGGGGGATCTGCTGGAACTTCGCAACATCTGCACTGTCGCGGAGGTGATCGTCCGGTGCGCCATGCAGCGGAAGGAAAGCCGTGGGCTGCACTCCACGATCGACTACCCCTACCTCGACGAGGAGCACGGGCGAAAGGACACTCTCATCCGTCGGACATGGTTTTAACGGGCGCCGGCCTCCAGGGTTCCGTTCCGGAAGAGTCCGAGCACCGAGAGGGCCGATGCGACCTGTCCGGCGAGGCGCCAAACCGAGGCGTACCTGCAGCGGTCCTCGAATGCCGGAATCTGAGGGAATGGATCCCTGGAGACCGGCTAGTCCCAGACCAGCACGGCGCGCCCCTGGACCCCCGAGAGGACCAACTTGAACCGGGGCGCGGCAATCGCCGTCTCCACCTTCTCCCCCGCCTCCTTGGGAAACGCCACTTCGTAGGCCCGGTACCAGGTGCCCGAGTAGGGGAAGAAGCGCGTTACCTCCTCGGAACGCAAGGATGTCCTCCTCACGTAGACCGGCCGAAAATCTCTCTCGTCCGCCCGCACGAGGTGGAGGCTCCACAGGGTTTCTTTCTTGTCGAGATCGTTCGCCCGATCGTCGGGTATAAAGAGGGCAACGAAAAAGCGTTCGTACGTTTCGGACTCCTCCCTCCACCGGTCGATCATCCGATTCTTGCGTTCCGCATCGAGGTAGTAGATGTTGGCATACTCCTCCGAGAATGCCTGGACCCATTCGGGGGAAAGCCACGTGGAGGAGAGAATAAACCGTATTTCCAGGCCGTCGTGCACTTCCCTTGTGCGCGTGAATGCCTCGGTGGTGCGCGCATACCGCTTCGACCCGATCACCTTTTCGTAGAGCTGCATCACACGGGTTCCACAGCCGGCGGACAGGAAAACGAATGCCGCGAACGCCCCCGCAAGGAGGCAGATCTTTCTGCGCACGCGGCCCTCAGGCATTTTCGACGTCCTCTTTCCGGAACATCGGCTCGAGGCGGTAGCCCTTTTCCGACAGGAACTCCGCCCCGCCCTCGTTGCGGTCGACGATGCAGAGCACCCGAACGACCACCAGTCCGACCTCCTCGGCCCGCTCGATCGCGCGGAGGGTGGATGCCCCTGTGGTGACTACGTCCTCCACGATGGCCACCCGCATGCCGGATTTCAGGTTCTTGACCCCCTCGACCCACTGCGCGGTGCCGTGTTTCTTCGGTTCCTTCCGGATGATAAAGGCGGGGATCGGAGTGCCCCGGAGAGCGCTGGTAAGGGATACGGCGGTCACGATCGGGTCCGCCCCCAGCGTGATCCCCCCCACCGCCTCGGGCATTCCGTCTCTCGCGAGCATCTCGCAGAGAATCCTCCCGGTCAGGACAGCCCCCTCGGCGTCGAGCGTCGCCTGCTTGCAGTCGATGTAGAAATCCGATTCTCGTCCCGAGGAGAGGATCACTTTCCTCTTCTCGTAGCTTTTCTCCTTCAGGATGGCAAGAAAACGCTCCCGGTCGCCGCCCATCGTTACGCCCCCGGTCGTGATGAGATCTCAGCTATGCGATCAGATCCTTACGGATCCGCGAAACAACGGGAGTTGCTCCTCGATGTCCAGGACTTCGAGAGGCACCATGTAGTCGCCCGTAAAGCAGGCATCGCAGTACCCTTTTCCCTCGTTGGGAACACAGGCATGAAGACCCTCGACGCTCAGGTACGCCAGGCTGTCGGATGTGAGATACGTCCTGATCTCCTCCAGGGTGTGGGTCGCCCCGATGAGGTCGCGTCGCAGGGGGGTGTCGATTCCGTAGAAGCACGGGTGGGTCGTGGGAGGAGAGCTGACCCTCACGTGGATCTCCTTCGCCCCGGCGTCCCGAATCATCTTTATGATCTTTCGCCCTGTCGTCCCGCGCACGATCGAGTCGTCGACCACGACTACGCGCTTCCCTCCCACCACGTCCCGGACCACGTTCAGCTTGATCTTCACCCCGAAGTGCCGGATAGATTGCTGCGGCTCGATGAATGTCCGCCCCACGTAGTGGTTTCGGATCAGGCCCATCTCGAAGGGGATGCCCGAAGCCTCCGAGAAACCGAGCGCCGCGGGGACGCCCGAGTCGGGGACGGGGATGACGATGTCCGCGTCCACCGGGCCCTCCATCGCAAGCTGGCGGCCAAGGCGCTTGCGGACCTGATAGACCGAGGAGCCGCCGAAGATCGAGTCGGGGCGGGAAAAATAAACATGCTCGAAGATGCAGAACCGGTGCGGAGCGGGGAAAAAGGGGCGGGACGTATGGGCGCCGCGATCGTCGATCACGATCATCTCGCCCGGCTCCACTTCCCGGAGAACTTCACCCTCGATGAGGTCCAGCGCGCACGTTTCGGAGCAGAGGACGTACCCTCCTTTGATCTTGCCGAATACGAGGGGCCGAATCCCGTGTGGGTCCCGCACCCCGATCAGCTTATCCCGGGTCAGGAAGAGGAGAGAATACGCCCCCCGTACGCGGGACAGGGCGTCCACGATCCTGTCCTCGAGACGGTCGAGACGCGAGCGGGCGATCAGGTGGACAATGACCTCCGTGTCCATCGTCGACTGGAAGATCGACCCTTCCACCTCGAGGTCGCTTTTCAGCCGATGCGCGTTGACCAGGTTCCCGTTATGGGAGATTGCGATGGAGCCGCTTTCGAAATCGACGACAAACGGCTGTGCGTTCTTCAGTTCGGATGTCCCGGCCGTGGAGTAGCGCACGTGCCCGATGGCGATATTGCCGGGCAACCTCGCGAGGATGTCCTCGGAAAAGATATCGGCGACCAGCCCCATCTCCTTGTGGAAGATAATGCCCTCGCCGTCCGAGGATGCGATCCCCGCACTCTCCTGCCCCCTGTGCTGGAGCGCGTAAAGTCCGAGGTATACGAGGTTCGCGGCCTCCGCGTGGCCGTACACCCCGAATATTCCGCACTCTTCGTGTATTTCCGGCAGCATCTCCGTCACGCTTCCCCCATGCCCGTGGACTGGCCCGGGGCATCTTCCCGCTCCCGGGCGTTCTCTCCGGGCCTGACACCGGCGATCCCGGGGAACTCTTCTCCGGCAACATCTGATTTTATTGTATTACGGAATCTCCCGTCGTCCGTGCAACCCGCGTTTTTCTTCCGCGAAATTCCCGGGATCGAGGCGTCCATGCGCGCCACCATGGGTAGAAGGCCTCCTTGGGGGCCGATTCTGCGGACTGCCGGCAGGCCCGCAGCAAGAATACCTTCGGCCGTTCGGCCCGTTTCAGAACACGCGGTCGAATATGGCATCTATATGCTTCAGGTACTGCTTCCCGTCGAACAACTTCCGAAACTCCTCCCGGCTCATACGCGACCGGACCTCTCGGTCCTTCCATAACAACCCCGCGAGGTCCATTTCCTTCCGCCACGCCTCCATGGCCGACTTCTGAACGATCTCGTAAGCCCGTTCACGCGACAGACCCCGGGCGGCGAGCGCCAGCATGACCCGTTGGGAGAACAGAAGCCCGTGCGTCCCGGCAATGTTTTTCTTCATCCGCTCCGGATTCACGACCAGCGTCTCCATGATGTCATGGAAGCGCGTCAGGGCGAAATCGAGCACGATGGTGGCGTCCGGCGCAATCACCCGCTCCGCGGAGGAATGGCTGATATCGCGCTCGTGCCAGAGGGATACGTTCTCGAGAGCGGTGAGTGCGTACCCCCGGAGAAGGCGCGCGAGCCCACACAGGTTCTCGGACAAGACCGGATTCCGTTTGTGGGGCATCGCCGAGGACCCTTTCTGCCCTTTCGAGAAGTGTTCCTCCACTTCCCGGACTTCGGTCCTTTGCAGGTGCCGGATTTCGGTGGCGAACTTCTCGAGGGATGCGCCGACGACGGCGATCGTGGCGAACACCTCGGCGTGACGGTCCCGCTGCACCACCTGGGTCGAAACAGGGGCAGGCCGCAACGACAATTTGCGGCAGACGTACTCTTCCACCGACGGATCAATGCTGGCGAAAGTGCCTACGGCCCCCGAGAGTTTCCCCACCGAGATCACTTCCCGGGCTCGCGTGAGGCGGGCGATATTCCGGCGCATCTCGTCGGCCCACACCGCCATCTTCAGGCCGAACGTCACCGGCTCGGCATGGATACCGTGGGTGCGGCCGATCATCACCGTATCCTTGTGCTCGAACGCGCGCTTCTTGAGGACCTCGAAGACCTTCTTCGCATCCCGGATGAGGAGCGTGAGGGCCTGCCGCATCTGCACGGCGAACGACGTGTCGAGAACGTCGGAACTGGTCATCCCGACGTGAAGAAACCGGGAATCTTCCCCGACGTGCTCGGCGACCGAGGTGAGGAAGGCGATGACATCGTGCTTCACCCGTTTCTCGATCTCGTCGATGCGCGGGATGTCGAACTTCGCGTTCTTTTTGACCCGCACAAGAGCGTCGGCGGGAATCAGTCCGTCCCGTACCATCGCCTCCATGGCGAGGATCTCGATGTTTAGCCAGATCCGGAAGCGGTTTTCGGGCGCCCAGATCCTCCCCATTTCGGACCTTGTGTACCTCTCGATCACGTCGCCCCTCCCCTACCCGGTATGTCCGAATCCCCCCTCGCCCCGAGGAGTTGGATCGAGACTTTCCACCTCCTGCCATGTTCCCCGGGCGACGGGGGTGAAGACGAGCTGCGCTACCCGGTCACCCCGCCGGACGGAAAACGGCCCGTCACCGAAATTGGCCAGGATCACGCAAATCTCGCCCCGGAAGTCGGAATCGATGGTCCCGGGCGAATTCAGGCACGTGATACCGCTGCGGATTGCCAGGCCGCTCCGGGGCCGGACCTGGCCCTCCACCCCGGGAGGAATTGCCGCCGAAATCCCCGTCGGGATGAGTGCCCTGCCCAGAGCGGGGATGGTGATCTCCCCCTCGATGTCGGCCCGCAGATCCATCCCCGAGGAGCCAACAGTCTGATAGCGGGGCAACAGATCCCTGCTGCTTTCGCGGACGAACCGGACGGGGATCGAAAGATCGGCCGACATACGTCAAAAGGAAAGCGCGGACGCATCCGCCAGATCGCCCAAGGCGGCGAGCGAAAACCGTTCCCGGAGAAGCATCCTGGACGCAAGCTCCCGGACCCCGTCCGGCGTCACCTCGTCCACCTTCCGTATCTCGTCCATGGGATCCTCGAGACGTCCGAGGAACATCTCGCTCATCGCCAGCCGGGTCATGCGGAACCCGGGGCTCTCCATGCTGAGCAGCATACTCCCCTTGATCAGTTCCTTGGCCAGGACTATCTCCTCCTCTGACAACCGCCCGTCCGTCAGGTCCGAGAGGATCTCTCCGGTAACTTTCAGTACCTCCCCGGCCTTTTCGGGCGTCGTACCCGCGCAGATCTTCAGGATCCCCGTGTCGGCGTAGGAGGAGAGGGAGGAGAAAACGGAATACGCAAGGCCGCGCTTCTCGCGGATCTCCTGGAAAAGCCGGCTGCTCATGCTGCCGCCGAGGATCGCGTTCAGGACGTGGGCTGCGTACTTCCACTCGCTTGCCCGGGACACCCCGGGGGCACCAAGGCACAGGTGGATCTGTTCGATCGGCCTCCCTCGCAGGAAGACCCCGCATTGCGGGGCCGGAGCAGGCCCGGGGACGCGGCGTTCCCCCAGGTGAAAGGACCCCATCCCCTTCTGTAACTCGTTCACGACACGCTCGTGCGGGACGTTCCCGACCACGGAAACGATCACCCCGCGCCGCCAGAACCGGTCCCGGAAATATTCCGTGACGCGCTCGCGTGTAAACGCCGCGACGTTCCCGGACGTTCCCTGGATCGGAAGCCCCAGCGGATGTCCTCCCCAGTACGATGCGTGGAAGAAGTCGTGCAGCAGGTCCTCCGGACTGTCCTCGACCATGAGAATTTCCTGGAGGATAACGTCCTTCTCGCGGTCAAGCTCCTGCCCGTCAAAAAGGGAGTTCATGTAGATGTCCGAAAGAAGGTCGGTGACCAGGGGAAAATCTTTGGTCAGCACCTTCGCATAGAAGAAGATGTACTCCCGGTCGGTGTACGCATTTATGGTCCCGCCGACCGACTCGATCTCCCGTGAAATGTCGATCGCCCTCCGGCGCGCAGTCCCCTTGAACAGCATGTGCTCGATGAAGTGAGCGATCCCGTTTTCGGGAGGGGATTCGTCCCGGCTGCCCCCGGATATCCATACCCCCACGGTGGCGGACCGAAGATACGGGACGTTCTCGCTCAGGATGGTGACGCCGTTGTCGAGGACCGTCTTCGCGACCGTCATAACATCGCGCCCGCTGACAGCACCTACCGTCTCCCCTGCCTCCGGCCCCCGGAATCCCGGTCGCGCCCCCCGCGCCCCCCTCCGCCGGCACGTTTCGCCGGGTGGTTCGCTCCGTCTTCCCCTCCGGTCCGGCCCCCGGTATCGGGCTCGAGGTTGGGGTTTTCCCCTTCCTTTTCGAACTCCTTATGCGTCAGGCGGATCTTCCCGTCCCGGTCGATCTCGAGGACCCGAACCGTCACATCGTCGCCCTCCTTGTAGATGTCGGAAACGGCCCGGACCCGGTTCTTGCTGATCTGGGAGATGTGGAGAAGCCCGTCGGTTCCGGGGAAAAGCTCCACGAACGCGCCGAACTCCATGATCCGCCGGACCTTCCCCTCGTAGACCTTGCCGACCTCCGCCACCTGCACGATCCCCTCGATGATGGAGATGGCCGCCTTCGCGGACTCCGCGTCCACCGCGGCGATCTTCACGGTCCCGTCGTCCTCGATGTCGATCTTGACGCCGGTCTGTTCCTGGATGCCGCGGATCACCTTCCCTCCCGGTCCGATGATCTCGCGGATCTTATCGGGTTTCACGTGCATCACGTAGATGCGGGGTGCGTACGGCGATAGTTCGGGACGTGCCTTGTCGAGGACGGAATCCATTTTTTCGAGGATGTGCAGGCGTCCTTCCCGGGCCTGCCGAAGGGCCGCCATCAGGATCTCCCGGCTCACACCCCCGATCTTGATGTCCATCTGGATTGCCGTGACCCCTCTTGCCGTCCCGGCCACCTTGAAGTCCATGTCCCCGAGGTGGTCCTCGTCCCCGAGAATGTCGGAAAGCACGGCGACCTGGTCCCCCTCCTTGATGAGGCCCATGGCGATGCCGGAGACGCTACCTTTCGTGGGGATTCCCGCATCCATCAACGCCAGGGACGCCCCGCACACGGTGGCCATCGACGAGGAACCGTTCGACTCGAGAACCTCGGACACGAGGCGAATGGTGTAAGGGAACTCGAGCTCGCTGGGGAGGACCTTCGATACCGCCCGCTCCGCGAGCGCACCGTGCCCCACCTCGCGCCGGGCCGGGCCGCGGAGCATTTTCACCTCCCCGACGCTGAAGGGGGGGAAGTTGTAGTGAAGCATGAAGGACTTGGTGGAATCGCCCAGGAGGGAGTCGATCCGCTGCTCGTCCTGGGAGGTGCCCAGCGTGGAGGTGACGAGAACCTGGGTCTCCCCCCGGGTGAAGATGGCGGATCCGTGGGTACGCGGGAGCACCCGGACCTGCGAATGGATGGCCCGAACCTCCTCGAGGCCGCGGCCGTCGATCCGTTGTTTCTTGGAAAGGATCTTCCCGCGGACGATCCTCTTCTCGGTTTCCCGGAAGGCGTTCGCGATTAGCGTCGCCTTCTCCAGACGCTCCTCCTCGGAGAACGCTTCACGGGTTGCCACGGCGATCTCCTCGATTCTCTTCCGCCGCTCCTGCTTGGCCAGGATTTCGTAGGCCGCCTGCAGGTCTGCCGCCGCCACATCCTCGATCTTGCGCAGATCCTCTTCGCCAAGCACCTTCTTCTCGAAGGCAACCTTCGGTTTGCCCCATTCGCGGGCCATCGTCTCCTGGATCTCCAGGATGGGCATAAGGGAGCGGTGCGCAAAGAGAATGGCGTCGAGGATTTCCTCCTCGGGAACCTCGGAGCCCTCTCCCTCCACCATCAGGATCGCGTCCTTGCTCCCGGCAACGAAGATGTTGATGTCGCTCCGCGGCAGGTCGGGGATCTCGGGGTTGATGACCAGCTCTCCGTCGATCCTGCCGACCCGGGCGCCTGCGATAGGGCCCTCGAAGGGGATCGCGGAAAGCGAAAGGGCCGTGGAGGCCCCGATCATGGCGAGCACCGCCGTGTCATTCACCTTGTCGGCGGAGAGGACCGTTGCGATGACCTGGATCTCGTTGTAGAACCCTTTCGGGAAGAGGGGCCGGATCGGTCTGTCGATCATCCGGGAGGTAAGAATCTCGAACTCGGACAGCCTCCCTTCCCTCTTGAAGAAGCCGCCCGGGATCTTCCCTACGGCAGACGTCTTTTCCACGTAATCCACAACGAGAGGAAGGAAGTCGATGCCCGGGCGCGGGGTTTCGGATACGCACGCGGTCACCAGGACAACGGACTCCCCGTACGTAACTACTGCAGCGCCGCCCGCCTGTTTTGCCAACTTCCCGGTTTCAATGGATAATTTTCTTCCAGACAATTCCGTTTCGTACACGTTTCCCACTTGTCGTTATTCCCTTCTTGATGGCCCCCGCGGGGCGAATTCTGGCGGATGGATTCCCTGACTACTTTCGCAGGCCGAGTGCTTCCACGACGGCTTTGTACCGGAGCGATTCTTTCGACTTCAGGTAGTCGAGCAGGCGTCTCCTCTGACCAACCAGCTTTAACAATCCCCGACGGGAATTGAAATCCTTTGAGTGAGTCTTCAGGTGGTCCGTGATCATGTTGATCCGCTCCGTGAGAAGCGCGATCTGCACTTCGGGCGATCCGGTGTCCAGTTCATGGAGCCGGAACTTGCCGATGACGTCCTTCTTTTTCTCCATTACAACGCTCATTTCTCCCCTTCCTTTTCCCATGATCACGCCCGTCAACTATGCGGATGATTTTCCTAATTTATACCATATCCCCGGGGGAGAAGTAAATTCATATGCCCCGTAAAATCCTCCATGTGCCGGAGGCAAGCCGCTCCACCAGCGCAACGGGACCTTCCTCCCCGGAGGTGAGAAGAACGACCCCCGTTTCCCGCCCCTCCCATTTCCCTTCCAGCCACGGAGCAGGCGACCGGCCTTGCCGTACGGCCGCAGCCGCCTCCGGCGGGATCTCCCGCCGGGAAAATCCCTCCATGGCACGCTCGATCGAAACCAGGGCGCTGTCCGCTTCCCCCCGCATGCCGGACGCAACAAGATCCGTGAGCAGGATCGAATCCTTGATCCGGAACGGGCCGCTCCTCAGGCGGCGCAGCTCCGATACGGTCATCGGAACGCCCAGGGCGCGCCCCAGATCCCGGGAAAGCGCACGGACGTAGAACCCTTTCGTGCAGTGCAGGAAAACCCGGAACCCCTCCTCCGACCACGAGAGGACCCTTGCCTCGTACACGCGCACTTTCCTGCCGGCGAGTTCAACGCTTTTCCCCTGGCGCGCAAGCGCGTAGGCCCGTTTCCCGGCCACTTTGATCGCCGAATAGGCCGGGGGGACCTGTTCCCACTCCCCCACGAGACCGGCGATCGCAGTCCGAACGGCTTTCTCCGTAGCGGTTCCCCCCGGGGCGGCGCCGGTCTGCCGACCTGCCGAGTCTCCCGTGTCCGTTTCGACCCCGAACCGGAAATAAACTTCGTATTCCTTCTCCTGAACGGCGAGATACCCGGCGATTTTGGTGGCCCTGCCCACGCAGACGGGCAGCACGCCGGTAGCGATCGGGTCGAGGGTCCCTGTATGGCCGCATTTCCTCTTTCGGAACACCCGCCCCACCCGCTCCACGGCCTGGAAGGATGTGATTCCGGACGGCTTGTCCAGAACGATCACACCGTCAGCCGGCGTCACGGGAGAGCAGCCTCCAGCATGCCGAAAACACGTCTTTTGGCCTCCTCAAGTGATCCCGGGACGGTGCATCCCGCGGCATTGCGGTGCCCTCCCCCGCCAAGCGCGGAGGCGATGATGGACACGTCCACCCTTCCCTTGGACCGCAGGCTCACGCGGAACTCCCCCTCGTCCTCCTCGCGAAACGACACGGCGACCTCGACGCCTGCGATAGAGCGGGGGTAGTTAATGATCCCCTCGAGATGGTCCTTCGTGGCGGAAAATTCGCGGAGATCCTTCTTCCTCGCCGTGACCGCGGCCACCCTGCCGCCCGCGGCAAGTTCCAGGGATCCAAGGACCCTCCCGAGCAACCCGAGTTTTTCGGCGGTCTGGGTCTCGTACACCTTTTCCGCCACCTCCCACGGGTCGATTCCTATCCGGACCATGTCTCCGGCGACGTAGAAGGCTTCCGGGGTGGAGTTCGAGTAACGGAAGGAGCCGGTGTCGGTCAATATCGCCACGTAGAGGTTCATCGCGATGTCGTGGTCGATCGCCAGTCCCAGTGCGGAGAGAATGCGGTGCACCAGGATCCCGGTCGCCGGCGCGTCGGGATCGATCAGGCAAAAATCGCCCTGTGCGTCATTGGTGGCATGGTGGTCGACATTCACCATGACGGAGCACTTCCGCAGCTCGTTCCGGACACGCCCGGTGCGTTCGGGCGACCCGCAGTCGACGACGACGGCCACCTCGTGGATCGAACCGTCCGCCTCGAAAACGATCGTGTCGACGCCGGGAAGGAAACCCAGGTTCCCGGGAATGGGGTCCGAGTTCAGCACGGTCGCCATCTTGCCCATCTTTCGGAGGGCAAGGGCGAGCGCCAGCTCCGAACCGATGGCGTCTCCCTCCGGGTTTTCGTGGCATGCGATCAGGAATCGGTTTTTCTCCCGGAAGAGGCGGCAGATCGCCTCCAGGTCATTCCTCACGGGAGATCTCCTCCGCCGCCTTCCGGAGAAGGCTGTCGATCCGGGCGCCTTTCTCGAAGGAAGCGTCGTAATGGAAGGTCACGTCGGGGGAGTACCGCATCTGCAGGGCTCGGCTCAGCTCTTTCCGGATGTATCCCCGGGAGCGCCGGAGCCCGTCCCGGGCCGCGATCCGCTCCTCATCCCCTCCGTGAACAGAGTAGTGAATGCGGGCGATCTTCAGGTCGGCGGTCACGGTGACGTCGGTGACCGTAATTCCTCCCAGCCCGGGATCCTTTGCCCTGTGCTGGAGGATCAGGGAGATCTCTTCCCGTATCCTCGCCGCCACCCGCACCGAACGGTCTCCGCGCCCCTTCATGCTTCCCCGTCTTCCATCCGGATAAGCTCGATACGGCGCCCGGAAAGCTCGATTTCGCCGCCCCGCCCCAGCATGTCCGAGATCCGATCCAGGATCGACTGGGCCAACCGGGAGTCCGTCGAAACGAGAGCCACCCCGATGCGTCCCCGCTGCCACAGGTCCTGGAGTCCGACCTCGGCCACGGAGACCGGGAACCCCGACCGAATCCGGCCCGTCAGGCTGCTCAGCCGCCTGCGTTTGTCCTTGAGGGAATCCGCCCCGGGAAACAGGAGGTCGGCCACCAGCACCGCGACCAGCATTCCCCCGCTGCTCCGCGCCACTGTAAACGTCTAGAGAAGGGTCTCGGCGACCTTTTCCATCACAAACGCCTCGATCTGGTCGCCTACTTTGATGTCGTTGTAGTTTTCCAGCCCGAGCCCGCACTCGTACCCTTCGACCACCTCGCGGACGTCGTCCTTGAACCGTTTCAGCGAGGCGAGTTTTCCCTCATGGACGACCACGTTATCGCGCAACAGCCGGACCGTTGCGTTCCGGGTGATCTTCCCGGAGAGAACATAGCACCCCGCCACGGTCCCCAGCCGGGAGATATGGAACGTATTCCGCACTTCCGCGCGGCCGACCGGCATCTCCCGGAAAGAAGGATCGAGCATCCCCTCCATCGCCTTCCGGATATCCTCCACCACATCGTATATGACCGAGTAGAGCCGGACGTCGACCTGTTCCCGTTCGGCGAGATCCTGACCCTTGACCTCCGGCCGAACGTTGAATCCGATGATGACGGCCGTGGAGGCCGATGCGAGCATCACGTCCGACTCGGTAATCCCGCCCGCCCCGGCGTGGATGACGTTCACCTTGACCTTCTCCCCGGAGAGCTTGTTCAACGAATACAGGAGCGCTTCCAGCGAGCCCTGCACATCCGTTTTCAGGACGATGTTGAGTTCCTTCAGCTCGCCTTCCTCGATCCGGCGATGAAGCTCCTCGAGGCTGAACCGGGGACGGGCGATGACTTTCTCCCGTTCCTTTTCCATGCGGTGCATCGCGATCTGTCGGACGGTCCGCTCGTCGCCCAGCACGGCGAACTTCTGACCGGCCGCCGGAACTCCGTTGATTCCCTGGATTTCCACCGGGGTCCCCGTGGTGACCTCCGTAAGCCGCCTTCCCTTCTGGTTGATCAGTGCACGTACGCGTCCGTAGTGGGTCCCGGTCACCACCGGATCCCCGACCTTCAAGGTGCCGTCCTGCACGAGAACCGTTGCGACGGCCCCGCGCCCCTTCTCGATCCGTGACTCGATCACCGTTCCCCGTGCGAGTTTGCGCGGATTTGACTTGAGTTCGAGGATGTCCGCCTGGAGGAGGATGAGCTCGAGTAGAGAGTCGATGCCGGTCTTCTGTTTTGCCGAGACATTCGCATACAGCGTCTGCCCACCCCACTCCTCGGGGAGCAGGCCATGCTCGGAAAGCTGCTGTCGGATCCGGTCCGGCTGCGCGCCGGGCTTGTCGATCTTGTTCACCGCGACGACGATCGGGACGTTCGCCGCCTTGGCGTGATCGATCGCCTCCACGGTCTGCGGCATGACGCCGTCGTCCGCCGCCACCACCAGCACAACGATATCGGTGACCTGGGCACCGCGTGCCCGCATGGCGGTAAACGCTTCATGGCCCGGCGTGTCCAGCATGACGAGGGGACGGTTTTCGTGTTCCACCTGGTACGCCCCAAGGTGCTGGGTAATCCCGCCCGCCTCCTGGTCGATCACGTTGCTCGCCCGGATCGCGTCCAGGAGCAGAGTCTTCCCGTGATCGACGTGCCCCATGATCGTAACCACAGGGGGCCGGGGGACGAGATCCTCCTCCCGGTCTACCTCCTGATCGATGAGACCTTCCACCTCGGGGGCGACGTTCTCCACTTCGAATCCGTACTCCTGGGCGAGAAGGCCTGCCGCGTCGGCATCGAGGAGCTGGTTCACCGTGGTGGGCATTCCCATCTCAATCAGCCGCTTGATCACTTCGCCTGCCTTGATCCCCATCCGGTGGGCCAGATCCCCGACGGTGATGACCTCCTCGATCTTGAACACGCGCTTGCTAGCTTTCGGCGGAAGGCTGGAAGGGGCCCTCTTCTCCCGTACGGGCCTTCCCCCTCTCCTTTTCTGGACGCGGACCGGCTTGAACTGCCGCACCACCGCAGTTTCGACCGGGGGGGCCTCCTCGGCGATGGGAGTCCCTTCCGGTTCCTCGACGATTTCCTCGATGATGTGCTTCTTCAGCACTCCCTTCTGCACCTTTTTCTCGTGAGGTTTGACCTTCTTCCATTTCTTTTCCTTCTCTTTCCTCTCCTCATCGGCCTTCGAGGGAGGCGGGGCCTCCACGACGCGGATTTCGGGGTCTGCGACCTTTTCCTCCACCTCCGGCAAGACCTCCGGTTCCGCCGGCATCTCGGGAACCTCTTCCTCCGCGGCGGTGGGTGGCATCGCCGGTTCCTCCGCTGCGGGCACTTCTTCGTGGGAAGCGGGCGGCGGTTCGGCCGGCACTTCCGGTTCGGGTGCACTTCGCCGCAATACCACCCTTCGCGACTTGCGCTCAAGCGACCCGTCCTCGCGCGTCACCTCGAGCGGCGTTTCCACAGGAGGAGGAGGCGGGGTTCCCTTACGGAAGTGGCTCCTCACCTTCTCGATCAGATCCCCCTCGATATTGCTCGACGCGGACTTCCCTTTCTGGCCGGCTCGTTCCAGGAACAACAGGATCTCCTTGCTGCTCTTCATCCCGAGTTCCTTGGCAAGCTCCCTTATGCGAACCTTCTCCATCCACTCCCCCCGCAAGTCATCCTACCGTCCCATGATGCGCCAGGTCTCTCCCGGAGACAACTCCCTCAGTGAATACGAGCCGTCCGGACCATTTCGAAGAACGGGCAACCACCCTTCAGTCCCCGTCCATCCAATCTTCCAGAGAGTCCGCCAACGACGCCGCGGAGGCGCCCATTCGGAAACGCCTGCCCCCCTTCGGCGTGCGGATTCTCCGCGCGAAACCCCCGATGCAGCCCGTACCCCGGCAAAGGTAGATCCCGCGGCCGGGCCTCCTTGCCGCGGGGTCCGGCTCCCACCCCTTTCCGGGGCTTCCGGCAATGCGGAAGAATCCGTCCTTGTGTCCCTTCGCTCCGCACTGCACACACGTCCGCTCCGGGCGGTGACGATCAGGCCGTGGAACCATCCTCCGGCTTCATCCCGGGGGTCCCCTCCGTCTGCGGCACGTCTCCGTCGACCCCTTCGGGAACAGGCACTTCTACATTCTCTCCCGCAGTTCCGGGGTCCTCCGGCCTCGCCTCCGCTGCCCCCGGTTCCGTCGAGGGCGGTGCCTCCCCTTCGGGCGCTTCCCCTTCCGGAGTCTCGGGGGAAGCCTCGCCGGCGCCTTCCTCCTCGGTCTTCTTCGGTGCAAAGAGTCCCTCGGCCTTTTTGAGCGCGTCCTCGACCTGCCCTTCCGCCCGGACCTCGATTTTCCATCCCACGAGCTTGGACGCCAGCTTCACATTCTGTCCCCGCTTTCCGATCGCCAGAAGGAGCTGCTCCTCGGGAACGATGACCTCCATCGTTTTCTCGGACTCGTTCACCAGGACGCGAATGATCTCCGCGGGCTGCAGCGCGTTGCACACGAATTTCGCGGGATCCTCGTCCCAGGCAATGATGTCGATCCGTTCGCCCCGTAGTTCCTGCACCACGCTCTGAACCCTGGACCCTTTCATCCCGACGCACGCGCCCACGGGGTCGACATCCCTCTCCTTCGACTTCACCGCGATCTTGGTGCGGAACCCCGGCTCCCTCGCCACGCTCAGGATGGAGACGACGCCCTCGTAGACTTCGGGGACTTCCTGCTCGAAGAACTTGAGGATTACCCGAGGATCTGCGCGGGACAGAAGGATTTCCGGCCCCCTCGTTGTCTTGCTCACATCCTTGATATAGGCCCGGATCCTGTCTCCCTGGCGATACCGTTCCCTCGGGATCTGCTCCGAGGGGGGCATCACGGCCTCCGTCCGCCCGAGATCGACAATGATTGTGTCTCGCTCGTACCGCTGAACGATGCCGTTGAGAATCTCCCCCTTGCGGGTGATGAACTCATTGTAAATGACTTCCCGCTCGGCATCCTTCACCTTCTGCATGATGATCTGACGCGCGGTCTGTGCGGCAATCCGCCCCAGATCCTTGGTACTCATCCGGAACCCGATGCTGTCGTTCAGCCGTGCCTCGGGATCCAGCTCCCTGGCTTCCGCAAGCGTTATCTCCAGTTCCTCATCCGTCACCTCGTCCACCACGGTCCGGAACTCGAGGACCTCGAAATCCCCCGTATCTTCGTCGTACATGGCCTCGAGGCGCTTGTTCATCCCGTACTTCTTTTTCGCCGCGCTCTCCAGGGCGTCCTTGATCGCACCGATGATGACGCTTCGGTCAATCCCCTTTTCCTTTCCCAGCTGGTTGATAATCTGGCCGATATCCAGAATCATCGTCTCCTCGTTCCTTTTCCGAATAATTCCTCCTGGGATACGACCAGGTTCGCCTTCCGCATCAACCGGTACGGCAGCCGGAAGGTCCTGCCGTCCCTGTCCAGTTCGATCCCTTCCTCGTCGCTGCCGAGCAGGGTCCCCCGGAAGTTCCGGCTCCCTTCGACGGGAGCGGAGAGGGAGACTTTCACCCGCTTCCCCTTGCAGTCGGCAAAGTGCTTCGGCCGGCGGAGCTTCCGTTCCATCCCCGGAGAGGATACTTCCAGGGAATACGGGCCGTCGAGGGGGTCCTCCACTTCGAGGATCGTGCCGAGCTTTCGGCTGAACGATACGCAGTCGCGCAACTGCACTCCCCCTTCCCTGTCGATAAAAACACGAATAATCAAACGAGGGCCTTCCGCGACGATCTCAACGTCGACGAGCTCGACCAGTTCGTCCTGCGCCACGTTTTCGGCAAGAGCCGCGATTATTCCCGAGTCGACCTTCATCGTCGTCCATCGAAAAAAAAAGTGGGCATCGCCCACTTTCCGGTAAACCCTTCCACGAGAGAAATTATATCCCTCCCCGGAGGGAAACCTCAAGGGGTTTTTTCCACCTTGAGCCCGCCCCGGTAATCGGCAAGCCTGGCGATCTTCTCTTCCCGGAAAAACGCCTCCATCCCCTCCAGGATTTCAATGCATGCCCGGGGGTTGCGAAAGTTTGCCGTACCGACCTGAACAGCCGACGCTCCCACCAGGAGAAATTCCAGCGCATTGGCGGAGCTTTGGATGCCGCCGATCCCGATCACGGGGATCCTGACGGCTTTCGCCGCTTCCCATGTCATGCGCAGGGCAACCGGCTTGATCGCGGGTCCGGAAAGCCCTCCCGTAACGTTCGACAATTCCGGGCGTCTCGTGCGGTGATTGACCGCCATGCCGACGATCGTGTTGATCAGGGAGACCGCGTCCGCCCCGGCCTCCTCGGCGGCTTTCGCGATACACGCGATGTCCGTCACATTCGGGCTCAGCTTCACCCAAAGAGGTTTCCCGGTGCATCTGCGTACCCGCGCCGTGAGTCCCGCGATCCCTTCCGGAGTGGACCCGAATGCCATCCCCCCTTCCCGGACGTTAGGGCAGGAGGCATTCACCTCGATCGCCCCGAGGGAAGGCACATCCGAAAGACGGCGGGCTACCGCCTCGTATTCCTCCCCCGTCTTCCCGTATATGTTCGCGACGAACGTCGCGCCGAAATCCTCAAGACGCGGGACCACGTCCCCGATGAATCGTTCCACCCCGATGTTTTGCAGGCCGATCGCGTTGAGCATCCCCGCTGGCGTCTCCACGATTCGCCCGGGGGGGTTCCCCGCGGTGGGTGCGAGGGACAGCCCTTTCACAATGACCGCCCCCAGCCGGGAGATATCGTAGAAGGGGGTGAATTCGAGGCCGTATCCGAACGTCCCCGATGCGCTCATGACGGGGTTTTTCACCCGCAGCCCCCCCAGGGAGACGGAGAGGTCGGGGGTCACCATACGACCTCCTTCGCATCAAAGACCGGTCCCTCCCGGCAGACCCGGCGGTATGCCGTCCGGTCACCGTCCCACAAGGTAACGACGCATCCCCAGCAGACCCCGAATCCGCACGCCATGTGGTTTTCCAGCGCCACCTGCACCGAAGCCCCCCGTTGCAACGCCTCGACGGCGATTTCCTTTAGCATATCCCTCGGCCCGCAGGCGAGGATCGTCAGTCGCGAGGCCGCCTCGGGGGAGAGTGTACACATCCGCTCCATGGCCGCGTCGGTGACGCGGCCATGGTAGCCTGCGGTCCCGTCCTCGGTACAGAAGTGCGTTCTCCCAGGTGTTTTTCCCCCGGGGGTCCACTGCTTGGGGGGAAGATGCTCCCTCGTCCGGGCGCCGAGAAACATCTCGTACCCGGTACGGCGCCGCGACAGGACTGCCGCGGCGGGAAACACCGAGGCGAATCCGACGCCGCCACCCAGCAGCCAGTACGTCCGGCCCGCTTGCCCGAGGTCGAACCCGCGCCCGAGAGGAAGCGTGATGGACAGTGTCTCTCCGGGGTGAAGACCCGACAGCAGGGCGGTCCCCCTCCCCACGACCTTGTAGACGAATTCGATCTTCCCCTCCCCGCGTCTCCCTCCCGACCGGAACACGGCAAGCGGACGAGGCAGAAGCGGGTCGTTCCCCGGCCACCCCGAGACCATCGCGAACTGGCCGGGAACGAACCGTAGAGGTTCGGGAATCGCGGCCTCGATGCGGTAAAAGATCTCCCCCCGCCCCTCGTTCCGCAGGATCCGGCCCGTGACGAACCGCGGGCGGTTAACGGGCATCCTCTTCCCCTATCTCCCGCGAGAACACGATCGCATCCTCCCCGGTATCCGTATAGTACCCTTCCCTGAAGCCCACGAAGCGAAACCCCTCCCGCCGGTACATGCGGATCGCCTGCTGATTGCTCGGCCGCACCTCAAGGAAGATCCTCCTTGCCCCTGCTTGCGCCGCCCTGCGAAGGCACTCCTTGAGAAGGGCCCGGCCGATTCCCCGCCCGCGTGCGTCCGGCCGGACCGCGATGTTCAGCAGGTGGGACTCCTCCCTGACGGTCCAGCAGATCGTGTAACCGACCACCTCCCCGCCCGGTTCCTCGACGACCACGACGGCGTCGGAAAACGTACGCCCGATTTCCTCCTCGAAGAGCTTGCGGGACCAGGGGGATGGGAAGGAGGCCATTTCAATGGCCATCACGTCGTACAGATCCCCCGGTTCGAGGCCCCTGAACCGGAACCGCAGGGGGCTCTTATGAATCACCAACGGATCAGGGATGAGGCCCACGTGAACCCCGACCCGAACGCCGCGAGGCAGACAAGATCCCCCGACCGGATCCTCCCCTCCGAAACACACTCGTCGAGGGCGATCGGTATGGAAGCGGCGGTGGTGTTTCCGTACTTCTCGATGTTGGAGAACACCTTTTCCGGAGGGATGCCGAGGCTCTTCGCGACCGACTGCGTGATCCTCAGGTTCGCCTGGTGCGGGATGACGATCGAAAGGTCCGAAACCGCCATCCCGTTTGCGGAAAGCGCCTCCAGGATCGCCTCAGGGAAACGCCGCACCGCATGGACGAACACGGACCGGCCGTTCATGGACCCGAAATGCCTCCTGGCGTCGAGCATCTCCTTGCTGATCCTCGGATTTTCGGCGGACGCCGGGGCCTCCGTCATGAGCTCGCGCGCGTACTTTCCCTCCGAGTGAAGGTGGGACGAAAGGATCCCCACCCCGGCCTCCGCAGGGCCGACGACCACCGCTCCGCCGCCGTCCCCGAAGATGACGGATACGTCCCGCCCCGCGGTGCTCATGTCCAGGCCGGTGCTTTGCACTTCCGCTCCAATGACGAGGACGTTATCGTGGAAGCCCGATTTGACGTACGCCTCCGCCACCGACAGGGCGTAGAGGAACCCGGTGCACTGGGTGCGGACGTCAAGCGCCCCGATCGTGTCCAGCCCCAGCTTCTCCTGCACGAACACCCCGGCGCCCGGGAAGAACAGGTCGGGCGAGAGGGTGGCGAATACGAGGAACTGGATATCCTTCGGCGTAAGCCCCGCGCGTTCGATTGCCACGCGCGCGGCCGTAACACCCAGGTCGGAGGCGCCCGTACCCGGCTCGACGAACCGCCGCTCCCGGATTCCCGTGCGCTGTACGATCCATTCCTCTGAGGTGTCCATCAATGTGGTAAGCTCGGCGTTGGTCACGACACGGGGCGGCAGTGCCCGTCCCGTCCCGAGAATTCTCGCTCCTCTCATCGGTCCCCCCTCACAGCACGAAGACGGCGGCCGCAATGACCGTGGCGTACTCGTCCTTCACGATAGCCGACTGGGTGATATTGAACGACCGGTAGATCTTACCGCTGATCTTCCAGACCTCCTTCTTTTCGTCCCAGCTTTTCTCCTCGTCGAACTCGATGCCGAGGGTGGAGGCGAGCATTGCGGCGGCCAGATCCTCTGCGTAGTCGCCCGCCACTTTTTCCGGTTGCCCGTAGGCGTGGTGCTCGCTCAAGTAGCCGTACACGGACCGGTCCGAGGGAAGGGCGCACCCCACGGAGGCCGCGATGAGCCGGCGGGGTTCGTCGCTCTGGCACTTGCTCATGACAACGAACACGATTTCGCCCGGGGTCAACTCCCGCAGGCCGGCTTCCTTCTTGATGATACGGCACTTGGGGGGAAATATGCTCGACACCTGTACGAGGTTATACTTCTCTATCCCCGCGTCACGAAGGGCAAGTTCGAACGACGTCAGCTGCTCCCTGTGCCGTCCGACTCCCTTGGTGAAAAATATCTTCGACGGCACGAACATCGGCGACGCCTCCTCTGACGGGGGATATTCCCCCTACTTCTCCTGCCGCTTGGCGAGAATCCAACCCATCAGCCGGTAGCACAGCTTCGCCGCGAGGAATTCGGGCGCGACGATGCCGGGGATGGGGGAAAGTTCCATGATGTCGAATCCAACGATGTTGCAATCCACGCGCATTACGTCCCGGAGAATGTCGATCACCTCAAACCAGTCCAGCCCTCCGGGTTCCGGCGTGCCCACGGCAGGCATGATGCCCGGGTCGAAGACATCGAGGTCGATCGAGATGTAGACGTTTCCGGAGAGACTGCTCACGATCCCCCGGGTGACATCCGCGAGGCTTTCCCGGACCTCCGAGGCGTAGTACGTCTTGACGTTCTCCGCCCTGCGCAGGAACCGGTCCTCCTCCTCAGAGATGCTGCGCACCCCAACCTGGACGAGTTTCGCTCCGGAATCGACGATACGGCGCCCCACGCAGGCGTGGTTCCAGGGCGTGCCGAGGTAGCTGTCTCGCAGGTCCGCATGCGCGTCGAACTGGAGGACGGTGAGATCTCCGTATTTTTTCTTCAGGGCGGAAACCGCTCCGCACGTTCCGGAGTGCTCCCCGCCCACGATGACGGGGAACTTCCCGGCCCGGGTCACCGCCTTTATCCGCTTCTCCAGCTCTTTGAGCATGGCCAGCGGGCCCGTGGTCAGCACCGGGATCTCGGTGGACACGAAGATCCCCGCCCGGTACGGTTCGATCTTGTTCTCCTCGTCGAACAGCTCCATGTGCCCAGACGCCTCGATGAGTGCCCGGGGGCCGTTGCGCGTCCCCGACACATACGTTGTGGTCAGGTCGATCGGGAACGGAACCACGACGAACAACGCCTTCTTCCAGGAGGAATACTTGTCCGGAATTCCACCGAAACTCACGGAATACGGTTTCACGACGCTCCCTCCTTCATCTCATCCCTTTCCGCTCATCCCTTGGCGTCGCGCAGATTTTACCCTGACCGCAATGCGGTAGACAACCACGTAGGCGAGCGCCGCCGCGGCAAGTCCCACGATCGTCGTGCCTAAAAACAGGGGAGCAGCGTATGGGACTGCCGCCTTCAGGACGGTCTTGAGCGTGTAGGTTTCGAATGACGGCGGGGGGATCTTCATCCCCAGGATCCATTCCCCCAGACGGAAACTCCCGTAGAATACGAATGGCATCGTATAGGGATTGTTCACCCAGACCCCCACCATGGTAGTCACCTTGTTTAACCGGAAGGCAACAGCAACGAGCAGCGCCAGGACCATGTGGAGCGTCACCAGGGGGCTGAAACTGAAGAAGACGCCCACGGCGAACCCCGCGGCAAGGCTTCTCTCATCAGAATCGGCCGCGATCGCCTCGTGAAATTTGCTCCGGATCTTTCCCCAGCCGATCAAGGAACCACTCCGACCGGGATTCAGAGGCCCGGCGCGGCGTTTCCCACCGGGAGTCCGGAAGGTCGCGCGTCGATCAGCCGCAGCCGGATCGAACGGTTCCCCCGGAACACCGTCCATTGGGGGGTAAACAGGATATCGAGTGAGCCGCCCGGTCCCGACGGCAACTTCGAGCGGTGAAACGCCACCGCCTCGAAAGAACGTGTGTCCCCCGAGAGTTCGGCTCTCAGATGCCGAATCTCTCCTCCGAACAGGGTATGCCTCTTCACGTGCACGTCCCGCGCGAGTAGCACCGGCTCCTCGTTTCCCATTCCGAACGGGCGCAAGCGATCCAGTTCCTCCATGAACCCCGGGGAGATCTCGCCAAAGCGAACCGGCGCATCGATCTCCACCCGGGGAACCGTGTCCCGCCCTGACGCGTACTCCCGCGCGGACCGGTCAAATCCCTCGCGGAAAGCAGGGAGATTCGCGACGGGAAGAGCGATGCCGGCCGCCTGCATGTGTCCCCCGTACCGGGTCAGGAGTTGCGAAAGCCCGGATAGGGCGTCGACCAGTGGAAACCCGTCCGTGCTGCGAAGGGACCCTCTCGCCTCGTCCCCCTCGATCTGGAGGAGAACCGTGGGGCGGTGGTACCGCTGCGCGATCTTGGATGCGACGATGCCCAGGACGCCCGGATGCCAGCCGGAGTCGGCAAGCACAATCGCGGAGAGGGACGAGAGCGAGGGGTCCGACTCCACCGCGGCGATCGCCTCGCGCACGATCCTTTCCTCCTCGCGTTGCCTCCGGGCATTGTCCGCGTTTAGCTCCGCCGCCATCCGGAGGGCCCGGTCGAAACTGTCCATCACGAGAAGCGCCGAACCGCGCATGGCATTCCCCACCCGTCCCGCCGCATTGAGGCGGGGCCCGACGCGGAAGGCGAGGTCGATCTCGTTCACACTGTCCTGCGGTATCCCGGATACGGAAAGGAGCGCCCGAATCCCGGGCCTTGCGCGGTGCCGGATCTCCTCGAGTCCGGCCTTCACGAACAGGCGGTTGTCTCCCCGCAGAGGAACCATGTCCGCCACGGTGCCGAGAGCCACGAGATCGAGATACTTCCGCAAAACGGGTTCGTTCTCCCGGGAAAACGCCCCCTCTTCCCGCAGCAGGCGTCTGACCCCGCACATCAGGAGGAAGACCACGCCCACCCCCGCGAGATCTTTCCCGGGGTACGGGCAGTCCCGCCGTTTCGGGTTAAGAACGGCGAATGCGGGAGGCAATGTTTCCCCCGGGACGTGGTGGTCCGTCACGATGACGTCCATTCCCGCCGCTGTGGCATGCCTTACCGCCTCCCCGTCGGTGATGCCGCCATCCACGGTGACGACGAGCTTCACTCCGGCCCTGGCGGCAGCCTCCAGACGATTCCTTTTCAATCCGTATCCGTCCACGATCCGGTGATTCTGGTGGATTCGCACATCCACCCCGGGAAACAGGTCGGACAGGAAGAGCAGCAGGCACGCGGCGCCCGTGGTGCCGTCCGCATCGTAATCGGCGTACACCAGGATCGGCTCCCCCGTTCGCGCTGCGTGCACGAGCCTGCGGGAAGCCTTCTCGAGGTCCCTCATCGGGAAGGGAGAGGTGAGATCGGTAAGCGTTCCGTTGAGAAAGCTTTCCGCCTCGCGGGGGGCGGAGATCCCGCGGTTCACCAGGAAACGGGAAGCGGCATCCGACAGTCCGGTCTTTTCCCGGATCCCCCGGACGAGCGATTCATCCGGCGCGCGGAGAGTCCACTGTCGTATGGCCTGCCCGGCCAAACCTCGCGATTACCTTTTCACCTGGACCATCTTCTCGCCCCGCCACCTCGCCACGATCGGACTGGCCACGAAGACGGACGAATAGGTCCCGATGATTATGCCGAGGGCAAGCGCCAGGGAGAAATTCTGCAGGACGACACCGCCGAAAAGGAGGAGCGCGATGCACGCCATGAACGTTGTGAGGGAGGTGATCACGGTGCGGCTCAGCACCTCGTTCACGCTGAGGTTGATCGTCTCGGAGAAGGTGCTCCTCTTTCGCAGGCGTATATTCTCCCGGATCCGGTCGAAGACGACGACGGTATCGGTGAGCGAATACCCACCGATAGTGAGAAGGGCGGTGATGAAGAGGAGGTCCATTTCCCGACCGAGCAGGTAGAAGATCGCTACGAGCACGATGACGTCGTGAAACGTCGCCAGCGCCGCCGCCACGCCGAACTTGAACTCGAACCGCCAGGCGAGGTAGACGATGATCGCCAGGGCGGAGACCGACAGGGCGAAGAGTGCGTCCGTCCGAAGCTTTTTCCCGATGGCCGGCCCGATCTCGGCGACGCTCTCCACGGTCTGCGGGTTGGAGGGAAATCCCTGGCGGAGGATGTTCTCGACCTTTTCTCCGACCATCCTCTCTTCGGTCCCCTTGGCGCTCACCTTGATGATGTAGATATTCTCCCCGGGGACCGACTGGAGGCTCGCCTCGGGGAATCCTCCGGAAGTGAGGACCTTCCGGACCTGGTCCTCCTGGACCTGCTGTTCGAACCGTACCTGGAGGGAGGTTCCCCCCGCGAGATCGATCCCCAGGTTCCCTCCGCCTGTAAAGATCTGGAAGACAGCGTACAGCCCGATCAGCACGACCGTTCCGGAGAAGGCGAACGAGTATTTCTTGAGCCGCATGAAATCGATTTTGGTTTCCTTGATGATTTCGAGCATCGTCGTCGTTTTCCCCTGTGGTCCGTCTTCTTAGTCTGTCGATGCAGCCGGTCAGATGCTAAGCGCCTGCATCGGGCGCCTCGCATTGAGATAATCGAACACGACCTTGGTGCAGACGAGCGCCGTAAAGAGGTTGATGGCCACCCCCATCGAGAGCGTCACGGCAAATCCCTTGATCGGGCCGGTCCCGAACTGGAAAAGGATCATCGCAGTGATGAGGGTGGTAACGTGGGAGTCCACAACGGTCCAGAAGGCCTTGTCGTAACCCGCATCGATCGCGGCACGCACCGTTTTTTTCGACCGTAGCTCTTCCCGGATCCGCTCGAAAATGAGGACGTTGGAGTCGACCGCCATGCCGATGGCCAGAATGATCCCAGCGATCCCGGGAAGGGTGAGTGTCGCCCGCAGCAGGGACATCCCCGCCAGCAGGTACAGAATATTGAAGACCAGGGCAATGTCGGCCACGAGACCCGCGAAGCGGTAGTAGACCAACATAAAACCGACGACGAGGACCGCCCCGATGATCGCGGCCCGGATCCCTTTCTCGATGGAGTCGTGCCCGAGGGACGGGCCTACGGACACATTCTGGATGATCTTCACCGGAGCGGGAAGCGACCCCGCCCGCAGGACGATGGCGAGGTCCGAGGCCTCCTCCGGGGTGAAGGAGCCGGTGATCTGGGCCTCCCCCCCCGAGATCCTCTCCTGGATCACGGGCGCCGAGTAGACCGTGTCATCCAGCACGATCGCCAGCCGCCGCTTTACATTTTCCGCGGTTACCCGGTCGAAAATCCGGGCACCCCTGCTGTCGAAGGAAATGGATACGTACGCCCCACCCCGCTGCGACTGGAAGTTGACCCGGGCGGTCTTGATCGTGTCCCCCGTGAGAACCGCGCGCGCTTTCACGACGATCGGGGTTTTAGAGGTGCGCCCGGTCTGGGAATCGATGTTCTTGATGTAAAGGAGCTGGTCCCCTTCGGGGATATTCCCTTTGAGCGCCTCTTCCACGCTCGCTCCCTCGTCCACGAGCTTGAATTCCAGCAGGGCGGTTTTTCCGACGAGTTCGATGGCGCGTCGCTGATCCTTTACGCCCGGGAGCTGGACGACGATGCGATTCTCCCCCTCCGCAAAGATCTGCGGTTCGCGAACGCCGAACTGGTCGATCCGGTTCCGGATCGTCTCCACCCCCTGGGTCACGGCGTTCGTACGAATCGCCTGAACCTCGCTGGGCGGCATCATTCCCTTGATCGTGGCCCTCGACGAGGTCACCGACCCGAGGGTGTAGCTGATCGTCCCCCCCTCCTCCTTGAGCACCCTCATGGCCCGGTCCGCGAAATCCCCCGGTGGGAGAGTGAGCAAGAACCCATCGATCCCGTCTTTCGCAAGGGAGAACACAGGGATCCCCTTTTCCCGCAGGATCGCACGGGCGTCATCGGCGTATCGCATGGTAGTGTTTTCGATCGCCTTGTTGATCTCCACGGCAAGGCGCAGGAATACCCCTCCCTGGAGGTCGAGCCCCAGGCTGATCTTCGGGCTCTTCTCCGTCCAGGCGGCCGGCAGAATATTGGTCAGGCTCGGCAGCACGAGAACGATCGACGCCGCCGTCAGGACGCCGATCAGTGCGGCTCGCCCCCAGATGTTCTTCCACATGATCTTCCCAGTGCTCCTTTCCTCGCCTCCTGATCTCTGCCTAGCCGGTCTTCGCTTCGGGTGCGGCCGCCTCCTGACCTGACCCTCCGATGGCGCTGCGTGTCACCTTGACCCGGACCTTGTCCGCGATCTCGAGAGTTACCGTCGTGTCCGTCAACCCCGTGACCGATCCGTGCAGACCCCCGGAGGTGACTACCCGGTCCCCCATCTTGAGGTTCTTGATGAACTCCTGGTGTTTCTTCGCCGTCTTCTGCTGGGGGCGAATGAGGATGAAGTAGAAGACCACGAACATCAGGAGAAGGGGGATGATGCCCGCGAGTCCGTTTCCCGCTCCTCCGCCTTTCGCGCCCAGGGCATAGGCGAGCCCGGTAAAGTACATGTCTGTTTACCCTCCTGGAATTACTTATTCCCCTCTTGAACCGGGTGATTCTTGCATAAAATCCATCAAATTTCCAATAGAAATTGCCTCGCGGATCCTTTTCATCCATTGCCGGTAGAAGTGAAGATTGTGCACCGTCAGGGCCATGGAGGAGAGAATCTCCTTCTGGATATACAGATGCCTGAGGTAGGCGCGAGAGAAAGTAAGGCAGGTGGGGCAATCGCAATTCTCGTCCGGCGGCCGGGGATCGTCGGCATACCGCGCCTGCTTGATCGACACCGGCCCGGCCGAGGTGAATAGCATCCCGGTCCTGGCGTTCCTCGTCGGCAGCACGCAGTCGAAGATGTCCACCCCACGGGAGACGGCAAACAGGATGTCTTCCGGCGTTCCGACCCCCATCAGGTATCTCGGCTTTCCCGAGGGGAGAAGGGGAGCGGTGAATTCCACCGTCTCCCGCAGGAGTTGCTTTCCCTCCCCGACGCTCACCCCGCCGATGGCGAACCCGGGAAACGGCAGTGCACAGATCTCCTCGACGCTCCGCTTCCGAAGTTCGGGAAGCATCCCCCCCTGGACGATCCCGAACAGACCTCCCTCCTCTCTTCGGGATGCGGCCAGGCTGCGGCGTGCCCACACGGCAGTTCGTCGTACGGCGTCCTCCACCTCCCTCCGTCCGGCGGGAAACTCCACACACTCGTCGAGGACCATCCGGATATCGGAGCCGAGCGCTTCCTGGACCTCCACGGCGAGCTCAGGCGAGAGGACGTGCCGTGACCCGTCGATGTGGGAACGGAAGGTCACCTCGTCGTCGGACACCGACCGGAGGGAACTCAGGGAGAATACCTGGTACCCCCCGCTGTCGGTCAGGACCGGGCGGTCCCAGCCCATGAACCGGTGCAACCCCCCGAGGCGGCGAATCCGCTCATGCCCGGGACGCAGGTAGAGGTGGTAGGTGTTTGCCAGGACGCACTGGTACCCCATCGCTTTCAGCTGGGTCGGCCAAACCCCCTTGACTGTCCCCGCCGTCCCGACGGGCAGAAACGCAGGGGTCCGGACCTCTCCCCGCTCCGTTACGATTGTCCCCGCGCGGGCATGGGTGCCCGTGTCGCGGGCCGTAACTTCAAAGGAAATCGCCAATCTTGTCTCCTTGCGAAATCCAGGGGCTGCCCCCCCCGGTCATCCCCTATGCACTTCCCAACCTCCGTCGTGAACCGCGTACCTTTTTTGACTCCGCCAATTCTGTCCCCGGGACCGTTCCTAAAGAATCAACATGGCGTCGCCGTAGCTGAAGAACCGGTACCCCGTCTCCACCGCAACCCGGTACGCCTCGCGAACCGGTTCCACACCGGCGAAGGCCATGACCAGAGCCAGGAGGCTCGACCGGGGCAGGTGAAAATTGGTGATCAGGGCGTCCACGGCCCGGAACCGGTACCCCGGGTATATGTAATGTCGGGTCATCCCTTCCGCGGGTTCCACCCTACCGTCCGCGCGCGCGCGCGTTTCCAGGACCCGGACGCTCGTCGTACCCACCGCGATGATCCTCCCTCCCCTGTCCCGGGCCGCGTTCACCATGGCGGCCGTTTCAGCGGAAAGCCGGTAGGGTTCGGCTTGAATCCGGTACGATTCCACATCCTTTGTCCGGATCGGGGAAAACGTTCCGTATCCGACCGACAGGGTCACCGCGGCGACGTCGGCCCCCCGGCTACTTACCTCCCCGAGCATCTCCTCGTCGAAGTGAAGCCCCGCCGTAGGGGCGGCCACCGACCCCGAATTCGCTGCGAACACCGTCTGGTACCGTTCCGCATCGACCGACGCCGCGGGATCACCCGCCGACCGGCGGATGTAGGGAGGAAGGGGGACTTCCCCCACGCGTTCGAGGACCAGGGAAACAGGGGCATCCGCGGCAAGTCTTACCAGCCACCGTCCCTCCCCCCTCTGCAGGAGGGTGACGCGGAGTCCCTCCCCCACCCGGAACTCCATTCCTTCCCGCAGCCTTCGGGAGGGGCGCGCCAGGGCATCCCACGTTTCCTCTCCCCCTCCCCCGCCGTCCCGCCTGGCAAGCAGGAAGATCTCCACGGACCCCCCGGTCTCTTTTCGCGCGCGAAGACGCCCCCGGATGACCTTCGTGTCGTTCACGACGAGGAGATCCCCGCAACGGAGGAATCCGGGCAAGTCCGAAAACCGGTGGTGGGTGATCTTACCCGTTGCGCGGCATACGGCCATCAGGCGGGCGTCCCGTCGCCGGGGGGCGGGCGTCTGTGCGATCCGGTCTTCCGGCAGGGGGTACGAAAGCAGGTCGGTCTTCAGGGCACCCCCCCCGGATTCGGGGCGAACGGCCCGACGCCCCCGGGAAGGGATGCGACACGGGTGTGCAGATAGTACCGGGCGAGAATCTCCCGGTATCCCATCCCCCTTTTCGCTTTGCCGTTGGCCCCCCACTGGCACATGCCGACCCCGTGGCCGTACCCCTTACCCGTAAATTTCCAGCCATCGGCCGACGGAGCGATTTCCATCCACAGGCTCTTCACCCGCGTGTACCCCGCCGCTCTGCGGAACGACGATGCCTTGACCTCCCGTACGGTCCCGGCGGACGCGAGGCGCACACGGCGAGCCCGCCCCGTGGGCGTTCGCGCCGTGATTTCGATCCCGAGGTCGCCGCCTGCATGCACGCCGAGATCGAGTGCAACCCGCTTTCCCTCCGCCCGGCTCATCCGGTACTCCCACCGCCACGCCGGACTCTCCCGGCAGTCCTCGTCAACCACGGACCGCAGGTAGGGAAAATCCGTTCCCCACGCCGCTGCCGCGCTCTCCGTCCTTCCCCCGCAGGTCGAGTGATACACCGTTCGGGCCAGCCCGTCGCGGTAATAGAGGACTTGCCCACGTGTTGCCTCCGCCGCGTCGCGAAATATACCGGCGATGTTGTCGACTCCCTCGAACACCTGGTCATCGACTCCCGCCACGAGGTCATAGTCCGGGTCGCGCGGGGCTGCGATGGAAATAAGGGTGTACGTGCGCACCGCGACGGCAAGGGCGGAAAGCGCCTCCGGATGAAAGGAGGGGGCCGCTTCCCGAGACAAAACGGCTTCGACGTACTCCTCCAGCGGCACCACCGCCACCACCCGGATCCCGCCGTCTTCGGCAGATATGCGGATCCTGCCGGGGAGGCGACGCCCCGAAAGCGACAGGCCGCCGGGGGCCCATACGTCGATCGGGGATTCCAGCAATCTCGACTCGCCCCACCCGATCCTGTCCCCGTATGCGCGGACCCGCACATCGCCATTCTCCGTCGCGATCAGCCTCCCGCCTGCGTTCCAGGCACGCATCGAATTGCCCCGAAGAAGAAGAACGGCGGGATTCCCCTCCATCCTGACGCGCACGGGCCGGGAGGCAGCGGCCGGAACCGGAGGAGTAGATTCCGAAACTGACGGAGCCGGAGGAAGGGCTGACGGAGGAGGCGCGGGGGGAAGTTCCCCTTGCCGTGTGGGCGCGGGTGCGGCACACCCGGCGAGGAGAACAACAGATGCGGTGAAAACGGGAAGGAGCACGGCAGCCCACGCGCTCCCTTTCCGGACGTCCGACACCTATCGCGGCAGGCGGCTCATTCCCCGCCTTCCCCTTTCCGTCCTGCTCCACCAGATCCCCCCTTCTCCTTGGCGGACCGGGCCAGCTCGATGAACGGCGTGAACAGATCGATGGGAACCGGAAATATGGTGGTCGAGTTGTTCTCCGCCGCCACCTCCCGAAGCGTCTGCAGGAAGCGCAACTGCAGCGCAATCGTGTGCTCCCCGAGAATCTTCGCGGCATCGGACAGTTTCTGTGCAGCCTGATACTCCCCTTCGGCTCCGATGACCTTGGCGCGCCGCTCCCGCTCCGCTTCCGCCTGTTTCGCCATGGCGCGCTGCATCTCCTGCGGAAGGTCGATGTGCTTGATCTCCACCTTCGACACCTTGATCCCCCAGGGGTCCGTATCCTTGTCGAGGATCTCCTGGATGTGCGCGTTGATCTTCTCTCGCTCGGAAAGCAGGTCGTCGAGCTCCCCTTGACCGCATACAGACCGGAGCGTCGTCTGCGCGAGCTGCGACGTGGCGTACAGGTAGTTCTCCACCGTGATGATCGCCCGGTTGGGGTCCAGAACGCGGAAATAGAGGACGGCGTTCACCTTGACGGACACGTTGTCACGCGTAATCACATCCTGCGAGGGAACGTCCATCGCCACCACGCGAAGGTCGACCCGGACCATCTTGTCGATCATGGGGATGAGGAGGATCAGCCCGGGCCCCTTGGCGCCGATGACACGGCCGAGCCGAAATACCACGCCCCGTTCGTACTCGTTCAATATCTTGATAGCGCTGTACAGGAACAGGACTGCGATGATCAGGATCGCAACAGAGGGAAACATTGCGCGCTACCTCCTATTGGGTTCCGCCGGACTGAGGCGGGGTAATTCCTGCGGCTTCACGACCAGCGTCATTTCCTTTCTCTCCACTACCGTCACCTTGTCGCCTTTCCGAAGGGGGAGGAGGCACTCCGCGTCCCACAATTCCCCCACGACGAAGACTTTCCCCTTTCCCGTGAAGTCCGCCACCGCCACCCCGGTCTCTCCGATCATCCCCTCCGACCCCGTCGCGGGCCGACGGAGCTGGGCGCGCACCGCAAGGGTGACGACCGTCCCGAAAAACACGGCGGTGAGCCCGACCATGGTGAGGATGACCATCCAGGAGATGCGCAGATACGGATCCGCGGAGGACCGGAAAAGCATGATGCTCCCGAGGGCCAGGGAGATGATTCCCCCGATGGTCAGGGCCCCGTGGGAGACGATCTTGATCTCCAGAATGAAGAGGATCAACGCCAGCGCGATGAGAAGAAACCCCGCATAATTGGCCGAGAGCGTCTGCAGGGAATAGAACCCCAGGATCAGGGAGATTCCTCCCACCACGCCCGGCAAGACCGCGCCGGGGTTGGAGAGCTCGAAGAAGATCCCGTAGATGCCGCCCATCAGCAGGATATACGCGATGGTCGGGTCCGCCAGCACCGAAAGCACCCGGTGCCGAAACCCCATCGGAATACGCGTTATCGGCGCGCCCTTCGTCCGCAGGGTGACCTTTTCCCCGTCCTTCTCGATCGCGCGCCCGTCGATGGCAGATAGGAGGTCCTTGAGGGACGGGGCGACGAGATCGATCACATGCTGCTTTCTGGCATCCGTCGCCGTCAGAGATACGCTCTCGCGGACCGCCTTCTCGGCCCACTCCCCGTTACGCCCCTTCTTCTCCGCGAGGGACCGGGCATACGCGGCGGCGTCGTTCTCCACCTTCCTCGCCATCGTGTTGTCCATCCCGCCGCCGCCGATGCCGACGGGGTGCGCCGCACCGATGTTGGTGCCGGGAGCCATGGCGGCGATATCCGCCGCGAGGGTAATCAATACCCCCGCGGAGGCGGCACGTGCTCCCGGGGGGGAAACGTACACCACAACGGGGACGGGGCTCCGGATAATATCCTGGACCATCTGCCGCATGGCGGTATCGAGACCCCCGGGAGTGTCCAGCTCGAGGACGAGCAGTGCCGCCTTCTCCTCCTCCGCGCGTTCGATGGCGGAGGCGAGGTAATCGGCGGTGACGGGATTGATGGACGTGGAGATCGTTGCGACCATCACGGGGCCCGGAGCCGCGGCCAGGGACCCACCGACGCCCCACGCCACGGCAACCCACAGGAGAACCGCGAGCGCCGCCAACGGACGCCCCCGCCCGCAGACAGATGCGGCGGCGTCCCGGGGAGAGTACGATCCATGAACAGGCGGCTTCACGTTCCTCTCACGCGTAACACGGCAAATTTGAGATATTCCGTTTCGGGCACCCCGAGAAGGACCGGGTGGTCGGGGGACTGTCCCCCTTTGGCGATGACGTGAACGTCCACACGGGCGTCGGCGGCCGCGTCCCGGAGCGCCTCATACCATTTGGCCATATCGACCAGTTGCGTGCAAGAAGAGGTGGCGAGGATCCCGCCGGGTGCCAGAAGGGAAAGGCCGAGCCGATTGATATCCCGGTATCCCCGGACCGCCCCCTCCCTTCCTTGCCGGGACTTGGCGAATGAGGGGGGATCGAGGATGACGAGGTCGAATCTGCGTCCGGCGCTCAATAGCTCCCGCAGCACGGGAAAGAGGTTCCCCGCCCTTCCCTCCCACCTGTCTCCGAATCCGTTTCGGGCCGCGTTTTCGCTCGCCGCGGCAACCGCTTCCACCGACACGTCGATTCCAAGCACTCTCGACGCGCCCCCCGCGAGGGCGTAAATTCCGAAAGCCCCGGTGGAACAGAATCCGTCGAGAACAGACTTCCCCCGCGCCAACCCCCGTACAATCTTCCGGTTCTCCCGATGATCAAGGAAGAACCCCGTCTTCGGGCCCGTCTCCGCGTCCACAAGAAAGCGACATCCGTCCAAGGTAACCGTTTCCTGCGGAGGTCCTTCACCCCCAAGCACCCCCTTCCTCTCCGGCAGCCCCTCGAGCCTGCGGAAACCGCCCTCGGACCGTTCGTAAAGGAGGCGGGGGGACAGCAAATCGTCGAGAACCGACACGATCTCGCGTCGGAGCAACTCCATCCCTGCCGTGAGGATCTGCACGGAAAGGAGGGTCCCGAACCGGTCGACGACAAGCCCGGGGAGAAAATCTCCCTCCGAATACACCAGGCGAAGGGCTTCCAGGCCTCCCATTCCCGCCTCCTCCCTCCGGCGTAGCGCCTGGCGGATCCTCTTTTCGAGGAACATCTTCGAGGGTCGCACCGTGCCGTGCGAAACGAGCCGAAGCGCGATCCGGCTCGCGAGGTTGCAGGTGGCGGTCCCCAGGATTTCCCCGGCGCGCGAGGTGACGAGAACCCACTGCCCGTGCGGCAGGCGGGGCGGAACCTCCCGCAGGTCGTCCCCGAATACCCAGAGGTGCCCGCAACGGAGCCGTTCCTCCGCCTTTCTGCTGACCATTACCGAGGGAAGGGAATCGTCCATCTCACCCCGATCGGAGGCGTTGGGCAAGGAGATCGAAATCGGCCACCACCTCGTGCTCCCGCGTCGCGTTGCGCAGGATATAGGCCGGATGATAGGTGGGAAGGACGGGGATCCCGTCCAGATCGCGCCAGTTCCCCCGCGCCCGCGTGATGCGGTCGTTGTTCCCGAGGAGATGGTTAAGCGCTACGCCACCGAGCGTGCAGATGATCTCGGGCCGGATGGCCCGGATCTGCCTCCGGAGATAGGGCAGGCAGGCCGCAGCCTCTTCCGGGAGAGGCGCCCGGTTCCCCGGAGGCCGGCACTTGACGATGTTCGCAATGTAAACATCCTGGCGGACAATCCCGATGCGCTCGATCCACTTGGTAAGCAGTCTTCCCGCCGCCCCGACAAACGGTTCGCCCTGCCGGTCCTCCTCCGCTCCTGGCCCCTCCCCGACGAACATCAGTCTCGCCCGGGGATTGCCGACCCCGAAGACGACGTTTGTCCGGCCGGAGCATAAAGGGCACCGGCGGCACGCCACCACTTCATTCAGGATGTCCTCGAGATTCTCTTCGCCTTCCCGTGCGGGAAGGTTTGCGGCTTCGGCACTCCGCCTGGCGGGGACCAGGACGAAGTCGATCCCGATTTCCCGCAGGTGGGCGGCAACCATGTTCCGGGAGAGGCGTTTCGTCATCTCGCGAACAGCTTGCCGTGGAGGGCCAGCCAGACGCCGACCGCGATCCCTTCCTTCGTGGCGAGGGGAAGTTCCCGGATTTCGCCGTCGGAGAAGAAGATCCGCACCTCGTTGTCATCCGATTCGAACCCGATGTCGGTGCGCGAGACGTCGTTTGCGACAATTGCATCGAGGTTCTTCTTCCTCATCTTCTCGATGGCGTTTTGCGCGATGTCGCCCGTTTCGGCCGCAAACCCGACGAGAACCCGCCGTCCCTTGTTTTTCCCAAGCCCCTCGAGGATGTCGACGGTGGGTGCAAGCTCCAGTTTCCAGCCGTCCCTGTTCTTCTTTATCTTGGTGGGGGCGACTGTCGCGGCACGGAAGTCGGCCACGGCGGCGCACATCACGACGGCGTCCGCCTCCGGGGATTCCCGTTCGACCGCTTCCCGCATCTCCTCCGCCGTGCGCACGCGGACGGTCTTCATGAAATAGGGATCGGCAAGCGCGGTCGGTCCTGTCACAAGCGTTACGTCCGCACCGAAACGCAGAGCCACGCGCGCCAGCGAGTACCCCATCTTGCCCGAGGCCCGGTTGGAAAGATAACGTACGGGGTCGATGTTCTCCGCGGTGGGTCCGGCGCTCACGACGACCTTTTTCCCCTCGAGGATCTTCTCCGCGAGCACGATCTTGGTCATCTCGACGATCTTGCCGACCGTCGCGAGTCGCCCCGGTCCCACCGTTCCGCAGGCAAGTTCCCCCTCGTCGGGCTCGACGAACCGGAAACCGCGAGAACGGAGAACCGCGATGTTTTCCCGCACCGCCGACGACGCGTACATCTGGGTGTTCATCGCCGGGGCGATCACGACGGGAGCCGTCGTCGCCGTGACGACGGTCGACAGCATGTCGTCAGCGATCCCGCTCCGGATCTTTCCGATGATGTTCGCCGTGGCCGGGGCGACCAGGAGGAGGTGCGCCCGCTGCGCCAGGGAGATGTGCCCGATCTCCGACTCGGAGAGCAGGTTCCAGAGGTCCATCACCACGGGGTTCTTGGAGAGCGTCTGGAGGGTCAAGGGGGTGATGAACTGCGATCCGGCGGCGGTGAGGATCGTATGGACGTTAGCCCCCTCGTTTCTCATCTCCCGGATGATCTCGCACGCCTTGTAGGCCGCGATCCCCCCCGTAATACCCAGAATAACCTCCTTTCCCGACAGAACGCCCACTCGCCTCCCCTCCCTCAGAAAAACGGATTCGACTGTTTTTCCTCCCCCACTGTCGTAGCCGGCCCATGCCCCGGGAACAGGACCGTATCGTCGGGAAGGGGGAAGATCTTCTTCCTGACCGACTCGATCAGCTGTTCGTGGTTACCCCCGGGAAGGTCCGTACGGCCGATGGAGCCCGCGAAAATGAGATCCCCGACGAACGCCTTCTTTCCCACGAGAAAGGATACACATCCCGGGGTGTGCCCCGGCGTGTGCGCCACGAGAAACTCCTGTTCTTCGAGTCGCACGACGTCGCCCTCCTCGACGAGTACGTCCGGCGCAGGGGGATCGGGCACGGACAGGCCGAACAGCATCCCCTGGCGGCTTGCTCCCGTCATCCGGCTGACGTCCGCCGGGTGGAGGTGAACGGGTGCCCCCGTCTTCTCACGGAGAAGACTTACCGCGCCCACGTGGTCGAAATGGCCGTGGGTCAGAAGGATCTTCGCCACCGTGAGGCCCAGGCGGGCGATCTCTCCGAGAATCGCCTCCCCATCGCCCCCGGGGTCGATCACGACGGCTTTACGTGTCCCCGTGTGCTCGACGAGGTAGGCGTTCACCGCGAGCGGTCCCACCTCCATCATGTAGACCCTGAGCGGATCCCCTCCCGTCATAGCTTCTGCGCCCATGTGGCGAAAAGGTCGACGTAGGACGCAGCGATCTCCTCCGCTTCGCGTTTGTCATCGGCCTCCACCCGCAGGTGAAAGTACGCCTCGTCCTGGCTCGGGTAGACGAGCGCCCAGTCCTCGCCGTGGAAGATCTTCACCCCGTCGACGAACTGGCTCGGCTTCCCCTTGGCGTGCTCCGCGAGCATGCGCATGAGCGCCCCCTTGCGTTCCCAGGCGCAGGGGATCTTCTTCTTCACCATCACCGTCGGCGGGATCTCCCTCAGGATGTCGGAGAGGGATCGCCCTTCGGCGGACAGCATCTCCATGAACCGGACGATCGCGAACATGCCGTCGAAGGCCGGCTGGAACCCGGGGAAAATGTACCCCCCGTTGTCGTCGCCGACGAAGACGACCCCTTCGTGGGTCGCCGTCTCCATGAGGGAACGGGGAAGGGTCCTCGTCCGAATGACATCCATCCCGTACCGCGCGGCGATCTTCTCCAGGGTCCGGGAGGCGGTGACGGGCACACCGATCTTCCCGGATCTCTTCCTCCGGCAGGCGAGGAGGCAGATCACCTGGAGGGCGACCCAGTCCGGGAGGACGTCCCCCTTCTCGTCGACGAGGAAGATCTTCTCCCCACCGGTGTCGATCATGGCACCGAAATCCGCGGAGAGAGACCGGGAAATGGTCGTCAGGTGGGTAAGCCCCTTATGGAATTCTTCCTCCGTCTTCGTGATCTTCGCCGCGTCGAGATTGGCGTTCAGCGCGACCGTCTCGACGCCCAGTCGCCCGAGAATGCGCGGAAAGATGAGGGCCGAGGCACCGTGGGAGTGATCGAGGACGATGTTGAATCCCCGCTCCTTGACGCTCTTCACGTCGATGGCCCTGAGAAAGCCGTCGACATAGGTGTCGAATCCCCCCACGGGGAAGGAGATCTCCCCCGTATCCTCGGAGTCCGCGCGCACAAAGTCCTCCCGGAAGAAGAGCAGCTCGATGTTCCGTTCCATGCCAATGGGGAGGTTCAGCCCGTTTTCGTCGAAGAATTTCAGGTCGAGGAAGGACGGGTCGAAGGGGCTTTTCCTCGCGTGGACGCCCCCCTTCTCCTCCCGATGGCTGCGGGCGAGGTACCGGACAACGGGCAACGGCGTGGCGCCGTAGTCGTGGACGTCCACTCCCACCGACAGCATCCCGGTCATGATGGCCCGGTTGATCATCCGGGACGTCTTGTGGCTGTCCCGGCTCGTGGAGAGCACGACCTTTTTCCCGAAGGTCGCCGCGAACGCCGCCCCGACCTTGGCCGCGAATTCGGGCGTGATCTCGTGGTTGGCCAGCCCGTAGATTCCGTGGACGCTGAACAGGGAACGGGCCCACTTCTCCGCCCACACGAGGGAGGAGGAAAGAACCGCTCCGTCCTCCACCTCCTTGTGCGGCCATACCTTGACGTTCGCCTTGACCACCGCATCGGTTCCGATGACGCAATGATCGCTGATCACCGCCCGCTCGGACAGAAACGCACGCCCCTTGATCACGCAGTCCGAACCGATGACGTTCTCGAGCAGCCGCACCCCCTTGTGAATCGTCGTCCGGGGCCACACGACCGAAGACTGGAGCACCGACCCTTCCTCGACTACGCACCCGTCCCCGAGCATCACGTTCTCCGCGGAGACACCGCCCTTCACGACGCAATCTCTCCCGATCACGACGTTTTGGAGGTCGGAAGTGAAGTCGACCCGGGAGTTCTCCCCGATCCACACGTTCCTGCTTCCCGCCTTCTTCCCCTCGAACTCGATTCCCGCCTGTCCGGAGAGGATGTCCAGGTGGACGTTCAGGTATTCGTCCAGGTTCCCCACGTCCTTCCAGTACCCATCCGCGACGTACCCAAGGAGCCGGTCCCCCCGCGACAGCATCTCCGGGAAAACATTCCTGCTCCAGTCGAAGCTTTTCTGGGGGGGGATGAAGGAGAGCACCTCCGGCTCGAGGATGTAGATGCCGGTGTTCACCGTATCGGAGAAGACTTCCCCCCACGACGGTTTTTCGAGGAACCGGACGATCCGTCCATCCTCCTCCGTGATAACGATTCCGTACTGGAGCGGGTTGGGGACCCGGGTGAGCACGATCGTGGCGGCGGCTTTGTGCTCCCGGTGGAATTCAATCGCCCGGGAAAGGTCGATATCGGTGATGATGTCGGCGCTGATGACCAGGAAGGTGTCGTCGATCCGCGACTCGGCGTGCTTGACGGCTCCCGCCGTCCCGTAATCGGCTTCCGCGCCCATATAGTGGATCTGGACGTCCCAGAGGGAACCGTCTCCGAAATAGGAGATTATTTTCTCGGGGTAGAAATGCAGGAGGACTTCCAGGTCGACGATCCCGGCGCGCTTGAGGAGCCGCACCACGTGCTCCATCATCGGCCGGTTGGCCACGTACGCCATCGGCTTGGGCAGTTTTTCGGTGATCGGGCGAAGCCTCGTCCCGAACCCGCCCGCCAGTACGACTCCCTTCATCCCGACAGGCCTCCTCACCGTGATATGCGGATCAAAGCAAACGAAAGAGCTTGGTCATTCCGAAATACCCGAATGAGACCGCAAAGAAGAAAAGGAACAGGGCGCAGGAACCCACGACCCACCGGTAGACGCGGTCAGTGAACCGCCTTCTCCCCGCGGAGACGGCGAAACCGATGAAAAGGTACCAGACCGCGTCGGCGAGGATGTGCCCGGCGAAGAACAGGGCGACCCCCGTTGCGCCGAGTTCCCGGGAGATGACGAGATATCCCAGGCCAATGGTGGCCCACCAGATCGTCCAGTAGGGGTTCGATATCGAAGCCACGACGCCCGAAAGGACCGGGCGGAATACGTCCGCCCGGCGGATGTTTCCCCCTTGCGGTGTTCCGAAGTTCGTCTCCTTCCCGTGGATCTCGAGCCGAAGCGTACCGACTTCGCGTGCCATTCCCACCGCCATCCAGAGCAGCATCGCTCCCCCGGTCAGCGCGATCGCCGCCGTTGCCACGTCCCCCCGCATCCATTCCGCCAGCCCGAGCAAAATGAGGGCGAGGAGACCGGCCTCGAGGATCCCGTGCCCGAGAACGAGAAGAGGCGCCGCCACGAATCCCCGCCGGGTCGTGTCCCGGACGGTCACGGCAAGAAGCGGACCCGGCATCAGGGCCCCCGAAAGAGCGATGATGAAGGAGGAAACGAATATGGCGGCGGGACTCGCGAAATTCATATAGACTTTATAACACAACAGGAGGAAGTGGTGATCCGTGGACCCATTCCCACCGTGGACGTCATCATCGAGGTCGGTCGGAAGATCGTCCTCATACGGAGGAAGCACCCGCCGACGGGATGGGCCATCCCCGGAGGGTTCATCGACCGGGGGGAGAGGGCGGAGGATGCCGCATTACGGGAAGCACGGGAGGAAACAGGACTATCCGTAACCCTCACTACCCTGTTCGGCGTATATTCCGACCCGGCACGGGATTCCCGGCTCCATACGATCTCCACCGTGTATCTCGCAACCGCCCATGGAACGCCAGCGGGAGGGGATGACGCTGCCGAGGCACGCCTGTTCGGGGAGCAGGACCTGCCTGCCCCCCTCGCTTTCGACCACGCGAACATTCTCGCCGACTACTTCCGCTTCAAGAGGACGGGGAAGCGCCCGCTGTGAGAATGCGGGGACGGCCCTGTCATCCCTTTTCCACTTATCCACCTCATGTCGTGAACCGAGATCCCGTTGCAGTTTTACCAGGTCCTGCCCCAGGACCGTCCCCTATTTGAGGGCCCTGATCGCCTGCTCGATCCGGTCGATCCCCTTTTCGATGTTCTTCATCGATGTCGCGTACGAGAGTCTCTGGCATTCGTCGGCTCCGAATGCCACCCCCGGGACGGACGCCACCCGATGGTCTTCCAGAAGATAGGCGGCGAGGGCGGCGGAACCGTCGATCACCCTGCCCGAAGGGGTCTTCTTCCCGTACACCTTCGAGAAGTTCGGGAAGACGTAGAACGCCCCCTGCGGCAGGAGGCAGGAAACGCCGGGAATCTTATGGAGCCTCTCCACGATGAGGCGCCGCCGCCGGTCGAATTCGGCCCCCCACTCCTTCATGAAATCCTGTGGCCCGTTGAGCGCCTCGATGGCGGCCTTGTCACAGAAGGAAACCGGGTTGCTCGTGCTCTGGCTCTGGATGTTGTTCATCGCCGCGACAAGATCCTTGTCGGCCGCGACATACCCGATTCTCCATCCGGTCATCGAGTAGGCCTTGGACAGCCCGTTGACGACGATCGTCCGCTTCCTGATCTCCTCTCCGAAAGAGGCGATGCTGACGAACCGGAACCCGTCGTAGACGAGCTTTTCGTAGATGTCGTCCGACAGTACCGTCACGTCCCGCCGGACGATCACATCCGCGATCCGCTTCAGCTCCTCCTCCGTGTATGCCGCCCCGGTGGGGTTGGAGGGGCTGTTCAGCACAACGCACTTCGTCCGGGGCGTGATCGCCTGGTCGAGCTGTTGGGGGGTCAGCTTGAACCCCGTTTCCTCCTTCGTGTCGACGATCACCGGGGTGGCGCCTGCCAGGAGGACGATGTCGGGGTAGGAGACCCAATAAGGGGCGGGAATGACGACCTCGTCCCCTTCCTCGAAAAACGCCTGGGCAACATTATAGATGGAGTGCTTCGCCCCCACGGAGACGATGATGTTCTCCCTCTTGTACTCCAGGCCGTTGTCGCGCCGGAATTTCGCGATGACAGCATCCTTGAGCTCGGGCGTGCCGGGCACCGGAGTATACTTCGTGTAGCCTGCGTCCAGGGCCTTCTTGGCCACCGCCTTGATGTGTTCCGGCGTGTCGAAGTCCGGCTCGCCGGCCCCGAACCCCACGACGTCGATCCCTTCCGCCTTCATGGCTTTTGCCTTGCTCGTGATGGCCAACGTGGGGGACGGCTGAATTTTGGAGACTCTTCGTGCGAGTTTCATCGAGATGCGCTCCTTTCCCCGCGACTCGGGGGTTGTTGGGTTATTTCTTCCTTCCGAGTTTCCGGAAGACCATGTTCCTGACAAACGGCGGGACCAGGTCGTCGATCTTCCCTCCGAATCGAGCGATCTCCTTGGCGATCTGGGAGCTGATGTAGGAATGCCGCTCTCCGGTCATCATGAAAACCGTGTCGGTCTCGGGGGAAAGTTTCTTGTTCATGTGCGCCATCTGGAACTCGTACTCGAAATCCGAGATGGCCCGAAGGCCTCTCACCACGACGTGGGCATCCACCACCCTGATGTATTCCACGAGGAGCCCCCGGAAGGAGTCGACTTCCACGTTGGGGAAGGGCCGGGTGAGCTTCCGGAGCATGGACACCCTCTCGGCCGGTGTGAACATCGTGTCTTTCTGGAGGTTCTTTGCCACGGAAACGATCACCCGGGAGAAAACCCGGGACGATCGTTCGATGATATCGAGGTGGCCGAATGTCGGAGGGTCGAACGACCCGGGGTATACCGCGACCGTTTTCATCCTCGCTCCTTTCCCACTGTGAAGATCATCACCCTCGTGTCCCCGTACCGTTTGTCCCTGGTCCGTTCCCAGGCGGCCGGGAATACCGGGGTCGGAGTTCGCGCGGCATCTTCCACCACAACCGTTCCGCCGCATTCCAGGAGGCATGCACCGGCAAGATCTTCCGCCGCGCGCTCTGCGATCCCTTTTCCGTAGGGGGGATCCAGGAAAACAAGGTCGAACCGGCTGTCCCGTCCCCCCAGGACGCGAACGGCTGCCCGGCAATCCATCGGGAGAGTCTCCGCCGCATCCGCACCCAGATCCAGGACGTTGCGGCGCAATACCGCGAAGGTGCGGGGATCCGATTCCACCAACACCGCCGACGAGGCCCCGCGCGAAAGAGCCTCCAGCCCGAGCGCCCCTGTCCCGGCGAAAAGGTCCAGCACCCGTGCCCCCTCCGTCCCGCTCCCAAGGATGTCGAAGATCGCTTCCCGGACGCGGTCGGCCGTCGGCCGCACCGCGTGCCCCCGTGGGGTGCGAAGCCGCCTGCCTCGCCATTTCCCCGATACTACACGCACCCTTGGGCTATACGCGGGTGGAGAGGTAATCGGCAACGATTCGAGCCGTACCCTCGGCACGAAAAGCCCGAAGTAGCGCGAGAGCCTCCCGGTAGGCGGCGTCCTCGATCCCTCCGGCGTATTCGGCGGGAACCGCATCGATTTCCTGCTTGAACTGCTTCGTAGCGAACTTGATGTCCTTGCCGGCCCCTTTCGCCCACTCCCGCATCCTCTTCATCAGAGCAGGGGGGAGGCCCGCGTGGGCGATGTTCTGCCACTGGGTGCCCACGTTCCCCTTCCGGATGCCACACTCGGCGAACCGGCCGATGAGGTGAAGCGGCGTGCCCGTGATGCCGTGCTGGGCGATGGAGACGCCGAACCGACCGTTTATGGCGTCATAGATTTCACGGGTCCGCTCCAGGTCGATGAAGATCTGCTCCCCTTCGAGATAGTTCCCGTGCTTGGAGCCGTTGTTGATCGCGAGCAGGTCCGATTTCACCCCGGCTCCCGTAAGACGCGTCATGAGTTCGACGGCCTCATCGACCGTGGAAAGGGAGGCGTCGCTGCCAGCTGCCTTGATCTCGCCAACCTCCACCTCGAGCCCGAGATTCCGCTCCCCGATCGGCCGGGACAGGTCCGCCACAATTCGGGCGTTGTCCGGGATCGGATTGAAGGAGGCGTCGATGGCGAACGAAGTATACCCCGCGGCGATTTCCGCCTCGATCAAGGCGCGAGAGCTCTCGATCTCCTTCTCGGATGTGTTCTTGACCGTTATGTGATCCCCGTGAATGACAAAGGGGGCGGAGAACCCGGCCTTTCCCGCATAGGCAAGGATCGTGGTCACGAAGATCTCAGGCGTCATCCCCGTGTACCCTCCGTCCAGGTTCCCCTCGCTCTTGGCAAGCTCGAACGCGACGACGGCGTCAAGCTCCGCGGCAGCTCTCATGATCCCGGGAATGACGGAGGGGATGCGGATGTTGCACGCCATCACGATGACGTCGTGGGGGGCGAGCGCCCGCCAAACATCCCGCCCGTTCACGGGACAGGCCGGGTTGTCTGGCGGCATTTTCGATGCGGCATTCTCGGGAACGAACTTCTTCAGCTGCTTCGCGACCATCTGCCACCCTCCTGGGATATCTGCCCCCTCATTATTGGAATTTCGCACCCCTACGTCAAGGAGTCGGCTCGACAGGCGCTATCTCCCCTGTCATTCTAGAGGCCGTACCATCGTGGTACACTATCGACGGGAAAATCCAGAGAAGGACCGCGATGAAGATTCCCCCGTTTTTCCCCGCCCTCCTCATTCTCGTGTCCGCCGTCCCCGCATTTCCCGACTCCGGAGTCGCACCCCCTCCCCGGGAGATCACGATGAGAGAGTGCGTGGAAGCTGTCCTGCGCAACAACATCGACATCGCCGTTTCCCGTTCCGAACGGAAGACGTCGGAACTGGGCGTCCCTTTGGAGGAGGCGGCATTCCTGCCTAGGTTCACCGGGGACTTCTCCTATTCCCGCTCCATCGGGCCGACCGGTTCGTCGATCGCCGGAACCCTGACCATCGACCAGAACTCCTGGAATTTCGACGCGGGAGTCCGGGAATTGCTTCGTTCCGGAACCACCCTTTCCCTTTCCTTCGAAAACCAGCGACTGGAAGCGGGTACCGCACTCTCCCTGTTCAATCCCGAATACTCGACGGCCCTGACACTCTCCGCCCAACTACCGCTCCTGAAGGGATCCGGGAAGCGGGTCACCGAAGCGCCCCTTGCGATCGCCCGCGCCGGAGCGGAGGCGGCCACCGGAGACTGGCTGGCGATGGTGATGGATATCGTCGCAGGGGCGAGAACTTCGTTCCTCGCGTTCCACGCGGCCTCCCGTGAGGTCGAGGTAAAAAGAACCGCCCTTTCCCTCGCCGTGCAACTTCTCGAACAGACCGGTGCGCGAATCGAGACCGGCCTGTCCGCTCCGGTGGACCGGCTGTTCGCGGAAGCCGCGGTGGCTTCCCGCAAGGAGGAGCTTCTCCGAGCCGAGGCGGCGGCGCGAAACGCGGAGGACGACATGAAGAACGTCCTCGGGCTGCGGGCCGACGAAAACTGGGAGGAGCGTCTGGTCCCGGCCCTGCCCCCGGATCTCCCGTCTCCCCCGGGCATCGACGACTCCTTCGAGGAGGCTCTCCAGCGGCGGCCCGAGGTTGCAGCCCTTTCCGCCAGGGCGCGCCAGATGGAAATCCGGGAGGCAGTCGCCCGGAACGGAATCCTGCCCGACCTGTCGCTTACCACTTCGGCGGGCCTTACCGGCCTTGCCGGATCACCGTATCCCAACCCGTTCTTCCCCAGTGGGGGAACCGAATTCGAAGGGGGGTACGGGGACAGCCTCAGGGAAATGTTCTCGGGGAAGTACTACAACTGGTTCGTCGGCCTGTCGACCGAGATTCCCTGGAAATTTGCCCGGGAGAAGGCCGAGTGGGCCCGCGCGCGCAGCGTTCTTGAACAGCAGCACCTTCGCGAGGAGGGTCTCCGCGCACGAATCCGAACGGAGGTTCGAAAAGCCCGACGAAATCTCGCGTCCTCGCTTGCGCGCGTCGACGCGGCCGCCGCCTCCGTGGCCGCCGCACAAGGAAAGCTGGAGGCAGAGGAACGCCGGCTCGCCCTCGGAGCCTCGACGACAACGCAGGTTCTCGAGGTCCAGCAGGACTACGCCCAGGCCCTCCTCGCCGAGGTGACAGCGAAGACGGACGCGTACGTGTCCCAGACCCGTCTGTGGCGCTCCGTCGGGACGATCCTCGAGAAGGAAGGGATAACCGTCCGTTGAGGCGCGCGAAAATCATCGGCGCCGGTGTCTTATTCCTGGTCGCGGCGGCTGCCGTTATCCTTCTCCGCTCCCGATCAGAGATCCCGGTCGATGTATTCGAGGCGAGGAAAGGGCCGATCGAGGAGATCGTCACGGCCGTCTCTGCCGGGACGGTCAAGTCCCGGCGGGATGCGACCATATCGGCAGAAGTAAGCGGCAGAGTCGTCGATGTGCGGGTGGGAGAAGGGAATCCCGTGCGCAAGGGGGACATCCTTGCGCGCCTGTCCGACCCCGAGTTGTCGAAGCAGGTCGACGCGTCGCGGGCGGAGGCCGCCCAGGCCGAAGCGCTGGTGGCGCAGGCGATCGCCCGGCGCGAGGAAGCAGAACGAAAACATCGTTCGGATGTGGACCGCGCCGCGAGCAACCTGGGCAAGGAGGAACAGGATCACGAACGCGCCATGGAACTCTTTCGGGGCGGGTTCCTGTCAAAAGCGGAAAAAGAGCGGGCGGACACCCGCCTTGTGAACGCGAAAGAAGACGCGAAACTTGCAGCTATCGGGGAAGTGTCCCTCCGGGCGATCGATCAGGAAATCGCTTCCCTCCGGGCGAGAGCTGCCGCTACGCGCGCCAACCTGGCGGCCTTTGCGGAGCGGAGGGGAAAACTGTCGATCACGTCGCCCTTCGCCGGCATAGTGACGAGCAAGTCCATCGAGGTGGGGGAGACCAAGCAGCCCGGGGCTCCCCTGTTTGTCGTGGCGGATCCCCACGACATCTACATCGAGGCGCCCATCGACGAATCGGAGTCGGCCAAGGTGCGGAAGGGGCAAAAGGTCCGCCTGTACCCCGACGCCTACCTGGGAGATACCTTCTTCGGGGTCGTCTCCGAAGTCCGCCCGACCATCGAGGCATCCAAGGAGGTCTCGCGCGCCAATACGATCGAAGTCCGGCCGGAATCGTCCCCCAAGCCGCTCCGCCTGGGAATGTCCGTGGACGTGGAAGTCCTGACGGGGCGAAAGGAGGAAGCCCTCCAGGTCCCCTCCTCGGCCGTCATGGAGCGCGATGGACAGAAATTCGTCTACGTCGTAAGGGATGGGAAAATCGTCCGGAGCGACATCACCACGGGGATCTCGAACTGGGACCGGACCGAGATCCTCACCGGGATTGCCCCCGGAAACGCCGTCGTCACCTCCCTGGAAATCAGGGACCTGGTCCCGGGAAGCCGCGTTGGAATCCGCGCCCGCAACTGAACCCCTCCTTTGCCTGCGGGGCGTAAGCAAGATCTACGAACCCGACGTGCAGAAGGTGGTCGGCCTGGAGGACGTGGACCTGGATATCCGTACCGGTGATTTTCTCGCGGTGATGGGACCGTCGGGGTCCGGGAAATCCACCCTGATGAACATCCTCGGCTGCCTGGACATTCCTACGTCCGGAACGTACCGGATCAAGGGCATGCCGGTTTCCCGGCTCCCACCGGAAGAGCTCGCCCGGCTCCGCAACCGGGAGATCGGCTTCATCTTTCAGGTCTTCCACCTTCTCCCGAGATACACCGCCCTCCGCAACGTGGAACTCCCTCTGCTCTACGCGGGGGTGGGGAGGGAGGAGCGCACCGAAAGGGCTTTGGATGCCCTTCGGTCGGTGGGTCTCGAAGAGCGGAAAAACCACCTGTCGAACCAGCTTTCGGGGGGACAGAAACAGAAGGTAGCGATCGCGCGGGCGCTCGTCAACCGCCCCTCTCTCCTCCTCGCCGACGAACCGACAGGCAATCTCGACACGAAATCCGGCGACGAGCTGATGGACATCCTTGTCGGGCTGAACCAGGATGGAACGACGATCGTGCTCGTGACGCACGACCAGGCGATCGCGCGGCGGGCCAAACGGGTCGTCTATATCATCGACGGCCGCCTGGTGGCGAAGGAGGAATTCCGGGAGATCCGCGGATGAATATCCTCGAGTCCGGGAGAGTCGCCCTCGATTCGCTGAAGGCGAACCGCATGCGATCGGTTCTCACCATGCTGGGCGTCATCATCGGGGTGGCCGCTGTGATCCTGCTCGTCTCCCTTGGGGAAGGGACGAAGAACTACGTCGAGGGACAGTTCGCGGGACTGGGCAGCAACATCCTGATCGTGACGCCCGGAAAGATCGAGACGAAGGGGGGACCACCCATTATCGGCGCCGCCAAGCACAAACTGACGCTTTCCGACTCGCGCATCCTGGAGAAGAAAGGGTACCTGTTCGGCGGGGTGGCCCCGGTGGTTTTCGGCACCGCCGAGGTGCGGTCCGGCTCCCGCTCCCGCAACGTCCCGGTTTTGGGGATAACTTCCTCCTTCTCCTCCGTGCGCAACCTGCACGTGGAGATCGGCAGCTTCGTCACCGAGTCCGACGTGGAAGCGAAGCGCCGGGTCTGCGTCCTTGGCAGGACAGTCAAGCGGGAGCTGTTCGGAAGCGCCAATGCGCTCGGACAGATCGTCAAGGTGTCGGGCGGCCGCTTCCGGGTGGTGGGGATCATGCAGCAAAAGGGCGTGAGCCTCGCAGTCGACCTGGACGACATCGTGTTCATCCCTGTCCGGACCGCCCAGGACCTCTTCGACACCGACGCCCTGCTGGAAATCATCGTTTCGATCCGGAACAAGAACGACATCGAGAGCGGCAAGGAGCTGGCGAGATCGCTCCTCTTCAAGAACCACAACCGCCACGAGGACTTCACGATCACCAACCAGGCAGCCATGCTCTCCTCCCTCTTTACCATCCTCGACACGCTCACTTATGTGTTGGGGGGGATCGCCACCATATCGCTTCTGGTGGGCGGAATCGGGATCATGAACATCATGCTCGTTACCGTAAAAGAGAGGACGAACGAGATCGGTATCCGAAAAGCCGTCGGCGCAAGGGACAGGGACATTCTGGTGCAGTTCCTGCTGGAGTCGACCGCCCTCTCCTCCTCGGGGGGGATCGGGGGGATCCTCGTCGGGGTTTTCGGCGGATGGGGAATCCGGGAGTTCGTCCCGAAGCTTCCCGTGGAGATCCCCCCGTGGGCAATCCTTCTGGCGTTCACGTTTTCGGTGTTCGTCGGAATTTTCTTCGGCGTGTATCCGGCGCGGAAAGCCGCGACCCTTCACCCGATCGAGGCGTTGCGATACGAATGACGGTGGAACCGGTACTTCGCGTGGGAAGAATTCCCTTCCTGAACCTCCTGCCGATCTTCCGCGCGCTCGAAACGCGCCTTTCGGTGGAGCACGTCAGGTTCGTATCGGGGCATCCGTCCGAGCTTAACCGGAAACTGCGCGAGGGGAAGCTCGATATCTCCCCGTCTTCCTCGATCGAATACGGAAAACTCCCCGATCGGTATCTGCTTTGTCCCGACATCTCGATTTCCTCCCGGTCGAAGGTCATGAGCGTTCTCCTGTTCTCCCACCGCCCGGTGACCGATCTCACCGGGGATCCGATCGCCGTCACGAACAACTCGGACACCTCGGTCGTTCTTCTGGAGATCCTCCTGCGGGAATTCCTCGGCAAGCGGAACCGGCTGGTCCGAACCTCCCTTTCCGCAGGCGAGGCGCTCCTCCGGTACCCGGCGTATCTTGCCATCGGCGACGAAGCGATTCGAGGGAGCCTGTCCGGGGCGGCAGCCCACGTCACCGACCTCGGAGAGTGGTGGAACCGGGAGACGGGAGCGCCATTCGTTTTCGCCCTCTGGATAATTCCCCGGGACGCTCTCCGGGAGGGGGGGGAACACCTGCGCCGATTCGCCCGCACGCTGCTCTCGGCAAAGATGATCGCCCGGGAGGAGATGGACCGGGAAGACAGCCGCATTATCGTCCCGGAGTGGATTTCCCGGGATTTTCTTTCGGAGTACTGGCGAAACCTGTCCTACGATCTCTCCGCGGAGATTGAAGGGCTTGAACGGTTCTTCCGGCTCGCCGCGAAAATCGGTCGGATTCCGGCCGCCCCCCCCCTGCGGTTCCTCGACCTCGATTGATCCGCCACCTGTGGTAAAATCATGGCATTCCCGCCGGGAGGGCCGCCATGATCAACAAGGAAATGAAGATCGAAGACGTCCTCCGGAAATTTCCCCAGACAATCGGAGTGTTCGAGAGGTTCGGGATCGACTGCGCCACCTGCGAACTCTCCCGGTACGAGGACCTCGCGCACGGGGCGAAAGTCCACAAGATCGACCTCGAATTGCTGCTCAAGGGGTTGAACGAGTCGTTGAAAAGGTAGGAAACTACCGGCGTGGGCGCGAGTACTCGGCCCATGCATCGTCGGATTCCCACACGGTAACCCGGGAAAGCCTAACGGGGGGGGGGATTTTCCCATCCATCTCGTCAAAAATGTAACGCGCGATGTTCTCCGACGAAGGGTTCTGGCCGTGAAACGGGGGAACCTCGTTGAGATACTTGTGGTCCATCCGCGAGAGGATTTCGCCCAGGGCGGTCTTCATCACCCGAAAGTCGAGAGCCATCCCCCGGGAATCAAGTTCTCCCGATTCCACGGTGATCTCGACCTGCCAGTTGTGCCCGTGAAGCCTCTCGCAGTTCCCCTCGTATTCCGAAAGCCGGTGGGCCGCGGAGAACGAGGACCGGACCGTCAGGGCATATCTGTCCGCATTCATCTCTCCTCCAGAGGGGACAACACAATGCTTGATTTCGATGTCGCCCGCTCGAACCAGTTTCGGATTTCCCTTGCCGCGCTCTCTTCGAGGAGTGCCTTCCTCACCGCCTCCCTCGAGACATCCTCGGGGCGCACTCCCGACCGCGCGGCCCGGCGCGCGATCTCCCTCTCCACGTCTTCCTCCTTCACGTCGACGAACGTCGAAATGCGATCCCGGAGGAATTCCCGGACCAGAAGTCTTCTCGCCGCGTAATCCCGGACCTGTTCATCGGAAACCTCCTTCGCACAGGGGAGGAGACATGATTTCATGGCGGCGGAGGCCCCGGCGACGGCCTTTTGCAATGCTGTGTTGTCGACCGTCCCCATCGCCAGCTTTTCCTCTTCCTGCCTGACGAGGGTGTCCGCGATCAACCTGTCCCGGGCCTCCGGGAGGGACAACACGACCGGCTCGTCTCCCGGGAAGGCACCGCATGCCCGGAGACACGACTCCCGAACGACATCGGAAAGAAAAAGGACTTCCCCGTTCACCGTTGCCGCCGTGGCCTCGTACAGACGATATTTCCCCGTCCCTTTCTCCTGCGCGTTGGCGGGCGAAAAAAGGATCGCAGAAAGCATGCCCCAGACGAGGAATCCGGAGCGGATCCGTTTCACGGATCGAGCTCGAAGGAGATGTCGAGCGCCGGGGCGGAGTGCGTGAGGGCTCCGATCGAAATCGCCGACACGCCGGCACGTGCGTATTTCTCCACGTTTCCCAGGTGAATACCCCCGGACGCTTCGAGGAGAACCTTCCCCCCGTAGCGGTCCACCACCTCCCGTACCTCCTCGGGAGTCATGTTGTCAAGAAGCAGCGCGGTCGCACCGGCGTCGACCGCTTCTTCCGCCTGGCCAAGACTCTCCACCTCCACTTCCACCCGGGCGAGATGGTGCACGGCGTTCCGGGCCGCCGTCACGGCCATGGCGATGCTGCCTGCCGCCCGAACGGCGTTCTCCTTGATGAGTACACCATCCGACAGGGAAAAACGGTGGTTGTGCCCGCCGCCGACCCGCACCGCGTACTTTTCCAAAACCCTGAGCAGCGGAGTGGTTTTCCGGGTGTCCAGAATGCGGGTGCCGTGCGGGCCCACCCGTTCGACGTACGCGGCTGTTGTCGAGGCGACGCCGGAGAGCCGCTGGAGGAAATTCAGGGCGACCCGTTCCGCGCGGAGGAGCGACGACGCCGTCCCCTCGGCTCCCCCCACCTTCATACCCCGGGACACACGGGTTCCTTCCCGAAGAAACGTCGCTCCGACCTTCGGGTCGACCTGGCGGAGCACCTCGATCGCCACCATCCCGCCGCAGAAGACTCCCTTGGCCCCGGCGACGAACGAGCCGCGTGCCTTCCCGGAGAAGGAGGAACCGAAGGGATCGCCAAACGGCGCGTCTTCCCGTAGCGCAGCGACGACAAGCCTCTCGTATTCAAGACGCGAGATCACGACAGGTATCGGGTAACCAGGGCAAGGTTCCGGGAAAGGCTTCCGAGCTTCGCCTCGAGCTCCCCTTTGCGGATCCGGTGCGCATCGACAATGTCCCCGGGGGCGTTCGCCAGGAATTTATCGTTCCCCAGCTTCGCGCACACGACGGAGTGCTCCGCGTTGGCCTTGTCGATCTCCTTGCGGAGACGCGAGGCTTCCTTTCGAAAATCGATGAGACCGGCCAGGGGCAGGCACACCTCGATGTCGTTCACCACGGCTGTGGCATCCTCGACCGGGATGTATTCGGGCTCCCTGTGCACCACCCTTTCGGCCCTCGCAAGCCGAAGGATGATCTCCTCGTGATCGCGCAGGAACGCAAGACTCTCCGACTGTCCCTTCAGGCGAATTTCCACCCTTTTCGCGGGAGGTACATGCAGCTCGCTCCGCATGTTCCGTACGGCGCGAATGACTTCCATGAGATGCCCCATGTCTTTCTCGATATCGACATCGGTTCGGTCCGGGTCGGCCACCGGGTACACTTCCGTCAGGATGCTTCCCCGCTCCCCCGGCAGCGAATGCCAGATCTCCTCGGTGAGAAACGGCAGGAAGGGGTGGGATAACCTGAGAATCATCTCGAATACGTACAACAGCACGGCGCGCTGGCGCTCCCGTATCTCCGCGGGCGCATCCGGCTGGAGCGAGGGCTTGATCATCTCCAGGTACCAGTCGCAGAACTCGTGCCATGTGAACTGGTAGAACGCCGAACTCGCCTCGTTGAATCGATACTCCTCGATTCCTTTCCGGATCTCGTCGATTACCCGCTGCAGGCGGGACAGGATCCAGCGGTCCGCGGCGGACCGCTCCGGAGGGAGGTCCCTCACGGTATTGTCGTCCGCGTGCATCCGGACGAACCTGCCTGCCTGGAAAAGCTTGTTCATGAAGTTTCGGTACCCTTCGAGGCGTTCGTCGGACATCCGGATGTCCCGCCCCTGGGCAGCGAGCGCGAGGAGCGTAAACCGAAAAGCATCGGTTCCATAGCGCTCCATCAGCTCGAGCGGATCGATGACGTTGCCGCGGGTCTTGCTCATCTTCTCCCCTTTCGGGTCCCGGACAAGCGCATGGATCACCACGTCGCGGAAGGGAGCCTTCCCCGTGAATTCGATCCCCATCATCATCATCCTTGCCACCCAGAAAAAGAGGATGTCGAACCCCGTGACGAGCGTGGAGGTGGGGTAATACCGGGAAAGATCCTCGGTACGGTCCGGCCAGCCCAGCGTCGAGAAGGGCCACAGCCCGGAGGAGAACCACGTGTCCAGCACATCTTCTTCCCGGCGGAGGTTGTCCGACCCGCAGGATGAACACCGGTCCGGCGCGTCGACCTCCACCATCGTCAGCCCGCAGGCGGGACAGTGGTAGGCGGGAATCCGGTGTCCCCACCAGATCTGGCGGGAAATGCACCAGTCCCGGATGTTCTCCATCCAGTCGAAATAGGTCCGTTCCCAGTTCGGCGGGATGATCCGGGTCTCTCCCGACCGTACGGCGCGGATCGCGGGTTCGGCAAGGGGTTTCGTCTTCACGAACCACTGGATGCTTTCGGTAGGTTCGACAACCGTCTTGCACCGATAGCAATGGCCTACGTTGTGGAGGTACTGCTCCTCCTTGATGAGAATCCCTTCCTTTCGTAGGCTTTCGAGAACCGCTTCGCGGCAGGCAAACCGGTCCATCCCCGCGAACGACCCGGCCTCGCCCGTCATCATTCCCGCATCGTCGATCACCCGCACAGCGGGCAGATCATGCCGTTTTGCCACCTCGAAGTCGTTCGGGTCATGCGCAGGCGTGATCTTCACGGCGCCGGTTCCGAATGCGGGGTCCACCATCTCGTCGGAAAGCAGGGGGATAGGGCGGTTCATGATGGGAAGACGCAACGTCACGCCGATCCTGCCCGTGTATCGCTCGTCCCCCGGGTGCACTGCCACCGCGGTGTCTCCCAGCATCGTTTCGGGGCGGGTCGTGGCCACCACCACGCTTTGCGTCCCCGAAAGCTCCGGATACCGGATGTAATACAGCCACCCTTTTGTCTCCACGTGCGCGACTTCGAGGTCAGAGAGCGCCGTATGGCACCGGGGGCACCAGTTGATGATGTAACGGCCACGATAGATGAGCCCCTTTCGGTGAAGCAGAACGAATGCTTCCCGTACCGCGCGGGACAATCCTTCGTCCATCGTGAACCGCTCCCGGCTCCAGTCGCACGCCGCACCTAGCCGCTTGAGCTGATTCAGGATGGCCCCGCCGCTTTCCTCCTTCCACTTCCAGACCCGTTCCTCGAATATTTCTCTCCCCAACGACTGCCGGTCGACCCCCTCGCCCGCGAGCAGGCGCTCGACCACGTTCTGTGTGGCGATCCCCGCGTGGTCGGTTCCCGGGAGCCAGAGCACGTTCTTTCCGAGCATACGGTGGTAGCGGATCAGTACGTCCTGGAGGGTCACGTTGAGTGCATGCCCCATGTGAAGGGAGCCGGTGACGTTCGGGGGCGGAATGACGATACAGTAGGACTCGCCCGGACAGGCGGGGTCCGCACGAAAAAGGGATAGTCCTTCCCAGTAGCGGTACCACTTCGACTCGGCAACTGCCGGGTCGTACGATTTCTCCTGGTCCCTGGCTTCCACGCGCGCTCGCCTCAATACCCGTATAATTCGCGGGAAAACCGAAGTCGTACCGGCCTTCCCGCGAGCGATATTTCCATGCAGTAGGGGTTCGCCTCCCGGCGGGGTGACTAGGAGGATTCCTTTTCGGCTTGCTCGCGTATCCGGGCGATCTCCTCCCGGATAAGCGCTTCCGTGGTGGCCGGAACCACCTCCCACACCACGGCCTCCACAGACTCCCGGATCCTCTCGGTGAACTCCTTCGTGAGGTTCTCCATCATTTCCCACATGACCTTTTCCACGGTTTCCCCTGCCACCTTCTCGAAGATCTCCTGCGCCCGTGCGGCGAACAGTTCCCGGAATTCCGCTTCTCCGGGGAAAGGTCCCGTGGGGGGGGAAGAGGACACATCCTCCGGTACCCCATCGGCGGATATGTTTTCGGAAGCAACGGAAGGAGGGGATACCATCGTTTCTTCCGGAGGAGCCAGCTCTTCCGGAGGAGCCAGCTCGGAAACCTCGCCTTCCGGGACCTCTATTCCCTCCAGCGAATCGATCTCCTCCAGATCCTCGACCTCCTCGATCGCCGGAGTGAGATCGGTGATGGCGCCCGGGGAGTCGTCGAACCCGGGATCCCCGATGTGCTCTTCCGTCAGGAATATCTGTTCCTTCTCCCCCTCGGAAGGGTCGGCCCCGACCGACTCTTCCTGCTCCTTGGCATCCCGTTCCGTGGGTATCTCCTCCCTTTCCGTTTCCCTTTCGATATCCTCGAGGGACACATCGAAATCTCCCAGAGACAAGTTACCCTCTGCGCCTCCGGCGGAAGCTGTCGCCATTCCGGCCAGATTTTCCTCATCCGCCCCACGGGTCCCGGAAGGTGTCCCCGCATCCTCCTCCATCTCTCTCAAAACATCGCTGAAATCCCAGGGTTCCTCCGCGGAAGAGGAGACATCTCCCTTGTCCTCGGGCACCGGAGCAGGCTCTTCCTTTCCCCGGAGCAGGGCTTCTACCTTGTCGATCAGTTCCTGGGACTCGAATGGCTTGAACAGGACCCCGGCCGCCCCACAACTCTGAAACCTCTCTTCGTTGAAGGGAGCCAGCGTCCCGGCGAGGACGAGCACGGGGATCGGCTGGCCCGTTTCGCCCCCCCCCAATTCGGCGGCCACATCGAACGCGTCCTTCCCGGGGAGGGACACATCGGCAACCACGAGGTCGGGGGAGATCTCCTTCGCAAGCCGGACCGCGTCGTTCCCGTTGTCGACCACTGTGAGAGAGATTCCGGTTTGCTTCAGAGAAAGTTCGAATACTTTCTGGATAGTGAGGCTGTCCTCAGCGAGCAGTAGCTTGGCGGCCATAGTCCCTCCAAATTATCCCTCATTCTAGAGAGAATCCGGAAGTTTTTCAACGAAAAGGAAGTCTATTTCCCCGCGGTCGACATCCGCCCGCCGCAATCGCACAAGCAGCCGGTCTCCCGGGGATAACCTTCTTTTTCGAACGATGCCCTGCCACTCCCCCCGATCCGCCGCATAGCGGTATTCGTCGTCCCGCAGTGTCGAGATCGCAACGAACCCCTCCACGTGGCAGTCGTCGAGCTCCACGTAGAATCCATATCCGGTGACGGAAGTAATGAACCCGGGAAACGTCTCTCCCACCCGTGAGGAGAGATACAGTGCTTTCGCACGCTGATCCAGATCCCGCTCCGCCTCCATCGCCTTTCGCTCCCGTCCACTGAGGTGCGCCCCCATCTCCTTCCCGTCAGCGGAGACCCTCTTCACATAGGGAGCGTATTCCCTGTCCCCCAACGCCGCTTTGAGTACCCGGTGGAGAACGAGGTCGGGATAGCGGCGGATCGGAGAGGTGAAATGGGCGTACCGGGAGAGGGCGAGCCCAAAATGCCCTGCCGTCTCCGGGCCGTATCGCGCAAGCATCAGGCTGCGGAGCAAAAGCATGTTGATATGCCTCTCGTACTTCCCTCCGCGGGCCGCCGTGGTCCACGCTTGCAGGCGGGAAGAGATGTCCCGCCCCTTCGTCGCCGGAACCGTCATGAGGATCCTCGCCGCGGCTTCCTCGAATTCCTCCATCCGGTCTTCCGCAGGCTGCTCGTGGAGCCGGAAAAGGAGCGGCATGTTCCGGGAGGACAGGAACTCGGCCACCGCGGTATTCGCCAGAAGCATGAACTCCTCGATCAGCCGGTGGGACTCCCATCGGGGTACCGCTGCCACTCGCCGGGGGAGACCGTCCCGCACAAAGACCTTCGTCTCCGGGAGATCGAGATCGAGTGCTCCCCGGCCGAGGCGAGCAAGCGTCAGCCGTTTCGCGACCATCTCCATTCGCCGGAGCATCTCCCCGATCTCTCCCCGGATTTTCTCCCGCCCCCTCCCGTTTCCCTGCCGGCCGAGGAAGGCATGCACGTCCTCGTAGGTAAGCCGTGCCCTGCTCCGGATGACGGAGAGGTAGAAGGAGGCCGGCTTCGGCCTCCCCTGCTCGTGAAAGGGGATATCCACGGTGACCGTAAACCGGTTAACCCCTGCCTTCAGGCTGCACACACCTTCCGAGAGAGACGGAGGCAGCATCGGGATGCACCGGTCGGGGAAATACACGCTCGTTCCCCGTTCCCAGGCGTCCCGGTCGATGTGTCCCCCCGCCGGGACGTAGTGGGAAACGTCAGCGATGGCGACGAGAAGGCGGTCGCGCCCCCGGTCGCGGACGAGGCAGACCGCGTCATCGAAATCCCTGGCGTCCTCCCCGTCGATCGTGACGAACGGCATCCCGCGCTGGTCGACCCGCGGAAGTCTATCCGCTTCGCTTCCCTTCTTTTTTCCGCCCGCAAAGCGGACCGACTGCGGGATTCGACTCGCTTCCTCCGTTGCCTCTTCGGAAAAGGTCGCAGGAAGACCCCTCGCCGATGTGACGGCTAGGGTCAGTGTATCCATCGTGTGACTTTCCCCGAGGAGACGCACAATCCTCGTGCGCCCTTCCTTTCCGGCCGAAGGATATTCGGCGATTTCCGCCAGGACAAGTTCCCCCGGAACGGGATCAAGACCGTCCGGCACCTCTGCGGGGAGAAGGAGATCAGCCTCACGATCGCGGAAACGAATGAGCGGGCGTTTTCCTGCCATGACATACCGGCCGACGAATTCCCTCATGCCCCGTTCCACGATGCGGATGATTCTCCCGTAAGGGGGAGCGCCCCCGCGGCGCTTCTCCAGCCGGACGAGCACGCGGTCCTTGGGCAGGGCGCCGGAAAGAGCGGTCCCGGGAATGCGGATCGCGGGTTCACCGGGAGAATCCGTGATGACGATGGATCTTCCCTCTCTCGTCATACGGAGGCGTCCTTCCCGCCGGACCTCCCTCCGTCCCTTTTCCCCTTCGCCTCTGCGCGGGTCGCCGGATCCCGCCGCTTTCCCTATTGCGGGCATGCGCGGGAACTTTCCACCTTTTTTCCGCCCTCTCCCCTCCCCGAGGTTTTTCAGCGCCGCCCGGAACCCCCTTCGTTCGCCCTTCGCGACGCCCGCAGCGCGGTACCAGTCCCGGATGGAGGACATACGATTGCGCAGGCCGTCCGCGTTCTGACGCAGCCACGTTTCCCAGAACGCCTGGTGCCGCAACCGTATTCCCCCTTCCCGCTCCCCCGGATCCCACCGGCGGGGAAACTTTCCCGTTGCCCGCAGAACGACCTTTGCTATAATTCTAATTTCCGCGTTCCGGATGCCGAAGTGGCGGAACTGGCAGACGCGCTAGATTCAGGGTCTAGTGTGGGCAACCACGTGGGGGTTCAAATCCCCCCTTCGGCACCACAACATTTCCTTATCCCACACTCATTGCCGTCCCTGGGGATTTGAACCGGCGAGGGGCGCCGAGCGAGTAGCGGGGAAAAGCGCGACCTTGTGGAACGCGGAAGCCCCGAGCCGCGCCGCAAAGAACGATGGAGCGATCGCCGAGTCTCATGCGGGCAAATCCCCCCTTCGGCACCAGTCATCCCTTCGTCAGATGGCCGGTACCCGCAAGGTGGCGAGGCAGCCTCTGCCGGTGAGGTTCTCCACAGTAATGTCCCCGCCCATCCCGGAAACGATATGGCGGGCAACCGGCAACCCCATTCCCGAATGCAGGGACTCCGATTTGGTGGTGAACCCCTCCTCGAATATCCGGGGCATGATATTCTGAGGAATTCCTGTCCCCTGGTCTGCAACGGTGACTTGGCAGAACCCTTCCTTGACGGTAGCGCCCACGGTCAGCGCCCCCCCCCTCGCTGCCATCGCCTCCGCACCGTTGAGAAGTGCCGCGAGAAGAGCAAGCGCATAATCCCTGTTGTCTCCCCGCATCCGCCCCGCTCCTTCCGTGGAAGGCATCACAAGGGTTACGTTGCCACGACCCAGGTCGTACCGCGAGAACAGGACGATTTCCGAAAGAACGGCGGAAATGGAAAACGGTTCGGCAGCCGGCGCGTGGGGCCGCACGTAATGAGAAAACTGCTTGATGATCGCGGCGATCTTCTCCCCCGCCGACAGGATCTTCCCGGCGCCTCCAAGCGACTTCTTCTCTTCCACTCCCAGGACCTGAAGAAGTTCCGCAAAGCCGAGGACGACGCTCAGGTGGTTGTCCACCTCATGGGATACCCCCATCACCATCCGGCCGAACAGAGCAAGACGGAACTGATCGATGGTTTTCCTATCCATGGAGCGCTCCCGTCGGTTTTACCGCCTGGGCATCCCTTCCCGCCACGACGACCCGGTTCTTTCCCTTTCGTTTGGCGAGGTACATGGCATCGTCGGCGGCCCGGATCAGGGTGTCGATCTCGACGCCGTGTTCGGGATAGGAGGATACGCCGATGCTCACCGTCATGCGTACCTTCCCCTGACGGGTCTGCTCGATATTCTTCCGGATCCGCTCGGCCATGGAAACGGCTCCTGTCGTCTCGACCCGCTGGCGGAGGCGCTCGGCGGCGACCGCCCCCTGGGCGGACACGGACTCGGGAAGGATGATCGCGAACTCCTCCCCGCCATACCGGCATGCGATGTCCACCTCGTAGGAAAGCTTGTCATCGCTTCGCCGGATCTGGGCCTTCAGGATATCCGCAAGCAACCGCAGTTGCTTGTCCCCGGCGAGGTGGCCAAATTCGTCGTTGTACTTCTTGAAGTCGTCCATGTCCAGGATGAGCAGGGAGAGCGTCCGCCCGTACCGCTTCGCCCGCTGGATCTCCGAATTGAACCGGTAGTTGAAGTAGCTCCGGTTGTACAGACCCGTCAGGCCGTCCCGGACCACCAAATCCCGCAGCCGAGCCTCACGGCGGCGGACTGTCTCCATCATGAACGCCGCCACGAAAGCCACGCAGAAATTGGTGATGGTGATCCATGCCCACTTGAGCATCTCGTACGAGTAGGTATTCTGGAGAAGGTTGTTCTCGAAGGGCATTCTCACAGGTGGCAGAATCCGGTAGAACTCGAAGGTGAGAAGCCCCCCGAAGGCGATCGAGCTGGCGAGGGCGATCGCGTAAGTATCCGACTTCTTGTCCATGATCAGGGCGGCCTCGAGAGTGAGGACCATGTACATGGTCCAGAACCAGGATACCGCGCCTCCGCTGTAGTGGACCATCACCGTCACCACGAGGAGGTCGAAAATAAGCTGTACCTGGTTCAGCGAACGGACCTGGACGAACCATCGGTAGCTGTACTGTAAAAAAGCGTTGTAGGCGGCTACAAAAAGGACGGCGGCAAAAGGGGCGATAAGGTGGACGTACGTCAGGGACTCCACATCGGCGCTTTCGTCCTGGAAGAAGATATGGACGACCAACCCGAATACGGACAGGATCGCCAGGAGGATCCAGCGGGCCCGGATGACCAGCTCCACCCTCCTCCTGTTCTCTTTCAAGAGTTCCAGCTCTTCAGTCGTGGGGATATCTCCGGAAAAATACGTCATCTTTCTCCCCCGCTCCCTGAGGAACTTCCCTAGCCGGGACATGCTCTCACTCGGCATCTCGGTCCTTCACGGAAACATCCCGGAATCCCTCCGTTTTCCGGTGCCACCTTCCGACTACAGCCATCCGCCCGTATCGAATTTTCTCCAACTTCTCCAATTGTTCCTCGATTCTTTCCAGGCCGGGGGAGAGTCCTCCCGGGTGTGAACGGCCCACTCCCGGAAGTCGTGCCTCACGTCGACGCGAAATCGACGGGACGCCCCGGGCCGTGATCAGAGCTGCTCGCCCAGGATCCCTCCCCGCCCCCGTCGTTTCGATTCGTACATCAGCCGGTCGGCGACATTCAGGATCGTTTCCCTTTCCGGGGAATCCGGTAGGCACGCCGCATAGCCGATGCTGGCGGTAAAGGATATCGTAGCCCCCTCCTTTGTGTCGAGGCGGACCTGGGAAATTCCCGCCGCAATGCGACCTGCTATGGCGGAGGTCGCCGCGAGGTCCGTCTCGGGGAGAATCACGGCAAACTCGTCACCCCCGTAGCGGGCGGCCACGTCGCTCTTCCGAAGATGCGCGCAAAGGACACCCGCCGTCATCATCAGGATGCGGTCCCCGACGATGTGGCCATGCGTGTCGTTGATTTCCTTGAAGCCGTCGAGGTCCAGCATGATCACGGAGAGGGAGCGTCCGTATCGTAAAGCTCTTTCGATCTCGATCAGAAGCCTCGTGTGGAACGCCCCGTGATTGTGCAGGAGCGTGAGGGAATCCTTGTCCGCGAGCGTTTTCACGAAGTGGAAGAGTTCGGCATTCTCGACCGCGATCGCAATGTAGGTGGCCAGCACGCGCAACGTCGCAAGCGACTCCCCGTCGAAAGCATTCGGCACCGGGTGGTTGATGTTCAGGATGCCGACCACTTTTCCCTTCGAGAGCAGCGGTACGGACATGAAGGATCGCACCTCCGGCTTCTCCCCGTTGTAGTACCGGAAATCCGGGGTGGCCCGAACATCCGGGACGTAGACCGCCTCCCCCGACTCGAACACCCGCCACGAAATCCCTTCCCCGCGCCCTATGGCGAAGTCTGGGGAAACGGAGGGAGGCATCCCCGCCGAGGCGCGGCAAACGAGATTTCCGGATTCCGGCTGGTAGAGGAGGACACAGAAGTCGTTCAGCCCGAGCACCTTCATGACCCGTTCGGGAATGATGCGAAACAGTTCCTCGGTGTCCAGCGTCCCGGCGACCGCCGTGGAGACCTCGTAAATAGAATGAAGGTCCTTGATCTTGGCCTCCAGGTGCAATTGAATTTCTTCCAAATCTCGGCGGAGACGCTCGAACTGCCGCAACTGCTCCTCGCGTTTCCGGAGTTCCTCCTCGAGGTAGGCGATCTCCCGCCCGCACCGTTCGGCCACCGCAGCCGCAACCGGGGTAAGGATCCCCGCCTCGACGGGGAAATCTTTTCCGGCACCCGAGGAAATCTCCCTCTGCCATCGGTCGGCGGACCGGAAAATGCTCCGGTTGAAGTACAGGAAGAGCGCTGCGCCGAGGGCGAATTCCCCGCAGATGGCAAACCATGCGGGGAGTCCGGCCTGTCGAAAACCACCCGGCGACAGGGCAATGGACAGGACCGTTATCACGGAAATCCCGATCCAGATAGCGAAAAAAGGGAATGTCCACCGGATACCGGGCCCCAGGGCAGGATCCTTTCTGTGGGAATTCTCCCACCATGGAAAACCTAACACGATTTACGCGTGACGAGATAGCAGGAAATTGGAACCCGTCAGAATACGGCCCCGATCGTGAAATGCCACTCACCGGAGGATTCTCCTTCCCTCCTGTCCAGTTTCCACCCGTAGTCCAGGGCAACCGGGCCGATCGGCGTGATGTAGCGGAGCCCGAGACCCGTACTTTCCCGAAGATCAAAACCGTTTCGGGGATCATTTTCGAACCACACGCTCCCCGCATCCAGGAAGAAAGCGACGAGGAATCCGTATTTTAGGGGAACCCGGAGTTCGACGTTTCCGTTGACCATGTAATCCCCTCCCGTTAAGCTCCCGTCGGGGGCACGCGGACCGAGGTGATCCTCCTTGAACCCCCGGACGGTCGACCTCCCGCCGAGGAAGAAGCGCTTCTGGATGGGAACTTCTTCCGAGATTCCGAACGGTCTTACGACGCCCGCCCGAGCGGACACCGCGAAGGTATTCCTCCGGAATACGGGATGGTACCAGCTGGACTGCCCGACAAGCTTGTAATATTCCACCTCCGACCCCAGGCCGGAAGTGGCAAGTTCCGCGGATCCCGAGTGGAAGGTTCCCCGCTTCGGGTTGAACGAATCGTCCCGGAAATCGAGGACGAACAACACCCGTACAGCCGAGATGGTGGCGGTCCCCTGGTCCTCCGGCGACAGGACGGCCCCCGGCTCGACAGCAAAGATATCGTCCAGGGACAACTCATACTGCAAGGACACGGTGGATCGGGCAAAAATCGTCTTGTTGATACTAGTTACGACGCTCGTCTTCCGAAAGCTGAAGCTTTCGCGCTGGGCCTCGGCATGGGATGCCGTCACCCCTCCCTCCCACTTCCACCGGTTTCCGAAAACCCACGGCTCCCGAAGGTCCGCGAGGTAGATCTGCTCCTTCTGGCTTGCGGTTACGCGCGTGGTAAGTCTCCTTCCCTTCCCGTTCAGGTTCTTGTTCTTCGCGCCCACGAATCCACGTACGCCGGTGTCGGTACCGTACCCCGCACCGAACTCGACCTCGAAGAAAAGAGTCTCTTCCACCTCGACAATGAGGTCGAGGATCCCTTCATCCGTCCGTTTCACCTTGTGCAGGCGAACCGATTTGTAAAGCCCCGTGGCAAAGACGGCCTGCTGGAATGTCAACATCTCCTTCTCCCCGACCGGGGCTCCCTCGGGAATGGTGAGCTCCCGGGAGACCACCATGGAATCGGTGAGCACGTTCCCCCGGACGACGACTTTCCCCAGGCGATACCGCGTTCCTTCTTCGATGTGGAAATAAATGTTGGCCGTGTCTCCCCCCTCGTCCTCCTCGAACCGGGTACTCACGGAAACGTCAAGATACCCTGCATTCCGGTAATGCGCCGCGATCGCCTCCTCGTCCTGATCCAGCACGCTGTAATCGACATACTGACCTTCGCGGTTTTTGATCAGACGAAGGATTTCCTCTCTCAGAAAGTGGTCATTTCCCTGCACCTGGATTGCCCTGAGCAGATAGCGTTTCCCCTCCTCTATATGGATGGTCGCCGTAATCCCCCCTTGGTCGTCCCAGTCGGTGTCCACGGAGGTAATGCGTGCCCGGGCGAACCCTTCCTTCTGGTAGAGTCCGATCAACGCGCCGAGGTCTGCTCTCCATTCCTCCTCGTCGAATTTCCCGGACCCCGTGATAAAGCGGAAAAACCCCCGTTCCGTAGAGAGCATCTGCTTCCTGAGCTTTTTCCCCGACATGCTCGCGTTCCCCGTAAAGCGGATGCTTTTCAGGTATCCCGCCTGCCCCTCCGTAACGATTATCCTCAGGGAGCGGCCGCCGTCGGACTTCTCTTTCGCTTCGATATCGACCGACGCCTTGAGGTAATCCTGCCCCCGGTAAAAGGAGAGCAGACGTTCTCTCAGTTCGTATTCCAGCCCCCCTTCCGTGAGTTCTCCTTCCTCTGCGTAGATCCCCGACACTTTCTCGAGCTTGCTGACGGGGAAGCGGTGCGCTCCTTCCCAAACGACCTCGTACCGGGGACCTTCCTCCACCCGGACGGTAAGGCACAGTTCTTTCCCGTCTTCGCAGAACACCTCGGGTTCCGGAATGCGCACCGTCAGGAATCCCTTCCGCTTGTACGCCCCCCGTAGCTTCTTCACCCCTTCCTCCCATTCCCGGAAGTCGAAGCGGGAACCGGGAGAAACGCCGAGTAGCTCCTCCAGCCTCTCCCGGGGGAAAAAGGAAGTCCCGGGTACCCGCACTTCCTTTACCAGGGCGGGGCTTCCCTCCCTCACCTCGATGCGGACCTTCCCCGTTCCGGTATCCACTTTGCAGAGCGCGGAAACCGAAACCGTCGCCTCGAGGAACCCTTTTTTCCGCAGGAAAGAACGGACGGATTCCTGCGCGCGGGAGAGATCCGCCCCCGTAACCGGTTTCCCCCGCCGGATGCGGGAAATCGCCAGGATCCGGGAAGCGGAAATCCGCTTATTGCCGGTAACCTCTATCTCGGTGACAACAGGGAGCGGGAGGAGATAGAACAAGAGTTCCGCCCTTCCCCCTTCTTCCCGTACGTATGCGGAAAGCTCCCGGAAGAGGCTCTTCCTTTGGAGCCGGCGGATCGACTCGCGAATGGCATCCCGTGTCAGAAGGTATCCCGGGCGCACGGTGACGATCCCTGCCAGCTCCTCGTAGGAAATCAGGTAGGGGGACGCTACCCGGAAAGAAATCGAGTCGATTACCGGAACCAGCTTGTCCGGAACGGATCCTCCACGGGAGGGATGCGAGGGAAGGGCGAAAAGAAGTACCGCCAGGATCGATAGAACCCGGAGGAGCCCGGCCCGCCTCTCAGTCACGGGCACGGAAAAGATCCTTGAATGTGCGGTACCGATACCGGAATTTCACGTCGGCCCCCAGGTCACCCTCCTTTGTCGTGGTGGCGCTTTTCCAGGTTCCCTCGAGGTACACGTTCTCAAGGACCTTAAACTCCGCCAGGGCGCTGCCCTCCGTCGACGTTCCCACGGTCGTCGAAACCGAGACCGAGAAGCGATCCCCGAAACTCTTCCCGACGACGAACCGTGGTTCGAACGCATTTTCACTTGCGGAAAAGGACGGCTCGATAGCGAATCTGTCCAGGCCGATGACGGACCGGATCCCCTCGGTAACGCGACCCGTTACCGGGTCCAGCGCGATCGACGCCGCCTCGGCGGGCAGCGAGCCCCCTGCCCCAATGGCGCTTCCCGAAGTGGTCCCTAGGGAAAGCAGGCTGACGATGTCGTTCTTGCTGTAGGGCGGGTCGGAGGAGAGTTCCACTTCGTACTTCTCCAGCGTTCCCGTCACGCCGACCAAAACGAGTACGTTCCCCTTTTTCGTCTCCGCCCGGAAGTCGAGCACGGGGTTATTTCGTCTGGGATCCTGGAATTCCATGACCCCTCGCGTCAATTCGTACCGGTTTCCCCGATACTCGACGTGCCCTTCCGTCACATCGAAGGACCCCAGTATGATGACCCGGCTCGTGTCCCCCACAACCTTGAATTCCCCCTTGATGTCCGCGTTCGCCAGGTTGTTCCGGATGTGGATCGTCCCATCGGCCACCGCCTCGAGGTCGAGCCGAATCCGGAAATCGGTTTCCTGCCGGCGTGCCGTAACGTCCGCAAGCCTCCTCCGGAAATCCAGCAGAGCCCTCTCGGGGCGGATGGTCTTCGTGTACCGCGCGGACTGGACTTCTACATCTCCCGTGATGAGGAGGTCTTTTACCGGCCCGATCAACTCGACACGCCCCTGGAGTACCGGATGCAGGTCTTCCGGGTAGGGATATTGCATGTCGAAGAAATCCACCGTGAAGAACATCTTCTGCCCCTCGTCGAACCGGAGGGGGATTTCGCCCCTCCCGTCGATGTATCCACCCCCGCTCCTTCCATCGAAATGCTCGAAGATGATCTTCTCCCGGCTGATCACCGCGTCTACGTTCATCTTCTCGAACAGCTGTGCATAGCCACGGAAGGAAAACGTTCCGTTTTCCATGTGCCCGGTACCGATGACGGAAGGATTGTCCCACATCCCCTTGACCCGTATCTTCATCTGAAGCGTGCCGTCCAGCCGCTCGAACACGTCCGTTGCCAGTCGGATGGCCGTGGCGGGTACATTCCCCTCGAGACGGAGATCCATTTCCCCCGCCCAGTTTGCTTTCCCGAATACGTGAAGCGGGTTACCTGCGGTCTGCACGGTCCCCCTTTCCCAACGGATTCCCTCGGGGGAAAGGACGATCGAGATCCCTTCTCCGGTCAGGTCGATCCCCTCGTATCGGTAGAATATCCGATCAAGTTGGAGAGTTCCTCGGAGACTTCCTAGGGCAAGAAGGGATCCACCGAGCTCGGCTTGTCCGGCGATTCGGAAACGCGAATTATCGTTTTCACCCGGGGAGCCGCTATTCCGTAATTTGCCAGGTTCGCCGCCTGCCGCCGCCGTGTCATCAGGTTGCCCTGACGAAAATGAACCCTTCACCCGAAAGCCGTACGGCTCCCGAAGCGACAAGGAATACAAAAGAAGCGAATCGGGCTGGGAGGTGCCGATTTCCCCGGCAAGGACATCTCGTTCCTTCTTCCCTTCGGCGTGCAGGGAATCGAAGGAGATCCCGGCGATTGACAGTGATGATGCCGAGAGGGAGAAGCGGAGCTCGGAAATCGCCTCCGGGCGCACCGGCTTCCCCTCGAACAGATCGGCGGCCTTCAGTGCCCCTTCGGCAAGCGCATCCCAGCTCCCACCGGAGGCGGTCTCCCCCTTCCCGATCACATCGAGCACGACTCCCGTCGGGACACCTTCGGCTTTCACTTTGAACGAGACCGGCCACCCCCGTTCCCGACTGATAACTGCCGACGCCTTTACACGGGGCGAGGTGGATACCAGGGAGAGCTCCCCGGAGGATCCGCCGAGGGAACCTTCCGCCACCACACCTTCGATGGCCAGCCCCGCGGCAGTCAATCGGGGA
>Ga0307417_10000009_pt1 | contig 72227 bp, 62 predicted proteins | sample SalMarWE160210MG_2_FD_202514 | JGI IMG/M metagenome (GOLD analysis project Ga0307417, IMG submission 202514) | Salt marsh sediment microbial communities from the Plum Island Ecosystem LTER, Massachusetts, United States - WE1602-10 | ecosystem: Environmental > Aquatic > Marine > Intertidal zone... | reverse complement strand
AGGTCTTCCTTGATCCAAACATAGGCGATGGCCATGGCCATAGCCGGCGAGGTGGTCGGCTTCGGACAGAACCACTTGCCGGGAATGAATTGGGCCGAGGCGTTGTAATAGGGGTCGATGTGGACGACCTTGATGCCGAGCTTGGGATCCTTGAGCCACTTCCGGCGCACGGTGCCTTCCTGCGCGCCGTATGAGCCTGAGGTGCTTTCGGGATCGGCCGACCAGAACACGATCATCTCGGCGTTCTGCAAGCAGTCCTCGACCGTGCCGTAGGTCTCGCACTGGCCGACGCGCAGCGTGTAGCCCCAATGATGGGTGGCGCCCCAGTACCAGCCTTCCCAGCTATCGGGATTGTGATGTACGCGCGTCATGCCGACCGCGTTGGCGAACCGGAACAGCGCCGACAGGTAGTAGCCGATATTGCCCCAGGTATGGTGCGAACCGTGCGAGGTGGCGATCGCGCCGGGCCCGTGGTCGCGCTTGCAGCGCTTGATCTCGTTCGCGACCAGGTCGAGCGCCTCCTCCCAGGAGATGCGCACATAGCCGGACATGCCACGGTTCTGTGGATTGCGCTCCCCGTTTGGATCGAAGTCGGCCCGCTTCATCGGATAGAGCAGCCGGTCGGGCGAATAGACGATCGACTTGGCGTTCTGCCCGTGCGGGGCGAGCGTGGTCTTGCGCGGCGGCGTCAGTTTCAGCCCGTGCGCTTCAATCGTCCAGGGCTGCGGGTCGCTTTCGTCGAAATCGATCGGCGTCATGCGCACGATCTTGTCGTCCTTGACGGTCATGAAGACCGGCCCGCCGTTGGTCATGTTGCAGTAGCGCATCGAGCCGTCGGGCATCGGCGTGCCGAATTTCCAATGCGCGGTCTGCATAGCCATGAGGATCTGCGCAAACCAGTTGGTCAGGTCTTCGGAACCCTCGACGCCAAGGGCGAAATCCTTCTGCGCGTTAATCTGATTGAGCCAGTTGATCGGCGGCGTCAGCAACGAGGCACCGATGGTGGCGTTCTTGAACATCAGTTTGATGTCGGGCTTGGCGTGCAGGCCGGCGCGCGAGGTGATCTTGCCATCGCGGATTTCGATCCAGCGGCCGGTCCCCTCGTCGCGCGCCAGGATCTGCGCAACCAAATTGCGCTCTTTGAGGCGCGCCGCGAAATGTGGATGCCGCCAGCGGGCGTAGCGGATAAGCCCGCTCAGCGCGAAGAGGATGAGCGCGAATTTCGCTTGCGAGTACATCGTGCGTTTCCCCAACCATGATCGATGCGCGTAGCAACCGTCGTTCGCCCCCAGCCGGGTGCACGACAGCCGCCCAGGGGGCGATTATAGGATCAGCGGCTATCGTCAATTGATGCAATTTACCGGCACCGTGATCTAATATTTCGATCACCCCGGCGGCGCCCGCTCACGGACGCGGCCGCGCCGCCCGCCGCACATTGCCGCTCGGCAGATCGATCTTCGCCGCGGTTTTCTGCAACTCGGCAAGAAAAGCCAGGCAAACGGCGGACAGCTCATGCTTGGCGCGCGAAATCGCCATCACCTGCCAAGGCTGCATCGGCGCATCGAGCAGCACGGGGGCGATCGCAGGCGTGTTGCGGTTGCCAGCGAAGATCTGCGTGGGCACCAGCGTGACGTAATCGCCGTTCTCGACCAGAGCCAGCGCGCAGGCGAACGAGGTGCATTCGATTGTACTTTTCGGCGGCTCCAGCCGGTTAGTGATGAAGGTCTGCTCGAACACGTCAAGTCCGGTGTGGCTGCGGCGGTAGATGATCCAATCGAGATCGGCGAGATCCGCCAGCTGCGACTTGCGCCGGTCGAGCACGGGATGGTCGGCGCGCACCGCCGGCACCAGCCGATCCTTGACCAGGCTGATGAAACTCAAACTGTCGTCGCGCGGGCGGCCGGGCACCAGGCAGATGGCGAGATCGAGCTCGCCGGTGCGGATCGCCGGCAACGTATCGGGATAGACGCCTTCAAGGATGTGAAAGCTGACGCGCGGATGCGCGCGCTGGAAGGCGACGACCGCGCGCGGCAGCAAGCCAGTCGCGACGCTTGGCGAAGCGCTGACACGGATTTCGCCGAAGCCGGCGCCCTGGATGGTTTCGACGTCGTTACGGGCGTGGCGCAGTTCCGCTTCGACGGTCTTGATGCGCGCGAACAATGCCTTGCCAGCCTCGGTCGCGGCGACGCCGTGGGCACCGCGATGCAGCAACTCAACGCCAAGATTGTCTTCCAGTTGCTGGATGCTTTTGGTGACCGACGACTGCGACAGATTCAAAACCTTGGCCGCCTGGCGCACCGCGCCGGCTTCGACCACGGCAGTGAAATTGCGCAATTGGCTGAGCTTCATCGCTTTGCCGACCTGCCCGCTGGTGATCGCATTTTTCTATCATCTAGCCGCCAAAATGCCTAGTATGGCGAACGGCCTAAAAAGAAAACGCCACGACCCGGGAAGGCCGCGGCGTCAGATTTTGCAGTGCGAATGCCGCTTCGCTAATTGCCCTGGAACACCGGTTTCTGCTTGGCCACAAAGGCCTCATAGGCCCGCTCATAGTCCTTGGTCTGCATGCAGATCGCCTGCGCCTGGGCTTCTGCTTCGATCGCCTCCTCGATGCCCATGTTCCATTCCTGGTGCAGGCACTTCTTGGTCATTGAGTTGGCGAAGGTCGGACCATCCGACAATGCCTTGGCCAAAGCCTGCGCGTCGGCGAGCACATTCTCCGGCTCGCTCAGCTTGTTGTAGAAACCCCAGCGCTCGGCCTCGGTGCCATCCATAGCGCGGCCGGTGTAGAGCAACTCCGACGCGCGGCCGTGGCCGATAATGCGTGGCAGCATATTGCAGGCGCCCATGTCGGCCCCGGCAAGTCCGACGCGCACGAACAGGAACGCGACCTTGCTGCGGGCGGTGCCGACGCGCAAATCCGACGCCATGGCAATGATCGCGCCGGCGCCGGCGCAAATCCCGTCGATCGCCGAAACGATCGGCTGCGGACAGGCACGCATCTCCTTGACGAGCTGACCGGTCATGCGCGTGAAGGCCAGCAGGCCCGCCATGTCGTCCTTACGCTGCATCTCGACCAGCGGGCCGATGATCTCGTGCACGTCGCCGCCGGAGCAGAAATTGCCACCGGCACCGGTGATCACGACGTTCTTGATGCCATCGGCATATTGAAGGTTGCGGAACGTGTCGCGCAATTCGGCATAGGATTCGAGCGTGAGCGGGTTCTTCCGTTCCGGCCGGTTCAAGGTAATGTTCGCCACCTTGCCGTCGACGGTCCAGAGGAAATGCTTCGGCTTGAAGTTTGAAAAATCAAGTCCGGCGGGGCTAAACCGCTTGGCAGTGTCGGTCATAGGTCTTGGTCCTCTCGGTGACTGTTTTTGAATTTAGCCGGCGAAGGTCAGCCCGCCGCTCACGCTCATCACCTGGCCGGTGATGTAGGCGGCTTGCGGGCTGGCGAAGAATAAAACGGCGTCGGCGATTTCCTCCGGCTTGGCGAAGCGGCGGAACGGGATCGCCTTGAGGAAGGCCTCGCGCATCTTTTCCGAGCGTGTGGCAAGCATCGGCGTGTCGGTCGGGCCTGGGCACACGCAGTTGACATTGATCGAGTAGCGGGCGACCTCGCGAGCGAGCGACTTGGTGAAGGCGATCAGCCCGCCTTTGGCGCCGGCATAAGCCGTTTCGCCGCCGCTGCCGACCCGCCCGGCGTCGCTGGCGATATTGATGACCTTGCCGCCGTTGGCGGCGATCATTGATGGCAACAACGCCTGCGTCAGATGTACCGGGCCGGCAAGGTTGATAGCGATCACCCGGTTGATGTATTCCGGCGCATTTTGGATGAAGGGCTGAGCGTCGCCCCAGCCCGCACCGTTCACCAGGACATCGATGCGCGGATATTTCTTCAGCAGCTCGGCGGCGGCGGCCCTGATTGAGTCGGAATTGCCGAGATTCATGGCGGCAAAATCGACCTTGAGATTGACGCCGGCGGCTTCTTTCTTCAACTCCTCACCCTTGGCGGCGTTCACGTCGGCGCAGATCACCGTCGCGCCCTGGTGGGCGAAAGCCATCACCGTGGCCTTGCCGATACCGGACGCCCCGCCCGTCACCAGTACAACCTTGCCATTGAACATCATAGCGCTACCCCTCTCTCAATCTTTCTTTGTCGGTTTTGCATTGTCGCCCGCACCGGCAAGGAACGCCTGCACGCGCTGGCGCGTTTCGGCGTGGTTCAGCAGCTGACGGGTGTATTCCAGCTCGTCGGAATAGCCGCCACGGCCGTCTTGGCCAGCCGCCGCGATGCACGCCTTGCTGGCGGCCAAAGCCGCGGCCGGAAGGCCGGCAATGCGGCGCACGATCTCCTGGGCGCGCTGCGCAAGCTCAGCCCGCGCCACCGCCCAATGCACCACGCCGAGTGCGGCGGCGGCCGCACCGTCAAGAACTTCAGCGCCAAGAATAAGCCGGCTGGCGAGTGCCGGGCCGCAAAGCCGCGTGAGCCGCTGCGTGCCGCCGGCGCCAGGGATCAAGCCGAGCCGTGCTTCCGGTAAGCCGACCTTGGCTTCGGCCGCGGCGATCCGCAGATCGCACGCCAATGCCAGCTCAAGTCCTCCGCCCATCGCCGCGCCGCCGATCTCGGCCAGTGTGACCTGGGGCAGCCGCTCGATGCGCGCATAAAGCCGCTGGATGCTCGCCACATAGGCGTACATCCGGTCGGGACCGTCACTTGCGTCCATGCGCGCGCGCACTTCCTTAAGATCGGCCCCCGCGCAGAACACCTTCTGCTCCGAGCGGATATGTAAGACGGTCGAACGCTGGCCGCGATCCAACTCGTCGAGCTTTGTTTCGAATGCCCGCACCCACTCTTCGCTGATCGCATTCACCGGAGGATGGCTCAGCGTCAGGGTGGTCACGGCATCGCTGGTATTCGTTACGAACATAAGGAAATTCGGTTTTCCTGTTCAGCCTCGGTCACGAGCGCGCGACTGATGACCAGCCGTTGAATATCGTTTGTGCCCTCGTAGATCTTGCTGGCGCGCACGGCGCGGAAAATTCGCTCGACACCGTAGTCGGTCATGTAGCCGGCACCGCCCAGCGTCTGAATCGCGTCGGAGCAGATGCGTTCGGCTGCTTCGGTGGCGAACAATTTCGCCATCGACGCCTCCTTGAGGCAGGGCATGCCTTGACTGCGTAAGGCGGCGGCATGCAGCACGAGCTGACGCGCGGCTTCGAGCTGGGTCGCCATATCGGCAAGGCGAAATGCAACGGCCTGGTGTTCGATGATCGTTTTGCCGAAGCTTTTGCGCTCTTGCGCGTAGCTGAGCGCAATCTCGTAGGCCGCGCGGGCCATGCCGACGGCTTGCGACGCGATACCGATGCGGCCACCCTCCAGGTTGGCAAGGGCAATACGGTAACCTTGGCCTTCGGCGCCGAGCCGGTTCTCTTCCGCCACCAGGAGGTCTTCCAACCGGATTTCGCAAGTATCGGATGCCTGCTGTCCCATCTTGCATTCGACGCGGCCGACGCAATAGCCCGATTGCTTGGTATCAACGATGAAGCAGCTGATGCCCCGCTTGCCCTGCGCGAGGTCGGTCGCGGCAAAGACCAGCGCGACGTCGGCGTTCTTGCCCGAGGTGACGAACTGCTTCGTTCCATTAAGAACATAGGTTCCGCGCCGCCGCTCGGCGCGCGTGCGGATCGCACCGGCATCCGACCCGCTCTGCGGTTCGGTCAGGCAGAAGGCACTCAGCATTTCGCCGCGCGCCATTGGCCGCAGGTACTTCTCCTTTTGCGCAGGCGTTCCGTACTCGACGAGCGGCATGCACCCGACGGAGTTATGACCGCTCATGATCGTCGAGACGGCTCCATCGCCGGCCGCGATTTCTTCCAGCGCAAGCGCATAGGCGACGTAGTCCGTGCCGGCGCCGTCCCATTCCGGGGGCACCGTCATCCCCATAAAGCCGAGTTTGCCCAGCTCGCGCAGCGCGGCGCGCGGAAACACCGCCTGGCTGTCCCATTCGGCCGAATGGGGCGCTAGGCTGCGCTGCGCGAATTCGCGCGCGACGTCTCGAACTTGCTCATGCTCGTCGGTCAGCAGCATCATTTCTACTCGGCTGCTTGGCGTCGCGTGGCTTCGCGCGCCTTCATCAATTCCCGCGCCACGATCAGCTTCTGTACTTCGGTTGCGCCCTCGTAGATGCGCAGCGCGCGAATTTCGCGGTAAAGCGCCTCGACTTTGACGCCGACACGCACGCCATTCCCACCGAAGATTTGCACCGCGCGATCGATCACCCGTTGCGCCATCTCCGGCGCGAAGGCTTTCGCCATCGACGCCTGGCGTGTAATACGCGCAGCGCCGCGATCCTTTTCCCAGGCCGCGCGATAAACCAGCAAGGCGGCCGCGTCGATATCGATGGCGCTATCCGCCAGCGCGGCCTGCGTGAGCTGCAGGTCCGCCAGCGGCGCACCGAACAGGTTGCGCGTTGCCGCCCGGTCGATCATTTCATCGAAAGCGCGGCGTGCCAGCCCAAGCGCCGCGGCGGCGACGCTCGACCGAAAGATATCGAGCGTCGCCATTGCAACCTTGAAGCCCTCGCCTGCGCCGCCGAGCCGATTTGCCAACGGGACGCGGCAGCCGGTGAAGCGAAGCGTCGCGAGCGGATGCGGAGCGATGACGTCAATCCGGCCGGCGATCTCAAGACCAGGGGTGTCGGCATCGACGATGAAACTGGAAAGGCCCTTTGCGCCAGGGGCTTCGTCGGTTCGTGCGAACACGACGTAGTGATCTGCGATCCCGCCATTGGAGATCCATGTCTTGATTCCGTCAATGCGGACATGCGCCGCGCCGTCCTTAGTCGCGGTCGTTGCAATCGCGCTAACGTCGGAACCCGCTTCGGGCTCCGAGAGCGCAAATGCCGCTATATGACGGCCGTCGCGTACCGGCGGTAAATACTTGGTCTTTATCTCATCGCTGCCGAACAGCGATATCGAGCCGGTACCCAAGCCCTGCATGGCGAAGGCAAAATCAGCGAGGCTGTCGTACCAAGCGAGAATCTCGCGCGCGGCGCAAAGCGTGCGCACGTCGATTTTTTCCGACAGCCCACCGTAGGCCGCCGGCACAACGGCCCTTAGCCAACCGGCTTCCCCCAAAGCACGAACGAGCGCTCGGCAGGAATTATCGACGTTTGCGTGATCGATGTATTGGCCAACCTCTTTGTCAGCCCATTGCGCAAGCGCTGAGCCAAATTGCTGATGGCTTTCGTTAAAAAAGGGCCAAGCAAGATGGGAGAGAGGCGGCATCAGCGCTCTCCACCGTTTGCACTAAGCTTGCTGTCGCGCAGCATGAAGCGTTGGATTTTTCCGGTCGCGGTCTTGGGCAGACTATCGACAAATTCGATCCAACGCGGATACTTCCAAGGGCCGATCGTTCGCTTTACATGCACTTTGAGCTCTTCATACAGCGCCCGGCTCGCATCATTTTCTCTACGATTCCTGAGTACGACAAATGCTTTTGGCTTGATAAGGCCGCTGTCGTCTTCCGACGGCACGACAGCGGCCTCAAGGACCTTCGGATGGCTAATTAATGCGCCCTCAACCTCGAACGGAGAGACCCAAATGCCGCCGACCTTGAACATATCGTCGGTGCGGCCGCAGTAGGTGTACACTCCGTCCTGACGTCGCAGGTATTTGTCCCCGGTGCGGGTCCACTCACCCACAAACGTGCGGCGTGATTTTTCGCGCTGATTCCAGTAACCGACCGCGGACGATTCACCGCGTACTAAAAGCTCCCCGATTTCATTATCGCCCACGTCCTTCCCATCTTCGTCAACCAGCCTGAGATCGTAGCCGTCTACCGGAACGCCGGATGTGCCGTACTCCACGGCGTCGGGCAGATTGGTCAGAAAAAGATGCCCCATTTCGGTCGAGCCGACGCCGTTGACGATATCGAGGCCAAATCGTTGCTTCCAGGCCTCACCGACATGGGCGGGCAATGGCTCGCCGGCCGAGAAGCAGAGTCGCAACCGGCTCGAGATGTTTTCCGGTTTGCATTCCGGATCGGCAAGCATGGCCGCATACAGCGTCGGCACCGCAAAAAACATCGTCGGCTGGTACGCGCGTAGCGTCTCGAACACAGTCTGCGGCGTCGGCCGCTCCGGATAGAGCACCGAGGTCGCGCCGACCGACATCGGGCACAACATTGCATCACCGAGACCATAGGCAAAGAACAGCTTCGGCGCGGAAAAGATCAGGTCGTCTTCACGGACACCGATGCGGCCCTGCCCTGAGGTGCGCGCGATGCTCATCGGCGTCGAATGCACATGCATCGTTCCCTTCGGCATTCCGGTCGTGCCAGACGAATAGAGCCAGTATGCGACCTCATCGGCACAGGTTCTTGCCGGTGCCGCGCCTTCGTTCTCGGCCGCCAACAACGTGCCCAGCCGCGATACCGGCGCAGGGCCTCCGCCGACGACAACAATTTCCTTCACAGACGGTAGCCCATTCGCGGCTTCCTGAACGATTGGAAGCAGCGCAGCCGAAACAAAAATCGCCTTGGCTCTCGCATCTTCGAAAAGGTAGCGATACTGGTCGACTGTCAGCCGCGTATTGACTAGAATCGGAACGATACCTGCGCGGATGGCGCCCCAGAACAGCACCGGAAAGTCGACCGTGTCGAGCAGCACGAGCGCGATTCGGTTTTCCGGCTCAATCCCCATGCGTGCCAGCATCGGGCCGATGCGCGCCGCGGTGTCGCGTAGTTCGCCATAGGTCAGGTTGCGCGACGGGTCGATGAACGCGGTCTTCTCGCCCCGTCCCTCGGCGACATTGCGATCCACGAAATCGACAGCGGCATTATAGTCGCGAATTTCGGTCATTCCTGCGGCATACCCTTCGACATTGCAGGTAACTCTTGTGGGTGCATGATGGTCATTGAGCCATCTCACTCAGCCTTAGCGAGGACGATGCGCGCGTCCACCGCCAGGCAGCCATCATCGAGCGCAAGGCAGGGGTTGAGGTCCACTTCTTCGATCTGCGGGTGCTCCTCCAGCAACCGGCCAAGCGAGACCAGCATGGCGGCGATGGATGTGACATCGAGTTTCTTGCGGCCGCGCGCGCCGGCGATGATCTTCGGCGGCAGCGTGTCGTGAATGAGCGCGCGCGCCTGGTCGAGATCGAACGGCGCCACCCGGAAGCCGACGCGCTTGAGCACTTCGACATAAATGCCGCCGAGGCCGAACATGACCACCGGCCCGAACAACTTGTCGCGCACGGCGCCCAACACCAGCTCGGTCGTCGCGGGCATCATCTTCTGCACCAACACGCGCGGCGAGGCGATGTCGCGCGCCGTCTTTCTGACGTTCTCGACCAGACGCGCGTAGGATTTTTCCAAAGCGGCATCGGAGCCGATATTGAGCATCACGCCGCCGATATCCGATTTATGCAGGATCTGCGCCGACACCACTTTGAGCACGACCGGGTAGCCGACCTCGTTGGCGGCCTTGAGCGCGCTCTCCAACCCGTCGACCAGCTTGAATGGCGGCACCTTGATGCCGTACTGGCCGCACACCGCATAGGCTTCCGGCTCGAGCAGGCTGACGCGGCCCTCCGTGACCGCCGTGGCGATCAGCTTGGCGGCGGGCCCTTCGGCGTTGCGCGGGCGCGGCTTGGCAGTCGGCAGCGGCGCGGTCTGAATGGCGGCGTAGCCCGAAAGATTGGCGGCGACCCGCGCGACCGTATCCGGATAATCGAAAGTCGGCAGGCTGGCGTGCTCCAGGCCCTCGCGCAGGTGTTCGGCGAAATCGCCGAAGGTGATGACGTTGAGCAGCGGCTTCTTCGGCTCGGGCTGGGATTGGTAGGCGCTGGCAACCTCCTTGGCGAGCAGCGGCTGATCGAGGAACGCGCTCGGCGCCAGGATCTGGATCACCCCGTCGACGTTCGAATCCTTGAACAGCAGCTTGAGCACCTCGTTGTGCAGATGCTCGTAATGCGCTGCCGTCAGGTCGATATAACCGGGCGGATGGCCAACATTGGCGGCCGGCGACAGGATCGCCTTCAACGCCGCGTGGGTCTCATTGCTGAACGACGCCATATTGATGCCGGGCAATTCGGAAATCTCGTCGATGCACATCGTTCCCGGCCCGCCCATGTGGGTGAGTACGGCGACGCGGTTACCCTTTGGCACCGGCTGCATCGAGAACGCGCGCAGCGTGTCGTAGAACTCCGCGACGCTGCGCACGCGTATCATTCCGTACTGGCGGAAAGCGCCTTCGTAGATCGCCTCGGCGCCGGCGATGGCGCCGGTATGGGAAAGCGCGGCGGTCGAGCCCAATGCGCTGCGGCCGCTCTTGAGCACCACCACCGGCTTGACCGCGGCGACCGCGCGGGCGGCCTCGAAGAAACCGCGCGGATCGGCAAGCCCTTCCAGATAGATGCCGACGACGCGCGTCGAGTCGTCATCTTTGAGGAAGCTGAGCAACTCGGCCATCTGGACGTCGGCCATGTTGCCCATGGAGACGTATTTGTTAAGGCCGACGCGGCCGGTCGTCCCCGAGGCGAACAGGAAGGAATTACCGAAAGCGCCGCTCTGCGTCAGCACGCTGATGCCGCCGTGCGGATAGGAGCCGATGTCGAAATTGGTGTTGAAGCCGCTCGCCGTATCCATGACGCCGACACAGTTCGGACCGATGAGCCTGATCGCCGCCGAGCGCAGAGTATCGATCAGATCCTTTTGGCGCTGCTTCGCTTCGGGCGCGTCGATCTCGCCGAAGCCCGCCGACATGCAGATCGCGCCCTTGATATCATCGAAGCGCTTCTTCCTTTCCGCCATCTCCTTGGCGACCGCCACGGTCAGCTCGGCAGCCACCATCAGGATGCACATATCGACCGGCTCTGGGATGTCGCTCACGCTCTTGTAGCAAGGTAGTCCCAAAATGCCCTTTTCGCGCGGATTGACCGGATATAATTTCCCTTTGTAGCCCATGGAGATCATGTGGCGTAGCGCGGTGTTGCCCGGCTTCTTCGGATCCGATGAGGCGCCCACCACAGCGACGCTCTTCGGATTGAAAAACACGCTCAGCGCGGAAACGTCTTGCGCTGCTTGTTTTGGTTCGTTGCCCGCACGCGCCATTTGCGTCAGCATGCCCATCTCCAAATGACGCAAAATTCTAAATATGCGGCGGCGCCCCACATCGGCACGCGGTCGCCGGGCAAAGGACGTGCCGGTTCAAGTTTTGTGATTGATCGAAAGATGCCGCCTTGCCGCGGCACCGACGCCCGCAGCTCGCCATAAGTCGGGTTGCGAGACAGATCGACGAACGCGGTCTTGTCGCCGCGGCCTTCAGCGACATTCCGATCCACAAATTCGACCATGGCATTATAGTCGCGAAGCGCCATCATTAGCCTCGCCAATGAACACCACTTAATATTTGAAAATTTACTGGCCAATTGCAGTCCAATCCTTGACTTTGGTCAGGTCGATCGGCCGCTGATGCTGCATTCGGGGGGTGAGTTGCCTTGATTTTTGTCATGGAAATACGCCGCCAAACAGCGCATTTTTTGAACTAGGAGCGTTCCGATGCATGCACCGGGCCCACGGCCGAAAAAGCGTCTGCTGAGATTGAGGCTTAACGGTCGATGGCGCGAAGACGCTGTTGCCGAGAGGGAGTTGCTCGTCGATTATTTGCGCGAAGTCGCGCGCCTCACCGGTGTGAAGATCGGCTGTGATGGCGGCGAGTGCGGCGCGTGCACGGTCCTGATCGATGGCGAAGCAGTACCCTCCTGCATCACGCTCGCGGTGCGCTGCGAGGGCCGTAACGTCGAAACGATTGAAGGCTTGGCCAAGCAGTGCCGGCTCAGCCGGCTGCAGCGCGCCTTTCACGAAAAGCTCGGCACGCAATGCGGCTTTTGCACGCCGGGAATGATCATGGCGGCTGAGGCTCTTTTGCGCCGAAATCCAACACCGACCGATAGCGAAATACGTGCTGCATTATCGGGGAATCTTTGCCGGTGCACGGGCTATGTAAAAATCATCGAGTCCGTCCAGGCGGCGGCGGGGCAACCTCATGACGGCTGATCCGATCACAGACGACCGTGTCTCGCGCCGCGGCGTTCCTCTTATTGATGGCCTTGAAAAGGTCAGCGGGGGCGCACGCTATACCGCCGACCTCGACCATGCCGACGCTCTGGTCGGACGCATATTGCGGAGCCCCGTAAGCCACGGAGAAATCGTTCGCCTCGACGTTTCCAAGGCGCGCGCTCTTGAGGGCGTCTTTGCCGTTGTTACCGGCGATGATTGCCCATTCACCTACGGTGTCTTGCCGGTTGCCATGAACGAATATCCGATGGCGCGCGGTCGGGTGCGCTACCGTGGCGAGCCCATCGCCGCGGTGGCCGCCATTGATGCCGAGACCGCTGAGCGCGCAATCGATCTAATCGAATTAGAGCTGCACCGATTGCCGGCATACTACACTTCAGAGGACGCTCGAGCGCCGGGCGCAACGTTGTTACACGACGATAAGCCCGGCAATCTTGAACGCGAAATTCATCACGAATTTGGCGATTGGCAGCAGGGTTTCGCGATGGCGGATCTTGTTCGAGAAGAGAAATTCAGTTGCGCGGAGGTCAACCATGCTCAAATTGAACCACATGCCTGCTTCGCGGACTACGATCCAATAACCGAAAGGCTCACCGTCCAAACCGTTTCCCAGGTTGGCTATTACCTGCACCTCATGCTCGCGCGATGTCTCGAGATGGACTCGTCGCGCATCCGTATAATAAAGCCGTTCATTGGTGGCGGTTTCGGCGCACGCGTCGAAGTTCTCAATTTTGAAATCATAACGGCGCTTCTCGCCCGCGCAGCCGCTGGAAAAGTGCTCATACGGTTGAGCCGAGAGGAGACATTTCTGACCCACCGCGCACGTCCGCAAACCGACACGACATTGCGGATCGGAATGCGTCGCGACGGAAAGATCACCGCCTGCACCTGCGACGTGGTTCAGCGCGGCGGCGCCTATGCCGGATACGGCATTGTGACGATCCTTTATGCCGGCGCGCTATTGCAGGGGCTCTACGACATTCCGACGCTCAAATACAACGGGTATCGTGTCTATGCCAATCTGCCGCCCTGCGGCGCCATGCGCGGTCACGGATCCGTCGACACGCGCCATGCCTTTGAGTGCCTGCTCGACCGGATGGCCCGCGATTTGGGGCTTGATCCATTCGAGGTGCGTCGCGCCAATCTTCTTCAGGCACCAACCCGCACCTTGAATGATCTGATGATCAACAGCTATGGACTGGCGGAATGCCTCGATCGCGTGGAGCGTGCCAGCGGCTGGCATGAGCGCATCGGCAAGATGCCGGCCGGCAAGGGACTGGGCATGGCTTGTTCGCACTATGTCAGCGGCGCCGCCAAGCCGGTTCACTGGACCGGCGAGCCGCACGCGGTCGTCAACGTGCGGCTCGATTTCGACGGCGGTATCACCGCGCTGACCGGCGCCGCCGATATCGGCCAGGGCTCCTCGACCATGGTAGCCATTGCAGTCGCGGAAACGCTCGGCGTGTCGCTCGATCGCGTAAGGGTCATTGCGGCGGACAGCGCCGTGACGCCCAAGGATAACGGCGCCTACTCGTCGCGTATCACCTTCATGGTTGGCAATGCCGCAATCGATGCGGCAAAAAAGCTCAAAGCAATTCTCGTAGAGGCGGCCGCTGGCAAACTCGAAGCGCGCCCGGACGATATCGAGGTGGCCGGCGAAGTCTTTCGCATCGACAGTGGCCAGCAGGCGAGCCTTCCCTTCGCCGAAGTGGTGAAGGCCGCGCTGGTCGATCGCGGCGCGATCACCGTCAGCGGAACGTTTACCTGCCCGCCCGAATCGCAGGGAGGCCGGCACAAGGGCGGTGCCGTCGGCTCGACCATGGGCTTCAGCTACGCCGCCCAGGTCATCGAGGTCAGCATCGACGACGCAACGGGTGTGGTCAGCGTCGACAAGGTCTGGGCCGCGCTCGACTGCGGGCACGCCATTAATCCATTGGCGGTCGAAGGTCAGATTCAGGGATCGGTGTGGATGGGAATGGGACAGGCGCTGTGCGAGGAGACCCGCTACCTCGACGGCTTGCCGGCCCATGCAAGCTTTCTCGAATACCGCATGCCAACCATTACGGAATCCCCGCCGATCGAGGTCCAAATAGTGGAAAGCCACGATCCCTACGGACCGTTCGGCGCCAAGGAAGCAAGCGAAGGCGCGCTGGCCGGCTTCCCGCCGGCCCTGGTCAACGCAATCGCCAACGCCATCGGCATCGATCTCGCCGAATTGCCGGTGACGCCTGATCGGGTCATGGAAGCGCTCATCCAGCGCCGGCGGCAGGCGAGGCTTGCGAACAGCTTGAAGGCCACATCATGAGCGCGCCCTTGGCCGAGTTCCGCCTTGCCCAGCCGAGCACCATCAAAGAGGCGATTGCGGCGTGTCTGAACCATCCCGGCAGTCGCTTCGTTGCGGGCGGAACCGATCTCATCGTGAACATGCGACGCGGTATTGGCAGCCCGGATTTACTGGTCGATCTTTCCGGTATCGACGAGCTGACCGAGGTTAACACCAACGAACGCGGCGTAACGATCGGCGCGGGTGCAACCATCGCCGCCCTTGCTCGCAATACCGTAATCGCCAGCCAATATTGTGCGCTGGCGCAAGCCGCCGAAGCGATCGCCGGACCCGGCCACCGCACCATGGGGACGGTCGGCGGCAATTTGTGCCTCGATACGCGCTGCATTTACTACAACCAGAGCGAATGGTGGCGCAGCGCAAACGCTTATTGCCTGAAGAGTCGCGGGGATACTTGCCATGTCGCCCCCCAGGGACAGCGCTGTCACGCCGCCTACAGCGGCGATCTTGCGCCCGCCCTGCTCGTTTTCGGCGCCGAAGTCGAGATTGCCGGCGCCCAAGGCCAGCGCCGAATTCCTCTGAGCGAGCTCTATGTCGAAGACGGCATGGCCCACCTAGCGCTGGCCAACGGCGAGCTCATCGTGGCGGTTCATCTGCCTTCAAACCCGCCTGCGTCATCTTATGCAAAGGTTCGGGTACGCGGGGCCATCGACTTTCCATTGGCAGGCGTCGCGGTCGCGCTCGCGACGGCCGGTGCGAACGTCAGCTCACTGCGCATCGCGCTGACAGGTACAAATTCACGGCCTTTCCTTCTCGCCGGCACGGAAACCATGGCCGGCCGATCAGTCGACGATAAACTGTTGCAAGAGATCGATCGGCTAGTGCAGAAGCAAGTCCAACCCATGCGAACGACGATTGCATCCGCCAATTATCGTCGAGTCGCGGCCGCTGCGCTTGCACGGCGTCTGACTGCAAGGCTTTTCGCCGAACGCACGACTTGACCCGGCTAAAAGCGCGGGGACGGATTTGATTTCGGCAATGCCAAACGTCGCCGGACGACTACGTCGGTAAGGTTGGAATAACGGCGGTTGCTTCAAGTTCGATCTTTGCCGGTGTGTCGAGAAGATCGGCGACAAAAATCATGCTCATCGCAGGGAAATGGCTTCCCATCAGCGATTTCCAAATGCGCCCGAGTTCGCGCCGACCGGCGAGATAGGCCGGCTTGTCGATACAAAAAGCGGTTATTCGGCAAATGTGGTTCGGCGTCCCACCCGCTTCGGCGACGATGGCAAGTATGTTTTTGAGCGCCTGCTCGAATTGCGGAACGAGTTCTTCACTGTGGAAATGCTGATCGGCATCCCAGCCAACCTGGCCGGCAATGAACACGAGGCGACCAGCCGCCACACTGAGACCATTCGCATAGCCGATCGGCGGTAACCAGCCGCGTGGATGGAGAATCTGCAACGACATTGGAAGGTCCTCGTAGTGATGGCGTGAGGGTGGCGTTAGGGCCCATCCATCCCAACAGTTAGACAAAACACCAGCCGACTTGGCGTCAACGCACCACCCGCAAGGTGCCGCGCACCGCGCTGCGATCGTCGTTAGCGAGCTGACGCAGCTTGGCGACGTCTTTGACCACAACGTGCGACGCATCGACCACGACGCCGATGCTTCGCAAGCGTGCAAAGGCACGCGACAGCGATTCCGGCGTCAAGCCAAGCCGTCCAGCGATCAGGACCTTGTCATAGGGCAACGCGACCGCACAATGACCATGCTCTGCTAATGACAGCGACGCGAGAAACTCGGCGACCCGCTGCACGCCGCTTTGCGCCTTGAGCTGTTCGACCTGTTGGACGAGATGATGCATGTGCTGGGAGGTCGATGCGATCATCGCTAATGCGATATCGGGACTTTCGCGGATGCAACGCACAATATGATCGGCAGGAATACGGCCGACGCGCGCTTCGCTCACTGCTTCGGCCGTCGCTAAATATCGATTTCCGGTGAACGCGACGGCCTCCGCGAAACTCTGCCCTGTCGTCATGATATCGATCACGGTTTCGTCGCCGGCAGGCGTACTCCGATAGAGCTTTATCCATCCGTCGATCACGATGAAGAATGCCGTTGCCGGATCGTCTTGGCGTGCGATCAATTCGTGCGGCCGCAACATAATGGCAGTCGCAGGCGCAATGATATGCTCAACCGTCTCAGCTTTCAGTCCCCGAAACACCGCGATCCGGGTAATGATTTGAAGGTCGCCGGCCGTCAGTTTTGAAGCCATGGACGAAACCCTACATGAAACCACGCCTACTCAAGGTATCGATAGACCAGACCGCCTTGATCTTGATCAATGATTTCCATGGCCTGGCTGCTCGTCGATGCTGCAATGCACAATGAATTTGGCAATAAACCATTGGCGTTCGAGCCGTCAGACGCGATTCATTCAAGTGACTTCCGAAATGGGCTTTCATTCCACCAGTCAGAGACGCGATTGATTCCGTCGCCGCGATAGCACCGCCTTCGAACGCCCGGCGCAGCTGATCGCGTGGCGATCCACCAGTTTGCGCATCGTCGCTATCGTGATCGACCCGAGGGTTGCGCGCACGATATCGTCGACTTCGCTGACAACTTCGCGCAGGGCTTGGCCTTCGGGCGTCGCATCCCTAGCATCTGCGTCCTGCTCAACAGAGCTTAGGTCTTCGAACAATTGGACCAAGTCGAGTAGCGTTGTTCGCCGCGCATTGCCGGCAAACTGATACCCGCCACCCGCGCCACGAACGGCGTGAACGAGGCCAGCCCGGCCCATGACGTGCATGACCTTCGCCAGGTGGTGACTAGAGACGCCGTACTTCTGACCGATTTCGGCGACGGAAAGTTGACGGCCTTCGTGCGCGGTAAGTTCCAGAACCGCGAAAATGGCAAGCCGCGTCGAAATCTGCAGCCTCACGACATCATCATCCGCATGCTGATCCCGTCTAAATTCTCATTGCCGATTTGCCTGTTCAATCGAGGTCCTTCTCAAGCTGGATATACGGCCCAGCCATCATTCCTTCGCTGCGGAAAAACAGCATAGGCAGGCGGGCATCCCTTGCCACCATGGTCCGCATCTTGCCGACGCCCGCTTTCTTGAACTCACGAGAGATCGCTTCGAGCAAGGCGTAGCCGACGTTGTGCAAGCGCATCTCCGGTTCGACCGACAACGCGAAGACCCAGCCGCAAGGTGTCGAGCCGAATTCCCAGGCGCGAATCTCGCCGATGATGAACCCCAGCACGCGCGACTTCGTTTTGTCGGCGCGATGTTCGGCAACCAGGAAAAAGCGTTCGTGCGGCCGCCGTTTGCCGTAGCGAAGGAAAACATCGTTCCAGTACTCCGCCTTGGCGAGTTTCGTCACGCGGGTGTCCAACCCGATCACTTGCGGGATGTCGGCGGCTTGCACGCGCCGGACCCGCACAGCGGTGTCGGTATTTGTTGCGCGCGATTTAGCGGCTGTCGCCAAATGAGCTGACCCTTGATTCTGATCAATGCTCTATAGCGCATAATTAGGCATTGTGGTACCGGATTATACCACTCGCGGAGGATTGCCGTGCATCACGATCACGCGCGCCCGGCGGACGGATCCCGGAAGTGGCGGACCGCCGAAGGCATCCATTTCGACCTTCGCGGCCTTGCGCCGCCGGAGCCGGTGGACGCGGTGCTGCGCACCATCGAAAGCGGCGAAGTCGATGCCCTGCTCGTCGGCCATTTCGACAGCGAGCCGATCTCCCTTTATCCGGAGCTCGAAGAACGCGGCTGGAGCCACGAGATCGTCGATTCACAGTGCGGCGACTGCGAGGGCGGCTTCATGCTGCACATGGTGCGCTGGGGTTAATCAGCGCGCCGCAGGTCGTCAGATATATTGCCCGGCATCGACGCGCAGTACTTCGCCGGTGATGGCGCGGGCGGCGTCAGACAACAGGAACAGCACCGCATTAGCGATGTCCTGCGCATCGCTAAGCTCGGGCAGCGCCGCTTCGGCCACCGCCCGCGCGAGAATCTCTTCCGGCAAGGCACGCGCCATGTCGGTCATCACCATGCCGGGCGCGACCGCATTGACGGTGACGCCTTTCTTGCCGAATTCCCGCGCCGCGGTCTTGGTCAGGCCGATCAGGCCCGCCTTGGCCGCCGCGTAGTTGGCCTGGCCAAATTTGCCGCGCAACCCGTTGATCGACGTGATGTTGACAATACGGCCAAATCCCTGCCTCGCCATTAGCGGCGCAACGGAACGGATCATGTTGAACGCACCGGTGAGATTGACATTGAGCACCGCCGCCCAATCGGCATCGCTCATTTTGGCAATCGAGCGATCGCGGGTAATGCCGGCGTTGTTGACAAGGAGGGTCGGCGCCTGGGGCAATTCCGCAATGGCCGCTCGCACTGCGTTGCTGTCGACGATATCGATATGCTCGAACTGATGCGGGAAATTCTCGGAGCGCTCCGGCTCGCCGACATCGAAGACGTACACATGCGCCCCGGCCTCGCCGAGCGCGTCGGCAATTGCCCGGCCGATGCCGCGGCTGCCGCCGGTGACGACGGCCCGATGATCGCGAAAATCAAAGCGCGGCTGGCAAGCAAGTTTCAATTCGACGAGCATCGACGAGGACCTCAAACGAGGGGTTGGTCAAAACACAGCTGTTGCGAGGGAACGAAACCGCTGTGATCGAGATAGGCAAGCAGATCGCGATTTTGCCAGTCGACTTCAGTACGCACCTTCTCAACGCGCAGCGTGCCGAGATTCGCCAGCAGTTGCGAGACCAACGCGCGGCCGATGCCCCTATTCTGATAGTCCGGATCAACACCAATCGTGTCGATGACCGCCGTGGTTTCGACCCGGCCAAATTCGCCGAGGTCGACGCGGGCCATGATGAAGCCGACGGGCACGGTGTCGAGCTCGGCAACCAGCGAGACGCGTACGTCCGATTCGGTCAACGCGTCGGCCAGCTTGCGCTGGAAATATCCCGCCCGGTCGCGGCCGGTAACCCGACGATCGATCGCCACTAGCGCATGCAGATCGCCTTCGGCCATCGAACGCACCGGTATCCTGTCGCGCGCCAGCGGCCCGAAATCTGCGGCAGGCTGTCCGCTGTAATTGATCTCGGCGGCCTCCCCCACGTTTTGCGGGATGGTGATGCCGGTGCTTCGAGCCATGACCGTCGCTCCTTGTCTTGTTCTCACTCGTCCTCGAGATGCTCCGCCAGCGGAGTCAGAACGGAACGCTCCAGCACCAGGCGCGGCGCCAGCCGGAAGCCGGAAGATTCGAAGAACCGCAGCAAGCCGTGGTTGGTCCAGTCGGCTAGCGATTGTAGGGATTGCACGCCCTTTTGACGCATGACCTTGGTAAGGCCATCCATCAAGGCGTGCCCGACACCGTGTTCGCGGCTGTCCTGCTCGACGCCAACCGCATCGAGCGTGGCGATGGCCTGCGCACGGCCGAATTCCCCTCGCTGAATGCGGGCGAAGGCAAAACCGACCAGCGTGTCTTTGCGGACGACGCCGACATGCACGATATCTTCCGGATGTTGTTTGGCGTGGGCCAGCCGCTTCTCGAAAAAGCGGCGGCGTGGCTCACCCACATGCGCTGAATCGATGGCGATCACGCGTTCGAGGTCGGCGGGGCGCAGCGGACGGACAGTGTTGTCCGCATTCGTGGCAGCAATGTTCATGCGACAGCCTCATGCATTCTCGACATATTCCTGGTAGAGCCGGGTCTCGGTCTCCGCATCCATGGCGTCTTCGAGCATCGGCAACAACGCCATGTCTTCTTTTCGCGCATGCGGGATCAGACTGTCGTGCAGTTGCTGTCCGAGGCTGCGGAATTCCGACCAGCGCGCAGCGTCAAAACCCTGCACGCGGACCTCGCCGATCAACTTAACCAGCGCGGTGCCGATGGGGCGGATGATCGAGTGCTCGTAGGTCAAGTGCGCGCCGATGCCTTGATGGCCCGCCTCACTGAGATAGGGGAACAACTCCGCTTCCTCGAAAGCAAAATGACGCTCAACCTCGCCCGGCATTTCGGCGGCAAGATCGTTCAAGAGCTTCGCCACCATCGGATCTTTCGCGTCCGCAACGTCGTCCCGGTGGCGCGCGATGGTCTGCATCAGCCGCTCAAGCATGGCGATAACGGCGGCGTGCTCCTCATGCAGTTTCTGGCAAACGCGGTTTTCGAAATTCATGGCTCAGCCGTGCAACTGCTCGTATTTGGCAAGCAGTTCCTCTTGCGTCTCGTTCCAGTCCGGATTGGGCTCGATGCAATTGGCCGGGCAGACCAGCTTGCACTGCGGTTCATCCTCGGCGCCGACGCACTCGGTGCATTTCAGCGGATCGATGACGTATAGCGGGTTGCCGGCGGTGATCGCCTTGTTCGGACACACCGGCTCGCAAGCGTCGCAAGCGGTGCAGGCATCGTTGATCAAAAGTGCCATAGCGTCATCTCCTCAAACTCTCAGGCCGCCTGCGGCGCCCGGTTGGCGGCGGCAAGTTTTTCGAATCGAAACGCGCCCCACAGCGCAGCTCCGATCGCTCCGGCATACATCGAATCCGGATGGCTGCGAACTGCAACCTTCATGTCCTTGATGTGCGAGATATCCTCTTCAAGGGCGGCGACGAGCCCTTTGTCGAGCGCGAGCCCGCCAGTCACCATCACCGCACCGTCGACCACCCCGATCGATTTCAGCAGTTTGGACAGCCGGGCCGCCATCGAAAGGTGGATGCCCTTCAGGATATTCGGCGTCGAGATGCCGCGCGAAACCATGTTGATTACGTCGGTTTCCGCCAGCACGGCGCAAATGCTGCTCACGACCTCGGGATTGTCGCCCTGGCTTGAGAGCGACCCGATCTCTTCCTGCGCGATACCGAGATAGCGGGCGATGTTTTCGAGGAATTGCCCCGAGCCTGATGCGCACTGGCTCGTCATCTTGTAGCTGAGAACCTTGCCACGCCCGTCGACCAGGATCGCACGGCCATGCAGCGCGCCGACGTCGAGTGCTGCCCGCGATTCCGGGTCGAGGTAAATGGCGCCGCGCGCATGCGTCGTCATCGAGTAGAAATGGCCGGTGTGGAACGGCACGCTTTCGGCTTCGCCCGTGGTCGCGACGTAATTGACGTCTTCAGGCTTAAGCTTTGCGTCTTCCAGCACGGCGTCATAGGCGACACGCGCGAGTTCCATCGGATCGCGCTGCCGGATGCGCATAACGTAGCGCGACAGCCAAGTTTCCTCGCCGTTCTCGACCTTGAACAGCGCCGCCTTTATGGTGCTGGTGCCGATGTCGATTCCCGCCGCGATAGTCATTGTTCGCTCCCGTCCATCTGTCCCGAATGCGCCCGGCGCGCAAATTCCGCCGCGCCGAGAGCGCCGGTATAGATCGAGTCCGGATTGATGTTGATGACGACATCTCCGTAATTTTCCTTGATCACCTTCCTCAGCTCGCGCACCGCCGCCTCGTTCTTGGCAACGCCGCCGGTGAAGGTGAATTCATTGGTAACCCCGCCCGAGCGCGAGATGATGGAGATCGCGCGCAAGATGATGGCGCGGTGCAACCCGGCCAGGATGTCTTCGCGCTTTTCCCCGAGCGAAAGCCGGTCACGCAGTTCGGCGCCGGCGAACACGGTGCAGGTCGAGTTGATGCGCGCCGGCTTATCCGATTTCATGGCCATGGGACCCAATTCGTGCAGGCCCATGTTCATTTCGTCGGCAATGTAGCCGAGATAGCGCCCGCAACCGGCGGCGCAGCGGTCGTTCATCTGGAAGTTGGCGACAATTCCGTTCTCATCGATTTGAATGCCCTTCGTGTCCTGACCACCGATATCGAGCACCGTGCGCGTCTGCGGATACATCAGATGGGCGCCGAGACCGTGGCACAGAATTTCCGAGCGGATATGTTCCTTGGAGAACGGCAGCGTCACCCGGCCATAGCCGGTGCCGACGAGGTAGGTTTCCTCCAAATCGACAGCGAGCGCATCCTCGATCATCTTCTGGATATCGGCCGCCGCCGATTTAACTGAATCGTCCGTTTTCAGCACGCGCCCAAGCGCGCGGCGGAATTTATCGCTCAGTTCGCCGGCCGGCGGCCGATTTTCAACCTCAATAATTGATTTGTCATAGACATTGAGAAGCAAATCATAAGGAAGGCTTGCATCGCGCGCGACTTCTTCGGCATGGCTGTGATAGCGCGATCCCGCGATGTCCCGGAAAAAATCGGATTTCCGCTTGGCGCCGGGCGCATAAAGCTCCGGTGCTTCCGCGCGCAAGCGCTTGAACACCTCGCCGAGCGAATCCTTCACGCCGGCCCCGAACTTGACGAAGCGTTCGCCCTGGATTTGGCCGATGCAGGTCTGCTCGAGATCATCGAGCTGTTCGAGAAACTGCTCAAGACGAAAGGCTCGCTCAAGCGTGCCAAGAAACGCGTCAAGGTCGATCAGCCCATGGGCGGCGGTAAGCGCCCGCCGGAACAGCGTGAACTGCCCGTCGACGCGCGCCTCCTGACTTGCCACGCGCGCAGCGGTCGCGTAGTTCGAGCGCGAATTGGTGATGCCGTGGCCGATCACCTTGCGATCCTCATCGAGGAGGACAGCCTTGGTCGTCGTCGAACCAAGGTCGATGCCGACAAAAGTCTTCATGCGTCCCTCCTCAAGCCGCCGCGTCCACGCCGGCACGTTTCTGATCGACCATCTGGAAATAGCTCTCCAGGCGGTTCTTGATGTTGGCCGCCGAGAAATAGCGCGGATCGACCAGGTCGGATTCGACGAACGCCGCCGGCTTGCCGGTACGCTTCTCGACCTCGCGCATCATCAGCAACTGCCCGGCCGAGAAGCTGTTGCAGCTCTTGATCGAGTTGATCAGCAGGCCGTCTGCTTCGTATTCATTGATGTAGTTGACCAGCATGTCGATGCGCATCGGCAGGCTGCGGTTGGTATAGACGCCAAGGCAATATTCGGCCAGCGTCTCCAATGGCTTGTCGGGATCGTGACGGAAGCCGAAATCGTAGACGCCGCCGACCTTGGTGTAGCTGGAAGCGACGATGACCGCGCCTTCGTCGTAGAACATCTTCCAGAACTGGCGGAAGCTGGTGTAGTTGGGCGGTCCCTCGACCACCAGCCGGTATTTCTCATTGCCCATGTCACCATCGGGCGTGACCGGCCCCTGGCCTTTGGCCAGCCGGTCCTCGACCTCCTCGCGCAGAAACCGGTAATAATCGATCGCGTCTTGGGTACCGCGGAAGGCGCCGAAGATCGGCCCGATGTAATAAATGCCGCCGAAATAGGCGTCGATCGGCGACGGCTTGGCCTTGGCGCTCTGCAGCACGCGAACCAGATCGTCTTCGGCCTTAGTCGACTTCTTCAGGTGCTCGCGCAACCGGTCGATATCGAACTTGACTCCGGATACGCGCTCCAACGTGGGGATGACTTCTTCCTTGAGCTGCTTGACCATGTATTCGATCATGTTCTTGGTAATCTTGCCGTCGCCCATGTAAGGCGTGTGCAACATGATGGTCTCGCACTTGTACTGCTCGCGCAGAAGCTCGAACCACTTCATGAAGGTGAAGCAGCCGGTGTAGGAGAGCAGCAGCACGTCAGGATTGGGAAATTTCTTACCGTTGGGGGCAAGATTGCCCTTGGCCATCATGCCGAGATCCGACTTCACATAAGTGCAGACATCCTCCGAGTGACCGATTTTCTCCGCTTCGAGCACGAAGCTGCCGCTCGTGCGCCGCAGCCCGTTCTGAATGGCGTTGACCTCCGGCAGATTGTTCAGCAGGTCGAAGCACATGATCAATTCGTTAAGATTGCCGGGCACGAAGGTGGCAGCCACCTTGGCGCCGGTCTCCGGCGCGCTGGTCAACCGATCGTAATGCGCGGCCATCATCTCCTTCTGCTTGACCATGGAGGCATCTTTGACGGCCTCCTTCACCGGCGCCCGGGAGGTGACAACCTTGGTCTGCGTCGTCATGCTGCGCTCCATAATTTGATTGAATCGGCGAACGTGCCAGCCTGCTCTCTGATCGGCTGCATCTGGCCGGAATTTTCAGCGTATTTGAACGCGATGTAAGGGATGCCGGCTTCCTTGAGCACGTGCTGCAGCATCGGCCGCTCGAGTAGCGCCGGATCGCAGAAACTCGGCGCGGCGAAAATTACACCTTCCGCCGCGGTGCGCTTGACCGCGCGGACGAGATGCTGGCCTTTTTCTTTTTGATCTGGTTCGTATTTGGCCGCGGTCGACTCGGAATGATGCAGGAATGCAAGTGACAAATTCTGCAGCGGATCGCCCTCGATCGCGACGTCGCCGGTGAGCCAACGGGTCACCAGCAGCAGATCGTCATCCACCACGTAACAGCCGGAAAGCTCGAGCGACTTGATCAGGTTGAGCGGCGGCTGTTCGCAGAACATGCCGGTCAGCACGACGCGGCAATTGTCGCGCATCGGCCGCTCCTCGGCGCGCGCTGCGGCAAGGTATTCGCCCAACATCGTGGAATGCTCCTCGACCGGAAGCACGAGGCCGGCCCGCACCATCAGGTAAACCTCGGCGGCGGGCGCCTGCCATGGCCGCTCCGCCCTGAAGGCGTAAAGATCGCGCACCAGTCGGCGATTTTCATTGTAAACCGCGATCGAGTGCCGAAGCTCGTCGTCGGTTATCGGCTTGCCGCGAAGCTCGCCGAGATCGTGCCTGAGTTCGGCCAGCTCATTGATGTAGAAATTTCCCCCAATATCGTCTCGATAGTTCTGCGGAACGTCAAAATAATGGGAATAGACGTGCGGAAACATCATCTTCCACATGCCGGATAGATTGCGGATCACGTCGCAGATCGATGGAAACAACATGCCGTCGACGAAATCGATGCGGCCGGATACACCAAGTTCGATGGTCGAACGCGGGATGCGGCAGATATAGCTCTGGTAATAGGCATCACCGTGGATGACCTCAAGCTGATCGCCGCCGCCGACGATGCCGAGCGGTAGCATGTCAGCTGCGTGAATGAGCTCGCGCGGCACGTAGATCGGCATGTAGCCGATCACCTTGCGGCCGGGCTCCGCTGCTTTCCATTGGCGCGCCGATGTGAAGGATAAATCCTCGAACAGCGCGTTCGCGCGGGCGACGATCTCGGCGGTAGCCGAGGGGTTCAACGATGTTGCCATTGCGGCGACCTCTTTGCGATGAAAGCTTCGAGACCTGCCACCGCGTCGTGGGTGGCCATGAGTTCGTCGAGATAAAGCCGCTCAACCGCGCGAATCTTGGCCTTGACGCGCGCGACGTAGTCGAGCCGTGCCGCCTTGACCGCATGACGTAATGAGCTCGCGCTCTTTGGCTTTAAATGTTCCTCGAAATAGGAAAGAGCGGCACGCTCCGGATCGGCGACCGCTTCATGGGCGATGCCGACGGCCACTGCTTCGGCGCCGGTGATGCTGCGGCCGGAGACTAAGAGATCGAATGCGCGCATAGGGCCGACCAGCTCCGGCAGCAGGCACGAGGCGGCCGGCGCGAACACGCCGAGCTTAATTTCCGGCTGGCCGAGATTGGCTTCGGGCGCGACGAACATGAGATGGCCAGCCAGCGCGAGTTCCAGCCCGCCGCCGAGGCATTGGCCGCGCACCGCGACCAGGATCGGCACCGGCGATTCGACCATGCGCAGGATCAGGCGATGAAGTCCGTCCAGCATGGCCGCGCATTGATCCGGCAGGTGTTCCTCGACGCTAGCGCCGAAGCTGAAATGCGGGCCTTCGGCGTCCAAGATAATCGCACCGAGATTGCCGTTGCCAAGATGCTCCACCAGCGCCTTATCAAGCGCCGCGATCATGGCGGCATCGACAAGGTTCGCTTTCGGACGGTCCAGCCGCAGCCGCAACAATCGGCTGTCCGCCTCGAGCCAAGTCTTGAGCGGCTGGTTCACGGCTTTAAGACCTCGCCCGTGGCATGATGCTTTCGGTGAGTTCGTCGCTCCACGGCGTGTTGGCGGCGAGCGCGCGGCGCAGCGTCACGAAATCGACTTCGCGCCCGGTCTCGCGGGTTCCTTCATTGAAGGCGCGAAAACCGGCACGCGCTTCCGTCATCATGTTGAGCGCGAGCCAGTCGCGCGAATTTTCCTTGTTGGCATTCCACGCGACGAGCTTCGGCTTGCGTAGCTCTTCGACCGTCTTGGTCGTGCATTCAGGAAAGGTGTAGAGCAGCTTGGTGCACAGCGCCTCTACCTTTTCATCGAGCAGGCTGAGGTCGACGGTGCCGCGCTTCAACAGCGCCTGACCTTCGGCGGCCGCCGCACCCGTCTTGGGTTCACCGTGGACGATGCGGCCATACTCGTCGAGGTAACGGTCGGTGACGACCGTCGGATTGGCGACGAATTTGCCGTCGACTTTCAGCGCCGGCACGACGTCGCTAATGACGCCGAGACGATAGGCCTTGTGCGCCGAGAACGGTTCGCAGAGCAGGCCGGAGACCATCGCCTGCTCGCAGCCGATCATGTAGGGCAGGAAGTCGGTCGCCCCGCCGATCGGCGCCGAGCCATGCTTGGGCCCGGCCTGGCCGAAGCGGGCGAGGTCTTGCGCGATCGAAAAGTCGCAGGCCATGCCGATTTCCTGGCCGCCGCCGATGCGCATGCCGTTTACGCGGCAAACCACCGGCTTGTCGCAGCCAATGATCGCCGAGACCATGTCGTTGAACAGCCGCATATAGCCCCGGTATTCCTGGGGATTGCCGGCGTAATATTCGGCATATTCCTTGGTGTTGCCGCCGGTGCAAAAAGCCTTGTCGCCGGACCCGGTGAATACCACCGCAACAACGTCACGCGCCGCGCTGGCGGCGCGAAAAGCCAATATGGTCGCCTTCACCATATCGGTCGTGTAGGAGTTGAATTGGCTGGGGTTGTCGAGCGTGATCCAGGCGTTGAACAGCCCGCCAACCGGCTTACCGTCCATCCCTTTCACCGGACGCTTCTCGTAGTGCACGCCCTTTGAGATCGTCTCGCGAACCCCCTCGCCGACGAGATTGTGATCCTTGGGTTCGGATTTTGGCACGGTGATGGCCCGGGCTGCTTCGCCAGTCATGGAGATGCTCCTCACGATGCGGGAACGAGAACGGCGCGACGCTTGATCGCACCGGCATGGACCGCCTCGAACACTTGATTGATTTCGCTCAGGGGATGCTTTTCAACAAACGGTGTGACCTTGACGCGGCCATTCATCACGAGCTCCAAGGCCGCAGGATAAAGTTCGGGCGGGCATCCCCAGTTTCCGATCGCCCGCGCGTGATAGGCCATCAAGTTTGAGAGCCGTATTTCGACCTTGTCCATGGTGAATCCTACGACGGCCAGTGTTGCGCCATGATTGAGCAGACTGAAAGCCGTTTCTTGGCCGGCGCGGGTGCCGGAACATTCAAAAATAATCCACTCGCTCTGGCGCAGCCCGTGTTCCTTGGCGAAGGCCTGGATGGCTGATTTGAGCTCGCGCGGCGTCATCTGCTTGGAATTCAGCGTGAGCGCGGCACCTTGCCCGGTAATGGCGGCAAGTTTATCCGGGTTTACGTCGATCGCGACGACGATGCCGCCCATAGCAGCCGCGATCTGCGCGGCATACCCACCAACGCCGCCAACGCCGTTGACGATGACGAGATCGCCTTGCGTAACACCGGCCTGCACGACCGCCTGGTAAGGAGTCGTCACCGCATCAGCGATCACGGAAAGATCCGCTAGCTCGATTCCAATGGCGGCCAAGCGATGTTCGTCGACAACACACAGTCCGTGCGACGGCACGACGATGTGGGTGGCAAAGCCGCCTTGAATATCGTTGCCCGGCATCTTCTGGTTTGGGCAGATCGTTGCCTTGCCGCGCTGGCAGGCATCGCATTTGCCGCACGGGATCACCGCGGGGATGATAACGGCGCGATCGGTGAAAGAGAGCGCGTCGGTGCCGGTGTCGACGACGTGGCCGCTGATCTCATGGCCGAGCGCCAGCGGCAGTTCATGCTTGGTGCGTACGCCATCGTAGTAGTAGCCAAGATCGGTATGACAAACCCCGCAGCCAGCGATTTCGACCAGGACTTCATCGGGACCCAGGGCACCGATTTCGAATTCCATGGGGACAAAAGGCTTGCCTGCGCCCGTCATCATCCAACGAACCGGTTTGGCGCCCATCGCTCTGCCCTCCAGTCAAGCCGCCGACCCCGTCCCTGGACCCCGGCGCGACCTTGTTTTTTATATTCAATCGCCGAGCATGCGATTACCTTGATCAAGGTCAAGGAAAGGCAAAAAAACGTATTATAGTACTTAAATACATATTGGAGCCGCGCACCTGCAAAACGGGCTCTAATCAAGGGAAAAACGACCATGGGAGCCTCGCCGAGCATTTCGATTGCGATCCTTGGCAGCGGTGGCGCCGGCGCTCTGACCACCGGAAATTCCCTGCTCGAAGCAGCCTGCGCCGCCGGCTGGCATGGGCTGCTTACGCGCACTTTAGGGCCCCAAATTCGCGGCGGTGAAGCAGCGGCGCTGCTGCGACTGGCCGTCAACCCGCTCGAAGGCTTGCCCGACGAGTTTGACCTGGTGATCGGAATCGACTGGCTGAATGCCAACCGTTTCGGCTCTGAAATCAAAGCCGGGCCAGGGACCCTAGTGATCAGCGACCCGCGCGGCGGCGATCTGCCGTCGATGGTAACCCAATCCGGGGCGCGGGTCTTTGAAATACCGATGAAGGAGATGGCCAAGGCCATCCCCGATGGGCGCCCCAATATGATCGCGCTCGGCATCGCAGGCCGGCTGCTGGGTCTTACCATCGAACAGGTATTCGCGCCGATCAAGAAAGTTCTTGCGGACAAAGGACCAGCCGCCATCGAGGCCAGTCACGCCGGAATAAAGACCGGATTCGGCGCGGCCGCTGGGACCGATTTCGGCAAGCAACTCGCCCCGCCAAACCCGAGCTCCGCCCGGCGGTGGCTCCTGTCGGGAAACGAGGCGACCGCCCTCGGCGCCATCCGCGGCGGTGTTCGCTTTGCCGCTGCCTACCCAATTACGCCGGCGACGGAAGTCCTCGAATGGCTGGCGCCAAATCTTGCCAAAGTCGGCGGCGTGCTGCTGCAGGCCGAAGACGAGCTTGCCGCCATCAATATGATCATTGGCTCATCCTTTGGCGGCACGCCGGCGCTGACGGCAACCTCCGGCCCCGGCCTTTCCCTGATGATCGAAGCGCTTGGCCTCGCCACCTCCGCCGAAATTCCAGTTGTCGTTGTGGATGTGATGCGTGGCGGGCCATCAACGGGCATCCCCACAAAATCAGAGCAAGCCGACCTGAATATCGCTGTCTACGGGCTGCACGGGGATGCGCCACATCTCGTGCTGGCGCCGCAATCGGTCGGCGACTGCATGTTCACGACGCAATGGGCGACCTATCTTGCGGAGACGCTGCAATCCCCGGCTATTGTCCTGTCCGATCAATTCATGGGGCAGACAAGAGCCGCCATCGAACGGCCGGCCGACGTGGCATTCATCGGCGCGCGGACCGTCGCGACCGATATCGTCGGCGCCTATGAGCGCTACGCTTTGGCGGCGAACGGCGTATCGCCCATGGCCATTCCGGGAACGCGCGGCGGGCAATACACCGCCGACGGCCTTACCCATTCGCAACGCGGCACCCCGACCAGCGGCGCTGCCGACCATCTCGCCCAGCTCGACAAGCGGCGCGACAAGCTCGATAACTTCAACTACGGCGACCACTGGGCGGCGGTCGAAGGCGCCGGCGATCTCGCGGTCTTGACCTGGGGATCCCTCACCAGCGCCGCGCGCGAAGCGATCGCGCGCGCGAGCGCGGATGGGATTGACGTTCGCCTCGTCGCGCCGCGCTTGTTGTTGCCGACCCAGCCCGAACGGCTGGCGAAAGCGCTCGGCGGCGTCAAACGCATCCTGGTGATCGAGCAAACCCATGGCGGCCAGTTCCACCACTACCTGCGGGCTCACTATGACCTGCCGGCGCCGGTGCGCGTATTCAACCGACCGGGACCGCTGCCGATCACAGCCGGTGAGATTTACCGTGCGATCACGGAATGGAGATAGCGATGTCGACCGTCGATACGCAACGCGCCTACAAGCAGGCGGATTACAAGTCCGACATTAATCCGATCTGGTGCCCTGGCTGCGGCGATTATCACGTGCTCTTGTCGTTCACGCGCGCGTTCGCGCAACTGGGTCTGCCGCCCGAACAGATTGCGGTCATTTCCGGCATCGGCTGTTCATCGCGGATTCCTGCCTATACAAATTGCTACGGCTTTCACGGCGTGCACGGCCGTTCGCTGGCGCTCGCTGCCGGATTAAAGGTGACGCGGCCCGATCTCACGGTGGTGGTCGCCAGCGGCGACGGCGATGGCTACTCGATCGGCGGCAACCACTTCCTGCACGCCTGCCGCCGTAACGTCGACATGACCTATGTGGTGATGGACAATCACATCTACGGCATGACCAAGGGGCAGCCCTCGCCGACGACGGAACCGGAGTTCGACACCGCGCTGTCGCCGGGCGGCACCAAGGTGCGACCGTTCCATCCGCTGGTGATCGCGCTCGCCTCGGGGGCGAACTTCATCGCCCGTTGCTTCTCCGGTGCACCGAACGAAACTGCCGCGGTGTTGGTGGAGGCGATCAAGCATCCAGGATTCTCGTTCGTCGAAATCCTCAGCCCGTGTGTGACCTTTCGCCCGGACGAGAAGGCATGGAAAGACCTGGTGCACCCGGCCCCGGTCGCCGCGACCACCGATCCGGGCAAGGCCGCGCGCAGGATCATGAGCGACGATGGTTTCAACATCGGGATTCTGTTCCGCGGCAATCGTACGCCGTATCAGCCCGCGGTTGGCGCAACCAATATTGAATTGTCGGAACTGGAGAAGGACTTCGAGCTATGAGCAAGACAGCGGGCAATCCAAAAGTCTCCAACCTCAACGATCTGCTGGCCATCGCCTACCAGATCGAGATCGATGCGGTCGACCGCTACAAAATGCTGGCCGATCAAATGGAAACTCACAACAACCCGGAACTGGTCAAAGTCTTCCGCGATCTGGCCCGCGCCGAAGGCATCCATGGCGAGGAAATCCGCCGTCTCGCGGGTGATTTTGACGTCGTCGCCCATGCACGGCAGATCGCAAATTTTGAACGAAGCGAGAGTCCGGAAGAGGTCGATCTCGGTTCTGCGCACTACCTGATGACGCCTTGGCATGCACTGCAGCTCTCGCTCAAAGGCGAAGAGCGCGCGTTTGCCTATTTCACCTCCATCGTAGAGACGGCAAAGGATCCGAAGGTCAAGGCGCTGGCGGCGGAGCTGGTCGAAGAGGAGGCCGAACACGTCAATCTCGTGCATCGGCTGCTGCTCCGGTATCCGAAGCCGAGCGATACCTGGGCCGACGATTTGGACCCACCCGTGTCCCAGGAATAGCGCCAGCCGTTCGGCTTCGCGCCACCGGCAGCGGCAATGAAAGCGCGCGATCAGTTGGTCTTGTTGCGCTGATCCCTCACCCGCACAGCCTTGCCCTGCGATCGCGGCACCTCGCCAGGCGATTTGGTCTCGACCTTGCAGGTCACACCGATCATCGACTTGATATGGTGAGTGACTTCGTCGGCCTTGTGTAAGCGGTCGCCTTCGAAACCAGGCGCTAGCTCGACCTCAACGGTCATCGCATCGAGGGCGCCGTCGCGCGTCAGGACGATCTGGTAGTGCGGCGCCAGCCCCGGAAAACCGACCAGCACCGCCTCCACCTGCGAGGGATAGACGTTGACCCCGCGAATGATGAGCATGTCGTCATTGCGTCCGGTCACGCGCAGAATGCGTACGTGGCTCCGCCCGCACGCGCACGGCTCGTCCGAGAGCCGGGTGATGTCGCGCGTGCGGTAACGCAGCATCGGCAGGGCTTCCTTGGTCAACGTGGTGATCACAAGTTCGCCCGCTTCACCCATCGACTTTGGCTGCATGGTTTCGGGATCGATGATTTCGAACAGGAATTGATCCTCCCATCCATGCAATCCGTTTTGCACTGAGTGGCACTCGCAGGCGACGCCCGGTCCGATGATTTCCGATAGGCCGTAGATGTCGACCGCCTTGATGCCGAGTCGCGTCTCGATATCGCGACGCATGGCGTCGGTCCATGGCTCGGCGCCAAAGATGCCGGTGCGCAGCGGCAATTTGCGGATATCGATACCCATGCCTTCGGCAACTTCGGCGATGTTAAGCGCGTAAGACGGCGTAGCGCACAGGATGGTGGCGCCGAAGTCCCGCAACAGCGTCACCTGCCGCTCGGTGCCGCCGCCCGACATCGGCACTACGGTGCAGCCAAGCCGCTCGGCACCGTAATGAGCACCAAGCCCGCCGGTGAACAAGCCATAGCCATAGGCGTTGTGCACGATTTCGCCAGGCTGGGTCCCCATGCAGGCGAAACAGCGCGCCATCAAATCGGCCCACAGATCGAGATCGCCCTTGGTGTATCCGACCACGATCGGCTTGCCGGTGGTGCCGGAGGAAGCATGCAGGCGCAGTACCTGTTCGCGCGGCACGGCAAACAGGCCGAACGGGTAGTTATCGCGCAGATCGGATTTCACCGTGAAGGGAAACCGCGCGAGATCGGCGAGCGACTTCAGATCGCTTGGCTTGACGCCGGCAGCATCGAGCTTCCGCTTGTAATGCGGGACCTTGTTGTACGCGCGCTCGACCGTGGTCTTGAGACGGGAAAGCTGCAATGCCTTCAGTTCGCTGCGCGGCATGGTCTCGGCTTTACGCGCGAACATATAGATGGGCGAATCGGCGACCGCGTTTTGCATACTCATGATTGAACCTCCCGGTCGAGATCGTTGAACTGTGGCGCGTGATCGCGCTTCTTGCGAGTTGGAATCGCCCGGCACCGACTCATGGCGCGGTCCATCCGGGCTTGACCGCCGGTCCGGGCACCCCAGACCCGCGTATCGGAGCGTGCGGAAGCGCGAAGCCCTGATTATAGGCGGCGCGCGTGATGAGAATGAATTTTATCGCCCAGCCGGTGATGAAAACCGAAAACCCGGCGAGCGCGAACAGGACCGCGTCGGCGACGGTCAAGATCAGACCAACGGCGACAAGCGTCACCGGAAGTACGAGGCCGGCGGTGAAGAACCAGCCTCGACAGGCCGCGAAGATTTCGAGCGTTCGGGTCGGCGCGCCTTCGCTTGCAAGCGCGTTGAGGTATCTCCACCAGGCCCAGATTCTCGCTGTGGCCAGTACGGCGAGCGCGATTGCCATCGGCTCGGCAACGCCGCCCAGGTCCGGCAGCAACGCCGCCAGCAACAGGTACAGGCCGCTGCCCTCGGCGAGTCCGGTCGCCAATATCAGGGGGATCACGCGCGGCGTGCGCCAGGCCGGTATTCCCTTGGATTGCTCCAGAATCATGCCCTGGCAGAAAAGAAAGATCAGCCCGACCAGCGCCGCCGCCAATAGTGCAATCCGGTTTCCGGACCATAACGCTGCGAGCGCGAGCGGAAACAGCAGGCCGGCGACCCAGGCTTCGCGCGACATCCAGGACCGTTGCGGCTGGCGCAGCACGTAGATGAACCGCAATGGCCGGCCGATCTTGAACATCAATAGCAGCAGGCCGAGCGCGATGATCGCGAGCGCAATAAGACCCGGCACCAATACCGGAGTTCCAGCAAGGCTGGCGATTGTGGCAAAGCCGAACAGTCCGGCACCGGCGCCGCCGCACAAGAAATTGCCGGAGGCTTTCCAATCCCAGTGTTTTTGATGCCATGGCTCGACCCCGCGGGTGCGAATGCGCCCGGCTTGCGCATCCGAGAGCGCGGGCGCCGTTTCGGGCGCCGTAGCGGCAGCGGCCTTGTCGTAGAGATAATAAAAGCCCGGCTCGGTGGCGAGCTCCGCATGCATGCGGAAATTCTTGTGCTTGTTCAGCAGCCGGGAGACGTTGCTGTCCGGGTCGTCGAGGTCGCCGAAATGCAGCGCGTCCGCGATGCAGGCATTGACGCAAGCCGGCGTCGCGCGCGGATCGCTGCCCGGCGTCAAGCCGTTCTCGATGCCGAAATCAATGCGATCCGAACAGAACGTGCATTTCTGCGCGACCCCGAGGCGCGCGGGATCTTCGCGTTCAAGCTCGTTCTGCATGGCGTCGTCACCATAGGCAAAATCCTCCTTGGTGATCTTGAAACGGGCCTGGTAGGGACAGGCGACGTCGCAATAGGCGCAGCCGATGCAGATGTCGTAATCGATGGTGACGATGCCGTCGGCGCGTTGGCGTGTCGCGGTCGAGGGGCAGACATGCATGCAGGGCGGATCGGCACAGTGCTGGCAGCCGACCGGGACGAAGGTGCGGTTGACATTCGGGAAGGTGCCGGCCTCGACATCGAGCACCTTGCGCCATTGCACTGCCGGCGACGTGGCGTTGGCATGCCGGCAGGCCGCGGTGCAGGTCTGGCAGCCGACGCAACGCTCGAGATCGGCGACCATCGCCCAGCGGGTCATGTTGGCCCCTCAAGCCGCGTCACCTTGACCTTGACCAAGTCGGCGCTCGATCCGGTCGCGTCGGTGAGATCGAGCAGCATCGGCACCAGCGCGTTCATGCTTGGCGCGTGGAAGTCCTTGGCGAACGGCGTCACCCAGTGATCGAACTGGCCGATCATCAGCAGCGTGTCGGGGCGGATGCCCTCGCTCAACATCACCCGGCCTTTAGTGTTGTTGAGCGGCGAGCTCACTTCGACCAGGTCGCCGTCGGCGATGCCAAGTTTCTCCGCCGCGCTCTCGTTCATCACCACGCTGCCGTGGCCGATAACGTTATCGGCTACTTCCTTGATGAGCTGAATGCCGACATTGTTGCCCCAGGAATATTGCATGCTGCGCGAGGTGACGAGCCAGAATGGATAGTCGGCGATACGCACGTTGAAGTTCTTGGCGAGCGCGTCTTCCCAAAGCCCGTTTAAATCGCGCCAATGCGGCAGCGGCTCATATTCGGCGAGTTGTTTGTCCCACCATTGGATGCCTTGCTCGTGCAGGCGCCGCTCGAGCTCCTTGCCGACGCGCAACAGGCGCTCCTGGTAGGGCTGCTCGAAGCGCAGGCCCTGCTCGATTAGCTTCGGATAGAGGTACCACATCAAGCGCGAGAACGGCTTGACGCGAAAACCATGGGTGCGGAACCAATCGAGCCCTTGCGACTCGGCGCCGTCGGTTATTTCCGCGCTCGCCGCCCGACAGCTGGCATCCCATATTTCTTCAACGCTGTGCGCCTTGGTCACATCGAGCGAAAAATCGTAATTATCACCCTTGAGCTTGACGTCGGCGCCGCCGCGATTGATCGCCGTATTGTAGGCCTCGAGTAGGCCGGTACGACGCGCGAGTTCGGTCGAAATCCAGGTGAAGTCCTTCGCCTCGCCCTGCGGCGGCACCGCCGGATCGCGCAAGGCGAAGCCCTGGTAATCCCAAAACTGCTCGATGTATTTGGTGCCGCCGATCCGCATCAGCTGCAAGCCTTCAAGATCGGTGCAGTCGGGCAGCAGCACGTCGGCCATGTAGTTGGTTTCGTCCTGGGTGAACGCAAAGCAGACGGTGAAGGGGAACTTCGCCACCGTCTCGCCGACCGCCTTGGTATCCCAGAACGAGATTACCGGATTGGTGCGGTAGACCAGCCACACGTCGGGCGGCTCCGCGTGCGGGAGGTGGTCGAAGTCCTCCTTCTGCATCATCCAGGCAAGGTGGGTCGGCCCGAGCGCCTGGCTCCAGGCCGAGTTGGCAACCAGCGGCACTAGCGTGCGGTGGGCGCTGCGCACCGGCGGGCGCGAAATCCATCCCTCCTTGCTCGTTGGGTTCATCGGATATTCCATAAACCCATCGGGACCCGGCTTGACGCTCGACCAGCGATTGTCGGCCGGACGATTAAGCCGTACGGTGGTGCCAAGCGTACCGCCCGGCACGTCGAGGGCGCCGACCAGGCAGGGAATGAGTGTGCGCGCCCAGCAGCATTCGTAGCCGCCCCAGCCGTTATTGACGGTCTTGCCGAACACAATGGCGACCGGCCGGAACGGCAACGTCATACCTTCGATCTCTATCGTCTCGCCGACATGGGCGTGGGCAAGGAACTCATCGGTGACGCGGCGGATGGCGGCGGCTGGAACATCACAGATCGCCGCGGCCCATTCCGGCGAATAGTTCTTCACATGAGCGACAAGGTGCGCAAAGGCGGGGCTGACGGCGGCCGCCTGGTGTGTGGTGATTTCTTGATCGGGGCCGATCTCGATGCCGTCGACGGTGAATGTGCCTTCAAGCGCCGGATCGATATTGGCGGTGTCGAACGCCACCGCGCGCCCGCTATTTTGATCGATCACCAGCGGCTTCTGTGTCTCTTGATCGCGCAGGAAAAATCCGCCGGGCCCGATCAGATAGGGCGACGAGGTCCGCTGTTTGAGAAAGGCAATGTCGAGCTTTTCACGTGCCTGTTCATGCAACAGCACATGGATCATGGCGAACAGGAAGGCGGCGTCGGTCTTTGGCTTGATCGGGATCCACTCGGCCGAGCAAGCGCCGGTGACCGAGAGGTGCGGCTCGATTTGCACGCGCTTCATGCCGCGATTGCGCGCGTCAGCGTGACGCTTGACCCCGCACACCCCACCCGAGGCCTCGACATTGGCGCCAAACGACAGGACGAATTCGCAGAGCGGGGTATCGGGACACACGGTGAAACCACGGTGCCAGAGCTCACCGTAGAGATGCTCCGAATGGGTGCATTTGACGCCCTGACCGGAACCGAAGCTAAAATCGACCAGTCCCCAGGCCGCCAGGAAGGCCGGTAGCGTACCCATATAGGCGGTGGGAGTACCGCCGCCGCCGAAGCTTGCGGCGAGCCGCGGATAACCGCTCTCGTCGATGGGTCCCGCCGCGCGCGCGGCCTTGAGCTTGTCGGTGACCAGATCGAGCGCCTCATCCCAGGAAACGCGCACAAAGCCCGGATCCTCGTGCCGGCCCTTCTTCGGGTTGGTCCGCTTCATTGGATAAAGCACGCGGTTCGGGCTGTAGGCTTTTTGCACCAGCCCAAACGCTTTGACGCAAGCTTTGCCCCCGCCGGGGTGAATCGCGGCGGCGGCAAAATTCGGGTTGATCTCGGTGGCAACCCCGTCCTGAATGCGCACGGTCAGCAGGTCCGGCCCGGCTACGCATTGGTAGCAATAGGTCGAAACCGTGCGTTCCCGCGGTGGCTTGCTTCCCGGCATAGCCCGCATCCTCAGTCCGAGCAGGGAATTTGTCTAGTCGCCAGCGCCAGGCCCCTCAGGTGCCAACGTTCACGGCGGCGCCCTCGCCGGCTTCGGCTTGCGCGTGCACCGAATAGCCCACCTTGAGCGCGTCCATATTGAGATCGAGAAAGCCGCGCGGCGTCTCTGCGCGCACCGCCTGCTCGATCCGTTGGCGATCGCAGATATTGCTCAGCGCGACCAAGGCGCCGAGCGCAACGATGTTGGTCACCCGCTCGCTGCCAAGTTCCAAAGCGGTGCGGCTGAGCGGTAGGTGATAGCGGCGGAAATTGCCCGCCGGCAGTTCGGGGCACAGCCGCGTGTCGGCGATGACCAGCGCACCCGGCTTGAGCAGCGGCCAAGACGGTTTAACGGCGAGCCGATCGAGCAGCACCAAATAATCGATCGCGGTGGTCAGCGGGAAATCCACCTCGGCGTCCGAGATTACCAGGTCCGCATTACAGAAGCCGCCGCGCGAGGTCGGCTCATAGGTCTGCGACTGAGCCACGCGTTTGCCGCCGGCGGCAAGCGCATCGGCAAGCATCTTGGCACTGAGGATCAGTCCCTGACCTCCGGTACCGCCGATGCGAATTTCTATTCGTGAGTCGCCCATCACGGCGCTCCCGTCCGGGCCGCCGCCGCCCGCCGGTAGGCGGCGCCGTATTCAGGACGGTCATTCTTGGTCAGGATGCCGGTCGGCAGGCTGTTCGGGCGAAACGGCATGTCCACCGTGTCGCGGTAAGCGCTTGGGCGGATTCCACTCGTCTGCCGCATGATCATCTCCGCCGAAGAGCCCATGTCGTTCTTGCGCCCGAAAATCTCCGTGCAGTCGGACAACACTTCGACGAACGCAAAGCCCGGATGCCCGAGCCCAGCCTTGATCAGTTCCTTGAGCTTGGGGACATGGTGCGTCACTTCGCGGCCGACGAACCCCGCCCCGGCCGCGGTCGCCAGCGCGCAGGCGTCGAAATACGGCTCTTGGTTACCGAGCGGAGTCGTCGTCGTCAGCCGTGTCTCCGACGTGGTCGGCGAGACCTGGCCACCGGTCATGCCGTAAACTTCGTTGTTGAGCATCAAGCAAGTCAGCTTGAGATTACGCCGGCAAGCGTGGATCAAATGATTGCCACCGATCGCAAGACAGTCGCCATCGCCGGTGATGACGATAACATTGAGATCGGGACGCGCCAGCGCGAGCCCGGTCGCAAAGGCGAGCGGCCGGCCGTGGGTGACATGGAAGGTGTTAGCGTCGATATAGGCGGATAACCGTCCGGCACAGCCAATGCCGGAGACAACCGCGAGTTTATCCTTGTCGATGCCAAGGTCGTGGATCGCCCACAGCAACGCCCGCAACGCGATGCCGTGACCACAACCGGGACAGAGGAAGTGCGGCATCATCTCCTTGCGAAGATAATCCCGAACGTCGAAGTCGGCGGCTGTGTCGATAAGCATCACGTCCCCCTCGCGAGCGCCGCGGCCTGCACGGCGATATCCGTCGGCGTGATCGCCTCGCCGTTAAAAAGATGAAGCCCTTCGACCGGCGTTCCGCCAAGCACGCGCTCGACCTCAAGCCGAAGCTGACCGGTGTTCATCTCGGGAACCAGCACGGCGCGCGCCTGCGCCGCAGCCCGGCACAGCGCCGTTTCGGGGAATGGCCAGAGCGTGATCGGACGGAACAGCCCCACGCGCAGCCCTTGTGCGCGGCACACTTCGACGGCGCGCCGCGCCGCGCGCGCACTGATGCCGATGGCGACAATGACCACGTCGGCGTCGGCGCAATGCAGCTCTTCCGACGAGTCGATCAAGTCACGGTGCCGCTCCAGCTTGGAAAAAAGCCGCGACAAGTTGCGGGTGACCGCCTCGGGGTTCTGGGTCGGAAAACCATCTTCGTTATGGGTCAAGCCGGTCGTATGGCTGCGATAGCCGGCGCCCGGCCGCGCCATGGCCGGAATGCTGTCGCCGCCACCATCATAGGGCCTGTAGGCCGCGCGCAGTCCGCTCGCCCATTTGCGTTCCGTGCTGCTCAAACGACCGGCGTTGTTGAGCGCGACGGTTTCGGAGAGTTGCGCGATCACCTGGTCATATAACAGCACCACCGGCGACCGGCATTGCTCTGCCAGATCGAAAGCACGGATGGTCTCGCTGTAGATCTCGCCCACCGAGGTGGGCGTGAGCGCAATAATCGGATAATCGCCATGGCTGCCCCAGCGCGCTTGCATCAAGTCGGCCTGCGACGGCCGGGTCGGCATGCCGGTGGAAGGGCCACCGCGCATGACATTGACGATGACGCATGGGATCTCGGCTCCGGCTGCGTAGCCGAGATTTTCCTGCTTGAGCGAAAATCCCGGTCCGCTGGTTGCGGTCATCGCTTTGACGCCGCCCATTGAGGCGCCGATCACGGCCGCCATCGAGGCGATCTCGTCCTCCATCTGCACGAACACGCCATCGACCTCCGGCAAGTGGCGCGCCAGCCGTTCGGCAATTTCCGACGACGGCGTGATCGGGTAGCCGGCGAAGAACCGGCAGCCGGCGGCAATTGCCCCCAATGCGCAGGCGTGGTTGCCGGAGATCAGTTTCAGGGCGTTCTGGCCGGTCAGCGCGGTATCAACGACGTTCATTGGGCGCGCGCCTCCCGCGCTGTAGCGGCGGAGGTATCAAGATGCACCCGGATCGCGAAATCCGGACACAACCATTCGCACAGCCGGCAACCCGTGCACTTGTCCGGCTCGGCCAACTCCACGATCCGATCTGCATCCAGTCGCAGGCAATGCTCCGGGCACAGTTTCACGCAGATATCGCAACTCTTGCACCACGCGGGATTGATCTCGAGCCGCACCCGGTAGGCCGCATCCGCAGGCGCCGGCGTTCTCAGTCCCGGCGCCGCCACCGGCAGCGCGGTGTTGCGCGCTTCTTCGATCCAATCGCGGCCGCGACGGAACGCCTCCAGATTTACAGCGACGGTCTTCTTCGGCACGAATTCGGCAACCGTGCGCTCCCAATCCGCCGCCGAAAACTCCAATGCCGTCGACAGCGCGCCGAGCAGGATGACGTTCGCCACGCGCTCGTTGCCGAGCTTTTCGGCCATGTGCGTCGCATCGATGGCGTAGCCTTCGGCCACATGAGCGATGACTTCGGCCGGCGTCTCTTTCGAATAGCGCAGCGGCGCGCCCGGGTGGCGGTTGAGGCAGGCGAATGGCGGCACGATGCGTTTGGTGTCGCAGATGAAGATTCCGGCGCCGGGTTTGAGGAACGGCAGCCAGCGTAATCCTTCGGCCCATTCTAGCGCGACCAGGATATCGACTTCTCCCTTTGGGATGGTTGGCGACCAGACCCGCCGCCCAAAGCGCACATGGCTAAACACGGAGCCGCCACGCTTGGCCATGCCGTGCACTTCGCTCTGCTTGACTTCGAAGCCCTGAGTCTGCGCGAGCAAAGCGAGCACTTTGGAGACCATGATGACGCCCTGGCCGCCAACGCCGACGATGAGGACATTGAACGAGTCTTGGACGGGATCGGCCATCAATGTCTGGCGATCCGGCGACGCAGGGACGGGACGGACGGTGGAGACTGGATCGTTCATTGCATCACCGGCGCAGCGGTCTTGATGCAGTCCACGGTGCAAACCTGGGCGCAGAGCGTGCAACCGATGCAAAGCGACTGGTCAATTTGCACCTTATGGCGGCCCTCGAACGATTGGTCGCTCCAGGTGATCGCCGGACAGCCCAGGTTCATGCACGCCTGACAGGCATTGCATTGTTCCGCGACGACCTCGAAAGGCGGGCCTTTGATCTTGACCGGGTCGAGCACGCAGGGCCGATCGGCAATGAGGACGGCAACGCCGCGATAATTGATGGCGTCGCGCAATGCGTGATGCATGGCGGCAAGATCATAGGAATCGATCTTGCGCACCCATTTGACTCCGATCGAGCGAACCAGCGCTTCGTAGTCCACCTGCGGCACATCCTCGCCTCTCAGCGTCTTGCCGGTGCCGGGATGTTGCTGGCCCCCCGTCATCGCCGTCACATGATTGTCGAGCAGCAGCACCGTGATATTGGCCTGGTTGTAGACGGCGTTGATGAGTCCCGGAATTCCGGCATGCAGGAAAGTCGAATCGCCGATTGTTGCGACGACCGGTTTGGTTTCGCCGGCCTTGGCCATGCCGATGGCATTGCCGATCGACGATCCCATCGACACGGTCGTATCCATGCCGCGCAACGGATCGAGGCATGCCAAGGTGTAGCAGCCGATATCGCCGGCGACGCGCGCGCCGGAGGCGCGCACGGCCATGAAGCTTGATGTATGCGGGCACCCGGCGCAAAGCACCGGCGGACGCACCAACGGTTCCGGTGTCCACGCGCTTTGCTGTGGGCGCGGCAGCAGAATACCCGCCTGTTCGAAACCGGCACGCACGAGTTCGGGAGATAACTCGCCGGTCCGCGGGAAGAAGCGCTTGCCCTCGACCTGAAATCCGAGCGCGCGAATTTCCTTTTCGATCACGGGCTCGAGCTCTTCGACTACAAAGATGCGATCGACCGATTCGCAATAGCGGCGCAGCAGATCGTCCGGCAGCGGCCACGAAGCGCCGAGCTTGAGCACGTTGGCGTCGGGCAGCACTTCGCGCACATAGGGGTAACAGGTTCCCGCCGTGATGACGCCGAAGCTGGTATCGCCGGCCTCCCAGCGATTGATCGGCGACTCGGCAAAATACGCCTTCAACTGCGCCTCGCGTTCGATCACCGCGCCATGGCGCGGCCGGGCATAGGCCGGGATCATGACGTTCTTCGAAGGTTTCTCGATAAATCCGCGTGGCGGCGGCTCATTGCGATCGCCGATCGCCACCGGGCTGCGGGTATGCGAAAGCCGGGTCGTGCTGCGCACGATCACCGGCGTATCGAAGGTCTCCGATAGATCGAACGCAAAGCGGGTGAAATCAAGCGCCTCTTGCGCGTCGCTCGGCTCAAGCACCGGCACGGTCGCGAGCGCGCCATAGATTCGCGTATCCTGCTCGTTTTGCGAGCTGTGAATGCCGGGATCGTCGCACACGGCGAGGACCAGTCCGCCGTTCACGCCAATGTAGGCTTGCGACATAAATGCATCGGCGGCGACGTTGAGCCCGACATGTTTCATAGCGGCGAGCGCACGCCGCCCGGCAAAGGACGCGCCGATCGCAACGTCGAGCGCGACCTTTTCGTTGGTCGACCATTGAGCGTGCACGCTCTCCGCCGGATAGCGGGCCAATGTTTCTAGAATTTCTGTGCTCGGAGTGCCGGGATAGGCGGCGGCGACCTTCACGCCGGCTTCCCAGGCGCCGCGCGCGATCGCTTCATTGCCGGTCAACGGCCGAACATCTTTCGCCGCGCCTGGCGATAGCGCGGCCGCCTCCAATGCTTCGTGCATTCTGGCTTCCCCCCCACTGGCAGGCTTCGCCTTTTGCCTTGCTTGCCATCATCCCTTAATCATCAGCGGACGCAATTGAGCTAAATCAACTGCTTACCCTTGAAATCGACAGGGGGCAGGCCGCCACGAGGCCATTCGCATGGGCCTTTCCGGCCGGCGGCAGCAAACGATCACCTCGAACTAGCGAGTTTGGCGGCCTTTGCCTTAAGTCGTTCGAGTGTCTTGGCCTTGTCGACCACAAAGCGGCTATGCGAGCCGGCACAGATCGCTTCAAGGTTGTCCTTGGCGGCGATCTCGAAAGTGACCTTGCGCCCCTCGACGGCGCTCACGGTCGCAGTGATCTCGACCGTCATGCCGGGCAGAGTCGGGGCGAGATGGCGGATCGACACATCGATGCCGACCGAATCCTCATTGGGATCGGCGTGTTCGAGGATGAGGTCGCGGCATGTGTGTTCGATGTCGCGCACCAGACGGGGCGTGGCGTATACGCGCCCTTCTTCGCCCATGAAACCGATTGTCCGGTCGCGATCAATCTCAATCCTGCTGGTCCGCGAGACGCCCGGACGAAGACTCTCTTTCATCGACATCCTCCTCCCATCATTCAATCGCAACCGAGAAACAATTAAATTGATTTCCAGCCCGGTCTACTTGACCAACGTCAATCCCCGAGCATTTTTAGATACCCAAATAGGCTTCCCTGATCCGGCGATCGGACTGGATTTCGGCGGCGGGCCCGCTCAGCGTCACTTTCCCGGTCTCCAGGACATAGGCGCGGTCCGCGATGGCAAGTGCGGCACGCGCATTCTGTTCCACCAAAAGGATGGTCAGGCCGTTGTCCTTGAGCGCGCGGATCACCGTGAGCACCTGGTCAACCAAGTTGGGCGCCAGACCCATTGATGGCTCATCCAGCAACAGCAGCCGGGGCTTTGCCATCAATGCGCGTCCGATCGCCAGCATCTGCTGCTGACCGCCGGACAGCGCCCCGGCCGGCATTTGCAAAATTGCATCAAGCATCGGGAACAGTGCGTAGACGCGCGCCAGCGACGGTCGCAGATCGGCGTCGCGACAAGACCATGCACCGAGCTTCAGATTGTCGAGCACAGATAAAGGCGCAAAAATCTGCCGGCCTTCCGGCACTTGCGAGATGCCGAACGCCACCCGCACGTGCGCGGGCCGTTTCTCGATCGGCTCGCCTTCGAAGCGGATCGCGCCATCAGTAATCGGCTGGACGCCGGAAATGGCGTGCAGCAGCGTCGTCTTGCCGGCTCCATTGGCGCCGATCAAAGTGACGATCTCTCCGGCGTCGACATGGAGCGTGACGCCGTGCAGGACTTCGATGCGGCCATAGGCGCTCCGGACGTTCTCAATCGAAAGCATGCGCGGCCTCCTGCGAACCGTGAACACCCAAATAGGCTTCGATCACCTCCACGTTGGACCGCACCTGTTCGGGAGTGCCTTCCGCGAGCGTTCGGCCGCTGGCGAGGACATGAACCCGGTCAGAGAGATTCATCACCAAACGCATATCATGCTCGACCAACACGACCGTGATTCCACCCTTCACGATGGAGCGGATAACGCGATCGATTTCCTGGGTTTCGACAGGATTGCAGCCGGCGGCCGGCTCATCGAGCAGCAGCACCGTCGGTTCGCTAGCCAAAGCGCGTGCGATTTCGAGGCGCTTGAGAGCGCCATAGGCAAGCGAACCGGCCGGACGGTTCGCCGCATCGGCGAGGCCGACGCGGGCAAGCGCCGCACACGCCGCTTCCCGGGTCGCCTGATTCTGCCGCGCAACCGATGGCCAATGCAGCAGATCGGCCAGTATACCGGTCCGCTCGTGACGGTGACGGCCGACCATCACGTTTTGCAGCACCGACATCCGGGAAAATATCTGGAGATTCTGAAAAGTCCGCGATAACCCGCGCCGGGCGAGCTGGTCGGGCGCTAGCCCAGTCACCGTGTCACCGGCGAGCCGGATGCTTCCGTCGTTTGGCAAATAAATACCCGATACCATATTGAATAGCGTGGTCTTGCCGGAACCGTTCGGCCCGATGATCGAGAACACCTGACCCGATGCGATCGAGATGCTGACTCCATCGATCGCTCGTACTCCACCGAAACTAATGGACAGCCGGTCGGCTTCCAGAATCATCATTTGCGCCATCCAGCGAGCACCGCAGCAACCGAGGGTACGATGCCCTGGCGCAAGAAGATCATGAAAACCATCACGATGAGTCCAAGCAACGCCTGCTCGTAATCGTGGAAGACGGTGAGCACTTGCGGCAACACGACCAGCACGGCTGCGCCCACCAAGGAACCGAAGATCGATCCCATGCCACCCAGTACGACCATGGCGACCAGTTCGATCGAACGCAGGAATCCCGCTATCTCCGGCGTGACGAGGCCATTGAACAGCGCCAGAAAGGACCCCGCCACCGACGCGTACATCGCGGAAATTATGAAGACCGTAAGCTTCTTGCGCGCCACGTCGATGCCGAGCACGAGCGCGGCGATTTCGCTGTCATGAATGGCTTGCAGCGCTCGGCCAGTCGGGCTCTCCATCAGATTGAGCGCAAGCACAAATCCACCGACAAAAGTTATCCCGGAAATCCAATACCAGGCATCCGACCCGTGCGCGCGCCAGCCGAACAGCGTCAGCCCGGGGACGCTCATGCCATCGGGGCCGCCGGTCCAGCCCGCCTCGTTGGTGAGCACAATGGCGATGAGCAATCCAAATCCGAGCGTGCCGATAGCAAGATAGTGTCCTTTGAGTCTGAGAATCGGCCGGCCCACCGCGAAAGCGATCGCGCCCGAAAGCATTACGCCGGCGAACACGCACAGCCACGAAGGCGCGCCAAAATAGACTGGGCCGATCGCTACAGAATACGCGCCGATGCCTAGAAAGCCGGCATGGCCCAGGCTGACTTGACCGGCAAAGCCCATGAGCAGGTTGAGGCCAACGACCGCCAAGCCAAAAATGAAAACCAGCGCACCGATGCGATAGTAGTATGTCGACGGAAAGAACAGCGGCAAGATAATGACGATTGCCACGACCAATATCGCCGGCAGCAATCGAGTTTCCAGCAGTGCGCGCAAGCTCACACCCGTTCGACTTTAACCCGGCCGAATAAGCCCTGCGGCATGGCGACCAGGACCACAAGGATGATCACGAAAGCGACCGCGTCCTTGTAGCTCGATGAGAGATATCCCGCGCTCAAAGCCTCGATCATTCCAATCAGAAGGCCGCCGACGACGGCTCCGAGCGCGCTGCCAATTCCACCGAGCATGGCCGCCGCGAATCCCTTCAGCGCCAGCAATGTCCCTGCATCGTAACTGGTCAGCGTGATGGGCGTGATGAGAATACCGGCGATCGCCCCTACTGCCGCCGAAACCGCAAATGAAAAGTCGACAATCCGCCGAGTATCGACACCGATGAGGCGCGCCGCCAGACGATTGGCCGCGGTCGCGATCACCGCTTTACCGAGCATGGTGCGGTCGACGAACAGCCAAAGCACCACGACAATGACGGCAGCGCCCGCCAGCACCACTAGGCTCTGCGGCAGAATGGTGGCGCCGCCGAAGCGGATCGGACCGCCGCTGAATAGCGGCGGCAGGCTATGGAAGGTTTTGTCGAAGACGATCTGCGCGATGCCGCGCAGGAAGATCGAGGCGCCGATCGTGATCATGATGAGCGCCACCGGGCTCGCCCCGCGTGCCGGCGCGATAGCAAAACGGTGCAGAGCCAATCCTACGGCGGTCGTCACGATGACGGCGATGAGCGCGGCCAACGGCAGCGGAACGCCGGCGAGTGACAAAAAAACGGTCGTCATGCCGCCCAGCATGACGAACTCGCCCTGCGTGAAATTGATGATGTCGGACGCGTTGTAGATCAACGTGAAGCCGAGGGCGACCAGCGCGTAGATGGCGCCGACGGTCAGCCCGGAAAAGACAAATTGCAGCAACTCGGCCATCGTGTCGAAGGCCTCGCGTGGCTTGAGTGCAATACCGGCAGAATCGAAGGGGCAGGCTCATGCGAGCCTGCCCGATCGTCATCTCAGGTGCCGGGCACCAGCGTCCAGTCGCCGCCCTTGATTTCCAACATATGGAACGCCGACAGGTCGAGGCCCAAATGATCGGTCGGCGACATGTTCACGATGCCGCCGGTTCCGATATAGCCTTTGGTCTTCTCGATCTCGTCGCGCACCTTGGCTTTGTCGGCGCTCTTGGCGCGCTTCATTGCACCGGTCAGGATCATGAGGCCGTCATAAGCGTGACCGCCGAAGGTGGACACCGCCTGTCCGGTCTTCTTCTGATATTCGCGCGAATAATTCACCACGACGGGCTTCTGCGGATCGTTGCTCGGCAGCTTGTCGGCGATGAGCAGCGCCGCACAAGGCAGCCGCACGCCTTCGGCTGCCGCGCCGGCGAGCTTGATGAACTGCTTCGAGCACACGCCGTGGCTCTGATACAGCGGCATCTTGATCCCCAGCTGGCGATAGTTGCGCGTCACGATCGCCGGGCCTTGACCGAAGCCCGGATTGACCACGGCCTGCACGCCGACCGCGTTTTTGATCTTGGTGAGCTGCGGTGTCATGTCGCTGTCGCGCGGCCCGTAGGTTTCTTCAACAACGATCGTGATGCCGGCCTTGCCCGCGACCTTGTGGCATTCCGCGCTCATCGACTTGCCGAAACCGCCGGTTCCGGAAATCAGCGCCACATGGGTGAGGTTGCGGTGCTTGAGATCGGCGAAAATCTTCTCGCAAGCCATGGTGTCGGTGTGCGGGGTCTTGAACACCCATTTGCGCACCGGCTGGATGATCTGAACGGCGCCCGCGAGCGAGATGAACGGGATCTTGGCCTCTTCGAACAGCGGGATCATGGCGAGGGTCGCGCCGGTCGTGCTGCCGCCCACCATGGCGTCGATTTTATCTTGTTCGATCAGACGGGTAGCGAAGGTGCGCGCGTTGTTGGGATTAGCACCATCATCGTAGATGAACAGTTGCAATTTTTTTCCATTCACGCCGCCCTTGGCGTTGATATCGGCGACGTACATTTCCAGCGTTTTCTTTTCCGGATCGCCGAGAAACGACGCCGGGCCGGTGTACGACAGGACGGAGCCGATTTTGATTTGCGCGGATGCCGGAAGCCCGGCACCGAGCACGGCACAAAGGCCGATCGCAGCGGCTGCCGTAAAATGTTGCATTGCCCGCATGGGATTCCCCCTTCTATCAAGATTTGTTGGTATTGATGCATACCAGACCAGGCAAAACCAGGACTTGACTAAATTCAAGGCAGCGGCCGAGTGGCCGGGGGGATAGTGTGGCAGCGCTGGCGTGCGAATCTGCCCGCTGGAGCAATGCGATGACGATGATGGGGACCGTGCGGCTGGCGGCGGTTGTCTACAACGCCGGCTTTAGAATCGACGATTTCCTGACCCGCGTCGCCGATCGGCTGCGCGCCGATCGCATCAACATGGCCGGGGTCTTGCAGGAGAATGCCCGCGACGACGCCGGCGTCTGCTCGGCGATGACCCTCGTCGATCTCACTTCACGGGCGCGCTACCGGATTTCGCAGGACCTGGGATCGCAAGCCGAGGGCTGCCGGCTCGATGCGCAAGGCCTAGCCGAAATCTGTGCGCTGCTCGACCGGCCGCTCGGCCACGATGTCGAATTGCTGATGCTGAACCGGTTCGGCGCGGCCGAGGTCGAGGGCGGCGGCCTCCGCTCCGCTTTCGTACGCGCCATGGAGGCCGGCGTCCCGGTGCTGACAGCCGTGCGGCCGCCCTATATCGAGGCATGGTCGAAATTCCACGGCCGGCTGGCGGTCGATCTCCCAACCGATCTCGACGCGGTGCTGGCGTGGTGCCGGGATTCGGTGCGGGAATTGCGCGCGGCGCGGCCGAACGAATTGTCACCAACCAGCTAACCCCGGGACCGCATCCATGCAAGCGAGCGAAGCTGTCGCGATCGGCATTGTGACCGTGTCCGATCGCGCCAGCGCTGGAACTTATCGGGATATCAGCGGCCCGGCCATTGAGGAGTTTTTGTACGAGGTGGTGACCACGCCATGGCATGCCGTGCGGCGTCTCGTCCCCGATGGAATTGAAACCGTGCGCGACGCCTTGATCGATCTGGCCGACCGCGAAAGATGCGCGTTGATCTTCACAACGGGCGGCACCGGCCCGGCGCCGCGCGATCTGACACCGGAAGCCACGGTAGCAGCGTGTCCACGACTGATGGCGGGATTTGGCGAACTGATGCGATCGGAGAGCTTGAAACAGGTCCCGACGGCAATTCTATCCCGCCAGACCGCTGGCATTCGCGGCTCCACCCTGATTGTCAATCTGCCCGGTCGCCCGGCGTCAATTCGGGTCAACCTGCAAGCCGTGTTTCCAGCGATTCCATATTGCCTGGACCTGATTGGCGCGTCCCGCATCGATACCGACCCCAGCCGCTGTAAAGCATTCCGGCCGCCGAAATGACGCTTCGCACGTTGCCGGTGGGCAGCGCTCACATGAGCTCGCCGCCTGCGACCACGATACTCTGTCCGGTGATCGACGCGGAGGATGGCGAGCAGAGCCAGCCGACCGTTTCCGCAACCTCATCGGGACGCACCAATCGTCCCTGAGGATTGTGGGCAGTCAATTCCTGCAAGGCCTGCTCGCGTGTTCGTCCGGTCTTGGCCACAATATTACCAACCGCTTCCGCAACAATGTCCGTGTCCGTATAGCCCGGGCACACCGCGTTCACGGTCACGCCGGTGTGCGCCAATTCGCGTGCCAGCGCCCGCGTCAAGCCGATCAGCCCGTGTTTTGCCGCACAATAGGCCGAGACATACGCGTATCCGGTAAGCCCGGCGGTCGAGGCGATGTTGACGATGCGGCCATAGTCTCCTTTCGCCATCTGTTGGACGACCTCGCGAATGCATAAAAACGCACCGGTGAGATTTACCTCGATCAACCGCTGCCAGGTTGCCAGATCGGTCTTGCCAATCGGCGCCGCCATGGCGATGCCGGCATTGTTGATGAGGATCTGCGGCGGCCCAAATCGATCAGCCGCCCGCGCGAAAGCGGCGGCAATCTGTTCGGGTTGAGCGATGTCGACGGCAACCGCCTGCGCCTTGCCGTTACACGTTTTAGTGAGTGCGGCGGCCTGCTCGGCGAGACGCGATTCATTGCGACTCATCAGCGTCACATCGGCGCCGCGCCGCGCCAAATCCAAAGCGATTGCAGCTCCTATTCCGCGCGAAGCCCCGGTGATGACCGCATGCTTGCCGCGCAGCATGCCGGCGTCGTGCGAATTCGATTCTGCCATGACGCTCATTTACCTAATATGATGCCACGTTTGGCGCGTTCCTTGACCAAACTCAAGGGATAGCGCAAAGAACCGCTCTAAAGATGCGATGATCCGGGAAAGAAAACACTATGGATACGGCTCAATTTCTCACCGCCGGCGTCTTCATCGACAGCGACTCGCCGCCGGTCATCGCATTCGCGAAGCGGTCCGTGGCAGGGATACCCGACCAGCGCGCCGCGGTGTTGCGCCTATATTCCACCGTTCGCGATAGCATCATCTATGACCCCTATGTCAATTTCGCCGACCCCGCCAACTATCGGGCGAGCGCGGTGCTGGCGGCTGGACGGGCCTTCTGCATCGGCAAGGCGACACTATTGGCCGCATGCGCGCGCGTGATCGGGGTCCCCGCGCGCGTGGGCTATGCCGATGTGCGCAACCATCTGACGTCACGCCGGCTTTACGAAATGATCAAGACCGACACGTTTATCTGGCACTCATACACAGAACTCTATCTGGGCGGAAACTGGCTGAAAGCGACGCCCGCATTCGATCGCGCATTGTGCGATCGGGTCGGCATCAAGCCGCTCGAATTCGACGGCGAAACGGACTCGTTGTTCCAGGCATTCGATCAGGCCGGCCGCCGGCATATGGAATACCTGCGGGACCGCGGCTCATTTGCCGACGTTCCGTTCGAGACCATACGGGCCGATTTCATCAAATCATATCCGGGCTTGTTGAGCGCTCACGGCCTGAAGGGAGATTTCCGATCGGAAGCCGTCGCCCAGGCCATGGAACCGTCACGCTCGCAATCGAAAGAAAAAACAAGCTGATTTGAAGTTCACTGCACCAGCTTTTTGCCGATAACGCGCTCCAAATTCTTGTAGAAAATCTTGTCGCTGGTTTCCCTGTCAAGCTTGAGCGACTCCAGAATGCGCAATGTCTCGCGCGGGAACATCGCTCCGTTTTCCGGATCGAACGGGCAATCGGAGGCAAACACGATCTTGTCGATCGGGAAAAACTCCAGGCCGCACTTGGTCGCCGGCGTCGCCCCGAACACCGCTGTATCGGCATAGAAGTCCTGCTTGAAATAGTCGAGCGGGCGCTTCTTCAGGCTCTTGCGCAGCGCGCCGTAGTCTTCGTCGCTCGTGCGTGAGCCGAGCACATCCCAGCCCGGACCGATGCGGCCTTCGAGCATTGGCACGATGCCGCCAAAATGGTGCGTAATGATCTTCAGGTTGGGGTGGTTGTCCATGATTTTCGAAAATACCAGGCGCGCCATCGCGGTCGCGGTCTCGTACGACCAGCCGAATGTCCACCAGATTTCGTATAGCGATTTCTTCTCGTCGAAATAATCCGGCATGCTGGCGCCGCGCGCGGGGTGCAGCCAGACCGGTTTGCCGAGCTCGTTCATCTTCTTCCAGAACGGCAGGTACTGTGGCCGGTCGATCGGCTTGCCGGCGACGTTGGTGTAGATCTGCACGCCGAGCGCGCCGAGTTGGTTGATCACGCGTTCGGCTTCGGCCACGCCGGCGTCGGGCGCATCAAGCGAAATTTGCGCCACCCAGCCGGGAAAATGATCGCGTTCCTTGGCGCACAATTCGGCGAAACCGTCGTTGATGATGCGGATGAATTCGTCGATTTGTTGCGGGCTCTTGGCAAAGGTTTCGACTGGCGGCTGCGGATAAGAAATGACCTGCGCATAGTCTTTGTGGCTGTCGATGATCTTTTTGCGCGCGTCGAGATCATGCAGCGCCGGAATTGCACGCACGCGCTTGCCCATGTCTTTGTATTTACCGGCGACCTCGATCAACTTGTCGAAGAATTTTTGCGGAAAAAAGTGCGTATAGGCGTCGATGCGCATCGAGCGATCCCTCCTTGGCGGGCTTTTTTATAAGCCTACTTTTTCGTGCCGGCCGCGGGAGCGTCGGCGGGCGCCACCCTACACAACAGCGCACGCAACTGGTAGGTCCCCATCGCCAGGTCATAAGGCGGCTGGTTGCTGGTTAGCAGATTAGCGTTCGACGTCCATACGCCGTAGTCCGGGCCCGGCTGTTCGGGAAACCACCAGCCGTGCTGGACGTGGATGACGCGCGGGTCGATTCCATTCGTGACTTTGGCCTTTTGCCGTATCCGGCCGCGCAGCGTTTCGATCCACATCCACGTCCCGTTGACAATACCGAAACGCGATGCGGTTTCGGGGTGAATTTCCGCCACCGGATCGCGTTGCGCCTTGCGCAGCGTGGCGAGTTGGCGATGTTCCGAGTTAAAAAAGAATGAGATGCGCCCGCCGGTGGTGAGCACCAGCGGATAATGTGCAGCAGTCTTGGGCGTCCTGAGCGGGCTTTCCGGCGGTTCTTCGTAATAGGGCAACGGCGCATAGCCCAGTTGTTCGAACCGCGTGGCATAGAGTTCGATCTTGCCGGTCGGCGTCTTGAATCCGCCGTTCTCATACTTCCGGTACGTGAACGGAACTTTGTAGAATCCCCTCTGCTTGAACTGGTCGAAGGTCATGTCGATGCCGCCGGCGGCGAGCTGCGCATCAAGCACGTCCTCCACCGCTTCCGTTCCAACCGGAAGCTTCATGCGACGCGCCAACTCGACAAAAATCTCTTCATCCGACTTACACTCGCCGATACGCACCGCTTTTTGGTTTGCCACCACGACGTTCGCGGCGACAGTGGGCAGTCCGGCGAGCTGATTGATCTCGGGCCATGATGCCGCCGGCAGTACGATATCGGCAAGCTCCGCCGTCGGGGTCATGAACAGGTCGGCGCAGACCATGAAATCGAGCTTCATCAGGGCATCGTAGACATCGGACGTGTTGGCATAAGTGGTGAGCGTGTTGTTGCCGAACACCAGGAAAGCTTTCACCGGATAGGGCTTGCCCTCGCGCATGGCCCGCAGCAACGTCGGGATATGGGCGGCCGGCAGATCGGCGCCCTCCCCGCCGAGCAGCTTGAAGCGCTCGGCACCGAGCCGCTTGGCATTCGCTTCGGGCGTGAGGTTTTCGATCAGGCTCGGGAAGCGGCCGAGCCCATGCATGCCGAACACCCAGCCGCCCGGCACGTCGATGTTACCAGTGAGCGCCGGCAGCATCGAAACGGCGCGCACCGTCTGGATGCATTTCGGCGTGTGCTCGATGGCACAGCCCCATTCCATCATGGCCGGCTTGGTGCGGGCGAACAGGCGCGCGGCGGCGCGGATCTTGTCGGCAGCCACCCAGGTGATCGGCTCGGCCCATTCCGGCGTGTATTTCTTCACATGCACGGCGAGTTCGGCAAACCCATGCGTCCACTTGGTGACGAAGGGCTCGTCATAGAGCTGCTCGCCGATGATGACATTGAGCATCGCAAGCGCGAGCGCATCGTCGGCACCAGGCCTGATCTGTAGCCAGATGTCCGCCTTCTCGGCGAGGCCCGTTCGCCGCGGATCGACCACGATGATCTTCGGATTGTGTTCGAGCGCCTCCAGCACGTTGAAGCGCGTCTCGCCGTCGGGCCCCGACAGCACCGGGTTGTGGCCCCAATAGAGGATGCAGGCCGGCGGCACCTCGCCGGTGAAATCGCAGACTGGGAAGTCGCCGAAGGTCAGGATCGAGGTGTTCACCCGCGGGTGGAAGCATTGGGCGAAGCCCGGCTCGCACCAGTTGGGGGTGCCGAGCGCATGGCCGAAGCGCGATACCCAGCGGATGTGATGACGGCCGGTGCCGGTTCCGAGCGTAATGGCTTCGGGGCCGTACTGTTCCCGAATGGCGAGCAAGCGCTCCGCGATCTCGTCGAGGGCGTCGTCCCAGGAAATGCGCTCCCATTCGCCGGACTGGCGTCTGCCCTTGCGCCGCAGCGGATATTTCAGCCGATCCGGGTGGTAGACCAGGTCGGTGGTCACCGTCCCGATCGGGCACAGGCGGCCGTGATTGAGCGGCGAGGAGCGATCGCCCTCGACCTTCAGCAACACGCCATCTCGCACGTGCAGCAACACCCCGCAGCCGCCGTGGCAACTGCGGCAGACACTCTTGAGAACGGTGGCGGGCGCCTGCCCGCTGTCGTGCAAAGACGAAGGTGTCTGTTGGATGTTCATCGCGGATTTCAATGTTCTGCAGTTGCAGCGCCGTGCCATGTCTTGCTCGCCGCCTTTGTAGGATAGGCATTTTTGCTACGGCTTTGACTTGATCTCAATCAAGAAAACAAGGCACACGGGGCGACCATTGCGCATCGCCGGTAAGCCCCCCATTGTCGAGCCACGACCAGCCCAAAGGGACAAAGCGCCATGATCCGGACCGGCATTATCGGGCTTGGCTGGTGGGGCAAGCAGATCGTGACCAGCCTCGCCCACAGCCCGCGGTTCAAGCTGGTGGCCGGCTGCGACATCGACACCGCGATGGCGGAACCGTTCGCGGCCTCGCACAACTTCGATCTCACCGGCGACTACCGCGAGCTCTTGAAAAATCCCGAGGTGGATGCGGTCGCGGTGGTAACGCCGCATACGCTGCACGAGGAAATGGCGATCGCCGCCTTCGCCGCCGGCAAACAGGTGTTCTGCGAAAAGCCGCTGGCGCTCACGGCGGCCAGCGCCGAGCGCATCCTGGCGGCCTGCAGACAAGCCGGCGGCGTGCTCGGCATCGGGCATGAACGCCGCTACGAGCCGGCGATGGAGGAGATGCGGCGGCTGTTCGAAAGCGGCGCGCTCGGCCGCATCCTGCACATGGACGCCAATGTCAGCCACAACAACTTCCGCAAAATGGACCCGTCGAACTGGCGGCGCGATCCCAAGCACGCCCCGGCCGGCGCGTGGACCGCGCTCGGCATCCATCTCGGCGACATGTTCGTGTCGCTCGCCGGCAAGCCGACACGGGTCGCCGCGCGCACCGCTTCGCAGATTTTCCCGGCGCCGTCGGAGGATTTCGTGTCCGCGGCAATCGATTTCGAAAACGGCGCGCGCGGGCGCATCACCTGCCTGTCGACGCCGCCGTTTTACGCGCGATTCACACTTGTCTGCGACCAGGGCTGGGTCGAGGTGCAGGAAGGCGGCAATGTCGACCAGGGCATTCCGTCAAGCTTTGTGCATTGCGGCCCGGACGGCACGCGGCGGGCGCGCTCTTACGACCACGCCAATACGGTGCGCATGAATTTCGAGGCCTGGGCCGACGCGGTCGAGGGCCGCGCGCCCTATCGCTTTACGACCGACGAGCTGATGGGAAATATCCGTATCCTCGACGCGGTGGTGCGTTCGGCGGCGGCCGACGGCAAGCCGATCGCGCTGTGAAACGCAAGGCGCCGCATGCAGAGTGAAAAAGAACAGGTCGCACTTTCCTCGATCGCCGCCTCGGCGGGGCTGACGATCGCCAAGGCGCTGGTGGGCTTGGCCACTGGCTCACTGGCGATCCTGTCGGAAGCCGGCCACTCTCTGATCGATCTCGGCGCCACCGTGATAACCTATGTGGCCGTGCGCATTTCCGGCAAGCCGGCCGACGCGGAGCACCATTACGGCCACGGCAAGGTGGAAGCGGTCTCGGCACTCGCCGAAACCGCTCTGCTGTTCCTGCTCTCGGGCGTGGTGATCTGGGAGGCGCTCAAGCGCCTGATCGACCACGAGCCGCACGCGGTGATCGCCAACGTCTGGGCGTTCGGCGTGATCTTGGTATCGATCGTGGTCGATTTCGTGCGCGCCCGCGCGCTGTCGCATACGGCGCAAAAAACTTCCAGCCATGCTTTGGAAGCCGACGCGCTGCATTTTTCGTCCGACCTGTGGGCGTCTTTGGCGGTTCTTGTGGGCCTGGTCGGCGTGCATTTCGGCCTGCAATGGGCAGATTCAACAGCCGCACTGGTGGTTGCGATGCTCGTCTGCATTGCCGGCTGGCGGCTCGGCCGCCGCACCATCGACCTGTTGACCGACGTCGCGCCGCCCGGCGCCGCCGCGAAAATCACAGGCATCGCCGCCAAAGTGCCCGGCGTGGTCGGCGTCGAACGGGTGCGCGCCCGCGCCGTCGGCGAAATCACCTTTATCGATCTAACGGTCGCCGTGAGCCGGACGCTGCCGCTCGATCGTGTGACCGCGATCAAGTTGGCAGTTGAGGCCGCACTCCGCGAAAAGATGCCGGGCGCGCAACCGATCGTCACGATCAATTCAGTCGCGCTCGACAACGAAACCGTGCTCGACCGCGTGATGGTAATCGCGCGCAACCGCGCGCTTGCGGTTCATCACGTCACGGTGCACGAGCTGAAGGACCGCTTGGCGGTCTCGCTCGATCTGGAAGTAGACGGCAAGCTCACGCTGCGCGCCGCCCACGACCAGGCGGACAGTCTCGAAAACGCCATCGCCGCCGAGCTCGGCCCCGGCGTCGAGGTCGAGACCCATATCGAGCCGCTGCAGCCGCAGGAGGCGCATGGCCGCGAGGCTCCGCCCGAGCGGGTGAAGGCAGTGCAAATGACGCTGGCGGAACTTGCCGCCGAAGGCCGCACGATCCGCGACGTGCACGAGGTGCGGGTGCGTGAAACCGACGGCGGCGAGATTGTCAATTTCCACTGCCACGTCGATCCAGGCTTAAGCGTGCAGAGCGTGCACGAACAGGTCGACGCGCTCGAGCGCGCTTTGCGCGCGCGCTCGCCCTCGATCAACCGCGTGATCGGCCACGCCGAACCGACGCGCTGACCTTGATTTCATCCGGAACAAGCACCGCCGCCTTCCAATTCCCCACCGAACGTCCTAGATCAAAAGCTCATGCGCACCGACATTGCCCAGCCCATCCGCCTGAAGGATTACCGCCCGCCCGACTGGCTGGTGGAAACCGTGCACCTCGATGTCTCGCTGCATCCGACGCAGACCAAGGTGCGCGCGACGCTGAAGCTCAAGCCCAACCCGCTGGCGTCCGCCGCGCCGCTGGTGCTCGACGGCGACGGCCTCACCCTCGCCGCGCTCAAGCTCGATGGCACCGCGCTGCCGGCGGAAAGCTATGCGGCGACGCCGGACAGCCTCACTATCCCGCAGCCGCCGAACGGGCCGTTCACGCTGGAGATCGAGACCCTGGTCGATCCGTCGGCCAATACTCAGCTCTCCGGCCTCTACCGCTCGAGTGGCACCTATTGCACGCAATGCGAGGCGGAAGGCTTCCGCCGCATCACCTACTTCCCCGACCGGCCCGACGTGATGGCGGTCTACACCACGCGGATCGAAGCCGATAAAAAGGAAGCGCCGGTGCTGCTGGCCAATGGCAACCTCACCGACCGCGGCGAGCTGCCGGCGGGGCGCCATTTCGCGGTCTGGCACGATCCGCATCCCAAGCCCGCCTACCTGTTCGCGCTGGTCGGCGGCGATCTCACCTGCGTGGAAGACAAATTTCGTACCATGTCCGACCGCGACGTCACGCTGCGCATCTATGTCGAGCACGGCAAAGAGGCGCACTGCGGCTACGCCATGGATTCGCTCAAGCGCGCCATGCGCTGGGACGAGGAAAAATTCGGCCGCGAATACGATCTCGATATTTTCATGATCGTCGCCGTCCCCGATTTCAACATGGGCGCCATGGAGAACAAGGGGCTCAATGTCTTCAACGACAAATACGTGCTGGCGACGCCTGAGACCGCGACCGACGGCGATTTCGCCAGCATCGAGGCGGTGATCGCGCACGAATATTTCCACAACTGGACGGGAAATCGCATCACCTGCCGCGACTGGTTTCAACTTTGCCTGAAGGAAGGCCTCACGGTTTTCCGCGATCAGGAATTTTCTTCCGACATGCGCGCGCGTCCGGTCAAACGCATCACCGACGTGCGCGGGCTTCGCGTCGCGCAATTCGTCGAGGACGCCGGTCCCCTGGCGCATCCGGTCCGGCCTGAAACTTATAAGGAAATCAATAACTTCTACACAGCCACCGTGTACGAGAAGGGCGCGGAAGTAGTGCGCATGGTGCACACGTTGATCGGGCCTGAGAAATTCCGCGCCGGCATGGATCTCTATTTCGAACGCCATGACGGCGAGGCCGCCACCGTCGACCAGTTTATCCAATGCTTTGCCGATGCGAGCGGCCGCGACATGACGCAATTCATGCGCTGGTATAGCCAAGCCGGCACGCCGCAGGTGACGGTTGCCGGCCGCTTCGATGCCACCGCCAAGACCTACACACTGGAATGCAAGCAGAGCGTGCCGCCGACGCCCGGCCAGCCCACGAAAGAGCCGATGGTGATTCCGCTGGCGCTCGGTCTGGTCGGCAAGGACGGCCGCGACCTGCCATTGACGTCGGCGAGCAGCGGCCAAATCGAGCGCGGCGTGCTGGTGCTGAGCGAACCGGCGGCGACCGTCACATTCACCGGTGTGGCCGAACGCCCCGTGCTCTCGATCAACCGCAGCTTTTCCGCGCCGATCAAGCTCGACACCGATCTAAGCGGCGGCGAGCTCGCCTTCCTCGCTGCCCATGACAGCGATCCCTTCAACCGCTGGCAGGCGATTCAAACAATCTCCATGCGGCTGCTGATCGACAACGTGGCACGCTTGCGCGCCGGCCAGTCGCCGAGAATGGATGAGAAGCTGTTCACCGCTTTGGCCGCCCTGCTCGAAGACACCGCGCTGGAGCCCGCTTTCGTCGCGCTCGCGCTGACGCCGCCAGGCGAAGGCGACATGGCGCGCGAGATCGGCCGCGACATCGATCCCGATGCCATCTTCCGCGCCCGCAAGGCCTTGCGCGCCGAGATCGGCGACCGCTTGAGCGCCGCGCTGTCGACCACCTACGAGCGCATGACGGTGCACGGCGGCTACGCGCCCGATGCAAGAAGCGCCGGCCGGCGTAGCTTGCGCAACCTCAGTCTCGACCTCATGGCGGCGACGGCCGCGCCGCCAGCGATCGCACGCGCCGCGCAGCAATACGAAGGTGCCGACAACATGACCGACCGCATGGCGGCGCTCGCCACCCTGTCGCTGCACGGTGGACCGGAGCGCACAAATGCGCTGGCCGATTTCTACCGGCGCTATTCCGCCAATGCGCTCGTCGTCGACAAGTGGTTCTCATTGCAAGCCATGATCCCGCAAGGCGACACGCTAGACAAAGTGCGCGCGCTCGCCGGCCACCCGGCCTTCTCGATCGCCAATCCTAACCGCGTGCGCGCTCTGATCGGTGTCTTCGCGCAAGGCAACCTGGCCCAGTTCAACCGCGCCGACGGCGCCGGCTACGAATTCGTCGCCGATCATGTGCTGGCGCTCGATCCAAAAAATCCGCAACTGGCGGCGCGGCTCGCCACCGCCTTCCGCAGCTGGCGCACGCTGGAAGCCGGCCGCCGCGGCAAAGCGGAAGCAGCGCTCCAGCGCATCAAGACGGCGGCGGGTCTGTCCCGCGACCTCGCCGATATCGTCGAGCGCGCCCTCGCCGCGCCCTGAAAAGTCGCGCCAATCCTTAGCCTGCGGCCCCGTGCGCGACCCGCCACCGCCGCTTACCGCTTGGCCGGCCGGTAGAATTTGTCGGTAAGGAATTTTAAATATTTAAGGCAGGGACTCTCGACAAATCACCGGCCATCGATTCCAATCGCCACTGATTCGGAAAGCGATGCGGCACATCCTTACCGAGCGTTGGGTGACAGGGGAAATCCGAACGGAGGCCGTCGATGGCGCGCGCCGGTGCGGCGAGTGCGTCTGCACATCCCGATTCCATCAAGGGCCTCGCGCAATCGATTGCCAAGCCGGCGTATCGAAGGCTGCTGACCGCCGAGCCATTGCTGCGCCGCGCGGTGCCGGTGCTGATCATCGCCTTTCTCGCCACCATCTGCGTCGGCGCCGTGGTGCAGGCGCTCGATCACCGCCGCCAGACCCTCGGCGACATGGTTATCTCGCTCGACGCGGTCGCCGATCTCGCCGCCGAGCGCCTGCAACAGCCGCTTAAAAATCCGAAAGATTCGGTCGAGCGGCCGCAGGAAGTACTGGCGCAAGCGCTGCCGCCCTGGGCCACCGGCGCCGGACGGCGCTTCCTCCTGACCAATGCCGAGGGCGTGGTGGCGGCCGCCACGCCCGGATCCGACACTACCATCGGCCGCCGCCTGATCGACCTGCTCGGTCCGACGCAGCCGCTCACCACCTTCGGCGCCGGCGCCGGCGTCATGGACATCACCCTGCCCGACCAAACGCGCGCGCTCGCCACCGTACGCATGCTGAAACCCCCGTTTGGCCAGATAGCGGTCGTGCAATCGCGCGACGCGGCCCTCTCGTCCTGGCGCGCGCTCACTACGCTCACCATCACTTTGTCGGCCACCACCAGCTTCGTGGTGCTCATCCTCGGCTTCGCCTTCCACTGGCAGGCGACGCGCGCGCGCGAAGCCGACCTGATCTACGAGACGGTGCGCACCCGCATCGATACCGCACTCAACCGGGGCCGCTGTGGCTTATGGGATTGGGACCTGGCGCGCGGCCGCATCTTCTGGTCGCAGTCGATGTTCGACATCCTCGGCCTCAAGGCCAAGGACGACCTGCTGCCCTTCGGCGACGTCAGCGCGCTGGTGCACCCGGAAGACTTGCAGCTTTACGAGCTTGCCAGCGAGCTCGCCGACGCCAAGATGACCGTCATCGATCACGCCTTCCGCATGCGCCACGCCGACGGCCACTGGGTGTGGCTGCGCGCGCGCTGCGAGCTGGTGAGCCAGCCGCGCGAGCCGGGTCTACATCTGATCGGCATCGCGGTCGATATTACCGAGCAAAAAAACCTGGTGGAAAAGACCGTTGCCGCCGACCTGCGCCTGCGCGACGCCATCGAGACCATTCCGGAAGCCTTCGTGCTGTGGGATGCTGACAATCGTCTCGTGCTCTGCAATTCTAATTTCCAGGAGCTGCACGACCTGCCCGACGAGGTCATCACCGTCGGCGCATCCTACGAGTCGGTGGTCGCGGCTGGCCAAAAGCCGGTGGTGCGCAACAAGGTCGTCACCGGCGGCCCCGCCATTCCCGGCGCCCGTACCTTCGAGGCGCAGCTTGAGGATGGCCGCTGGATGCACATCAGCGAGCGCCGCACCAAGGACGGCGGCTACGTGTCGGTTGGCACCGACATCACCGCGCTCAAGACCCACGAGGAGAGACTGATCGACAGCGAGAAGCGGCTGATGGCAACCGTTGCCGACTTGCGAATTTCGCAGCAGCGCTCAGCCGAACTGACCGAGAAATACGCCGAGGAAAAGACCCGCGCCGAGGAAGCCAATCAGGCCAAATCGAAATTTCTCGCCAATATGAGCCACGAGCTGCGCACGCCGCTTAACGCCATCATCGGCTTTTCCGAGATCATGGAATCCAACATGTTCGGCCCGCTCGGCGCCGAGAAATACCACGAGTATTGCGGCGACATCCACGCCAGCGGGCAATACCTGCTCGACGTCATCAATGATATCCTCGACATGTCGAAGATCGAGGCCGGCCGCATCCGCCTCGACTTCGAGGACCTCGCGCTCGACCCCCTGCTGGGCGAGGCCATGCGCGTGGTCTCGGCGCGCGCGCAAGACAAGCAGCTCGAGCTGGTCGCCCGCATAGCGCCCGATTTACGGCTGCGCGCCGACCGCCGCGCGCTCAAGCAGATCGCGCTCAACCTGTTGTCCAACGCGGTCAAGTTCACCCCTGTTGGCGGCCGCGTCACCGTGCGCGGGCGCGCGACCGACCATTGCATCGTGCTCGGCATTGCCGATACCGGCATCGGCATCGGCAAGGACGCGCTGGCCAGGCTCGGCCGCCCGTTCGAGCAGGTCGAAAGCCAGCTCACCAAGAGCCATCAGGGCTCCGGGCTCGGCCTCGCCATCGCCAAGTCGCTGGTCGATCTGCATGGCGGGCGCATGCACATCCGCTCCACGCTCGGCAATGGCACGCTGGTGGTGGTGCGCTTGCCGTTCGAGCCGCACTGCCCGTTGCCGAAGGAACAGGCGGCCTGACGTCGTCTTAGTTCAGGGCGCCTTCCCCAAAATCCGCACGAAGCTCGCGCGCACTTTCGTCTGCGTCTCGATCAGCGTGGCATCGAGCGCTGCGAAATCCGGCACGTCGGCGGCGCGCGCCAGCAGGCGCAGCAGCCCAGCGCCTGCAGTCTTGGCATCAAACGGCCCCGGCAGGCACAGCCGCAGCAGCTGCGTCAGGTCGTGATAGAGCTGCACCGCCGGGCGCAACACCTCGGCGTCCTCCACCGGCAACAGGCGCAATTGCCATGCCTTGTCGAGCACGCGCGCGGTCGAGGTATCGAGGATTTCCGGCCGCTCATGGGCGTGCACGAGCTCCAGATATTGCGCGATGAATTCGATGTCGATCAGCCCACCGGCGGCGTATTTGAGGTCCCAGCGCTCGCCGTCACCCTTCTCCTTGGCGATGGCGGCGCGCATCTCCACCACGTCGCCGGCGATCAGACCAGCATCGCGCGGGCGCCGCAGGATATCGTGGATGACTTTCTCGACGCGCGCGCGGAACGCCGGCGAGGCCGACACCACGCGCGCGCGGGTGAGCGCCAGGTGTTCCCAGGTCCAGGCCTCGGTCTCCTGATAGCTGTTGAAGCCCTCGATCTGCGTCGCCAGCGGGCCGGCGCGGCCGGACGGGCGCAGCCGCATGTCGACTTGGTAAAGCGCGCCGTAATTGGTCTGCGCGGTCAGCGCGTTGATCAGCCGCTGGGTCAGCCGCGCGAAATATTGTGCGCCGTAGAGCGGTCGCTCACCGTCCGATTCCGGGTGCGCCGCGTCGAAGTCGTAGATCAACATCAGATCGAGATCGGAACTCGCGGTCATCTCGTAGCCGCCGAGCTTGCCCATGGCGAGCACGGCGGTCTCCTCGCCGCTGACATGACCGTGCGCCGCCGCGAAGGTGCTGGCGATCGAACGATGCACGGCGCGGATCACGGCATCGGCCAGCCGCGCAAAGGCCTCGCCCGCCTGCCGTGCCGTCACCGTGCCCGAGAGAATGCGCACGCCGATCAGAAACATGTATTCCAGCCCGAACATGCGGATGCCCTCGAGCAGATCCTGGTCATGGCGCGATTGCGCCAGCGCCGCGTCCAGCCGCCGGGTGAGCTCCGAGTCGTCGGGCAGCGGCCCGAAAAAACTCGGATCGACCAGTGCGTCCATCACTTGTGGATAGCGCGCTAGCGTATCGGCGAGGCGCGGCGCGATGCCAAGCACCAGCGCGATGAGGGCAATCAGATCGGGATTTTGCCGCAGCAGTGACAGCAGCCGCGCGGCGGCATGCAGATTGGCGAGGAAATGATCGAACGACAGCAGCGCCGCGTCCGGATTGTCGGTGCGCGCCAATTGCTCGAGCAGCACCGGCAGCAATTCCTGGAGATGGGCGCGCGCGGCCTCCCCATTGAGCGAGCGATAGCCGCCCGCAAACCAATGGCGCACCATGGTCGAGGCTTCGAGCGGCTTGCGGTAGCCGAGCTCGGCCAGGCGATCGAGCGTCTTGTGGTCGTCGGCATAGGGCGGAAACAGCAAGGCCGGCCGCTCGGGGCCGGCGGGTGATTTCTCGAACAGCTGCGCGTAATGGCGCTGCACCTTGTCGAGGTGGCCGACCAGAACCTTGGCGAAGGCATCGCGGTTCGCGTAGCCGAGGAAGCGTGCGAAATGCTCGAGGTCTGCGCGTTCGGCCGGCAGCACCTGCGTCTGTTCGTCGTTGACCATTTGCAGCCGATGCTCGACCTCGCGCAGAAAACAATACGCGGCCTTCATGTCCTCGCAGGCGGCCTTGTCGATCCAGCGATCCTCGCTGAGCTTGTCGAGGGTGGTGAGCGTGTCGCGGTCGCGTAAATGCGGACTGCGGCCGCCAGCGATCAACTGCTGGGTCTGCGCGAAGAACTCGATTTCACGGATGCCGCCGCGCCCGAGCTTGATATTGTGGCCCTCGACCGCGATCTCGCCATGGCCGCGATAGGCGTTGATCTGCCGCTTCATAGCGTGCACGTCGGCGAGCGCGGCGAAGTCGAGATATTTGCGCCATACAAACGGCGCCAATTCGTTGAGCAGAACCTCGCCCGCTGCGATATCGCCGGCGCAGGCGCGCGCCTTGATCATGGCGGCGCGCTCCCAGTTCTGCCCGACACTCTCATAATAGCTGAGCGCGGCCGGGGTCGAGATCGCTATCGTCGTCGAGGCCGGATCCGGCCGCAGGCGCAAGTCGGTGCGGAACACGTAGCCGTCCGCGGTGCGCTCCTGCAACAGCTTCACCAGACGCTGCGTCAGCTTGACGAACAGCGGCGCCGGCTCGGCGCCGGGCGGCACGATCTGCGCCGCCGGGTCGTAGAACACGATAAGATCGATGTCGCTGGAATAATTGAGCTCGAACGCCCCCATCTTGCCCATGGCGACCACGATGTAGCCGCTGCCGGCCTGCGGTTGCGCCTCGTCTTTCAGGTTAAGGCGTCCTGCGCGCGCCGCCTCGGCCAGCAGGAAACGGCTGGCGGCATCGACGGCGGTATCGGCGAGATCGGTGAGCGCGCGTGCCGCCCGCATCACCGGCCACACGCCGCCGATATCGGCGAGCGCAATCAGCAGCGCCGCTTCCGCCTTCATGCGGCGCAACAACCGCATCGCCTCGGCATCGTCGGCGGCCGCGGCGATGGCGCGGCCATTGTCGGACAGCAGCGCGGCGAGATGTCGGTCGGGGTCGGCGCCCATAAGGCGGATGAGCCGCTCGGGCTCGCGGCTCACAAGGTCCCACAGATAGGGCGAACTCTCGCTGAGGCTTTCCAGCAGCGTGTTGACGGTTCGGTGCGCGGTCAGCAGGCCTTTGAGAAGCTTGGCCGTATCCGCCGAAAGGCCGGCGAGCCATTCGGCGACGCGGACGTGCGCAGCCTTCGGCTCAACCAGCTGCGGCGCGATCGCAATGCGATCGGCCAGCGTCACGCCGCCACGCGGCTGCGCGGCGCCACGCTGAGGCGCGGCGGCGGGCTTACGTTTTTTAGGCTTGCGCGGCGAGCCCTTTTTCGGAGTCATCCCGCACTCTGTAGCGGCCCTCCGCGCGGCAAGGCAATGACACTTTTCAGGCCGGGATGATTGTCCTCCAGCGTCAATTCGCCGCCATGCAGACGCGCCACCGCCGAGGCCAGGCTCAAGCCGAGCCCGGACCCCGGCTGCGAGCGGCTCTGCTCCAGGCGCACGAAGCGCTCGACCACATGGGCGCGGTCGGCTTCCGGAATGCCAGGACCGGTGTCGGCGACGGTGAGCAGGATGCGATCGCCGGTATTGAGCGCCTGTACGACGATTTCCGGCGCCACGCCGTTGGCCGCAGTCGCCTGCGGCTCGACATATTTGATGGCGTTGTCGACCAGATTGGCGAGTGCCTGGCTGATCAGCTCGCGGTTACCCTTGAGGCGCGCCGGCGCATCGGCCTCGACCTTGAGCGCGATGCCCTTTTCTTCCGCCAACGGCTCGTACAGTTCGCCGACATCGTGCGCGATCTCGGCGGCGTCGAACTCGTTCATGTCGTCACGCGCCTGTCCCGACTCCGCGCGCGCAATCATCAGCAGCGCGTTGAAGGTGCGGATCAGCCCGTCCGATTCCTCGATGGTCGCTTCCAGCGCCGTGCGGTATTCGGCGTCGTTGCCGGCGGCGCGTAGTGCCTGCTCGGCGCGATTGCGCAGCCGCGTGAGCGGCGTTTTCAGGTCGTGCGCGATGTTGTCGGAGACTTCCTTCAGTCCCTGCATCAGCGCCTCGATACGCTCAAGCATGGCGTTGAGGTTCTGCGCCAGCCGGTCGAGCTCGTCGCCGGTGCCGGCGACCGGCAGCCGTCCGCTGAGATCGCCCTTCATGATGGTCTTGGTGGTTTCCGTCATAGCGTCGACGCGGGCCAGCACGCGGCGGGAAACGAACAGGCCGCCGGCAAGCCCCAGCACGATCACGATGGCGACCGACCAGCGCCCGGCGGCGAGCACGATGCGATAGAGCCGCTCGCGCTCCTCCAGATCGCGCCCGACCAGCAGGCGGAAACCGCCGGGCAATTGGAACACCCGCACCAGCGCCTCATGCTCCGGATGCGACGGGTGAGCCGGACGCGCCGGGGCTTCGGCCTCGTCGAGCCGGCGGTAGGCCGTTTCGGTCCAGCCCGGATTGTCAAGAATGCCGGGCGCCAGCGCGGTGACGTTGCCGGCGAGCGCATCGCCATTAAAGGTGGTGACGAGGTAGAGACTGGAGCCGGGCCGGCGTGCACGCGCATCGACCACGATCACCAGCCGCCGGATACCGCCGAGCCGGTATTGTTCCGACAGGCCGGTGATCTCGGCATTGACCGTTTCGGTAATCTGCTCGGTGATCAGGCGGCGGGTATTGAGGGCGAAATAGCCGAGCAAAAAGGCGGCAAACAGCGCGAACACCGTCAAATAGACCAGCGTCAGCTTGAACGTGGTGGTGCGAAAAAGCTTACCGAGCGCCGTCACGGATCATGTATCCCGCGCCGCGGACCGTATGCAGAAGCGGCTGGGAGAAACCTTTATCGATTTTCGAGCGCAAACGCGAGATGTGCACGTCGATCACGTTGGTTTGCGGGTCGAAATGGTAGTCCCACACGTTTTCCAGCAACATGGTGCGGGTCACCACCTGCCCGGCATGCTGCATCAGGTATTCCAGCAGGCGGAATTCGCGCGGTTGCAGGGAAATCTCCTCCGCGTCGCGGCGGACCTGGTGCGACAGCCGGTTGAGCTCGAGATTGCCAACGCGCAGCACGGTTTCCTCGGCTCGAGAGCCGCGCCGGCGCGCCAGCACCTCGACGCGAGCAAGCAATTCGGTAAATGAATAGGGCTTGGGTAGGTAGTCGTCGCCGCCAGCGCGCAAGCCCTTAACCCGGTCATCGACCTGGCCGAGCGCCGACAGGATCAGCGCCGGCGTCTCGATGCCTTTTTCGCGCAAGGTGCCGATCACCGACAGCCCGTCGCGCTTAGGCAGCATGCGGTCCACGATGAGGATATCGTACTGGCCGTCGAGCGCCATTGCCAACCCGTCCTCTCCGTCGGTGGCGGCGTCAGCCACATGGCCGACCTCGCGGAACGCCTTGACCAGGTAGTCGGCGGCGGCGCGGTCGTCCTCGATCACCAGAATGCGCATGGTGGTCCGATCCGGTTGCGCATCGGCCGTCCGGCCGGAGGCGCGAGCCCGTTGAATATCCGCATAAGTGGGCATCGGTCACACCAATTCCAATTGATTCGGTGGCGGGTCAATTCCCTGCCGGGTCGCCTCCCCCCGATTTGCCGGCTAAATCGGCGGGGCGAGAGCGTTTGCCGCCGTTTCGTACGCGAGGGGGTGGCGGATTTGGCCCGCCAACCCCCTCAACGACCCCACCCCAGCGGGGGCGACGGATGCCGGGGTTGGAGTTCGGCTCGGAAAGTGGCCGGGAGGGTCGCCGGCGCACTTACCGGAAAGAGCTGGGACGGGCCCGAAGGCCCGTCCCGTGAGGTCGCACCACCGGCGGGGGCGACGGATGCCGGTGGAACGCCCCTAACTCGTTGCGTCAGCCTCGGCCGACCGGCAGGGCGACGAAGCGGGTGTTGTCACCCTTCTTCACCCGCATCAGGACTGTTCGCTTGCCGCCTGAACGGGCCTGGTTGATCTCCTTGCGAACGTCGGACGGGGTGGCGACGGACTTGCCGGCAACTTCGAGGATGATGTCGCCGGTCGAGAAGCCGTGGTCGGCCGCGACGCCGGACGAGTCGATGTCGGTCACCACCACGCCTTCGCTACCCGCACCCGCTACGTGCGCGGCCGGTGCGAGCGTCAGGCCGAGCTTGGCGAGATCGGTGCCGGTGCTGCCATTGTTCTCGTTCGAGCTCGCATTAGCCTCCACGGACTTCGGCATTTCGCCGAGCGCGAGCGTGATCGTCTTCTGCGAGCCCTTGTGCAGCACCGACAGCTTGACGTCGGTCTTGGGCGCCAGCGCGCCGATTTTCTTGGCGAGATCGCGGGCGTCCTTGACCGGCTGACCGTTGACCGCGGTGATGACGTCGCCGGCTTCGATGCCGGCCTTCGATGCCGGGCTATGCGGCTGCGGCTGAGCGACCAGCGCGCCTTCCGCGGTCTTGAGGCCGAGGCCGTCGGCAATGTCCTTGGTCACCGGTTGAATCTGCACGCCGATCCAGCCGCGCGTGACCGAACCGTGTTCCTTGAGCTGGTTGACCACGCTTTTGACGGTGTCGGCGGGAATCGCGAAAGCAATGCCGACCGAGCCGCCCGAGGGCGAGAAGATCGCCGTATTGACGCCGATCACGTTGCCTTCGGTGTCGAAGGTCGGACCGCCGGAATTACCTTTGTTGACCGGCGCGTCGATCTGGATGAAGTCGTCATAGGCGTTGGCGCCGATATCACGGCCGCGCGCCGAGACGATGCCGGCAGTGACGGTGCCGCCGAGGCCGAACGGATTGCCGACCGCAAGCACCCAGTCACCGATGCGCGGGGTCTTATCGGACAGCTTCACATAGGGGAACGGACCGTCGTCGACCTTGATCAGCGCGAGATCGGTGCGCGGATCGCTGCCGATGACCTTGGCCTTGTGCGTCTTGCCGTCGTCGGTCTTGACCTCGACGCTCTCGGCTTTATCGACCACGTGGTTGTTGGTCACCGCGTAACCGTCGGGCGAAATGAAGAAGCCGGAGCCTTGGCCCATGATCATGTTATGACCATGGCCGTGTGGCAGGCCATGCGGATTATCCGGCAAATCCGGCATGCCGAAGCGGCGGAAGAATTCCCGCAGGCCCGGCGGAATTTCATTGCTGGTGAAGCGGGAGGTTTGCACGCCGCCATTGACCTTGACGCGGACCGAGATCACCGCCGGTTTGACCTTGGCGACAATGTCGGCGAAGCCGACCGGAGCCGGCATCTTTTGCGCCTGCTCGCTCAGGTTCTGCGCCAACGCGGCCGGGTAGTGGGCCGACAAATTGAGATCGGGGGCGACCACGAACGCGGCGGCGCCGAGGCCGGCGATGGTGCTGGCGAGCAGGATGACACGGCGGGCCGAAAGCACGCGCCTCTTCTTGGGGGTCTCGGGAGCGGGGGTGACGCTCGGGTTCATCGGGCAATCTCCATCTCGTTTCGTGGCGCGCTTGTGCGCGCTGCTTCGAACCTGAAGATGGGGGGATGAGCCTTACGGCGTCCTGTCGGCGGGATTAAACTTTTGTAACGTGGGGATAAAAGATTTGTCTTTTAATTCAATAGGTTGTGCAAGGCTTAGTCGGTGCCCGGTTCGACCAAAGTCGCAAGCCGGCGCTGTTCGGTGGCGCTGAGCGCCGGCGGTTCCGTGCTCGCCATCTTGCGCCGACGCATCGCCACGAACAGCCCGGCCACGCCGGCAATGAGCGCCAGCGGCGGCAGGCCCCACAACAGCAGCGTATGCAGTTCGAAGCGTGGCTTGAGCAGCACGAATTCGCCGTAGCGCGCCACCAGAAAATCGAGCACTTGGCTGTCGCTGTCGCCCGCCTTCAGCCGTTCGCGCACCAGCACGCGCAGATCATGCGCCAATTCCGCTGCTGAATCGTCGATATCTTGGTTCTGGCAGACCAGGCAGCGCAGCCCTTGCGAGAGATGGCGCGCGCGCGCCTCCAGCGCCGGGTCCTTCAGCATTTCGTCCGGCGTGACCGCATGCGCCATCGTCGGCGCTAGCAGCGCAAACAATAATGCAATGAACGCAAACCGGCGCATGATGCCCTACTCCGCCGGTTGCAGCGCCGGTTTTGCCGCCGGTTTGGGCGCGCCGACGCGCAGCCGCCGGTCGGAAAGCGAGAGCGCACCGCCCAGCATCATCACCACCCCGCCCAGCCAGATCAGCAGCACCATCGGCTTATAATAGAGCCGGATCGCGATGCTGCCGTCAGGCTTGCTGTCGCCCAGCGAAAGGTAAAGCTGTCCGGGGCCGCGCGCCATCAGCGCCGCTTCGTTGGTCGTCATGTCGCGCGAGGCAAAGCTCCGCTTCGACGGATGCATCACGCCGACCGGCACGCCGCCTTTGTGCACCGTGAAGGTCCCGACCTCCTCCGTGTAGTTGGGGCCGGGCATCTGCTTGAGGCCCTCGTATCTCAGTTCGTAGCCCGACAGCGACACGGTCTGCGACGGCTTGATCTCGATGATGCGCTCGGTGCCCCAGGCGGCGGCGCCGACGATGCCGAGCAGCGTCATCGCGATGCCGAAATGGGCGACCGCCGTGCCCCAGGCCGAGCGCGGCATGCCGGCCGCGCGCGCCCGCACCGTTGCCAGCGGCATGCGCAATAGGCCCGTGCGTTCGGCGATATCGACCAGCGCGCCGACCATCACATAGAAAGCAAGTCCGACGCCGAACGGCGCCAGCAGCGAGGTGCCGCCTTCGATGGCGAACGCGACGCCGACCGCGACGAGGCCGACACCGAACGCCGCCATCAGCCGCTGCGCCGCGCCTAAGATGTCGCCGCGCTTCCACGCCAAGAGCGGCCCGAACGGCATGGCGAACATCAGCGTCAAAAACAGCGGCCCGAAGGTCAGGTTGAAGAACGGCCCGCCCACCGTGATCTTGGTGCCGGTAAGCGATTCCAGCGCCAAGGGATAAAGCGTGCCGACCAGCACGGTCAGGCAGGACGTGGTGAGGAAAAGATTATTGAACACCAGCGCGCCTTCGCGCGAGATCGGCGCGAACAGCCCGCCTTGCTTGAGCACGGACGCGCGCCAGGCAAACAGCGTCAGGCTACCGCCGATGAACAGCACCAGGATGGCGAGAATAAAGACGCCGCGGCGCGGATCGTTGGCGAAAGAATGCACCGAGGTGAGCACGCCCGAGCGCACCAGGAAGGTGCCGATCAGCGACAGCGAGAAGGTTAGAATGGCAAGCAGGATGGTCCAGATCTTCAGCGCATTGCGCTTTTCCATCACCACCGCGGTATGCAGCAACGCGGTGCCGGCGAGCCACGGCATCAGCGAGGCGTTCTCCACCGGATCCCAGAACCAGAAGCCGCCCCAGCCGAGCGTATAATAGGCCCAGTACGAGCCCCCCGCGATGCCAAGCGTCAGGCACATCCAGGCGGCCAGCGTCCAGGGCCTCACCCAACGCGCCCAGGCCGCGTCGATGCGGCCCTCGATCAGCGCGGCGATGGCGAAGGAGAACGCCATCGAGAAGCCGACATAGCCGAGATAGAGCAGCGGCGGATGAACGGCGAGGCCCGGGTCCTGCAGGATCGGGTTGAGCGACTGGCCCTGCGCCGGCGCCGGAAACAGCCGCAGGAACGGATTCGAGGTGAGCAGGATGAAAAGATAGAAAGCGCAAGCGATCCACGACTGCACCGCCAGGGCATTCGCCTTCAAACTCGCCGGCAGATTGCCGCCGAAAAGCGCGACAGCTGCGCCGAACAGCGACAGGATGAGCACCCACAGCAGCATCGAGCCTTCGTGGTTCCCCCAAACGCTGCTTATCTTGTAGATCACCGGCATCATCGAATTCGAGTTCTCGACGACCGTACGCACCGAGAAGTCGGAGGTGACGTAGCAGATGGTGAGCGCCAGGAACGAGAGCGCGACGAAAACGAACTGCATCAGCGCGGTCGAATTGGCGAGCCGCATCAGAACGGCGTCGCCCCTGCGAGCGCCGATCACCGGCGCCACCGATTGCACCAGGCCAAGCGCCAGCGCGAGAACCAACGCATAATGGCCGAGCTCGGGGATCATCGCATCGCTCCTTTCGCGGCTTGCTCGGCGCCTTCCTGCCAGCGGCCGGATTTCTTCAGCGCGTCGACCACTTCTTTCGGCATGTAGCGCTCGTCATGCTTGGCGAGCACGGTGTCGGCGGTGAACATGCCGCCGGGCTCGAGTTTGCCCTCCGCCACCACGCCCTGCCCTTCGCGGAACAGGTCGGGCACGATGCCCTGGTAGTGCACGGGGACGTCGTTCTTGCCGTCGGTGACCTTGAAACTAATGCGCAGATCGGCGCCGCGCTCGACACTGCCCGGCTTGACCAAGCCGCCGATGCGGATGCGGGTGCCGGGCGCGAGATGCTCGGTTGCGACGTCGGTCGGCGA
>Ga0307417_10000008_pt1 | contig 79646 bp, 66 predicted proteins | sample SalMarWE160210MG_2_FD_202514 | JGI IMG/M metagenome (GOLD analysis project Ga0307417, IMG submission 202514) | Salt marsh sediment microbial communities from the Plum Island Ecosystem LTER, Massachusetts, United States - WE1602-10 | ecosystem: Environmental > Aquatic > Marine > Intertidal zone... | reverse complement strand
CGGTGAGATCGGCTTCGATCGGCTCGATCCGCATCAACGGCACCTCCCACACGTCATGGCCGCGCGCGGCCAAGGCGGCGGCGGTGCGTTCGCTGGCGGGTTGCGGGCGGGTGATGACGACGCGCATGACTTAAGCCTATCCCAATTCCGCTCATTCCCGCGCAAGCGGGAATCCAGCTCTTGAGCTTTGAGAATTCCTCCCCTGGGTCCCCGCTTTCGCGGGGACGAGCGGAAAAACTCCTCAGTCGAAAAATCCAGGGCCGGCGCGATGCTTGAGCTCGCGCCCGGCTTCAGTGCCGATGGTAACCGCATCCTTAGCGTAACCGTGGCCGGCGATGTCGTGCGCACCCTTGCCGTCCGGCCGCGCGATCAGTCCGCGAAACTCTACCGCATCGCCGGACACATCGGCATGGCCGGCGATCGGCGTCTTGCAAGAGCCGTCGAGCGCGGCGAGAAACGCGCGCTCGCAGGCGACCGCGGTGAACGTGTCGGCGTGGTCGATGCGCGCCAGCGCCTCGCGCACGCGCGCGTCGCCTTCGCGCGCCTCGATGCCGATGGCGCCCTGCCCCACCGCTGGAAGAAATTCTTCCGCGCTCATGATCGTGGTCGCGTGCTCCGTCAGGGCGAGCCGCTTCATGCCGGCGAGCGCCAGGATCGTGGCATCGACCTGCCCGTCGTCCAGCTTGCGCAATCGAGTCTCCACGTTGCCGCGCAGCGGCGTCACCTGCAAGTCCGGCCGCGCCCGCTTGGCAATGGCCTGCCGCCGCAGCGAGGCGGTGCCGAGCGTGGCACCTTGCGGCAGTTCGGCGAGCATGCGCGCTTTCCGGCTGATGAACACGTCGCGTGGGTCCTCGCGCTCCAGGCAGGCCGCCAGCATCAATCCGGCTTGCGAAAACGTCGGCATGTCCTTGGCCGAGTGCACCGCGAGATCGACGCGGCCATCCAGCAAGGCCTCCTCGATCTCCTTGGTGAACAGGCCCTTGCCGCCCTCCTCCGCCAGCGGCCGGTCTTGAATAATGTCGCCACTGGTGCGGATGATGACCAGTTCGATCTCCTCGTCTTTTGCGCCCAGCGCGCCAGCGAGCCGCGCGCGCACGGTGCGCGCCTGCACCAAGGCGAGCGGGCTGCCGCGCGTGCCGATGCGAAAAAGGGCGGTGGATTGCGCCATATAACCTCTCGATGCTAGGGCACCTTTTAGTTCACCCTCCCGGGAAAAGGGAGAGCCGGAGCCAACTATGATCGTTCTCGGCATCGAGACGACCTGCGACGAAACCGCGGCGGCGGTGGTCGAGCGTTCCGAGGACGGCCGCGGCAAGATCCTGTCCAATATCGTGCTCAGCCAGGTAAATGAGCACGCGGCCTTCGGCGGTGTGGTGCCGGAGATCGCCGCCCGCGCCCATGTCGAGGCGCTCGATCTCATTATCGCCAAGGCGATGCAACAGGCCGGACACGGCTACGAGGCCATCGATGGCGTCGCCGCCGCCGCCGGCCCCGGTCTGATCGGAGGCGTCATCGTCGGGTTGACGACTGCCAAGGCCATCGCGCTGGTCAAGAACAAGCCGCTGATCGCCGTCAATCATCTGGAGGCGCACGCGCTCACCGCGCGGCTAACCGACGCCACGCCGTTTCCCTATTGCCTGTTCCTCGCTTCCGGCGGCCATACCCAGATCGTCGCGGTGCGCGGCGTCGGCGACTATGTGCGGCTCGGCACCACCCACGACGACGCCATCGGAGAGGCGTTCGATAAGACCGCCAAGCTGCTCGGCCTCGGCTATCCCGGCGGCCCGCAGGTGGAGCGGGAAGCGGCAGCCGGCGACGCCGCCCGCTTCGCGCTGCCGCGGCCGATGCACGGACGCAAGGACGCCGATTTCTCGCTCTCCGGCTTGAAGACCGCGCTGCGGCTGGAAGCCGAAAAGATCGCGCCGCTGTCGGACCAGGACGTCGCCGACCTGTGCGCCTCGTTCCAGCAGGCGGTGGTGGACGTGGTGCTCGATCGCCTGCGCGCCGGCTTGCGGCTGTTCCGCGCCCGTTACGGTGTGCCGACCGCACTGGTCGCCGCCGGTGGCGTCGCCGCCAATCAGGCGATCCGCAAGGTGCTGCACCGTTTGGCGTTCGAGGTCGGCACCGTGCTGGTGGCGCCGCCGCTGGAATTGTGCACCGATAACGGCGCCATGATTGCCTGGGCCGGCGCCGAGCGGTTGGCGCTCGGCTTGACGGACTCGCTTGACGTAGCGCCGCGCGCGCGTTGGCCGCTCGACGAGATCGCCGCCGCCAAGGGCGCGCTGCAAGGCACGGCGGCTTACAAATGACCATCCAAAAAATTTCCGTGCTGGGCGGCGGCGCCTGGGGAACGGCACTGGCGCTCACGGCTGCGCGCGTCGGCCGCGACGTCACGCTGTGGGAGCACGACGCGAGCAACGCCGAAAGCCTGGAGCAGAAGCGCGAGAGCCGCTTCCTGCCCGGCGTTCGGCTGGAAGACACGATCAAGGTGACGCGTGATCTGGCGGCGGCTGCGCGCAACGACGCGATTCTGCTGGTGGTGCCGGCGCAGGTCGTTCGCTCCGTTGTCACCGCGCTGGCGCCATCGCTGCCCACGCGCACGCCGCTGATCGCCTGCGCCAAGGGCATCGAGCACGGCACCCGCAAGTTCATGAGCGAGATCATCGCGGAATGCGCGAGCAACGCGGTGCCGGCGATCCTGTCGGGGCCGAGCTTCGCCGCCGACGTGGCGCGCGGGTTGCCCACCGCGGTGACGCTCGCCGCCCCCGACGCCGACACCGCCGCCGCGCTCGCGCAAGCGATCAGCTCGAGCACGTTCCGGCCTTATCATTCGACCGACCTGCGCGGCGTCGAGCTCGGCGGCGCCACCAAGAACGTTTACGCCATCGCCGCCGGCATCGTCGCGGGCCGCGCGTTGGGCGCCAGCGCCGCCGCCGCGCTGATCACGCGCGGCTTCGCCGAGCTCACCCGCTTCGGCAAGGCCTATGGCGCCAAAGTCGAAACGATGATGGGTCTGTCCGGCCTCGGCGACCTCATTCTTACTTGCTCGACGCCGCAGTCGCGCAATTTCTCGTTCGGCGTCGCGCTTGGCAAGGGCGAAACATCGGACGACGCCGGCCACGGCAAGCTGGTGGAAGGCGCCTTTACCGCGCCGGTGCTGCTGGAAATGGCGCGCGAGAAAAATGTCGAGATGCCGATCGCCGCCGCGGTCGCCGACGTGCTGGTTAAAAAACTGAGCGTGGACGAAGCCATCGCCGCGCTGCTGGCGCGGCCGATCAAAGCGGAAGCGTGAAATGGCCTACTGGCTGATGAAATCCGAGCCCGACGCCTGGTCGTGGCAACAGCAGGTGGCCAAAGGCGACAAGGGCGAGTCCTGGAGCGGCGTGCGCAACCATCAGGCCAAGCTCAACCTGATGAAGATGAAGAAGGGCGACCGCGCCTTTTTCTATCATTCGAACATCGGCAAGCAGGCGGTCGGCATCGTCGAGGTGATCCGCGAGGCCCATCCCGACCCGACCGCCAAGCCGGGCGAGCCGTGGGTGGTGGTCGACGTCAAGGCGGTCGAAGCCCTGCCCAAGCCGGTGACCATCGACGCCGTCAAGGCCGAGCCGAAATTGAAGGCGATGGTGCTGATCAACAACACGCGGCTGTCGGTGCAGCCGGTGACGGCCGACGAGTGGAAGACCGTTTGCAAGATGGGAGGGTTGTAGCCCTATCCCGGTGCCGGAATTTTGGCGCCAGCTTTTCTTTGGTGATATTAAATCATATGCACGTCTGCGAAGGTCGTTAGACGGTAGCAATTGGCGGATAGCGGTTAGGAAACCGAGGCTTTATACACGAGCTTGGCGCAACATGAATTTGCTGCGCCAAGAACAATTTTACGAAACTATTGGTAGCTTGCCTGCAGGCAAATCACCCTTTGACGACAAATTCTTCGCTTTCGTGCGCAAGCAGCATGCTGCGTTGGGAAAACTTCTTTCAAAATTGATCATCGTTCAAATCCCGATATTCACATTTTTGGTGCTTGGTCTAATCCCAATTCACGTGCAATTTTCGATTTTGGGTGTCTCTCCCGACGCAAATAAAAATTTGCGTGAAGTGCTAGTTGTAATTTCCGCGATATTAGGACTCATCACGGCGGCAATTAATTTGAACCGCAATGTCTTGGATGATCTTACAAAGGCCCATTTAAGACGACAGAGCAAAGGTAAGAAAGACGTAGCTGAGCTCTTGGAGATCGCTTATGGCTTTAACGTAGTTGGTCTGCCGAATCCTGGTTTCAGGCGCTTACTATTTGGAGGAGGTTACACACTATTCTTGTTATCGATTTTGATCGTGATTCTTTTGTTGGTCGCAGCCATTATTGTTGCCGCCGGCACCATCCATTTTCTAATTTTGCGAGATATTTATCAGCAGCCTAGCTTTTCAACTCTGGTTTCTATTTGCGTTATCGGATTCGTCTTGATCTGCGATCTATTGGTTCTTGCATTAGGAATCTTGGGCTCAGGCATGGTTCCGATGCAAGATTTTGAAAACTTGCGTAAACTTACTGACCTTCAAAAACTGTACCCAGAAAGAGCTAAAAAAATGTATCAGGCAATAATTGAGCGGCATTATCGCAAACCATTTTTTGGAGAATTATGAGCCGACCCAAGATACCGAAAAATTTGCATATCGAGTGACAACAATCACATGCCCCGCCTGCGCGGGGCATGACAGTCAGAGAAGGAGGCGCGCATGACCTTTGCCGGCATCAATTACATCGCCGTGCTGGTGGCGGGCTCCGTTGCCTGGGTCTTCGGGGGCATCTGGTACCGCCTGCTGACCAAGCCCTGGATGGCGGCGCACGGCTTCACCTCCGAGCAGGTCCGCGCCCATCACGGCAACGGCACGGCGATGTGGCCGCTGATCGTGTCGTTCGCGGCCGACCTGATCATGGCCTGGATGCTGGCCGGTGTGCTCGGCCATCTCGGCGATCTCAGCTTCAAGAACGGCGTGATCTCGGCCGCCTTCCTGTGGCTCGGCTTCGTCGTCACCACGCTGGCGGTCAACAATATCTTCGGCATGCGCCGCCATATATTGATTCTGATCGACGGCGGCCATTGGCTTGGCGCGCTGCTGCTGATGGGGGCCATTATCGGCGCCTGGGGGGTTTAGACCGCATGCTGCGCCGCATCCCGGGAACGTACCCTCCAAAAGTGGGGTATTGCGCGCCTTGTCGCCCCTGCAAGCGCCTCGCATAATGGGGCAAAGGTCTGCGAAAAATAGCCTGCGGGGAACAGCCGCGGGGCAGGGAGGATGTGCGATGTCCGAGAAGATCTATGCGGTTCCGGCCGACTGGAAGAAGCGCGCCTTCGCCGACGACGCCAAGTACCAGGAAATGTATGCCCGCTCGGTCAACGACCCGAACGGCTTCTGGGGCGCTGAGGCCAAGCGCATCGACTGGATCAAGCCGTTCACCAAGGTCAAGAACACCTCCTTCGACACGCACAACGTCTCGATCAAATGGTTCGAGGACGGCACCCTCAACGTCGCCTACAACTGCATCGACCGGCATCTGGCCAAGCGTGGCGACCAGACCGCCATCCTGTGGGAAGGCGACGATCCCAAGGACGATAAGAAGATCACATACAAGGAGCTGCACGCGCAGGTCTGCAAGTTCGCCAACGTGCTGAAAGCCCGCGGCGTCAAGAAAGGCGACCGCGTCACCATCTACCTGCCGATGATCACGGAAGCGGCGGTCGCCATGCTGGCCTGCGCCCGCATCGGGGCGATCCACTCGGTAGTGTTCGGCGGCTTCTCACCGGACTCGCTCGCCGGCCGCATCGACGACTGCAAGTCCGACGTCGTGATCACGGCCGACGAAGGCATTCGCGGCGGGCGCAAGATTCCGCTCAAAAGCAATACCGACGCCGCCTGCGACCGGGTCGGCCATGTCACCACCGTAATCGTGGTGCGCCACACCGGCGGCGCCGTGAACATGCAGAAAGGTCGCGACGTCTATTACGACGAGATCGCCAAGACCGCGCCCGACGACTGCCCGTGCGAGGAGATGAATGCGGAAGATCCGCTGTTCATCCTCTACACCTCCGGCTCGACCGGTAAGCCGAAGGGCGTGCTGCACACCACCGGCGGCTATCTGGTCTATACCGCGATCAGCCACCAGTACGTCTTCGACTATCACGACGGCGATGTCTACTGGTGCACCGCCGACGTCGGCTGGGTCACCGGCCACAGCTACATCGTCTACGGTCCGCTCGCCAACGGCGCCATCACCATGATGTTCGAGGGCGTGCCGAACTATCCGACCGCCTCACGCTTCTGGGAAGTATGCGACAAGCACAAGGTCGACATCATCTACACCGCGCCCACCGCCATCCGTGCGCTGATGCAGGCGGGCGACGCGCCGGTGAAGAAGACGTCACGCAAAAGCCTCAAGCTGCTCGGCACCGTCGGCGAGCCGATCAATCCTGAAGCCTGGGAGTGGTACTACCACGTGGTCGGCGAGGACCGCTGTCCGATCGTCGACACCTGGTGGCAGACCGAGACCGGCGGCATTCTCATTACGCCGCTGCCGGGCGCGACCAAGCTCAAGCCCGGCTCGGCGACGCGGCCGTTCTTCGGCATCATCCCGCAGATCGTCGACGCCGAAGGCAAGACGCTCGAAGGTGCCGGCTCCGGCAACCTGTGCATCGCCGACGCCTGGCCGGGAATGATGCGCACGGTCTATGGCGACCACGAGCGCTTCGTGCAGACCTATTTCTCCACTTACGTCGGCAGGTATTTCACCGGCGACGGCTGTCGGCGCGACGACGACGGCTATTACTGGATCACCGGCCGCGTCGACGACGTTATCAACGTTGCCGGTCACCGCCTCGGCACGGCGGAAGTGGAAAGCGCGCTGGTGGCGCATCCGAAAGTGTCGGAGGCCGCCGTGGTCGGCTATCCGCACGACATCAAGGGCCAGGGTATTTACGCCTACGTCACCCTCATGTCAGGCGAGAAGCCGAGCGAGGACCTGCGCAAGGAACTGGTCGGCTGGGTGCGCAAGGAAATCGGCCCGATCGCTTCGCCCGACCTGATCCAGTTCGCGCCCAGCCTGCCGAAGACGCGCTCCGGCAAGATCATGCGGCGCATCCTGCGCAAGATCGCCGAGGACGAGTTCAAGAATCTCGGCGACGTCTCGACGCTGGCCGATCCGGCCGTGGTCGACGACTTGGTCAATAACCGGCAGAACAAGCGGGCGGCCAAGGCAGGGGCGTAAACTTCCTGGTGTCAGGAGCGCGCGCCTTTCCTCCGCGCATGCCCGCGAAAGCGGGCATCCAGGTATGATTGTGCTGTCGGCAAACACTGGGTCCCCGCTTCCGCGGGGACGAGCGGAGTGCGTTGTACCGCATAAGGTTAACGGCCGCCCGGCCCTTCAATCGCTATTTACGCTACCGCGAGTTTTCACCTGACCGCCCGCACACGCGCATTATGATCGCGCCCGTTGGAAATTGCTGGCTGACATTATGACATTGGTTCTCAAACGGGTTGCTATTTTTCTTCTCATTGTGCTGACCTGGGCGCTGCTCACCGCGGCAAGCCGCGCGGCCACCCGCGTGCCGTTCAGCGGCGCCGCACCCGGCACCATCGTGGTGAAGACCCACGAACGCCGTCTCTATTATGTGCTCGACGGCAACCGCGCGCTGCGCTTTCCGGTCGGCGTCGGCAAAGCCGGCTGGCGGTGGCACGGGCGCGCGCGTATCGAAGCCAAGTATGTCAAGCCGGCCTGGCGGGCGCCGCCCGAGATCACCCGTGGCGGCTGGGGCCCAATCATTCCCGGCGGCTCCGCGCGCAATCCGATGGGCGTGGCTGCCCTCACGCTGCGCGGCGGCGAATACGCCATTCACGGCACCAATAATCCGCGCTCGATCGGCGGCTTCGTCTCGCACGGCTGCATCCGGATGTACAACCACGACATCCGCGAGCTCTATTCGATGGTTTCCGTCGGCACGCCGGTGATCGTCGAGCAGTGAAGGACCGGGCGGCGCGCGCGTGTCGGCACCGCCGTCTACGTGCTGCAGTAAAGGCTCACCCGCACCAGCTCGCGCGCCTTCCGCCCGAATAGCGCCGCGCCAGCCCGCGCGAAAGCATGATGGCGGAGACGTCGGCCGTTGAGGCGGTCGAGACCTCGGCATCGACGCGGCCGCCATATTTGTCCTGTCGCACCTGCGCGATACCGACTGCGCCTTCGTTGAGGATTTGCGCCAGCGCGGCGCGCGCGGCCAGCGCCTTTGCGCGCTCGTCCCCGCAGCGTGCGTGCATTTCCGGCGCGTCGATGCCGCGCAGCCGCACTTTGGTGGTGACGTCCATGCCCGGCCAGATGCGCACCCGCGCCTCGAAGGTGTCGCCATCGATGACGCGCAGCACTTGGGTTGGCAGCATTTGGGCCGCATGGTCGCCGCGCCAGGCCGACGTCGCCGGCCGCAGTGGCGCCGCCACCGGCGCTTCGACGCCGCGGCTGGCGCCGACCGGCGCGATCAGCGCGCCGGCGGTGAGGCCTGCGGCAAAGCCCACCGCCGCCAGCAGCCAGGCGCCGCCGCGCGCGGGCAGGGTCAAGACTTTCGGTGTAAGGAACACGATCGCATTTATATACTTGACAATTGTACGCTGAGAGAGTAGGCTTTTGGTCATAGGGAGCATCCCATGGCCAAGATCGCCGCGTTTCAGAACCCCATCTTTCAGGACGAGACCAAGGCCCGCGAAGCCTTAGAGGCCGTGCTTTGGTCTGATGGGCCTTTTTGCCGCCATTGCGGCAATTCCGATCCCGACAAGATCGCCAAGATGCAGGGCAAGTCCGCGCGCCCCGGCCTGCACTACTGCAACGAGTGCAAGCGTGAATTCACCGTGACCGTTGGCACCGTATTTGAACGCAGCAAGGTTCCTTTGACTAAGTGGTGGATGGCGGCTCACCTGATGAACTCTGGCAAGAACGGCGTAAGCGCCCACGAAATTCACCGGACCATCGGCGTTACTTACAAGACGGCATGGTTCATGATGCATCGCTTGCGCGAAGCGATGGCCGACATTGCCCCCGCTCCTATGGGCGGCAGAGGTGGCCAAGTGCAAGCCGATGAAACGTATTATGGCAATACGTCGAAGCGTTCCAAGTCATATCGCAAGGGCTTGAAGCGCAAGGAAGCCGTGCTGGCGCTTGTCGATCCCGCCAAGGGACAGGCGCGCGCCTTCCACATGAAATTAGGCGTGGGCAAGGACGCTGTTCGCAAGATCATCGTCGCTAACGCCAGTCGCAAGTCCACGCTCGTTAGCGACGAAAGCAAACTCTACACGAAGCTCGGTAAGGAATTTGCCAAACACGAAACCGTTGTACATTGGGCGGGCGAGCAATACGTGAATGAGCGAGGCTACACTACGAACCAAGTCGAGAGCTTTTTCGGCACTTTCAAGCGCGGTATGCGCGGCACTTACATTCACTGTGGCCAGCAACATCTACAGCGCTACCTCAATGAATTTCAGTTTCGTTATAACAACCGCTCCGGCCTCGGAGTTTCTGATGGGGAACGGACGGCGCTTGCGATGAAGGGTAGCGAAGGCAAGCGCCTGACGTATCGGCCGGTTAACTAAGCTAAACCCCAAGTTCAAAAAACACGCCACTAGGCGCTTTTTGGCTTGGCGGAAGCGCGTTTTCCCCGAGGACTTTTAGACTTCCTTCCTCTAGGATCGCCAAGTTTCATATCCTCGTGGAGCCTGGGTAGCATACGTCCAAGCGCGGCCATAAGGCGTTTGGTTTTTTCGATTTCGGATTGTTTTGTCATGGTGACAGCCCCGCCAATAAAACTAACCGCCCCGCCGGAACCACACGAAGAAGAATGCGACAAAGCATTGGGCGCGTTTCTGCGAGCATGGGATCAAATCCAGCACTCGATTGGTGAATTGCTTACGCGGCTGACTGAATCAAACCCGACAGGCGGCTCTATCCTAGCAGAATCAATCTGGGATTGGCGAACTCAAAGAACAATAATCGAAGCATTGGGGCATGAGAGACTTAAAGGAGCGGACTACCAGACATTATGTGACCTTACTGAGCAACTACATAAGGCCAACACGCGACGCAATAGCATAATTCATGGAAAATGGACAGTTATTATAAATGTTCACAGGGATGACGAAAAAAAGATTCGAGCCATAACAGGAAAATGGGTTCGTGCCGATTGGCCCGCCGACATGACGGAAGTGTTTGGTGACAAAGAAGCCCGGAAGGAACACGAATTGAATGTGCAGCAAATTATTAATATAACTAAATCAACGAGGACACTCGCGCGACAAATTTCAGCTTTTGCAAAAACTATTTCGCTGAAACCTTATGTTCCTCCAAAACCGCTAGACATTTCCTAGCGAGGCGGCGGAACGTCTCCCCGCTATCGTCTTGCGAAATACCACATCCGACTTCTTCATAAAGCAGGTCGGCAACTTTTTGAATGCGATCATCTTTCGATGCAGTTTCCTTTGCACTCATCGCGCTCTCCTTTTCGCGCCGGAGAGCGCACCCATACACTTGCTGCCCTGTCGTCCCGAACCTAGGACTTTAGTCTGGCAATTGTCAAGTATATAAATGCGAACACGATCCTAGGCATTACATCCCAAGGGCGATTCGCGCAAGGACAATCTGAAGTAGCATCATTCAAATTCGCAGCCCGTCACTGGCGCCCACTTGCCCGTAAAGCTGTGAGTTAATGGCACTTTTCGCGAGCCACTTCGCGACCCGGACACAATTCGCGGCAATGATCGGGGCCATGGCGCGTCCGCGCACCTCCCCTCAGCCGGAAGTCCCCGGCCTCGCCGCCCGCAGGATTGCCGTCGACCTTCTTGACGGCGTGCTGCGGCGGCGCATCGCGCTCGACGAGCAGCTCACCGGCAAAGGCGCCCATCCCGGCATCGCTTCGCTCGCCGACCGCGATCGTGCGCTGATGCGCCGGCTCGCCGCCACTGCGCTGCGGCGGCTTGGGACCTTGCGCCACCTGCTGGGCGGATTTCTCGAGAAGGGATTCCCCGCCGACGCGCCGCGCACAGAAGCCATCCTGCTGATCGGCGCGGTGCAGATTCTGTGGCTCGAGGTGCCCGACCACGCCGCGGTCGATCTGTCGGTGCGCCTCGCCCAGGCCGACCGGCGCGCGGCGCGCTATGGCGGCCTGGTCAACGCCGTGCTGCGCCGCGTGGCGCAGAACCGCGAGGCGCTCAGCCTCGGCAACACCACCCGCGACACACCGGACTGGCTGCTGGCGCGCTGGCGCAAAACCTACGGCACCGAGACCGCCCGCGCGATCGCAGTCGCCAATGGCCACGAGCCGGCGCTCGATCTCACCGTCAAGCAGGATCCCGAAGGTTGGGCCGAGCGGCTGCGCGGGCGCGTACTGCCGACCGGCAGCGTACGCACGCTGGCGCAAGGCGCGATCTCGCTGCTGCCCGGATTCAATGAAGGCGCCTGGTGGGTGCAGGACGCCGCCGCATCGCTTCCCGCCCGCCTGCTCGGTGACGTGCGCGGGCTTAGCGTCGCCGATCTGTGCGCGGCGCCCGGCGGCAAGACTGCGCAGCTCAGCTTTGGCGGCGCCCGCGTCACCGCAGTCGATCGGTCGCCCGCGCGCCTCGAGCGTCTGCGTGACAATCTCGCGCGGCTCGCACTCGACGCCGAGACCGTCGCCGCCGACGTATTGGAATGGCAAGCAGGCCCGTTCGATGCCGTGCTGCTCGATGCGCCTTGCTCCTCGACCGGTACCGTCCGCCGCCATCCGGACGTGCCCTGGCTCAAGGCCGAAGCCGATATCGCCATGCTCACCGCATCGCAGCAGCGCCTGCTCGACCGCGCCTTGGAGCTGGTGAAGCCGGGTGGCGTCCTCATCTATTGCGTCTGCTCGCTGGAGCCGGAGGAAGGGGGCGAGCAGATCGCAAGGCTGCTGGCCCGTGATGCATGCTTTGCCCGCAAGCCGATTGCTACCTGCGAGCTTGCTGGCCACGCCGAATTTGTCACCGGCGACGGCGACCTGCGCACGCTGCCGCAGCATCTGCCCGATCCGGATCCGCGCTGGGGCGGGCTCGATGGCTTCTATGCCGCCCGCCTTGTCCGCCAAACGCCCTAATCCTCGGGCCGTAAAGGCATATTGGCCCTGGACCGGCCCTTCGCTATCGTGGGGAATCGCGCGCAAGAATAAGACGCGCGGCAGGGGACGAGCGCCTTGATGATGCGGGTTTCGGTCGCGGAGCGGGCCAGGCTCTCCGTGTTCGTGGGGCGCCGCGCATTCCGCAGCCTCATTGCCCGCTTCAACGCACATCCGTTCACGCGCTGGCGCTACGGCTCGACCTCAGCCGACCGCCTGCTGATCGCGCCGCAGGACCTGCGCACCGCCGACGCCACCCGTGCCGCTGAAATCTATGCTGGCCGTTTCGCCTTCGCCGGCAAGGTGGTGATCTGCGACCGACGTTCGGCATTTGAATTGACGCCGCCGTCCGACGAATGGGCGGTGGTGCTGTTGAGCTTCGCCTGGCTGCGCCACCTGCGCGCGGCCGATTCCGCCATCACCCGCGCCAATGCCCGCTCGCTGATCGACGAATGGATCAACCTGCAAGGCTCATGGCATCCGCTCGGCTGGCGGCTCGACATTTTGTCGCGCCGGCTCGTCTGCTGGCTCAGCCAGGCACCCTTCGTCCTGCAGGACGCCGATGCGCGCTTCTACCGCCGCTTCATCCGCAGCCTATCGCGACAGCTGCGATACTTGCGCCGCTCGCTCAAAGCTTCGCGCGACGGGCTGCCGCGGCTGCAAGCGATGATCGCGCTCACCTACGCAGCGCTTTGCCTGCAGGGCCAGTCCGGTTATCTGCGCGCCAATGTGCGCCGTCTCAGCGACGAGCTCGGTTCGCAGATCCTGCCGGACGGCGGCCACATCAGCCGCAATCCCGGCGCGCTGATCGAACTCTTGGTCGATCTATTGCCGTTGCGCCAGCTGTTCTCGGCGCGCCATCTGCAGCCGCCGGCCGCGCTCAACAACGCCATCGACCGCATGATGCCGATGCTGCGCTTCTTCCGCCACGCCGACGGCAACTTCGCGCAATTCAACGGCATGGGTCCGACGCCGGTCGATCTGCTCGCCACCGTGCTGGCCTATGACGACGCCCGCGGCACGCCGGTGTCGAACGCACCGCATTCCGGCTATCAGCGGATCGACGCCGGCCAGAGCGCGCTGCTGATGGACAGCGGGCGGCCGCCGCCGATCGCGATGAGCCAGGAAGCGCATGCCGGCTGCCTGTCGTTCGAATTGTCGTGGCGGCAGCATCGGCTGGTGATCAATTGCGGCTTGCCGGCGGTGAACAAGGAGAACTGGCGGCAGGTGGCGCGCGCCACCGTGGCGCATTCGACAGTCACGTTCAACGACGCCTCGTCATGCCAGTTTTTCGAATCGCGCTGGTTGCGCCGCCTGCTGTTCGGCGTCCCGATTATCGGCGGCCCGCGTCATATTAACGTCGAGCGCGGGCACGAAACCGGCGGGCTCGCCTTGCGCGCATCGCATGACGGCTACGCGCGCGCCTTCGGCGTGGTCCATAGCCGCCATATAAATATGAGCCCGGACGGCCGCATACTCGAAGGCGAGGACAGCTTCGCGGCGGCCAAGGGCTCCGCGCGGCCGGTAAGCGGCGCCGACGAATTCGCCATCCGTTTCCACCTGCATCCGGCGATCAAGGCCAACCGCCTGGCCGACGGCCGCGGCGTCATCCTACTGCTGCCAGACCGCGAGCTGTGGTCGTTCAGCACCTATGGTGAGACGGTGGAGATCGAGGAGAGCGTGTACCTGGCCGGACCGGATGGCCCGCGCCGCACCGTGCAGATCGTGATCTACGGCCATGCCCGCCAGCAGCCGACGGTGCGCTGGGTTTTCCGGCACACCCCGCCAGCGCCGCCGGGCCAGCAGGCGGCGACGGTGGAGGAGCCGGAATTGCCACTCTGATCGGGCTAGTGCGAAACCTGTATAAAGCGCGCCCGGCCGAATACACTTCCGCCCACTGGGTGTGCTAGCTCCATGAGCCATGGCCAGCCACCCGCGCCGCATCTCCCGCGCTTTGCTGTCGGTGTCCGACAAGACCGGCCTTGCCGATTTCGCGTGCGCGCTCGCCGGCTACGGCGTCGAGCTCATCTCCACCGGCGGCACCGCCAAGTCGCTGCAGGACGCCGGCCTGAAAGTGACCGACGTCGCCGCGCTCACTGGCTTCCCCGAGATGATGGACGGCCGGGTGAAGACGCTGCATCCGAAGGTGCATGGCGGCTTGCTCGGCATTCGCGGGAACAAAGAGCACGCGGCGGCGATGGAGAAACACGGCATCAAGCCGATCGATCTCCTAGTGGTCAATCTCTACCCGTTCGAGGCGACGGTGGCGAAAGGCGCGTCGTTCGACGACTGCATCGAGAACATCGATATTGGTGGGCCAGCCATGATCCGTGCCGCCGCCAAGAATCATGCCGACGTCACCGTCGTGGTCGAGCCCGCCGACTATGAAAGGCTGTTGAGCGAGCTTGCCCTGCACAATGTCATGACCACTCTCGAACTGCGCCAGAAGCTGGCGGCCAAGGCTTACGCGCGCACGGCGGCCTATGATGCCGCCATCTCCAACTGGTTCGCCGACACGCTGCATGACGCCGCGCCCGACTATCGCGCCTTCGGCGGCAAATTGCTGGAGGCGCTGCGCTATGGTGAAAACCCGCATCAAAGCGCGGCGTTCTATCGCGCGCCCGGCGAACGCTTCGGCGTTGCCACCGCCAAGCAACTGCAGGGCAAGCAGCTTTCCTACAACAACATCAACGACACCGACGCGGCTTATGAATGCGTCGCCGAGTTCGATCCGCGCCGCACCGCCGCCTGCGTCATCGTCAAGCATGCCAACCCGTGCGGCGTGGCGGAAGGCGAGCACCTGCTTGACGCTTACAGGAAGGCACTGGCCTGCGACCCGGTGTCGGCCTTCGGCGGCATCGTCGCGCTCAACGGCAAGCTCGACGCCGAGGCGGCCAAGGCGATCACCGAGATTTTCACCGAGGTGATCATCGCGCCGGAAGCGAGCGACGAGGCGATCAAGATCGTCGCGGCGAAAAAGAACCTGCGGCTGCTGCTGACCGGCGGGCTGCCCGATCCGCGCGCATCCGGGCTGACGGTAAAATCGGTGGCCGGCGGCCTTCTCGTGCAATCGCGCGACAACGCTGTAGTGGACGAGATGCAGCTCAAGGCCGTCACAAAACGGGCGCCGAGCGAGGCCGAGCTTGCCGACTTAGCGTTCGCCTTCCGCGTCGCCAAGCACGTCAAGTCTAACACCATCGTCTATGCCAAGGACCGCGCGACCGTCGGCATCGGCGCCGGCCAAATGAGCCGGGTGGATTCAGCCCGCATCGCGGCCCGCAAGGCGCAGGACGCCGCGGAAGCCGAGAAATTGCCGGAGCCGCGCACCAAAGGCTCGGTGGTGGCATCCGACGCCTTCTTTCCGTTTCCCGACGGGCTCTTGGTGGCAATCGAGGCTGGCGCCACCGCGGTGATCCAGCCCGGCGGCTCGGTCAACGACGACAAGGTGATCGCGGCTGCCGACGAACATAATGTGGCGATGGTGTTCACCGGGACGAGGAATTTCAGGCATTAGCCACTCAGCGCGCTACACTCTCCATGTCATGCCCGGGCTTGACCCGGGCATCCATGAGGCGCGTCAACGTGTGATGTCGGCATAGAGATCGCGCCACTGCGGATTGGCTCCTGTTATCAAGTCGAGCTTCCAAGCCCGCGACCAATGCTTGATGTTTTTCTCACTCTGGATTGCACTGTTCGGGTCGTCATAGCGCTCGAAATAGACGAGTTGCTTTAGCCCGTAGCGTTTCGTGAAGCCCGGCACCAACCCTTCGCGGTGCTCGCAGATGCGTCGAACCAAATCATTGGTTATGCCAACGTAGAGTGTCCCACGCGGCTTGTTAGTAAGAATGTAGACAAAATAGCCTGTCATCGCTGCAAAGCATCATGGATTGCCGGGTCAAGCCCGGCAATGACCGTGATGAGAGGCGGCGATTGACGACTACTGCCTTGCCAAATCCCCCAGCAAGCTCGCCGCCACCGACAGCTTCGACAGCGTCAGCCCGGAGCCGGCGATCTCATGGATCGCGTTGCGGATGCGCTCGACCTCGGCCTTGCGCGGTTTCACCCATTCCTCCACCGAGCCGGCGCCGGCAATACCGTTGCCGACCATGGCGGCGGTCAAGCGCCGCTCGGCGTCGCCGATCGAATCGAGCGCGCGATCGAGCGCCAGCCGGTCGAAATAATCCGCCACCACGATATTGGGCACCGCGCCGGCGACGCGGTCGAGCTGAAAGAAAGCTTCGGTTGCGAAATAGGTCGCGGTCACCTCACCCACCGGTTTCTTGGCGCGGTCGGCGACCAGCACGATGTCGGGCGCGGCCTTGAGCGCCGGCAAGCTGGCGATGCGCCGCGCCAGCGCCTCCGGCACGCCGGCTTTCACCAGCTCCGCCGTGCGCGCGTCGCGCGCCGCCGCGGCCGGCTTCGATAGCGCCTGGTCGAGCGCGGCTTCCACCTGCCCGATGCCCTCCTTGTAATGCGCGACAATCGCTTCGAGTCCCTGGGCTGGATCGACATGCCGCAAGGCCCACACCAGGCGATCGAGCAACAGGTCCCGCACCGCGGCGTAGAGGCCGAGCTGCACGTCACCTGAAACCTTGTTGTCGAGCGCGTCGATCTCGGCATTCAGCTCAACCATGCCGTAGCTGTTGCGCACGCCGGCGAAAGCGGCCGCGATATCCGACGCCGGGGCTCCGGTCTGGTCAGCGATGCGCACGATCAGCGTGGCGCCGCCGCGGTTGATCATGGAATTGGTGAGCTGCGTCGCGATGATCTCGCGCCGCAAGCGGTGCGCCTGCAACGCGTTGGGGAAGATGTCCGACATCTCCTTGGGGAAATAGCGGTTGAGCTCGCGCCCAAGATAAGGATCGTCCGGCACCTTGCAGTCGAGCAATTCGCTGTAAAGCGCGAGCTTGGCGTATGCCAGCAGCACCGCAAGCTCGGGCCGGGTCAGCGCCTCGCCGCGCTTGCGCCGCTCCTCGAGCGCCATTTGATCGGGCAGGAACTCGACCGCGCGGTCGAGCTGCCCGGCGGCTTCCAGGGTCTGCATCAGGCGCTGCTGAAAGCCGAGGTCCTCCAGCCCGCGCCGTTGCGCCAACGACAATGCCAGGGTCTGCTGGTAGTTGTTGCGCAACACCAAGCGCGCAACGTCGTCGGTCATCTCGGCCAGCAGCAGGTTGCGCGCCTCGATCTTGAGCGCGCCCGCGCGCACCGGGTCGCTGAGCGCGATCTTGATGTTGACCTCGACGTCGGAGGTGTTGACGCCGGCGGAATTGTCGATGGCGTCTGTGTTGAGCCGGACGCCGGCAAGTGCCGCCTCGATGCGGCCGCGCTGGGTCATGCCGAGATTGGCGCCCTCGCCGATCACCTTGCAGCGCAGTTCGGCGCCGGTGACGCGGAGGGCGTCGTTGGCGCGGTCGCCGGCCGCCTCGTCGCTCTCGCTCGCAGCCCGCACGTAAGTGCCGATGCCGCCGAAGAACAACAGGTCGACTTGCGCTTTCAGGATCGCCTTCATCAGCTCCTGCGGCGTGACGCTGGCCTTTAGGCCGAGCAGCGCTTGCGCTTCCGCCGACAGCGCGACCGCCTTTGAGGAACGCGGGTAGACGCCGCCGCCCTTGGAGATCAGCGTCTTGTCGTAGTCCTGCCAGCTCGAGCGCGGCAGCTTGAACAGCCGCTTGCGCTCGGCGAAGCTCGCTTTTGGGTCGGGGTCGGGATCGATGAATATGTCGCGATGATCGAAAGCAGCCACCAGCCTGGTGGTGTTCTCGCGCAGCATGCCGTTGCCGAACACGTCGCCCGACATGTCGCCGACGCCGACCGCGCTGAACGGCGTCACGTGAATGTTGACGTCCATCTCGCGGAAGTGCCGTTTGACCGATTCCCAGGCGCCGCGGGCGGTGATGCCCATGGCCTTGTGGTCGTAGCCGGCGGAGCCGCCTGACGCAAAAGCATCGCCCAGCCAGAAATCGTGCGCGATGGCGATCTCGTTGGCGATGTCGGAAAAGGCGGCGGTGCCCTTGTCGGCGGCGACGACGAGATAAGGATCGTCGCCCACGTGCCGCACCACGTCGGGCGGCGGGATGATGGCGCCGTCCGGCGCGATATTGTCGGTGATGTCGAGCAGGCTGGAGATGAACAGTTTGTAGGTGGCGACGCCCTCGGCCTGCATGACCTCGCGCGACGCGCCGCGCGGCATCTGCTTGGGCACGAAGCCGCCCTTGGCGCCGACCGGCACGATGCAGGCGTTCTTGACCTGCTGCGCCTTTACCAGGCCGAGGACCTCAGTGCGGAAGTCCTGCGGCCGGTCCGACCAGCGGATGCCGCCACGCGCCACCTTGCCGAAGCGCAGATGCACGCCTTCCACGCGCGGCGAGTAGACGAAGATTTCGTAGAGCGGGTGCGGCAGCGGAATGCCGGTGAGCTTGCCGCTCTCGAACTTGATCGAAATAATTTGCTTGGGCTGGCCCTGCGCATCGGTCTGGAAGAAATTGCTGCGGATCGCCGCCTGCTCCGCGTTGACGAAATGGCGCAGGATGCGGTCCTCGTCCAGGCTTTCGACCGCCTGCAGGGCCTCTTCGATGCGCGCGGCGATGGCCTTCTCGCGCGTGTCGCGATCCTTCGCAACGTCGGAGCGCGGATCAAAGCGGGCATGGAACAATTCGACGATGTCGGCGGCGATGCCTGAGTGCTTGGTAAGCGTCGCCCACATGTAATCCTGCGAGAACGGCACGCGGATCTGGCGCAGGAAACGCGACAGCGCGCGGATCAGCGCCACGTCGCGCCAGCCCAGCCCGCCGGCGAGCGTGAGCGCGTTGTAGCCGTCGTTCTCGGCACCCCCGCGCATGATCATCAGGAAGGCCGCTTCGAGCCGCGCCTTGGCCTCGCTCAGATCGACGGCGCCGCCGTCGCTACGCTCGAGCAGCATGTCGTGCATCCAGACGCGGTTGCCGCCGGAAGGCGTGACGCGGTGAGTGCGCTCGTCCACCACCTTGAAATCCATGTTTTCCAGAACCGGTACACGTTCAGACAGCGGCAGCGGGCGCCCAAAGCTCCACACCTTCAGACTGACATTGCTCGGCTCATCTACGTTCCGGTGGTGGAAATCGACGCCGAGCGGGCGATGCTCGGAAAGACCTTCGACGGCGCGGATGTCGCCGGCGGCCGCGGCCGGCTGGTAGTAGTCCTGGAAACTGAGAGAGAAAGCGTCGCGATAGCGGTTGAACAATTCGTGCGCGGCGGCCGACGGATGCGTGAGCGCCAACGCCTCGGCCAGCCCATCGGTCCAGCTGCGCACGATGGCTGCGATTTCGCGCTCGAGCACGGCGCGGTCGACTTGCGGTGTGGCACCGCCAGAGCGACCGATGATGAAGTGCACGCGCACCATCGGGCTTTCCGGAAAGAACGGGTAGAAGGCCGACACCCGCCCGATGAAGGTGCGCGCGAGATAATCGCCGATTTTGGTGCGGATGGCGCTGTCGTAGCGTTCGCGCGGCACGAACACCAACACCGACACGAAACGGTCGAAGCGATCGTGCCGCGCCAGCACGCGCACGCTTGGGCGCTCTTCGAGCTGCAACATGGCGAACGCGAAGCGGTAGAGCGTTTCCTCGTCGACCTGGAACAATTCGTCGCGTGGATAATGCTCCAGCACGTTTGCCAAAGCTTTTCCGGAATGGCTGTTGGGCGCAAAACCGGCGCGCCGCTCGATAGCCGCGATCTTGCGCCGCAGATAGGGAATGCCGTGCGCCGCGCGGACATAGGCGGTTGAGGTGAACAGGCCGACGATGCGGAATTCACCCGCCAGATTGCCAGCGGCGTCGAAGTGTTTGACGCCGATGTAATCGAGATAGACGCGGCGGTGGACATGCGCGTGGATATTGGCCTTGGCGATGATCAGCAGGCGCGGTTCCTTGAGAAACTCCATGATCTCCGGCGTGATTTCCAATAGCTCATTACCGCGCTTAAGCACGCGCAGCTCGCGCTCGCGCATGATGCCGAGCGCGCTGTCGAAATCGGGTACCAGTTCGTGGCCATTGAAGCGGTAGTTGCGCACCCCGAGGAAAGTGAAATGATCGGCCAGCAGCCATTGCATGAACTGAATCGCTTCCGCGATCTCGTCCACCGGCAGCGGCGGCGGATTGGTTTTGAGGTTGTCGACGGTAGCATTGACGCGGTCGAGCATCGGCCGCCAGTCCTGCACGGCCAGCCACACATCCTTGAGCACCGCTTGCAGCGCGCGCACGATTGCCGCGCACACGGCTTCGTCCTCGATCGCATCGACATGGATATGGATGAAGCTTTCGCGCGCCGAGTCGGCGGCGCCCGCGGCGCCGATTGCGGCAAGCTTGCCTTGTTGGCGCCGCACGCCGAACACCGGGTGCACCACTAGGTGCACGTCGAGCCGGCGGTCGGCCAACTCCCCCATCACCGAGTCGACCAGGAACGGCATGTCGTCATTGATGATCTCGACCACGGTGAGCGCCTTGTGCGTGTCCCCCGCTTGCAGCCGCAGCGTGTCGCAGCGGATCTTCGGCGCGCCCGACGCCCGCTCGCCCAGGAAATCGAAAGCCCGCTCCGCGAGTTCGGCGAGATCGGCGGCGGCATAGCGCGCCACGTCCTCGGACACCGCATGGGCATAGAGCTGCGCGACGAAGGTCGCCGGGATGTCTTTACGGCGAGCCGCCAGGGCGGCGCCGGCTTGCTCGATGGCCGCGCGGGCAGCGGCTTCTTCCTCGCTGCCGGGATGCTCAACGGCCATGTCGTCCTCGCGCACTTTTATTTGGCGGATGATCTTTTCCGAAAACCGGTTCCCATCCCTGATCAAGTCGGGGACAGGCTTTTTCGGGATCATGCGCGCGGAGAATCAGTCGCGCCCCGGGTTGGAGTCTTCACCTTCCCGACCAGCCCGTCGAGAGCAACCCACCATTTGGTGACGGCCTCGCGACAGGTCTTCACGGCACCGCGCACCGAGCACCGAGCACTTAAAGCGCTGAAACAAAATACGAAAGCAAGCTCGCCCGGTCGTTTCATGAGCCTCGAGAACATTGTAGTCTTGGGTGCTCATGATGGACGAACAAGGGACGAGAATATGGCCAAGGCCAGCAAGTCGCTGAAACCCGCCGGCAAGCCAGCACCGGGCCGGGGCAAGCCAACGCTGCGCGCCATCAAGGGCGGCAAAGCCGTGCCGGCCAAGGCCTCCGCGAAACCGCCCGCGAGCAAACCGGCCGCCAAGTCGAGTTCTCTCAAGCCGGCGCCGGCGGTGGCCGACGATGCCCCGGTGATCGCGCTCAACCTGCCGGCGGCCAAGCTCTCGCCGGCAATGAGCGCTTATTTCAAGAAATGCCAGGACCGACTCGGCTTCGTGCCGAACGTGCTCGTCGCCTACGCCTTCGACAATGCGAAGCTGGAAACCTTCGTCGCCATGTACAACGACCTGATGCTGGGCGACAGCGGCCTGTCCAAGCTCGAGCGCGAGATGATCGCGGTGGCGGTGTCGTCGCAGAACCGCTGCTACTACTGCCTCACCGCCCACGGCGCCGCGGTGCGGCAATATTCCGGCAACCCGCTGCTCGGCGAGCAGATCGTGATGAACTATCGCGTGGCGCGCATCAACCGGCGCCAGCGCGCCATGCTCGACTTCGCGGTCAAGCTAACGGTGCAGCCGTGGAGCGTCGAGGAGGTCGACCGCGAGCGCCTGCGCCGCGCCGGATTTTCCGACCGCGACATCTGGGATATTTCGGCGGTCGTCGGCTTCTTCAACATGTCGAACCGCGTGGCGTCCGCCACCGACATGCGGCCGAACACGGTGTATCACGGAAAGACGCGGTAGCGGCTGTCGTCCCGGCCGAGCGCCAGCGAGGGCCGGGACCCATATCCCCTGTATCTGATATGCGGACAGACTGGGATTATGGGTCCCCACTTTCGCGGGGACGACAGTAGAAAGTCTGCGACTGCAATGAAGCGCTTCGCCGGGATCGTTTCTTTCGCCATCGCCCTGCTGTTCGGCGCGCTGGCCTACGCCCAGGTCGTGCCGGTTGAGCGCACACTGGCGATCCCGCCGGCGCAAAGCATCACTGCCCACAACGGCATGGTGGTGGCGCAGGAGCGGCGTGCCGCCCGCATCGGCGTTACGATCCTCGACCGCGGCGGCAATGCAGTCGACGCTGCGGTGGCGGTCGGCTTTGCGCTCGCGGTCACCTATCCGCGTGCCGGCAATCTCGGCGGCGGCGGCTTCATGGTGGTCCATCTCGCCAAAAGCAACCGCGATGTCGCAATTGACTATCGCGAGACTGCGCCGGCGGCGGCCACCGCCACCATGTTCCTCGACGCGAAAGGCAATCCCGATCCGCGGAAGTCGCGCGACTCAGGGCTGGCCGTCGGGGTGCCCGGCACGGTGGCGGGCCTTGCCTTGGCGCACGCGAAATACGGCTCGGGCAAATTCACGCTCGCCGAGCTGATCGCGCCGGCCATCGATCTTGCCCAGAAGGGCTTTCGGGTCGCGGACGACTTGGCGGATTCGCTGCCGCGCGCGACCAGGCGTCTCGCGCGCTGGCCGGCGTCGGCGTCGATCTTTCTCAATGGCGGCCGGCCGCTGCAGGCAGGCGACCGCCTGATCCAGCTCGATCTCGCCGATACGCTGCAGCAAATCGCCGACGGCGGCCCGCGCGCCTTCTACACCGGCCGTATTGCCAAACTGATTGCCGCCGCGGTGCGCTCAGCCGGCGGCGTCATGACCGTCGACGACCTGAAAAACTATCGCGCGGTGGAACGGCCGGTGGTGCGCGGGACCTATCGCGGCACCGACATTATCTCCTTGCCGCCGCCCTCCTCCGGCGGCGTGGCGCTGATCGAGATGCTCAACATCCTGGAAGGCTACGACCTCGCCAAGCTCGGCCGCGGCGTGCAGTCCTTTCATTATATGATCGAAGCGATGGAGCGCGCCTATGCCGACCGCGCCGTCTATATGGGCGATCCTGACAGCGTGAAAATGCCGATTGCCGGGCTCACCTCGAAAAAATATGCCACGGCCTTGCGCGCGCAAATCGGTGAGCGCGCAACACCCGCGGCCGACATCCACCCGGGCAAGCCCGGCGATGGCGAGGGCAACAATACAACGCATTTCTCCATCATCGACCGCGACGGCAATGCGGTGTCGAACACCTATACGCTGAATTTTTCCTACGGCCTCGGGCTGGTCGCCGACGGCACCGGCGTGCTGCTCAACAACGAGCTCGACGATTTCAATGCCAAGCCGGGCGCCGCCAACGCCTATGGGCTGGTCGGCTTTAACGCCAACTTGCCCGGACCCGGCAAGCGGCCATTGTCGTCGATGACGCCGACCATCGTGCTCAAGGACGGCAAGCCGCTCCTCATCACCGGCTCGCCCGGCGGCAGCCGGATCATCACCGCGGTGTTGCAGGTGATCGTCAACGTGATCGATTTCCATATGGGCATCGCCGACGCCGTGAGCGCGCCGCGCCTGCACAACCAGTGGCAGCCGGATGAGACCTACGCCGAGCCGGGTTTCGATCCGGACGTGCTCGACGCCTTGCGCGCGCGCGGCCACAGAGTCGTGTCGACCGCGCCGCACACCGCGGCGAATTCAATCGAAGTCACGCCAAAGGGCAAATTCAGCCCGCGCGGCTATGTCGGCGCCGCCGACCGCCGCACCCGCGGGTCCACAGCGGCGGGGTATTGAGCGGCAGCGCCGGCTAGCCGCCGTCCAGCAAAATGTAGCGGATCGGGTCTTCAGCGCACCAGGTGAAGCCGCATTCCAGCAAGGTGGAGGCCGCGTTGGCGGCAGCCACAATGATGGTCAGCCACACCGCCAGGGCCGCGAACGTCGGCACCGCCGGCGCGACAGGCGTGCGGTCAAACTGGCGGTCGAACAGCAGCACGAGGCCGATCAGAACGATGGCGAAGACGAAGATCAGCGCCGCCCAGGAATAATAGTGCAGGCCGGCCACGGCGCTGCCATAGCCGGGATTGCCGGGCAGGATGTGCAGCATCACCTGCCGTACCGCCACCATCATGCCAACCAATGCCGCCAGCAGGCTCATGGCATAATGGCTCGGCCGCGGCCCATGACGGATATTGAGGATGGGACCGACCGCGAGCGTGACAAAAGCGACTCGCTGCAACAGACAAAGCGGGCAGGGCAATTCGTGCCATAGGAACTGGAAGACTAGCCCCAGCAGCAGGACCAGCGAGATCGCGTAGAGCCCGAGCGCATTAAGCAGGATCGCCGTCCGCGCGCTCATCACCCGCTCCCTAGAATGACAACGTCAGCGCACTGGTCGCGTGGTGGAAGAAATCGGCGACCGTCAGCACTAGCGCAGCGCCGAACAGCGCGGCTGCGAGCGGGCGCGGGCCAAGCCACGCCGCCAGCATGGCGAGCAGAAACAGAAAGAACAGGACGGTCTGATCCATTTTGCGGTCCTGGGAATTCGGCGACAACTCCCAGCATGCCGCAAATCGCGATCTGGCGAAACAGGCGGTCTCGCAGCGGTCTAGATGACGAAACCGTTATATTTGTTTGTTTTTTGGGCGAGCGCGCGCGACGGGGTTTTTGACGCGGGTCAAGGGCGTCTCCAAACCAGGAGCGTTAAATGCAGCGCGTAGATCACTTCAAGATTGGCAGAAGCACATTGGCCAGGACCGCACTGTCTGAGCCGGAACCGGCGGCCGCGAATGCCGCAAGCGCATCCGCCGCGCCGATTTCGCTCGCCGACAAGGTCGCTTTTCTCGGCAAGCCGGATACTTACCCGCACCCGGCGCGCGACCTCGAGCGCAAGGAGACCCACATGTCCTGGGTCTTCCTGGCCGGCGACAAGGTTTACAAGCTGAAGAAGCCGGTGCGCTTTCCCTATCTGGATTATTCGACGCTTGCCAAGCGCGAAGCCGCTTGCCGCGCCGAATTGGCGCTGAACCGCAGGCTGGCGCCCGACGTCTACGAGGCGGTCGTGCCGCTGACACGCACCGCGCGCGGTCTGCAAATCGGCGGGCCGGATGACGCGATCGATTGGCTGGTGGTGATGCGGCGGCTCGACGAAAGCAAGACGCTCGAACATGCCATTCTTGCCGGCGAGTTTCCCGTCACACAGCTCGACCATGTGGTCGCGACGCTGGTCGATTTCTACCGGCGCGCCCGCTCCGTTTTCGTCTCGCGCGAGACTCTGCTGCGCAATTGGCACGACAGCCTCGCCTACAACAAGCGCGTGCTGCTCGACCCGCGGCTCGGACTGCCGGCCGGTCTGGTCCGGCGCGTCGACCGCGCGCAGCAGCGCTTTCTCAGCCGCCGCGCGCGGCTGATCGGAGACCGCGTGCGCGAGCGTGCTATCGTGGACGGTCATGGCGACCTGCGGCCCGAGCACATTTGGCTCGGCGACCCGGTCACCATCATCGATTGCTTGGAGTTCAACGCGCGCCTGCGCGCCGTCGATCCGCTGGATGAGATCGCCAACCTATGCGTCGAATGCGAGCGCCTGGGCGACATCTGGGCCAGCGACCATATCAGGCGCCGCGCCATCCACGCCTTACGCGATCACCTGTCGGAACAGCTTTTCACCTTCTACCGCTGCCACCGCGCCAGCTTGCGCGCGCGCCTGACCATCGCGCATCTGCTCGAGCCCAACCCGCGCACGCCGGAGAAGTGGCCGCGGCGTGCGCACGAATATCTGATGATTGCGGCGACGGACGCCGTCCGCCTGGAGAAAATGCTCAGAACACCATGAGGTCAGTCAGCGCGCGGCCTTCGTGCAAGCGCCGGATGGTTTCCGCCAGCAGCGGGGCGCAGGGCAGTGTGTCGATCTTGCTGCGGTCGCCGGGGCCGAGCCGGAACGGCGGGATGCTGTCGGTTACCACCAGACGGTCGATAGCGGGATCGGCGATCACTTGCGCGGCGCCCGGCATGAACAGCCCGTGGGTCACCAGCGCGATGATCTTCTTGGCGCCGGCCTTGCGCGCCGCCCGTGCCGCCCGCTGCAGCGTGCCGCCGGTGCTGATCAGGTCGTCGATGATCAGCGCGGTGGCGCCGGCCGCGTCGCCGACGAACAGATCGCCGCTGACGACGCCGCCGCTGCGATGCTTGTCGGCGAAGCCCTTGCCGACCGACCTGCCCGTCTCAGCCTCCAGCGCCTGGCGGAATAATTCGGCACGCTTGACGCCGCCGGGATCGGGCGACACTACGCAAAGATTCTCGTCGGCCAGCGCCTTGGCGTAGTTGACGAACAGCGGCGTCGCGGTCAGCGCCACGGTGTGGCAGCGAAACGCGTTCTCGAAGGCGGCCGGATTGTGCACCTCAAGCGTCACCATGATGTCGGTGCCGACCGCCTCGAACAGCTGCGCGACGTAGCGGGTGGTCACCGGATCGTTCGGCTTGGTGCGGCGATCTTTGCGCGCATAGCACAGATAGGGCGCCACGGCGGTGACGCGCGCGGCGCCGGCGTCCTTGAGCGCGCCGATGAAGAACAACAGCCGGCACAGCTTGTCGTGAGCGCTTTCGGCTGGACCGCCATGCAGGCTCTGGATCACGGTGACGTCGCGGTCCGTTACCCAATCGAGCGGGCGCGTCTTGTGCTCGCCGTCCTCGAAGTCGCGCTCCTCGTGCGCCGCCAGCGCGACGCCGAGCGCCTTCGCGACGCTGTTTCCGAGCTCCGCCGTGGCCTTCAACGCAAACAGCCGCAGGCGGGCGCGTTCTTGGTCATTCATCGCGGCGCTTCTTGCGTTGCCGCCTGCGCAAAGCGCGCCAGCGTATCGATGACCTGTTGATCGGAGGTCTGGCGAAAATCCGAATAATAAAAACCGATGGCGCCGAAGGATTCGTAGTCTTCCAAGCAGACGACCTCGTCGGCTTCTTCCTGCATTGCCGCCAAGCTTTCGGTCGGCGCCACCGGCACCGCCAGGATCAGCTTCTTTGGCTGGCGCGCGCGGGTGGCGCGCAGCGCCGCGCGGGTGGTGGCGCCGGTGGCGATGCCGTCGTCGATGACGATCGCGATCCGCCCAGCGACGTCGATGCGCTCCCGGCCGCCAAGATAACGCTGGCGCCGGCGCTCGATTTCGGCGAGCTCGGCATCGCAAACGGCCTTGAAATCCGTCTCGTCCACGCCGGCAAGCGCTATTACTTCCTCATTGCGCACCAGTAGCGGGCTGCTGCCGTCGACCACCGCACCCATGGCCAGTTCCGGCTGCATCGGCACGCCGATCTTGCGCACCAGGATGAGATCGAGCGGCGCGTTGAGCGCGGCGGCAACCTCTGCCGCCACCGGCACGCCGCCGCGCGGCAGCGCCAGCACCACCGCGCTCCGGTTCTTGTAGCGCGCAAGCGCCTGCGCGAGATGCCGGCCGGCGTCGGTGCGATTGGCGAAAGGCATCGCTCCCCTCAGGCGCCGACCGGGCCGCCGTGACGCTTCACGTCGCCCTTCATCTTGTCCACTTGGTCCTGCAACTGCCGCCGCGCCCGCTTGAACGCATCATTGAGCGCGAAGTTGAGATCGGAATAACGCTCGTCGTTCTGCGGGGTGCGGCCGATATTGACCTCGCGGCCCTCCGGCAGCACCAGATGGACATTGATCTCGTATAACCCGCCGGTGCGGTGATGCCCGCCGGGCGCTTTCACCATCACTCGGCCCGCCGTCAGCCGGCCGAAGCGCTCCGCGAGTTGGGCCATGTGCTTGGCGATGGCCGCCCGGATCTCTGGGTTCGCGTCCATGCCCTGAAAATCGATCTGCATTGGAGTTTCCATGGTTCCATCCCGACATGCTTGGCGTCCTGCGTAAGGTCGTGCGGCGGCGGCCAAAATTCATTGATATGGCTCAAGCCACCGGCTCGACGCCGAAGCCTTCGATTCCTCAACCGTATCGTAGGAATTTGGTTCGACCCCGCCGCCAGCTTGCGCAAGCACGCGTGCGGGGCCACGGCTTGATGCTGGCCCTATAAAGCGCAGGACCCGCGCCGCGTCACCTCCACCCTTGGGTCTCCCCTGGGGCGCTCGGTTGAAACGGCTACGGGCCCTTCCGCCATGTTTTCGCTGGCGGACCGGTTCTTCGCCAGGAGCAAATCCACACCCGGCAGGCGCTTCGGCGCCATACTCCGCCGGCCTTGCCTCCACACGGCGGCAAAAAATCAAACCTGATTAGATGGCCGTCCACATTGATCTGGATCAAAGTCGCGTGAGAGGCCGATTTCGCAGTGTTTGTTGCGTTAGCTCAAATTACGCCCGGCGCCGGCGCGCGATTATGTTTTCAGAACTGAGGGCAGCCTGCCGGTCGGTCGGCTGTACATAATCGGGGGTGACACCCATGACAAAGCAGAAGACAAAAACGAAAGAAGGCGCGGACGACAGCGGCGACCGGCTGACGATCTCGCCCGAGAAGGTCTGTTTCGTCATCATCAAGGCGCGCGAGTTCGACGCCAAGGATGAGGTCACCGAGTCCGACCCGGGATCGAATCCGACCGACGACTTCGAGGCCGAGGTTCTCGAAGACCATGGCGACGATCCGGTGGCGGAGGAACTGACGGCTCTCGTCAACTCGCTCTCGGTCGACGAGCAGGTCGATCTTGTCACCTTGATGTGGCTGGGGCGCGACGACTCTACCGCCGACGATTGGCCGTCGCTGCGTGAGGAGGCCGCGCGCGCCCACAACGAGCGCACCGCCGAATATCTGCTCGGCACGCCGCTGCTCGGCGATTTCCTCGAGGAAGGCCTTTCGGTGCTCGGCTATTCCTGCGAGGATTACGAGATCAACCGGCTTTGACCGCATGGCCGACACGCTCACGACCGGCGAATGCGACGTGCTGCTGGTCGTCGATATCCAGAACGACTTCTGCCCCGGCGGCAATCTGGCGGTGCCGCGCGGCGACGAGGTCGTGCCGGTGATCAACGCGCTGGCGCAACAATTCGCGCACGTGGTGCTGACCCAGGACTGGCACCCGGCCGGCCACCAATCATTCGCGTCCTCGCATCCCGGTAAGCAGCCGTTCCAGACTATCGAGGTCGCCTATGGTTCGCAGATCCTGTGGCCGGACCATTGCGTGCAGGGAACGAAGGGTGCTGCTTTCCGCGACGACCTCAACATCACGCGCGCCGAACTGGTGCTGCGTAAGGGCTATCACCGCGAGATCGATTCCTATTCGGCGTTCTACGAAAACGACCGCAAGACCCACACCGGGCTCGCTGGATACCTGCGCGAGCGCGGCTTTGCCCGCGTGTTCCTCGCCGGTCTCGCCTTCGATTTCTGCGTGCGTTATTCGGCGGAGGATGCGCACCGCGAGGGTTTTGAAACCATCGTGATCGAGGATGGCTGCCGGGCCATCGACATGGACGGTTCGGCTGAGGCCACCCGCGTGCTGTTCAAACAGCGCGGCGTTCGTTGCGTCAACGCCAGCGCAGTGAGCGCCTAGCAAGTTACCGTTTGTCCCCGCGAAAGCGGGGACCCAGAGCGACAAATGACAATCTTGAAATTGCTTCCTGGATTCCCGCTTGCGCGGGAATGAACGGAGTTTTGTTCGACACTATGCCTTTAGATTTTTCACAGCTACCGGCCCGGACTCGTCCGCTTCGACCTTAAAGCCAAGCTCATCGGCGATGGCGAGAATGCGCGCCTGCTCCTGCGGAAAACGCATGACCGCATGGCGCACGCCCTGCGCGGCGATGACGGCAAGCAGAGCTTGCAGCAGTTGCCGCGCCAGACCGTGCTCGCGCAGATCGGCGCGGATGATGACCGCGCATTCCGCAGCCTCAAAGTCGGGATCGGCGATGGCGCGCGCCAATCCTGCCACCCGCTTGCCCTGCCACGCCACCAGCGTCATCTCGCGGTCGTAGTCGATCTGGCTGAGCCGTGCCGCGGTTTCGTGGCTGCGCGCACGCAGCGACGCAAAGAAATGGTGCCAGAGATCGTGGTTGTCGATCTCGTCGGCGAAGCGGCGTAGCGCTGGCTCGTCCTCCGGCCGGATCGGGCGCACCGCATAAGTCTCGCCTTCTTGCGCCTTGATCGCACTCTCGAAGCGCTGCGGATAGGGCCGGATGGCCAGCCGCGCCTGCGCTGGCTGCGTCGCCGCTTGCACGCGTATACGCGCATCGACCGCGGTCACGCCCTGCGTGTCGCAAAGCAGCGGATTGATGTCGAGCTCGATCACCTCGGCGTGGTCGGCGACGATGCGGCTCAGCTGCACGAGAACATTGACGACGCCATCGATGTCGGCGGCCGGACGGCCGCGGTAGCCTTTCAGCAGCGAGGCAATGCGCGTGCGCTCGATCTGCGCGCGCGCCAGCGCGGTGTTGAGCGGCGGCAGTTCCAATGACTCGTCGTTGACGATCTCGACCGCGGTGCCGCCCTGCCCGAACAGGATCACCGGCCCGAAGGTGGGATCGGTGGTGACGCCGGCGATCAGCTCGTAGGCGCCCGGCCGCACGATCATCTCCTGTACGGTGAAGCCTTCCAGCCGCGCTTTGGGGAGCACGCGGCTGACCCGCTCGTTCATCTGCTTGGCGGCGGCTTCGACTTCCGCAGCACCGGCAAGATTGAGCGCCACGCCGCCGACGTCGGATTTGTGGATGACGTCGCGCGAGCGGATTTTGAGCGCCACCGGCGCGTTGAATTTTGCGGCGGCTTCGCCCGCGGCTTTCGCATCTTTCACGTTTTCGGTGCGCGCAAAGGCGATGCCGTAGCAGGCCAGAAACCCCGCCACTTCGGCCGGGTCGAGCCATTCGCGGCCGTCGCCAAGCGTCTGGCTGATCAGGCCGCGCGCGCACTCGATATCGGCAGGCGGCGGCGGCGCCAGCGAAGCCGGCGTCTCCAGCAGTAAGTCCTGACTCTGGCGGTAGCGCACCAGATACATGAAGGCGCGTACCGCCCGTTCCGGCGTCTCGAAGTCCGGCACCTGCGCCGCCACCAGCGCGGCGCGGCCTTTCGCCACGTTGGCCTCGCCCATCCAGCAGGCGAGTACGTTCTTCTTGCGCGCGTCCGCTTGCGCCAGCGCACCGATCAACCCTTGCGCGGCGTCGGCGGACGAGGCAACCGCCGTCGGGCAATAGATCGCCAGCAGCGCGTCGACATTGGCATCCGCCATGAGAATGCCGACCGCATCGGCATAGCGCCTGGCGTCGGCGTCACCGATGATATCGACCGGATTGGCGCGGCTCCAAGTCGCCGGCAGCACCGCGTCGAGTTTTTTCAACGTATCGACGTCGAGTTCCGCTAGCCTGCCGCCTTCCGCGATCAGCCGGTCGGTGGCCAGCACGCCGGCGCCGCCGCCGTTGCTGACGATCACCAGCCGGTCGCCGCGCTGCGGCGACATGCGGCCCAAGGTCGCAGCGGCGTCGAACAATTCCTCCAGCTCGTTGACGCGCAGCATGCCGGCGCGCCGGAACGCCGCGTCATAGACGATATCGGCGCCGGCCAGCGCGCCGGTGTGCGACGAGGCTGCGCGCGCGCCCTCTGCCGCGCGCCCGCCCTTGACCACGATCACCGGCTTGATGCGGGCGGCGCGCCGCGCCGCCGACATGAACTTGCGTGCCTCTGTCACCGCTTCGGCATAGATCAGGATCGCATTGGTCGCCGCGTCGAGCGCGAAGTAGTCGAGCAGATCGCCGAAATCGACGTCCGCCATGTCGCCCATGGAGACGATGGCGGAAAAGCCGATGCCGCGCGGCAGCGCCCAGTCGAGCACCGTGGTCGCCATGGCGCCGGACTGGGTGAGGAATGCGATATTGCCCGGCAGGATCGCGGCGGGCGCGAAGGTGGCGTCGACTCCGATGCCGGGCACGGCGATGCCGAGGCAATTGGGGCCGACGATGCGCAAGAGATACGGCCGCGCAGCGGCCAGCAGTTCGGCGGCGCGTTCCTTGCCGACCTTGGCCTCGCCCTCGGCAAAGCCGGCGGTCAGGATCACGCCAGCGCGGGTGCCGCGACGCCCGAGCTCGGCGATCAGCGGCGGCACGGTGTCGGGCGGCGTGGCAATGACGGCGAGATCGGGCGCGTGCGGCAGGCTGGCGATGTCGCCATAGGCTTTGATGCCGTGCACGGCAGACGCCTTCGGATTGACCGGCAGCACCGGGCCGTTGAAGCCGGCCTGCAGCAGATTGGTCATCAGCGCCGAGCCGACCGAGTGCGGCTTGTCGGATGCGCCGATCACCGCGATCGAGCGCGGGGCGAACATCTTGTCGAGATTGCGGATGGACATGTGCCGCGACCGGAATTGAACTGCGGGAGCAATCTAACCGCTGTGCATCCCCGGCGATTTGACACAGCACAATTAATCGAGGCTTACCGCGCCATCGGATGCAGCGGACGGCGCAGCTGCTCGAAGCGGCGGGCAAGCCAGCGCGTTTCCCCGCGGATGGCGCGATAGGCCCAGACCTTGCCGGCATTATTAATCAGAAACCAGACCAGCGCGTAGGCCCACACCAAGAGCGCGTAGCTCCAGCCAATCGGCGCGACGAACCAGCCGTAGACCGCCGCCAGCGTGCCGAGCGCCTGCGTCGCCTCGCAGGCGACAAACAACCGCCAGTTCGGCCACGGCTTTTCCCAGAACCAGCCGGTGTTGCGCGTGAGGTAGATGGTGAGGTGCCCAGCCACCAGCAACTTCAGGAAGATCAAGGTCTGCACGGTCGGGCGCGGCAGGTGCAAGTAGCGCTCGGCGACCCAGAACATGCCGAAGCTGGCGATCACCCCGAGCACGCCGAGAAAACCGCTCATGGTCAGCACGCGCACCATATCCCAGCGCACCGGCCGCTCCGCCACCGGCACGTCGTCATAGGCGATCATCATGATCGGCACGTCGTTAAAGATCGCCAGCAGCACGATCATCACCGCCGTCACCGGATAGAAATCGAACACGATGATCGACAGCGTCATGAACAGCAGCACACGCACGGTCTCGGAGATGCGGAAGGTCGCGTAACCGGTCATGCGCTCGAAGATACGGCGCGCCTCCTCGATCGCGCGCGCTATCACCGGCAGGCCCGGCACGGTGAGCACCAAGTCGGCGGCCGCGCGTGCGGCGTCGGTCGCTCCATTCACCGCGATGCCGATGTCGGCCTGCTTGAGCGGCGGCGCGTCGTTGACGCCGTCGCCGGTCATGCCGACGATGTGGCCGGCGCGTTGCAGCGCGCGCACGATCTTGAACTTGTGCTCAGGAAACACCTCGGCGTAGCCGTCGGCGGTCTCGATACGGGCGCCGTCACCGTCGCCTCCATCATGGGTGAAGATCTCGCGCGCCGAGACGATATTCGTGCCCAGGCCGAGCGTACCGGCAATTTCGCGGGCTATCGCGGTGTTGTCTCCCGTGACCATCCGCACCTGCAGACCCATGCGCTTGGCCGTCGCTATGGTTTGCGCCGCGTCGTCGCGCGGCGGATCGAACAGGGGAACGAGCCCCAGGAAGCACCATTTCCCGTCATCCCCGGTCTTTGCGACGCCGAGGGTGCGGAAGCCGCGGCGCGCCAGGTCGTCGGTGGCCGCGCACGCCTGTTGCGCGACCGCGCCGTCCGGCTTGGCCAGATCGAGGATGACCTGCGGCGCCCCCTTGGCAACGCGAAACGTGCGGTCGCCTTTTTGCACATCCGCCACGGCGCGCTTGCTCACCGGATCGAAAGGCTCGAACTTGAGCACCCGGTAATCGGCGAGCTGGCTTTTATCGCCGAAGCCCTTGAGCACCGCGGCGTCGATCGGATCGGGCGCGTCGCCTTCGCAGGTGAGCGCCGCCGCTAGCAGCAGCGCTGCGCGGTCCGCGCCTCCCATCGGCGCCAAATCGCCCAGCGTGAGCTCATTCTTAGTCAGCGTGCCGGTCTTGTCGCAGCACAAGAGGTCCACGCCCGCCATTTCCTCGATCGCAACCAAGCGCGAGACGATGGCCTTCATGGCGGCGAGCCGGGACGCGCCCACCGCCATGGTGACCGACAGCACCGCCGGCAACGCAACGGGAATCGCCGCAACCGTCAGGATCAAGGCAAACAGCAGCGTGTCGATCATGCTGTTGCCGCGGAACAGCGCCACCAGCAGGATGAGCGCGACCAGGGCGAGCGTGATCAGAATGAGGAAGTTGCCGATGCGCAGCACCGCCTTCTGGAAATGCGAGCGCTGCACGGCGGTTTCCACCAGCTGCGCGGTCTTGCCGAAATAGGTCTTCATGCCGGTGGCGGTCACCACCCCGCGCATCGCACCCTGCCGCACGATCGAGCCGGAATAAACGGTGTCGCCGACCTTCCTGTCGACCGGCAAGGATTCGCCGGTAAGCGCCGATTGGTCGACGCTTAAGTAGTCGCCTTCGCGCAGCTCCAGGTCGGCCGGCACGATGTTGCCGAGCTTGACCAGCACGACGTCGCCGGGCACCAGCAGGCGCGCGGCCAAATCCTGCCATTTTCCGTCGCGCAGCACGCGCGCCACAGGCGCCAGCCGCTGCCGGAGCGCGGCGATCGCGGTGTCCGCCTTGTATTCCTGGAAGAAGCCGACGCCGGCGTTGATCAGCAGCATGACGACGATGATGGCGAAGTCTTCCCAGCGCCGCGTCACGCCCGACAGCACGGCGGCAATCTCGATCATCCAGGGAATCGGCCCCCAGAAATAGCCGAGAAATTTGCGCCAGAGGCTGACGCGTTCCTCGCGGATCGCGTTCTCGCCGTATTGCGCGAGACGGCTGCGCGCCTCGTCGCTGGTGAGGCCGGTGAGGTCAGGCCGCGGCGGGGCACCGCTGTCGCTCTCTTTGCGAAGCTGCTGCCCATTCATGATACGAACCTATGTTTCGAATGCGGCGATTTCCTGCCGCGTGTTTGCACGCAACCCCCTGCGCAATCTCACAATTGCTCGATCAGCTTGGCCGCGCCCAACAGCGCGGGCGACGCATGGGTAATTACATAAGTCGGAATCGCCGCCAGGTAACCGTGGAAGCGGCCCTTGGCCTCGAAGCGCTCGCGGAAATCCGACTGCGCGAACGCCGCGCCCAGCTTGGGCACGATGCCGCCGGTAATATAGATGCCGCCGCGCGCACCTATGGTGAGCGCAAGATTGCCCGCGATGGTGCCGAGCATGGCGCAGAACATCGCCGTCGCCTCGCGCGCGCGCGGTTCTTCCTCTCCGGTACGCGGATCGGTGATCTGGGCGGCGGTGAACGGCGCCGCCGGCTCCTTGGCCAGTTCGCACAGCGCGTTGTAGAGATTGACCAGCCCGGGCCCCGACAGAAAGCGCTCGGCCGAGACGTGATCGAAGCGCTTGCGCATGAGTTCGAGCACTGCCGCTTCGTGCTTGTTTGCCGCCGCCATGGTGACGTGGCCGCCCTCGCCTTGCAGGGGAATGACGCGGTCACCTTGCGGAATCAGAATACTCACGCCCAGCCCGCTGCCCGGCCCGATCACGCCGACGGGCGCGCCGGCGACGGGCGCGCCGCCGCCGATCTGCTGGCGATCGGCCGGCGTGAGCTGCGGCACGGCCAAGGCGTTGGCGACGAAATCGTTGATCACGTGCAGCGCCGTGAAGCCGAATTGCTCGCCCATCGCTTGAATCGAAAACGTCCAGGGATTGTTGGTCAGCGCCACCGTATCGCCGGTCACCGGTGCCGCCACCGCCAGCACGGCGACTGTCGGTTTCACCGGCGGCGCCTCGGCCGCGAGATAATCCTCGATGGCGTCGCTCAACGACGCGTAGTCGTCGGTCGCCACCACACGCGTGCGCGTCACCGCGCCGCCCGGCTCCACCAAGGCGAGCCGCGTATTGGTCGCGCCGATATCGGCAATCAGTCCCGTTGCCGTCGCGTTCATGGCAAATCCTGCCTGCTCCGATCGCAGCGATAGATAAGTCCTAACGGACAATCGCCACCTGCGCACCACGTAACAAGGCCGCGTCGTCCTCCGGGCTCGACGGGTTAATGGGCAAGCCGGTGCCAAGTTCAAATCCGCCCCAGGTGGCGACATCGGGCACCAGGCGCAGCTTCCAATGCCAGTGCGGCGCGTCGAGGTCGCTTTTGGGCGCGCTGTCGACCACGAAATTATAGGGCGGATCGTCGAGCGCCGCGCGCAGCCGCCGCAAGGCGCGGCCGAGCAGCGCGGCGAAATCGCCGAGCGCGTCATCGGCGAGCGCGGTGAACGAAGCCTGATGCCGCTTCGGCACTAGCCAAAGCTCGAACGGATGCTCGGCGGCAAACGGCACCAGCGCGATGAACTTGTCATTCTCGTCGACGATACGCGTGCCGTCCTTGCGCTCGGTGGCGAGCTCCTCGCACATCGCGCAGGCGCCATACTTGCGGTGATACCGCTTGGTCCAGTCGTCCATGGCGGCGAGCTTCGGCGGCAAAAATTCGAGCGCGATGATCTGCGCATGAGGATGCGAGAGCGAGGCGCCGGCCCGCTGGCCGTAATTGCGGAACAGGATGGCGGTCTCGATGTCGTCCTGTTCGAGCAGCGCGCGCGAACGCTCGCGGTAGACGGAAACGACGGCGTTTAGCTCGGCCGCATTCATAGTGGTCGGCTCGGCGTCGTGCCAGGGACTTTCGATGATGACCTGATGCACGCCCTGGCCCGGCCGCGCCTGATGATCGCTGCCGGCGGGCGGCGGCTGCTGCGTAAGTTGCACGGCGGGAAACTTGTTGGGCACGACGCGCAGGCGCCAGCCCGGCGCATCTTGCGCAGCCGTCTCGGCGACGATGCCGGGAAGCTGCATCTCATTGCCCGGGCAGAACGGACATTTTGGATCGAAGCGCGGGCGCGCCTGCCGCTGCTCGCCGCGTGCGCGTATCTGCGGGCGGCGGCCGCGTTGCGGCGCGACGATGACCCAGGCGCCGGTGGTGCGATCCTGTCTTAGCTCCGACATGCCGCCGGAACTAACCGCGCGCCCGCGCGCGCGGGCGAGGCGTGGCGGCTTCGCGGGCGGCTACCCGCTGCTTGACGGCGAGGAAGCTGTCCGGGCTGACCGACATAGAGTCGATGCCGCAATCGACCAGGAACTCGGCGAATTCCGGATGATCGCTCGGCGCCTGACCGCACAAGCCGATCTTGGCGCCGGCCCGGCCCGCGGCCTCGATCACGCTGTGGATCATCCACTTCACCGCCTCGTCCTGCTCGTCGAACAGGCCGGCGAGCTCTGATGAATCGCGGTCGACGCCGAGGGTGAGTTGCGTCAGATCGTTGCTGCCGATGGAGAAGCCGTCGAAGCGCTCGGCAAATTCCTTGGCCAGGATGACGTTCGACGGGATCTCGCACATCACGTAGACCTGCAAGCCGTTCTGGCCGCGCTTGAGCCCGTTCTCCGCCATGACCTCGAGCACGCGGTCGGCCTCCTTGGTCGAGCGGCAGAACGGGATCATGACGATGACATTGCCAAAGCCCATTCGCTCGCGCAGCCGATGGATGGCGCGGCATTCCAGCGCGAAGCCTTCCTTGTAGCGCGGCGAGTAGTAGCGCGAGGCGCCGCGGAAGCCGAGCATCGGGTTCTCTTCCTTGGGCTCGAATTGGGCGCCGCCGACCAGGCCGGCATATTCGTTGGTCTTGAAGTCGCTCATGCGCACGATCACCGGCTTGGGATGGAAGGCGGCGGCGATGCGGCCGAGGCCGCGCGCCAGGCGGTCGACGAAATATTCCTGCTTGTCGGCGTAATGGACGGTGAGCGCGGCGATCTGCGCCTTGGCGTCTTCGTCCTTGAGATCGTCGAAGTGCACCAGCGCCATGGGATGCACCTTGATGTGGTTGCTCACCACGAATTCCATGCGCGCAAGGCCTACGCCATCGGCCGGAATCCGCCACCAGCGGAACGCCGCCGCCGGATTGGCGAGGTTGAGCATAACCTGAGTGCGGGTTGCCGGCGTTTTTGAGAAATCGATTTCGCTCGATTCGAAATCGGCCTTGCCCTCGTAGATGAAACCCTCATCGCCTTCCGCGCAGGAGACGGTGACCTCTTGCTCGTCATGCAGCAGCTCGGTGGCGTTCTCGGTGCCGACCACCGCCGGCAGGCCGAGCTCGCGGCTGACGATGGCCGCATGCGAGGTGCGGCCGCCGTGATCGGTGACGATGGCCGCCGCCTTCTTCATGATTGGCACCCAATCCGGGTCGGTGGTCTGCGTTACCAGCACCGCATCGTCAACGAAGCGGTCGATATCTTTCGGGCTGTCGATGATACAGACACGGCCGGCGACCACGGCGTCGCCGATGCTCAGACCCGTGACCAGCTTCTTGCCCTTGGACTTGATACGATAGGTGCGGAACGCGCTTCCCGTGTGTTGCGACTGCACCGTTTCGGGCCGTGCCTGCACGATGAACAATTCGCCGCTCTCACCGTCCTTGGCCCATTCCATGTCCATGGGCCGGCCGTAATGCTGCTCGATCACGCAGGCCCAGCGCGCGAGCTGCAAGATATCCTTGTCATCCAGCACGAAGGCGGCGCGCTCGGCTTTGGACGCCGGCACGTTCCGCGTCGGATGCGCCGTGTCGCTGGTGTAAATCATCTTCTTGGCCTTCTCGCCGCACTTTTTCTCGACGATCGGCGTCAGCTTGCTGTCGGCCAGCAGCGGCTTGAACACGATGTATTCATCCGGGTCAACGGCGCCCTGCACCACGTTCTCGCCCAAGCCCCAGGCGGCGTTGATCAGCACCACCCGGTCGAAGCCCGACTCGGTGTCGATGGAGAACATCACGCCGGAGCCGCCGAGGTCGGAGCGCACCATGCGCTGCACGCCGATCGAGAGCGCCACCTTCATGTGATCGAAGCCCTTGACCTGGCGGTAACTGATGGCGCGGTCGGTGAACAGCGAGGCATAGCAGCGCCGGCAGGCATCGAGCAGCGCCGCGTCCCCACGGATATTGAGATAGGTTTCCTGCTGACCGGCAAAGCTGGCGTCCGGCAAATCCTCGGCGGTGGCGCTGGAGCGCACCGCGACGTCCACGTCCGCTTTGCCGGCGCGCTTGCACAGCTCGGCATAGGCCTCGCGGATCGCATCGGCAGTCTCCGGCGGCCATTCGCCCTTCAGGAACAGGCTGCGGATCGCGCCGCCGGTTTCCGCCAGCATCGCCTTGCCGGCGGCGAGATCGCCGAGCGCCGCGGTGATCTTCTGCTTCAGCCCATTGGCCTCGATGTAGCGCCAATAGGCGTCGGCCGTGGTGGCGAAGCCGGGCGGCACGCGCACGCCCTTGCCGCCGAGATTGGCCACCATCTCGCCGAGCGAGGCATTCTTGCCGCCGACGCGGGCGACGTCGCCGCGGCCGACCTTTTCGAACCAGAGAACACGCGGGCTGTTTGCGCTCATGGCCATCTCCTGACGTCAGCGCTGCGCCGCCCCTTTGAGCTGGAACCGTGTTTCGAACGAGCCGATGAGATCGAGCCAGTCTTCCATCAGCCGCGGCATCAGGAAGCGGTTGCGCACGCTGTCGCGCGCTTTGCGCCCCAGCCGTTCGCGTAAAGCGCGATCCTTCAACAGCGCGACGATGCGCGCCGCCGTGTCCTCGACATTGTCCACCAGATAGCCGTTCACGCCGTCCTCGATCTGATGCTTTATGCCGCCGACATTGCCACCGATGACGGCGGCGCCTTTCCACATCGCCTCGGTAACGGTCAGGCCGAAGCCTTCGCGGATCGATTTTTGCAGCACCACCGCGGCGCGGCGTTGCAGCGCGTTGACCAGCGCGGTGTCCTGCACCGAGAGGATGCGGATGCGGTCCTCGGCGCAGCGGCATATCGAGGCGAACACCTCCTGGCCTTCCGGATCGTCGGTCGCCACGTTGCCGACCAGCACCAGCGTGCAGTCCACCTGTTTGCGCGCGATCCGGAAGGCGTCGATCACGCCCTGCGGGTCCTTCCACTTGTCGAAGCGCGAGACCTGGACCACCAGCGGCAGGTCGGTCGGAATACCGTAATGCGCGAAGCGGTCGGCGATCTCGGCCTCGGACAATTCCTTGTTGGTGGAGGAGAACGGATTGATCGCCGGCATGATGAAACGCTGCGGCGTGCCGAGCTTCTGCGCGTATTCCGGCAGCGACATCACCACCGCGTCATATTGCTCGACCAGCGGCGCGATATAGTCCCAGACGTCCGCATGCGGCTGGCTGAGATCGACGTGGCAGCGCCAGACCCAAGGCGCCTTCTTGCGGAAGTGCTGGATCAGCGGCAGCGGCTGCGGGTCGTGCACGATCACCACGTCGTGGTCGAGATGCAGGCGCGCCGCATTTTCAAACACGACTTCCTCGTAGATCTGCACCTTCAGGTCGGTGAGGTTGATGTCGCCGCCTTGCAAGGCGTTATGCATTTTCTTGGTGACGCTGAAGAAGTCCGGCCGCCCTTCGATCACGCGCCAGCCGGTCTTGATCCCCGACGCGTTCATCAGCAGCGTCAGCGAGGACAGCAGCTCGGCGACGCCGCCGCCGTAATAGGTCGAGTTGACGTTGACGACGTGGATGTCGCGCAGCGCCTCCACCTTCTTGAGCAGCCGCTCGACCGTCTCGGCGCCGATCAACGGCTCGTAGTCCTCGACCGAGATCAGTTTGAAGGTCCGCGGTGCCTGTGGATCGTCCGGTACCAGCATCGATCGCGCTCCTCGCGTTGCGGCTGCCTATTCGCTCAAGTCGGCCTTCCCTCGTCATTTAGCAATGCATCTATTGCCACATTATGATCGCCACGACGGCGATTGGTCGCGTTGACTTGCATCAAGTTTTTCTCAAGACATTTCAATATTTTCGCCCTGATCCGCCGAATAATCCGGGGCGCGCACGAGACCGGCATGACCACGGTTAAGGAATCGCAAAGACCGCCCGACGCCCCGCAGGCGCTGCCCGCCGATGCGGTGTTGGCACATTTGGGCGTCTCGGTCGCCAGCGGCCTTGCCGATGAGGAAGTCAAGCGCCGGCTCCAGACCTTCGGGCCGAACACGATTGTGTCACGGCGCAAGGCCAGCGCCTTGGCGGTGCTGCTGCACCAGTTCCACAGCCCGGTGGTCTATCTGCTCGGCGCGGCGGCGGCGCTGGCGTTCTACTTCAGGGAATTGGAAGAAGGCGTCGCGATCGCGGCCGTGCTCGCGGTCAACGCGCTGATCGGCTTTCTCACCGAGTTGAAAGCCGCGCGCTCGATTGAAGCTTTGCATGCGCTCGGCACCCGCTCGGCGCGCGTGCGGCGCGACGGCCACGCCCGCATCATCGCGGCCGAGCAGATGGTGCCTGGCGATATCGTCCTGTTGGAGGCCGGCGACGCCATTTCGGCCGACATGCGATTGGTCGAAGCCTCTAACCTCGCCGCCGATGAATCGACGCTGACCGGCGAGTCGGTCGCGGTCGACAAGGCGACGCGTCCCGTCGCTGCCGACGCGCGCCTGGCTGAACGCAAATCGATGCTGTTCAAAGGCACCGCATTGACGCGCGGCAGCGGCGTCGGTGTGGTGACGGCAACCGGTTTGCACACGGAGCTCGGCCGAGTATCGCAGCTCGTCGAGGAGGCCGAGCCGGGCAGTTCGCCGCTGGAGAAAAAACTGGCGCGGCTGTCCGGCCAGCTGGTCTGGGCCACGCTCATCCTGACCGCGCTGATCGCCGGCGTCGGGCTCACCACCGGCAAGGATGCCTTCCTCATGGTGGAGGCGGCGATCGCGCTGGCGGTGGCGGCAATTCCGGAAGGCCTGCCGATCGTAGCCACGCTGGCGCTGGCGCGAGGCATGTGGCGCATGGCGCGGCAGAACGCCCTGATCGAGCGGCTGTCGGCGGTGGAGACGCTGGGCGCCACCACCGTCATTCTCACCGACAAGACCGGCACGCTCACCGAAAACCGCATGACCGTGCACCGGCTCTGGGTGCCGACCGGTGAGATCGAGCTCGATGCCGGAGATGGCGAGCAAACGCCGCTCGGCGACGACGCGCAACTCTCGCTGCTCCTGGAGATCGCGGTGCTTTGCAACAACGCCGCGCTAGACCGCGCCGACGAGGAAGGCAGCGGCGATCCCATGGAGTTGGCGCTGCTGCGTGCCGGCTTCCGCGCCAGGCTGCAACGCGCGGCGCTGTTGCAGCGCAGCCCGGTCGTGCACAAGCACGCCTTCGACACCGCCAGCAAGATGATGGCGACCGTGCACCGGCGCGGCGAGCGGTTTCTGGTCGCGGTCAAGGGCGCGCCGGAAGCGGTGCTGGCCGCCGCCGGCAAAGTAATCGCCGAAGGCGGCGAGGTAGCGCTCGACCATAACATACGCAGTGAATGGCTCGCCCGCGTCGAGCATCTCGGCCATCACGGCTTGCGCGTGCTGGCCTGCGCCATGAAGACAAGCACGCAAGCCGACGCGGACCCCTATGACAGCCTGACCTTCGTCGGCCTCATCGGGCTGGAGGATCCGGCGCGCGCCGACGTACCGCAAGCCATCCAGGATTGCCGGCAAGCCGGCATCCGCGTGGTCATGGTCACCGGCGATCACGCGGTGACCGCGCGCAGCATCGGCCGCGCCGTCGGCCTCGGCTACGCCGCCGCCAATGTCGTCGAAGGGGCGCAGGTCGCGCAAATGACCGGCGGCAAGGGTGGCGCACTGTTTGATGTCGGCATTTTCGCGCGCGTCAGCCCGAGCGAAAAGCTCGAATTGGTGCGCGCCTATCAATCGGCCGGCGAGATCGTCGCCATGACCGGCGACGGCGTCAACGACGCGCCGGCGCTGCGCCAGGCCGACATCGGCGTCGCCATGGGCCTGCGCGGCACCGACGTGGCACGCGAGGCCGCCGCCATGATCCTGCTCGACGACGCCTTCCCCACCATCGTCAAGGCGATCCGCGAGGGCCGCGTCATCTTCGGCAACATCCGCCGCTTCGTCGCTTACCTGTTATCCTGCAACTTGAGCGAGGTGCTGGTGGTGGGTCTGGCGATCCTGTCCACCCTGCCGCTGCCGATCATGCCGCTGCAGATCCTCTATCTCAATCTCGTTACCGACGTGTTTCCCGCCTTCGCGCTCGCCATGGGCGAAGGCGAGCCCGGCGTGCTAAAGCGCCCGCCGCGCGACCCGAAGGAGCCGATCCTCGCGCGCGCGCACTGGATCACCATCGTCCTGCAAAGCCTGGTGCTGACCGCCGGCACTTTCAGCGCGCTGGCGCTGGCGCGGCTTTGGCTCGACCTCGACAGCCGCTCGGTTATCACCGTCACTTTCCTCACGCTGGCCTTCGCGCAGCTCTGGCACGTCTTCGACATGCGCCATCCGCGCTCGCGCCTGCTGGAGAACGAAGTCACCCGCAATCCGTGGCTGTGGGCATCGCTTGCGCTGTGCACGGGGCTGCTGGCGGTGCCGCCCTATCTGGCGCCGGTGGCGCATGTGCTTCATCTCGCCCCGCCCACCGCGGCGATGTGGGCTGTTATCATCGCGTTGAGCGCCGCGCCGATGGTGGTGACGCAAGCCGTCATGATGTTGCTGGCGGCATGGCGATCGAGGACTTGAGGCATGACCGCGATCCTGTTGCCGTGGCTGGAATTCGCGTTCTGCGCCGCCTTGATCGGCATGGCCGGCCCGGTGCTCACGCATTACGGCGACGTGATCGCGCGGCTGACCGGCCTGTCGCGCTCGTGGATCGGGCTGGTGTTGCTCGCCACTGCCACCTCGCTGCCCGAGCTGTTCACCGGCGTCAGCTCGGTCACCGTGGCGAACACGCCCAACATCGCGGTCGGCGACGCGCTCGGCAGCTGCGTGTTCAATCTGGTGATGCTGGTGCTGCTCGACGAATTGAGCCGCGGCGAGCCGATGTACCGGCGCATTGACCAGGGCCACGTGCTGACCGCCGGCTTCGGCGTCATCCTGATCGGCGCCGCCGGCGCCTTCCTGCTGCTCAGCCAGGAGGCGCTGAACGTGCAGTTCCTGCACATCAGCGGCTACACGCCCTTCATCATCGTGCTCTATTTTGTGGCGATGCGGGCGGCCTTCGTCTACGAGCGCCGCACGCCGCGCCCGCCGCAAATGATCAAGGAGGAGCGCGACATCACGTTGCGCACGGCGTTGATCCGCTATTCGGCGGCCGCCGCGGTGGTGGTCGTCGCCGGCTCATGGCTGCCGTTCATCGGGCGCGACCTCGCCGACGTCATGGGCTGGCGCGAAAGCTTCGTCGGTACACTGTTGATCGCCGGCGCCACCTCGGTGCCGGAGTTGGTGGTGTCCATCAGCGCGCTGCGGCTCGGCGCCGTCGACATGGCGATCGGCAATCTGTTGGGCAGCAACCTGTTCGACATTCTGATTTTAGGGCTCGACGACATCTTCTACCGCAAGGGCCCGCTGCTGGCCGCGGTATCGCCGGCGCACGCCATCACGGCCTTCGCCGCCGCCATCATGTCCGGCATCTTCATCGTGGCGTTGTTGTTCAAGCCGGAGACGCGCATTCGCGGCACCATCGGCTGGGTCAGCATCGCGCTGCTGCTGGTCTATCTGTTCAGCGCCTACGCCATCTACCTGCACGGGCATTGAGGCAATCTAGCGACGCTAACTTATAAGGCAGGCAACCCGAATTGTCGAAAAATAGCAATCGCAAACACGACACACCCTAAAAAGAAACATGCAATAGGGATAAGCTGAAGCGCGCGAGAAATGCATATCGTCCTAGCTTTCTCAATGCTTGCTGGCTGATCATCAGCCAAAGACACCTTCACTCGAAAATAGTTTGCGAGGCCGGCAATAGCAACGCCTAAAACAAAAACCAGAATTGAGGTAGCGGACCAAGGTGCAAACATTGCAAAGTGTTTAGATTCGACGCTTGCTTGCACAAATGCCAACAACGCAATTGCCCCGCCGCCATTCATTAAAAATCCGCTTCGGACAAGCTGGTTGGCGATCTCCGCTCGATCTTGTTGCTTTTGTAGCGCTCTCCGCGCTTTGAATTCATTCTCGTCCATCGCGGTACCTTTTTAGGACCATCGTGCGACGTGCGCCCAATTATGATTCAAGATGCTCTTGTTTAAGCCGAGCACGCCAATAATCTTCGGGACTAATTAAATCGAATGGCGAGATAGCGTTGAGCTTAACACCAAAATGACCTTCGTCGCCGTTCCTTCTTCGCCAACCTCCGACCACTAGCGCCTCGCACGCGGCGTACGAATATCCAGCCCGCTTCAAAGCCATGTTAAATTCTTTACAGTCATCACGACTCAAGTAACCGACTGTTCTTTGGCTAATCGTCACCACTACTGCGTTCTTATCGTACTTATTTGTTGGTTCAGGCAATATAAGCGCGGCACAATATTTGTGGGCGCCATCGGGGGTTTTCCGCCCACTATAGATTCGATCTCGCGCTGATAATGAGATTCGCCGACGATATTGAATTCGAACTCACCGTCTCCAACTACGGCGGCAATCGAATTTCGTTTTTGCCGAAACCACGACAAACGCGACCCCCCAAGCGGCGTCTTCTTGGTAGAGCGGCCCATGGCCGCCTTCGAAAACAATACTACTTTAAATTGAACGTGTAGCCAAAACCGGAGAACCGCTCACCGGGTTTGAGCCAAGTGATTTTAAACGGCTCCCCGAAGCATTCTTGGGAGCGGATAAGCTGGCTGAAAACTGGAGCGGGCGAAGGGATTCGAACCCTCGACCCCGACCTTGGCAAGGTCGTGCTCTACCCCTGAGCTACACCCGCATCCGGTAGACACTTAATATCAGGCCGGGAAATTGCGATCCCGGCCGCCAAGGCGTTCCTATAGCCACTAGCCCGGACCCTTGCAACTGCGCCCAAAACCGCTGGTTAACGCCGCCTGGCTTGGTGTTTGCCGCGGACTTTAGGCGTAGGGCCGATATAGCGCGGGTTCGGATTGCAGAAGCCGCGGTTGCCGGCGAGCACGTTGGGCGCACACTCTTCCAACGACTTGTATTGGCAGTCCCAGTACACACCGCCGGGGCCTATATCGATGACGGCGCACCAGGGCGCCTCGTAGGCGCGCGCGGGACGCCCATCGAAAGACATGACGGCCGTGACCACGGCCGTAGTCAAAATAATGCGTATCATTTTCGACCTCATTCGTTGGTGATGATACTAACACCCCCGCAGGCCTTAAGTTTGCGCTGATGCCGAAAACCCCCGACCAGCTGTTCGCCGCGCTCGATGCCCTCGGCATCGCGCATTCGACCATCAAGCACCCGCCGCTGTTCACGGTCGAGCAATCCCGCGCCTTGCGCGGCCAGATCCCCGGCGGCCACACCAAGAACCTGTTCCTGCGCGACAAGAAATATGAGCTCTATCTGGTGGTGGCCGAGGAAGACGCGGCGATCGACCTCAAGGGCCTGCACCGCCTGCTCGGCGCCAGCGGGCGATTTTCCTTCGGCGCGGCCGACCTCTTACGCGAGGTCCTGGGCGTGGACCCGGGCGCGGTGACGCCGTTCGGCGCCATCAACGACACAGCATGCCGCGTCATGGTGGTGCTGGACGCGGCGCTGATGGCGCACGACACCCTCAACTTCCATCCGCTGGTCAACACCATGACCACCTCGATAAAGCGCGACGATCTGGTGAAATTCCTTAAATCCACTGGCCACGAGCCCCGCATCGAGCGCCTTTCCGGGCGCGGGCCGGACGTCCCCTGACACGATTGCATTCGGGGGCCGGATGACCCATTTAATTCGGCATGGAACCGTGAGTACCCGATCAAGCGAGGTAAAATGCTGCAGAATGGCGGGGGAATGACGGCGGCGCCCGAGGCGGTCAAGGACACCACCACGCAAGCCTTCATCAAGGACGTGATCGAGGAATCCAAACAGCAGCCGGTGCTGGTGGATTTCTGGGCGCCCTGGTGCGGGCCCTGCAAGCAGCTCACGCCGGTCCTGGAAAAGGCGGTGAAGGCGGCCAAGGGCAAGGTCAAGCTCGTCAAGATGAACATCGACGAGCACCCCGCAATCCCGGGGCAGATGGGTATCCAATCGATCCCGGCGGTGATCGCATTCTCCAACGGCCAGCCGGTCGACGGCTTCATGGGCGCGCTGCCCGAGAGTCAGGTAATCGCGTTCCTGGAACGGCTGACCAAGGACAAGATCGTTTCCGCCGACAAGAACCTGCTGGAGGCCGCCGACGCCGCTTTGGTCGAAGGCAATCCGGCCGCCGCGGCCGAAGTCTACGCGCAGCTGCTGTCGCAGGACGCCGGCAATGTCCATGCGCTGGCCGGCTTGGCGCGCTGCTATGTCGAGACCGGCGCACTCGAGCAGGCCAAGCAGACGCTCGCGCTGGTGCCGGAAGCCAAGCGCAACGAAGCGCCGGTCGCCGCCGCGCGCGCTGCGCTCGAAGTCGCTGAACAGGCCAAGTCCGTGGGACCGGTCAACGAACTGGAGGCGAAAGTCGCCGCCAATCCGCTCGATCACCAGGCCCGCTTCGATCTCGCCACCGCGCTCAACGCCAAGGGACAGCGCGCCGAGGCGGCCGAACACCTGCTGGCGATCGTGAAGAAAGACCGTAAGTGGAATGACGACGCGGCGCGCAAGCAGCTTGTGCAGCTCTTCGAAGCCTGGGGATTTGCCGACCCGGCTGCGGTGGAGGGCCGCAAACGCTTGTCGTCGATTTTGTTTTCGTGAGCGGCGGAATGCCGCGTGTGGTTTTACTCAGTTTGGCCTCATGCTGAGGAGCGTCGCGTCAACGACGCGTCTCGAAGCATGGGGCCGCCCCATCCACCGATCTCGGGTTTACCCGAGATCGGATATAAAGTGCGCAAGTCGGCCAAGGTCGACTTGCGATGACGGGCGCAACGCGCCCTCCTCAAGATGAGGGCGGAGGCAACGCCATGCCGATGAACGCCCAATATCGCGGGCCGATCGACCTGCCGAAAGTCCTGCCCGTGTTTCCGCTGCCGGGCGCGCTGCTGTTGCCGCGCGGGCAGATGCCGCTCAATATTTTCGAGCCACGCTATCTCGCCTTGGTCGACGACGCGTTGCGCGACGGCCACCGGCTGATCGGCATGATCCAGCCCGACGTCGCCCAAGGCGGCGACGATGCCAAGCCGCCGCTCTACAAGATCGGCTGCGTCGGCCGCATCACCCAGCTGGCCGAGAGCGGCGACGGCCGCTATCTGCTCGAGCTCACCGGCGTCGCGCGTTTCCGGATTGAAGAAGAGCTGAAGGTCGCCACGCTTTACCGCCAGGCCAGAGTCACCTACGCGCCGTTCGCCGACGACTTCGTGGCGCGCAAGGGCGAGGACGCGGTCGACCGCGACGCCGTGCTGGCCGCGCTGCGCGGCTTCCTCGACGCCAACGATCTCAACGCCGACTGGGACGGCATCGACAAGGCGCCCAACGAAGCGCTGGTCAACGCGCTGTCGATGATGTCGCCCTACGGATCGGCCGAAAAGCAGGCGCTGCTGGAAGCGCCGGATCTCAAGACCCGCGCCGAAATCCTGGTCGCCATCACCGAGATCGAGCTCGCCAAGAAGAACACCGAAGGCGAGCCGCAGTTGCAGTGAGTTTCTTTTTGTCGTCACCAGCCCATTTCTGTCGTCCCCGCGAAGGCGGGGACCCATAGGCCCGGTCCATCCGTATCTTGAACGCCGGGGTTATGGGTCCCGGGCCTCCCTCGCTGCGCTCGGTCGCCCGGGACGACAGCGAACTTAGCCATGCTATAACCCGCCCAAAATCGCCGGGAGCAAGCCTCATGTCCACCGATCCGCCGACCGAACGGCCCGCTGGCAGCGTCGATCCCAAGCTGTTGGAAATCCTGGTCTGCCCGCTGACCAAGGGCCCGCTCGAATACGACGCCACCAAACAGGAGCTGATCTCGCGCAAGGCCAAGCTCGCCTATCCGATCCGCGACGGCATCCCGATCATGCTGCCGGAGGAAGCGCGCAAGCTGGAGTGACGCCAATGTTATTGGCGTCATCATCCGCGAAAGCGGATGATCCAGTAATCACAATCCAACACACGGAGTACTGGATGCCCTGCTTTCGCGGGGCATGACAGTGCGGGAGGAAAGGAAACGACCATGATCAAAATCTGGGGCCGCAACACCTCGTCCAACGTGCAGAAGGCGATGTGGGCGGTGGACGAGCTCAAGCTCGAATGCCAGCGCATCGACGTCGGCGGCTCGTTCGGCAAGAACAAGGAGCCAAAATATCTGGCGATGAATCCCAACGGCCTGATACCGACGCTGGAGGAAGAAGACGGCTTCCTGCTGTGGGAGTCCAACTCCATCATACGCTACCTCGCCGGCAAGCACGACAAGGCAGGCGTGCTGGAGCCGAAGGATGCGAAAGCGCGCGCGCTCGCCAGCCAGTGGATGGATTGGCAGCTGTCGGTGGTGGGCCCCGCGATCACGCCGGCGTTCTGGGGGCTGATCCGAACGCCGGAAGAAAAGCGCGACCTGGCGGCGATCAAGACCGCGCAGGACAAAACCGTCGCCGCCATGCAGATCATGGATGCGCAACTGGCTAAAACAAAATTCCTCGCCGGCGATGCCTTCTCCTACGGCGACATTCCGGTCGGCGTCATGTGCTACCGTTACCGGCAACTGGTGCCCGGCCGCCCGGCCACGCCGCATCTCGACCGCTGGTACGACGCGATTTCGTCGCGCAAGCCGTTCCAGGAACACGTCGGCAGTATTCCGCTCAGCTAAAGCGCCTCGCCGCGCAGCAGTTTCGGCACCTCACCGGTGAAGCCCGCCGCTTCACGGATAAACAACCGCTTGAGCGGCGGCATGCGCTCGACCAGCCCGAGCCCGATATCGCGGATCAGCCGCAGCGCGTCGGAACTGTTGGAGAACAGCCGGTTCAAGCCATCGGTGGCAACGCCCATGGTCATGGTGTCGAAGCGGCGCCAACGCTGATAGCGCTGCAAGACATCCGGCCCGCCGATATCGAGCCCGAGCCGCGCGGCGTCGGCCACCGCTTCGGCGAGCGCGGCCACGTCACGCAGGCCCATGTTGAGGCCCTGCCCGGCGATCGGATGAATGACATGGGCGGCGTCGCCGACCAGCGCCAGCCGTTCGCCGATGAAGGAACGCGCGGTAAACAGCCCGAGCGGAAAGGCGCGGCGCGCGCCGATCACACGAATATCTCCAAGCTGCAGGCCGAAACGCTTCTCCAGCTCGTCGTGGAATTCCGCGTCGGGCAGCGCGACGATGCGCTCGGCGTCTTGCCTGCGTTCGGTCCACACGATCGACGAGCGCTTGCCGGTGAGCGGCAGGATCGCGAACGGCCCCGCCGGCAGAAAATGCTCCTCGGCGCGGCCGTGATGATCGCGCTCGTGCGCCACCGTGCAAACGATCGCCGACTGATCGTAATTCCATCCATGCGAGGCGATGCTGGCCTGCTCGCGGATCGACGAGCGTGCGCCGTCAGCCCCGACCAAGAGCCGCGCTGAAATCTCGCTTCCATCGGCGAGTGCGACGTCGACTGTCTTTGCGGTATTCGCAAATCCCTTAACCGCGGTGGCACGCAGATCGACACCGAGCGCCCTGCCTTTCGCAACAAGCGCGTCGACCAGCAATCGGTTCTCGATCATGTGCGCGAACGGCTCGCCCTCCTCCACCTCGCCGCCGAAGGTGAGGAAGGTCGGCCGCACCGCGTTTTCGAGCTTGCTGTCGGTCACCACCATATCGAGCATGGGCTGCGCTTCGTCCGCGACCGCGTCCCAGACTTCGATGGCTTCAAACAGCCGGCTCGCGGCGGCGGCAATGGCGGAGGCGCGCGGGTCCTTTGATTGCGCAGCGCCAAGCGCCGGATCGGCGACCGTCACCGCGAAACCCTCGCCCAGTGCCTGGCGCAGCGCGATCGCCAGCGCCAGGCCGGCAAAACCTGCCCCGCCGATCACCACGTCGCGCTTCGCGTCACCCGCCATCGGGCCCTCCGGAGAGCCGCTATCCTAGTCGTTTCAGGCACTTGCGCCAGTGCCGGGTTTTTTTGACCCAGATCAACAAACGGCCATCATCTTAGACTAAAGTATTATTTGTTTGGGGCCCATGGACCGGACCGGTCCGGCCCGCGGCCTCTGCAAGAAGGGGGCAACCCATGGCAAACGAAACGCATACCCATAGCCTCACCAGCACGAACCAGATTCTGCTCTGGGCAGCCGTTGCGGTGATTGTGCTCGCCGTCGTGTATTTTACGATCTAGCGACGAGCGTTATCGGCACACCTCTTGGCGGTGCGCGGATGCACGGGCGGCAGGCAATCTGCCGCCCGCTCGTTTTGCGCCACGGCGCACGCACTCTCGCCATGCCTTGACTTCGCGCGGCGCGCAAGCGTCATTGGCGGCGCCCCGCATCGAAGGCCGCCCGCTCATGTCCTCCGCCGTCCAGGATCTGCTCAACCTCCTCGACCTTGAGCCGCTCGAGGTGAATCTGTTTCGCGGCCGCAGCCCGCAAGTCGGCTGGCAACGCGTGTTCGGCGGCCAGGTGATCGGCCAGGCGCTGGTCGCCGCCGTGCGTACGGTCGATGCCAGCCGCCCGCCGCATTCCATGCATGCTTACTTTCTATTACCTGGCGATCCCAAGGTGCCGATCATCTACGACGTCGATCGCATCCGCGACGGCAAGAGCTTCACGACGCGGCGCGTCAGCGCGCGCCAGCACGGCCATCCGATCTTCTCCATGCTGGTGTCGTTCCACGCCGACGAGCCCGGCCTCGATCATCAGATGCCGATGCCGAAGGTGCCGCCGCCGGAAGACCTGCCCAACGAGACGGAGCTGCGCAAGTCCATGCTGGCGACCATGCCCGATCCGGTGCGCCGCTATTACGAGCGCGAGCGGCCGATCGAGATGCGGCCGGTCGAGTTCGAACGCTATGGCGGCAAGAAGGTCGAGGGTGGCCGCTTCCATCTCTGGATCCGCGCCACCGGCCGGCTGCCGGACGATCTCGCCATCCATCAATGCGTGCTGGCCTATGCCTCCGACATGACGCTGCTCGACGCCGCGCTGGCGCCGCACGGCCGCACGCTGTTCGAAAAGGAATTCATGGCCGCCAGCCTTGATCATGCGCTGTGGCTGCATCGGCCGTTCCGCGCCGATGACTGGCTGCTCTACGCGCAGGATTCGCCCAATCTGCACGGCTCGCGCGGCTTCAGCCGCGGCCTTATATTTACCCGCGACGGCACGCTGGTCGCTTCCGTCGCCCAGGAAGGCCTGGTGCGCCTGCGGCGCGAATAACGATCGATCGAATGATGAACAGACCCCTTCCACATTCCTCCCCCTTTCAGGGGGAGGATGACCGTCCGGCGATTCTTCCCTCCCCCTGCAAGGGGGAGGGTTGGGGTGGGGGTCATTCTTCCTTATGCAGGACGATCGCAGTTTTCGTTCTAGCAATTCTCTTATTGTTGCCGGGTGCGAGCTTCGCTGCCTCCGGCAAGCGGCCGGCGCCGCCCGGCGCGTTCCCTGGCGCGCCGGGCGAATACACGCGCTTTTCCGTCGCCGAATTGAGCCGTGGCTTCATGGCGCTCGCCTTCGGCTCCGACTTGCGCATCGGCGCAGCGCCGCGCGGCATCCGCCGCTTCGATCATCCAATCCATGCACGCGTGATCGCCGGCGGCAGCGTTGACCGCGTCGCGGCGACGACAAGCATTGTCGAGGAATACGCACGCAAGGTGCCCGGCCTGCATTTGAGTCTCGTGCACGCGTCGCCCGCCGATATCGAAGTGCGGCTGATCAACGAGAAGGATTTCAAGTCTGCGCTGCGCGCCGCCTTCGGCGCCAAGGTGGCGCAGACCTTCATCCGGCGCACCGATCCGCAATGCATGACCAGCGTGAAGTCGAGCACCGAGGGCGACATCCTGCGCTCGGTCTCCTTCGTCATCGTCGACAAGGGCAACGACGTCTTCCTCGACTGCGCCTACCACGAGCTGTTGCACGCCTTCGGCCTGTCCAACCACGACCAGCACAATTCGTGGACCACGCTCAACCAGCGGCGCATGGTCGGCTACCTGACGGTTTATGACCGCGCTTTGCTCACCTTGCTCTACGACCCGCGCATCGAGCCGGGGATGAGCGCCAAGCAGGTGCGCGCCAAGCTGCCGGCGGTGATCGCCGACCGCGGCCGGGCCGGGCCCGGCAGGTAAGACAGCATTGCTGTCCTAAAATGCCCTTTATTACGGCTAATGGCTGTGGGCGCGGCAATAATCCAGCTTAAACTTTAGGCCATCTGTCGATAGCCTTGGCAATCGGCCCGTGCCGGCGCCCGCCGGGGCGGGTTCGTTATTGTCCGGCGCACCACGCGCCAAGCAAAAAATCTACCGCCGGGAAGGGAGCCAATGAAGCTAGTCATCGCCGTCATCAAACCGTTCAAGCTCGACGAGGTGCGCGACGCCCTCACGCGTATCGGCATTCACGGCATGACCGTGGCCGAGGTCAAAGGTTATGGGCGCCAGAAAGGACACATGGAGATCTATCGCGGCGCCGAATACGCCATCAATTTCCTGCCCAAGATACGCATCGAGGTCGCCATCGCCAGCGAGCAGCTCGAGCAAGTGATGGACGCTATCGCCGCCGCCGCCCGAACCGGTCAGATCGGCGACGGCAAGATTTTCGTCACGCCGCTCGAACAAGCCGTGCGCATCCGCACCGGCGAGACCGACACCGGCGCGCTTTAGCGAAGATTCAATCAGCAACCACCCGCTCGTCCCCGCGCAAGCGGGGCCCAGGAAAGCAAGCGCTGGATTCCCGCTGGAGTTTATCCCCGCGAACGCGGGGACGGGAATGAGCGGAACGTGAAACCGCAAATTCTTCATGCAGATCTTTTCGGGGGAAACACCATGACACGGGCGTCCTCACGCCTCGCCGCGGCAACGATCACGCTGGCCGCAATATCCATTGCATCACCTGCTTTCGCGCAAGCCGGGAAGATCGACGGCGCCGACACTGCCTGGATGATCGGCGCCACCGCCCTGGTGCTGATGATGACAATACCGGGCCTGGCGCTGTTCTACGCCGGCATGGTGCGCAAGAAGAACATGCTCGGCACCATGGCGCAGTCATTCGCCGCCACCTTCCTGGTGTCCATCCTGTGGGCATTCATCGGCTACTCGCTCGCCTTCACCGGCGATGGCGCCGTCATCGGCTCACTCGAGCGGATTTTCCTGCAAGGCATGTCGATCGATTCGATTTCGCCATTGGCCAAGACCATCCCCGAAGGCCTGTTCATGATCTACCAGATGACCTTCGCCATCATCACAGTGGCGCTGGTGGCGGGCTCGGTGGCCGACCGCTTGCGCTTTTCCGCCTATCTCGTTTTCTGCGGCTTGTGGCTGCTGCTGGTCTACGTGCCGATTGCACATTGGGTCTGGGGCGGCGGCTTTCTCGGCAGCTACGGGTTGATCGATTTCGCCGGCGGCACCGTGGTGCATCTCAATGCCGGCATCGCCGGACTGGTCGCCGCCTATGTGGTCGGCAAGCGGCGCGGCTATGGCAGCGAGAATCTCGCGCCCCACGATCTAACGCTGGCGGTGATCGGCACCGGACTGCTCTGGGTCGGCTGGCTCGGATTCAATGGCGGCTCGGCATTAGGCGCCAATTCGCGCGCGGTCATGGCGATCGTCGCCACGCATCTGGCCGCCAGCACCGGCGCCATCACCTGGATGGCGCTGGAGTGGTGGACGCGCGGCAAGCCCTCGGTGCTCGGCATGATTTCCGGCGCGGTGGCCGGCCTCGGCACCATCACGCCGGCGTCTGGCTTCGTGCTGCCGATGCAGGCGGTGCTGATTGGCTTGATCGCCGGCGCGGTCTGCTTCTGGGCCTGCACCTGGCTCAAGATCAAATGCGGCTACGACGACTCGCTCGACGTGTTCGGCGTGCACGGCGTCGGCGGGCTCACCGGCACCCTGCTCGCCGGCGTGCTGGCGGTCGGCGTGCTGGCGGCGAGCCCCGAATTGCCCGGCGGCATCCATGGTCTGATCGAAGGCAATCCGCGCCAGGTGCTGGCACAAGCCTACGGCATCGTCGTCACGGCGCTGTGGTCGGGCTTCCTGACCTTCATCATCCTCAAGGCAATCGGCGTCCTGACGCCATTGCGCGTGCGCCAGGAGGATGAGGTGATGGGCCTCGACGTCAGCCAGCACGGCGAAGCGCTGCAATAGCGCGGATTGCTGCGGCCCTTTGGCCCGCAACGAAAACCTTGCCCGCCTCCTGGCGGGCACTTTTTTGCCTTCCCACGGCTGACTAATTCTTGTGCAGCGGCCCAAAACCTTGACCGGTCTTTGGGCGCTGGCCCGCGGTGGTAATTAGGTCGGGTCGCGCCCAATGAAATTTTTCCCATCGAATCAGTCGTATAGCCTGCTGTCGGGCAACTGGCACGGCGTTTGATTCCCTCTCTGTGGCCATGCCTGCGAAGCAAGCTTCGTGGGCCCGGCTCAGTGAACCCGCCCGCACTGCGTAATGACCAAAACGGGCTCAAGCGGGGATCGAATCCATGAAAATCGTCATGGCCATTATCAAGCCTTTCAAACTCGACGAGGTCCGTGACGCTCTGACCTCCATCGGGGTTCAAGGACTGACCGTCACCGAGGTCAAAGGATACGGGCGTCAAAAGGGCCACACGGAAATCTACCGTGGGGCCGAATACGCGGTGAGCTTCCTCCCCAAGATCAAGGTGGAGGTGGCGGTGGCATCCGACCAAGTCGACAAGGTCGTCAGCGCCATCAGCGGCGCGGCCAAAACCGGACAGATCGGCGACGGCAAAATTTTCGTCTTCGGCCTGGATCACGCCGTGCGCATCCGCACCGGCGAAACCGACGCTGCGGCTCTCTAGTAGCCCCCACCGCAAACAATACGGACAGGAGTTAGACCATGACGTTGAAGAAATTCTCCGGTGCGGGGCTGATCGCGCTTGCCGCACTCATAATCGGCTTGATGCTCGCCGACGGTGCGCTGGCGCAAACCACGGCACCGGCGGCGGCCGCGCCGCCCCCGCCGAAGCTCGATACCGGCGATACCGCCTGGATGCTCACGTCGACCGCACTGGTGTTGATGATGACCATTCCCGGCCTGGCGCTGTTCTACGGCGGCATGGTCCGCAAGAAGAACGTGCTGGCGACGGTGATGCAGAGCTTCGCCATCACCTGCCTGGTCACCGTGCTTTGGATGGTGATCGGCTACAGCTGGGCCTTCACCGAGGGCAGCGGCTACATCGGCGGCAATTCGCGCCTGTTGCTGATGGGCATGGGCGTGAACGAGCTCAACGGCCTCACTATCCCAGAATCCGTGTTCATGACATTCCAGATGACCTTCGCCATCATCACCCCGGCGCTGATCTGCGGCGCTTTCGCCGACCGCATGAAGTTCTCGGCGATGTTGTGGTTCATGGGCCTGTGGTCGCTGTTCGTCTATTCGCCGATCGCCCACTGGGTCTGGGGGCCCGGCGGTTGGCTCGGCGGCCTCGGCGTGCTCGACTTCGCCGGCGGCACCGTGGTGCATATCAATGCGGGCGTCGCCGGCCTGATGTGTGCTCTGGTGCTCGGCAAGCGTAAAGGTCTTGGCCACGAGAACATGGCGCCGCACAACCTGGTGCTCACCATGATCGGCGCCTCGCTGCTGTGGGTCGGCTGGTTCGGCTTCAACGCCGGTTCGGCAGTCGCCTCCAACGGCGCCGCCGGCATGGCCATGGCCGTCACGCAGATCGCCACCGCTACCGCGGCGCTGGCTTGGATGTTCGCGGAATGGGCAGTCAAGGGTAAGCCCTCGATCCTCGGCATCTGCTCGGGCGCGGTCGCGGGTCTCGTCGCCATCACGCCGGCCTCCGGCTTCGTCGATCCGGTCGGCTCGCTGGTAATTGGTGCTGCGGCCGGCGTCGGCTGCTACTGGGGCGCCACCAGCCTCAAGCACATGTTCGGATACGACGACAGCCTGGACGCCTTCGGCGTGCACGCGGTCGGCGGCATCATCGGCGCCATGCTCACCGGCGTGCTAGCGCGCGCCGCCATCAGCAAGCCCGGCCTCATCGATGGCAACGCCTACCAGGTGGTGATCCAGTTCTACGGTGTCTGCGCCACGCTGATCTACGACGCCATCGCCACGCTGATCATCCTGTTCATCATCAAGATGATCATCGGCCTTCGCGTCAGCGAGGAAGTGGAACGCGACGGTCTCGACCTGTCGCTGCACGGCGAGTTGGTCCCCTAACAACGGGACTTTAGGGCGCATGATCTTGTCATGCGCAAAAGCTAGCGGTAGGGGCGGAAACCCGGCACTGTCCCTTCCGTCGAGGCCCCGGTCCAGCAATGGGCCGGGGCCTCTCTCTTTACATATTGATGCCGCCTCGGCGTTGATTGGTTAACGGGGTCTTAACCTCGCTTTATCTATGGTGGCTTTGTCGTTGTGCCGCGGGCCACTCCCGCCTTGTAATCGCATGTCCATGATGACCGCCCAGCGCGAGCCTTCTTCTCCCACTGCTCCGGCGGTCGAATTCCGCTCGCCCTTCGTGCAGCTGACCGAGCTGATCGCCGGCATCGCGCCTGGCAAGCCGCCCATCAATCTTTCGGTCGGCGAGCCGCAGCACGCGATTCCGCCCTTCGTCGGCCCGACGCTGGCCGCGCATGTCAATGAGTTCGGCCGCTATCCTCCCAACAAGGGCATCGAGCCGTTCCGCCAGGCGGTCGCGCAATGGCTCGGCCGCCGCTACAAGCTTTCGCGCGCGGTCGATCCCGACAGCGAAGTACTGGTGCTCAACGGCACCCGCGAGGGCCTGTTCCTCGCCGCCGTCGCCGCCAAACACTGGGTCGCGGCGCGCAGCGGCAAGCCGGCCATGCTGATCCCCAATCCGTTTTACGCCACCTATGCCGCCGCCGCGCGCGCCGCCGATTGCGAGCCGGTCTATCTGCCGGCGACGCGAGTGAGCGGCTTTCTGCCCGACCTCGACGCGCTCGACGATGCACTGCTGGCGCGCACCGTCGCCTGCTACATCGCCTCGCCGGCGAACCCGCAAGGCGCTGTGGCGGACCGCAGCTATCTCGACAAGCTCGCGGGGCTTGCCCGCCGCTTCGGCTTCCTGGTGTTCGCCGACGAATGTTATTGCGAGATCTACAGCCAGAGCGCGCCGCCCGGCATGTTGGAAGCTTCCGCTCCCGATTTCGCCAACGTGGTCGTATTCCACTCGTTGTCGAAACGCTCGAACTTGCCCGGCCTGCGCGTCGGCTTCGCCGCCGGCGACAAGCGCTTCCTTAAAGCCTTCCTCGAGTTGCGCAATGTCGCCGCCCCGCTGGTGCCGGCCCCGGCTCAGCACGTCGCCGTCGCCGCTTATGGCGACGAGGCGCATGTGGAGGAAAACCGCAGGCTCTATGCCGCCAAGTTCGATCTCGCCGACCAGATCATCGGCGACCGTTACGGCTATGAGCGTCCGGCCGGCGGCTTTTATCTCTGGCTCGACGTCTCGGCCCACGGCGGCAGCGAAGCGGTGACCAAACGCCTTTGGCAAGAAGCCGGCGTGCGCGTGGTGCCGGGACGCTATCTCGCGCGCCCGCAGGCCGACGGCTCAAATCTGGGCGCGGACTATATCCGCGTCGCCATGGTGCATGACAATGCCATCACGGCGGAGGCGCTGCATCGCCTCGTCGCGGTGCTCGGGGAGTAACGCAAGGCATGCCGGCAGCGGATCGCAGTCTCGACATCATCGCCTTCGTCTCGGAGCATTTCCGCGACATCCTGCGGCGGCGCCTGAGCGAACTGGTCGGGCTCGCTTTGCTGACGATTGCCTTGCTCGGCGCCATCGCGCTCGCCACCTGGTCGGTGCAGGACCCTTCGCTTAGCCACGCCACCCAGAAACCGATCCACAATCTGCTCGGCTTCCCCGGCGCCATTTTCTCCGATCTCACCATGCAGCTGCTCGGCCTGGCCGCCGTCTTGTTGCTGCTGCCGGCGGCGCTCATCGGCTGGCGGCTGATCTCGCACCGGCCGATCGGCGAGAAGTGGCGCGGTCTGGTCTTTATCCTCGCCATGCCACTGGCCGCCGCCTTCGCTTCCACATTGCCGCGCATCGGTTCCTGGCCGCTGCCGACCGGATTGGGTGGCGTCGTCGGCGACGCGCTGCTGCAAGTCGCGGCCTTTATGACCGGCGCGCGGCTTGCGGGATTCGTGCTGGTGATCGTCTCCGCCGTGCTGGCGGTGGCGACGCTTGTCGCACTGGCGCTGGCGACCGGTTTGCGCTGGACGCGGCCGCGCGCCGAACGCGCAATCGCAGCGCGTGCCGATGCAGACGAGACGATCGAAGACGACGAGGCCTGCGGCGATCATGCCTCCGCCTGGCTCGGCATGATCGCGCACGCGCTGTTGAGCTGGAAGGCCCGCGCCGGCCGGCTGTTCCGCGCCACGCCGCGCCGGCCGTTGCCGGCCACCATGGCAGCGGCGGGCGCGCGCCTGGAGCCGCGCTTCGACAGGCCGAATTTCGCCGCCGAGCCGGACTACGACGATGAAGAAGAATACGATGCGCCGGCGCTACGCCGCCGCGCCGCGCCGCGCCGCATTGTGCGCCGCGCCGGCGGCGGCTATGTGCTGCCGTCGCTCGGTCTGCTGGCGGCGCCGCGCGCTTCCGACCGCACCACACTGTCGAAGGAGCTGATCGACTCCAACGCCGCCGCGCTGGAGACCGTGCTGGGCGATTTCGGCGTGCGCGGCGAAATTATAAATGCCCACCCCGGTCCGGTGGTAACGCTGTACGAACTGGAGCCGGCGCCTGGCATCAAGTCCTCGCGCGTGATCGGTCTCTCCGACGACATCGCCCGCTCCATGAGCGCGGTGTCGGCACGCGTCGCGGTGGTGCCGGGCCGCAACGCCATCGGCATCGAATTGCCCAATCCCACGCGCGAGAAGGTCTATCTGCGCGAGCTGCTTTCCGCCCGCGATTACAATGAAACCGCCGCCAAGCTGCCGCTCTGCCTCGGCAAGACCATCGGCGGCGAAAGCGTAATCGTCGACCTGTCGCGCATGCCGCACCTGCTGATCGCCGGCACCACCGGCTCCGGCAAGTCGGTCGCCATCAACACCATGATCTTGTCGCTGGTCTACCGCCTCTCGCCCCACCAGTGCCGGCTGATCATGGTGGACCCCAAGATGCTCGAGCTCTCGGTCTACGACGGCATTCCGCATCTGCTTACGCCCGTGGTCACCGATCCGAAGAAGGCGGTGGTCGCGCTCAAATGGGCGGTGCGCGAGATGGAGGAACGTTACAAGAAAATGTCGAAGCTCGGCGTGCGCAATATCGAAGGCTACAACGCGCGCCTCGCGGAAGCAAAAGCCAACGGCGAGACGCTGCACCGCACCGTGCACACCGGCTACGACAAGGAGACCGGCGAGGCGATCTACGAAAAGGAGGAGCTCGAGCTCGAGCCGCTGCCCTTTCTGGTGGTGGTCGTCGACGAAATGGCCGACCTGATGATGGTTGCCGGCAAGGACATCGAGGTTGCCATCCAGCGCCTGGCGCAAATGGCGCGCGCCGCCGGCATTCACTGCATCCTGGCGACGCAGCGCCCATCGGTCGACGTCATCACCGGCACCATCAAGGCCAATTTCCCGACCCGCATCTCGTTCCAGGTCACGTCCAAGATCGACAGCCGCACCATCCTGGGCGAGCAGGGTGCCGAGCAGCTGCTCGGCCAGGGCGACATGCTCTACATGGCCGGCGGCGGCCGCATCAGCCGCGTGCACGGGCCGTTCGTTTCGGACGCCGAGGTCGAGAAGGTGGTGCGGCATCTGAAGTCGCAAGGCGCCCCCGAATACCTGGAAGAGGTGACGGCGGGCGATGACGAGGACGAGGATGGTGCGCTGTTCGACTCAACCGGCATGGGTCTGGCCGAGGGTGGCGACCTCTACAACCAGGCCATCGCCATCGTGCGGCGCGACCGCAAGGCCTCCACCTCCTACATCCAGCGCCGGCTGCAGATCGGCTACAACCGCGCCGCCACTATCATGGAGCGCATGGAACAGGAAGGCGTCATTGGCCAGCCCAACCACGCCGGCAAGCGCGAGATCCTGATCCCCGAAGACGGCCAAGACCGCTTTTGACCACCCTGGACCACTATTGAGAATCGCTCCGGTCGCGATTAAGCGGGAAGCACGGGGCCGTGAAATCGCCACAGCCGGTTCCTAAAAGATGCCTGGACCGCGCGGGGGCGCGCGAGGCGGAGAACTTCATGGCATACGGTAAGGCGCGGACCACCGGCCGCAACCTGGCGATCGCTGCGACCTTGGCCAGCTTGGCAGCCGCCCCGGCGCTGGCCCAGAAGGTCCCGCTGCCGACCCCGCGCCCGCACGCCAAGCCGGCGACGGTCACCGGCGCGATCCCCGCCCCGGCCAAACCCGCGTCCCAGCCCCGCGCCCAAGTAACGCCAACGCCGCCACAGCAAGCGCCCAACCCGATCAGCAATCCGTTCGCCGCCTTGCTGGGCAAGCCCGGCTCCGCCACCGCGCTCGATCCCGATCAGCGCGCCATCATCCAGCGCGTCGACACCTATCTCTCCAACACGCAGGTGCTGTCGGGAAATTTTGTGCAGGTCGGCCCCGACGGCCGCCGCAGCCAGGGCGAGTTCTACATCCAGAAGCCGGGCCGGGTGCGCTTCGACTACGATGCACCCAGCCCGATCGACATCGTAGCCGACGGCCAGTCGGTGGTCGTGCGCGATCGCAAGCTGGCGACCCAGGACATCTATCCACTGTCGCAGACGCCGTTGCGCTTCCTGCTTGCCGACCATGTCAACCTGATGAAGGACACCAATCTGGTCGCGGTCTCTGCCGACGACGTGTTCGTCACCGTGGTGGTGGAGGAACAGAATGGCGTGGTCGGCACCAGCCGGCTGATGATCATGTTCAGCGCCAAGGACATGCAACTCAAGCAATGGACGGTCACCGACCCGCAGGGCTACGACACCACGGTCGCGGTCTACAATCTCGACACCAGCCGGCAGCCTGATCCGAAAATGTTCACGATCGACTATACGAATTATCACAATTGAACTTTCCCGCTCGTCCCCGCGAAAGCGGGGACCCAGTGTTACGATCTCTGACACTTAAATCGCGGCTCTGGATTCCCGCTTGTGCGGGAATGAACGGAGTGTGGATGCGCCGCCTTTATCATATGGAAATTTCGTGCCGCGCACCTTAAGTTGCGCCCATGCCCCTCAAGATCACCACCTGGAACATCAACTCCGTCCGCCTGCGCATCGATCTGGTCGCCAAGTTCCTCAAAGCGGTGCGTCCCGACGTGCTCTGCCTGCAGGAAACCAAATGTCCCGATGACGCCTTTCCGCTCAAGCGCTTCAAGCGCCTCGGCTACGAGCATGCCGCGCTCAACGGCCAAAAGGGCTATCACGGCGTCGCCGTGCTCTCGCGCCTGCCGTTCGAGAAAATCGACATCCAGAATTTCTGTGGCAAGACCGACTGCCGCCACGTCGCGGTGGTCTTAAGTGAGCGCGCCGGCCTGCGCGATCCCATTACGCTGCATAATTTCTACGTGCCCGCCGGCGGCGACGAGCCGGACCCTAAGCTAAATCCGAAATTCGAACACAAGCTGTCGTTCCTCGACGAGATGCGCGCGCACAAGGGCTTGCGGCCGGCAAATACGCAGCGCGCCATCCTAGTCGGTGATCTCAACGTGGCGCCTCTCGAGCACGACGTCTGGAGCCACAAGCAGATGTTGCGCGTGGTCTCGCACACGCCGGTCGAATGCGAGAAGCTCGTCGCCGCGCGCACCGCCGGCAACTGGATCGACAGCATGCGCGTGCTCACGCCGGAGCCGGCCAAGCTCTACACCTGGTGGAGCTATCGCGCCGCCGACTGGCGCGCCGCCGACCGCGGCCGCCGGCTCGATCATGTCTGGACGTCCGATGCGCTGGCCGACCGCGTCTCGACCATCAAGATCGCCAAGGATTACCGCGGTGCCGTGCGTCCCTCCGACCACGTGCCGGTGACGGCGACGGTGGAGGTGTAGTTCTCCCCTTCGTCGTCCCCGCGAAGGCGGGGACCGATACTCCGCAAGCCCTCGATAGGCTGCGGAGTATGGGTCCCGGCCCTCGCTGACACTCGGCCGGGACGACCAAGTTTTTTATTTCTGCTGCTCCAGCGCGTTCTTCACCGCCATGAGCTCGCGCGACCAGCCATCGACCCGCTCGGCCATGGCATCGCGCAGGCGCTTGGCGGCGGCCGGATAGCCTTCCAGCATTTTGCGGAACAGGTTGCGCGAAATGCGGACCAGCACGGTCGGCTCTTTGGCGATGGCAGTGATTGGGCTGATCGACTCGGTGAGCAGCGCCAGCTCGCCCAGCAGCGTGCCGGGCCCAACGGTGTACTCCGAGCCTTCCGACGGCGTGGTATGTTCCACCAGCAGCGTGCCGTCCTGCACGATATAGCCGCCGTCGACCAGCTCGCCGGCGTAGAACAGCACCGCGCCGCTTGGCAGCTGGCGCATCTCGGCACCGATCGCGAGCACGCGCAGCGCCTGCTTGCCGAGCACGGCCAGCGTCGGCACCGTCTCGAAGAATGCGATATCGTCCTCGATGGCCATGGACGTTATCGCTCCGCTGCGGGGCGCGCGTTTCTCACGGCACCAGCTTGTAGCCGCCGGCTTCCGTCACCAGGATTTGCGGCGCGGCGGCATCCTTCTCGACCTTCTGCCGCAGCCGGTAGATGTGCGTCTCCAGCGTATGGGTGGTGACGCCGGAATTGTAGCCCCACACTTCCTGCAACAGCGTTTCGCGCGACACCGGCTTCTGCCCGGCGCGGTAAAGATAGCGCAGGATGGCGGTCTCTTTCTCTGTGAGGCGCACCTTGCTGCCCTTGGGCGTCATCAGCAGCTTCGAGCTCGGCCGGAACATGTAGGGCCCGATGGCGAAGACCGCGTCCTCGCTCGCCTCGTGTTGGCGCAACTGCGCGCGGATGCGCGCCAGCAGCACGGCGAAGCGGAACGGCTTTGTGACGTAATCATTGGCGCCGGATTCCAGCCCCAGGATGGTGTCTGAGTCGGTGTCGTGACCGGTGAGCATGATGATCGGCGCCTTGAAGGCGTTCTTGCGCAGGATGCGTACCGCCTCGCGCCCGTCCACGTCCGGCAGCCCGACGTCCATGATCACCAGGTCGATCTGGCCGCCCTTGGCCGCCTGCACCGCCTTGGTGCCGCTGTCGACGGCGATGGCGTCGAATTCCTCGTGCAGCGCCAGCTGCTCGACCAGGGCGTCACGCAGTTCATTGTCGTCGTCGACGATCAGGATGGTCCGCTTGTTGGGCATCGCTATAAAAAGCCCCTGCCGGGCGCCCGCCCGCCGTCAATTATTACCGGCGCATGGTCATTTTCCGAAAACCTGATTCCATCCCCGATCAAGCCGAGGACATGCTTTTCGGAACCATGCGCTAGTCGCGAAGTAGAACATTCAGGGCTAAAAGAGCAAGTACCAACTGATATTTGGGCTGTGCCAGCCTGATCCGGCGGGGAATTGACGGGCATGCGCAGGAAGTCACTCAGGCGGCTGTCGGTACGGCGCAAAGCGGGCGATCCGAGAGCGGGCTGGCTTGCCGCCGGGCCGCTGACGCTGCCGGTGGCGCTCGGCCGCGGCGGCATCAAAGCCAACAAACGCGAAGGCGACGGCTCAACGCCGCGCGGCACGTTTCGCCTGGTGCGGTTGTGGTGGCGCGCCGACCGGCATCCGCGCCCGGCGACCTTGCTGCCGGTGCGGCGGATCGACACCGACGACGGTTGGTGCGAAGACCCCGCCGACCGCCGCTACAACCGGCCGGTCAAACGCACGCCGGACAGCCGCGCCGACCGGTTGTCGCGAAGCGACGACCTTTACGACTTCATTATCGAGCTTGACCACAACACGCGGCCGCGTATCGCAGGCCGCGGCAGCGCGGTGTTCATCCACGCGGTGCGGCCGGGCTTCGCACCGACCGCCGGCTGCATCGCGCTGCGACTTCCGGCGCTACGCCGCCTGCTCGCGAACCTCGGCCCGCGAACGCGTATCGTGGTTGATTAAATGTTACCGCGATCGTCGACCATTGGTTAAGCATAGCCGCTTCCCGCCGGCACAAACGCGGCGGTGTTAATATAACGGCATCGCCTTTTTGATAACGCTTGCAACTGGTGCCGTTTCGCGCGGCCACCCGAAAACAAGACCTAGCGACAGGGGCGATTATGGACACTGCCGCCGCTCAAAGCACAGCAATGCCGCCGCAGCTCGAATTGATCGGCCGCGTGACGGCCGTTACTGGCTCACAGGCCACCGTCGAGCTTAACGCGCGCGTGGCCGGCGAACATCCCACCGTCGGCAAATACATGGGCCTGATGATAGGCAAGTCCATCATCATCGGCATGATCACCGAAGTCGGCGAGCAGGCGATGGCGGCGGCGGGCAACGAGGCGACCTTCCGCAAGGTGGCGCGGCTCGATCTGATCGGCGAGCTTCGCGCCGAAGCCGGCACCGCGAGCTTCCAGCGCGGCGTCACCGAATATCCCAATATCGGCGACGGCGCGCAGCTGTTGCCCGAGCGCGCGCTGCGCACGGTCTACGGCGCGGCCGACGCCGACCGCGCCCATATCGGCGACCTGCAGCAAAATTCGAACATTCCCGTGAGCATCGACATCGACCAGCTAGTGAGCCGGCACTTCGCCATCCTCGGCGCCACCGGCGTCGGCAAGTCGAGCGGCGTCGCCATCATCCTGCAGAAGATTCTCGACACGCGGCCGAATCTGCGCATTTTCCTGGTCGATCCGCACAACGAATATGCCCGTTGCTTCGGCGACAAGGCGCAAGTGCTCACCCCGCGCAATCTGCGGCTGCCGTTCTGGCTGTTCAATTTCGAGGAGACCATCGACGTCTTCTTCGGCGGCCGTCCCGGCGTCGACGAGGAAATAGAAATCCTTTCCGAAGTCATCCCGCTGGCGAAGGCGGCCTATCTGCAATACCGCGCCGGACCCGCGAGCCCGCTTACTAAGCGCCGCGATCCGCGCGACGTCGGATTCACCGCCGACACGCCGGTACCCTACCGCATCGAAGACCTGATCACGCTGCTCGACGAGCGCATGGGCAAACTTGAAAACCGCTCCTCGCGCATGCTCTATCACAAGCTGATCGGGCGCGTGCAGACCTTCCGCAATCATCCGCGCTACGCCTTCATGTTCGAGAATGCCAATATCGGCGGCGACACCATGGCGGAGGTTCTCGGCCACCTGTTCCGGCTGCCGCCGGAAGGCAAGCCGATGACCATCATGCAGCTCGCCGGCTTCCCGGCCGAGGTGGTGGATTCGGTGGTGTCGGTGCTCTGCCGCATGGCCTTCGACTTCGGCCTGTGGAGCGACGGCGTGGCGCCGCTGCTGTTCGTCTGCGAGGAAGCCCACCGCTATGCACCGGCCGACAAGATGGTCGGCTTCGGCCCGACCAAACGTGCGCTCTCGCGCATCGCCAAGGAAGGCCGCAAATACGGCGTGTTCCTCGGCCTGGTGACGCAGCGTCCGGCCGAGATCGACCCGACCATCATCTCGCAGTGCTCGACGCTGTTCGTCATGCGGCTTGCCAACGACCGCGACCAGGCGCTGATCCGCTCGGCGGTATCGGACGCGGCGGCCAACTTGCTCTCGTTCATCCCCTCGCTCGGCACCCGTGAAGTGTTTACCTTCGGCTCCGGCCTGGCGCTGCCGACGCGCATGCGCTTCCAGGAGCTGCCCGCGGAAATACGGCCGAACAGCGAGGCCTCCGGCGACACCCGCTCGGACGCCGGCACCAATATCAGCCGCGATCTGATTTCGACCGTGATCGAGCGCTGGCGCAGCGCCAGCATGAGCCACCGCATGGGCGAGGACGATGTGCTCGACTACGGCGCGCCGCTCGATTCGCCCGCGCTGCAGCCGGCGGCGCCCGCCGCGCCGGTCGCACCGCCGCCGTCACCGCGCGGCGAAGCCTTACGCGCGAGCCTGCTGAAGAAACCGCTCGATTCCGGCGCCTTCGGCGCGCCGCCGAGTTCTGCGCCGAGCCACGCGCCAAGCCCGGCGCCGAGCCCCGCGCCCGCTCACGCGCCAAGTCATGCGCCAAGCCACGCGCCAAGTCCGGCGCCGAGCCGAGCACCGAGTCAGGCGCCGTCGAGCCCGCCCGGCTATCCGCCGCGCTTCCGGTAAGACCCGCTACTTCCGTCCCACTGCGTCGATCAGCGCCGACATGCCGGCGTGGCGATCGCCTTCGTTGACGACGCGGTCGTATTCACGGATATCGAGCGAGGAAAAATCGCCAAACGCCTGCTCCAGTAGTTCGCGCGTATAGAGCTGCGTCGGGTTGGAAGGCCCGCCGGTCTTGTATTCGAGTTGCTTGAGGCCGTAGCCCTCGAGCAGCAGCAGCCCGCCCGGCTTCAACGTCTTCTTGATGCCGGCGAATATCTTGTCGCGCTCGGGCGGCAAAACGAACTGGAAGAAGATCGCCGCCACCACGTCGAAGGCCTCTCTGGGCCAGTCCCAATCGATGATGTCGACCTGCTCTATCCGCAGCTTGACGCCGCGTTCGGCGGCGAGCTTGCGCGCCTTTTCCTGCGCGATCGGCGAAAAATCCACCGACAACACATCGAGGCCCTGCTCGGCCAGGAACACGCCGTTGCGGCCTTCGCCGTCGGCAATGGCCAGCGCCTTTTCACCCTTGCGCAGGAGATGCGCATAATCCTTGAGAAACGCGTTCGGTTCGGTGCCGAACAGGTACCCGGGCGCGGCGAAACGCCCCTGCCAGCGCGTGAGCTCGGAATCGTCCGTCATGTTAGATGTCCTGCTGATGCCGCTCCCCAAAAATTGCGCTGCCGACGCGCACATGGGTGGCGCCCAGTTCGATGGCCGTGGTGAAATCGGCGCTCATGCCCATCGACAAAAGCTTCAGGCCGTTGCGTCGCGCGATCTTGGCGGTGAGCGCGAAATGCGGCCCCGGCGCCTCGTCAAGCGGCGGAATGCACATCAGCCCGGAAATCGTCAGCCCGTATTTGTCGCGGCAGGCGGCCAGGAACGCATCGGCGTTCTGTGGCAAGACGCCGGCCTTCTGCGGCTCGGCGCCGGTGTTGATCTCGACGAACAGGAGCGGGGTGCGCCCCTGCTTAGTCGTCTCTTTCGCCAGCGCCTCGCACAGGCTGGGGCGATCGAGCGAATGAATGGCGTCAAACAGCGCCACCGCCTCCTTGGCCTTGTTGGATTGCAGCGGGCCGACCAGGTGCAGCGTCAGCCCGGCGTGCTGTTGCAGCAGCGGCGGCCATTTTGCTTTCGCTTCCTGCACACGGTTCTCGCCGAACACGCACTGACCGGCGGCGATAACCGGCTCGATGGCCTCAGGCGGAAACGTCTTCGACACCGCCACCAGCGTCACGTCCGCCACATTACGTCCGGCGTCGCGGCAGGCGCGCGCGATTTCGGTGCGCACGCGCTCAAGGCCGGCAGCGGTAGCGATGGTTTCCATTGCGCGCTCCCATATCAGCTTGTCATCGTCCGCGAAAGCGGGCGGCGTAGTATTGGCAGCGTCACGTCTGGTCGCTAGCTTGGCGAAGCCCGAAGCGAGGAGGCGACCATGCGCCGACATCTATTGCTCGGCGGAACCCTGTTGACGGTTGCGCTTGTCGGTGTTCAGCCGGCTTCGGCGCAAAACACCCCGACCGGCGCGGAGGAATTTCACAACTCCTGCGCGGTCTGCCACGGCGAGGACGGCCGCGGCGATGGACCGCTCGCCAAGGTGCTGACCGTGAAGCCCGCCGATCTCACGCAAATTGCCAAGCGCAACGACGGCGTGTTTCCCATCGAAAGAGTGTCCGAGACCATCGACGGCCGCCGGCAGGTGGGCGCGCACGGCACGCGCGAGATGCCGGTGTGGGGCAGCCGCTACGAGCTGGAGGTCGGCCGCCAATATAGGCCCTATGGCAGCGAAGCGTTGGTCAAGACGCGCGTTCACGTGCTGGTGCGGTATCTGCAATCGATTCAGGAAAAATGATTCAGCCGGCCCGACAGCGGGAAACGTGATTGTATAACGCCGCCGCCGCACTCCATATTGCCCGTCAAGGAGAACACTATGGGCGCGGACTGCTGCGGCCAAGGGGTTAAGTTCGACGGCTTGTCGGCGGACTATAAGCGCCGGCTGTGGGCGGTCATCGCAATCAACGCCGCGATGTTCGCCGTCGAGCTCGGCGCCGGCGCGCTCGCGGGCTCCCAGGCGCTTCAAGCAGACGCCCTCGACTTTCTCGGCGACTCCATGACCTATGGCATGAGCCTCGCCGTCATCGGTCTATCGCCGCACACGCGCGCGGTTGCCGCCCTCGCCAAGGCAGCGAGCCTGACCGCCATGGCGCTATGGGTGCTCGGCTCCATCGCCTATCACGTGTTGATCCTCGGCCTGCCGCGCGCGGAGGTGATGGGCGCCATCGGCCTGCTGGCTTTGGCGGCGAACGTCGGCAGCGTGCTGATTCTCCTTCGCTACAAGGACGGCGACGCCAATGTGCGTTCGGTCTGGCTCTGCTCGCGCAACGACGCCATCGGCAACATCGCCGTCATGCTGGCCGCCGCCGCGGTGTTCGCGACCGGAACGCGCTGGCCTGACCTGATCGTCGCCGCGCTGATGGCCGCGTTGTTCTTGACATCGTCTTTGCAGATCCTCCGGCAATCGCTGCGCGAACTGCGCGAGCCGCGTCCGGTGCCGGCGGAATAACGTCGGGAGCCGCCCCTTCCCTATCCGCGCCCGGGTCCGTAAAAGACCCGGCAATGACCGTCGAATCGCGCCAAAACGAGCGCGCCGACCGCTACAACGCCGGCGAGGCCGAGGCCCGCTGGCAACAGGTGTGGGACGAGCGCGGGATCTTCGCCACCGCCAACGACGGCCCGCGCCCGAAATACTACGTGCTGGAGATGTTCCCCTACCCCTCCGGGCGCATCCACATGTCTCTGCCAACTCATTTCTAAAATCAATCAAGTAAGCTCGAAAATAATCTTCGGATCTCTTTCTCATTTGGTGGTGCATGATGAGAAGCAGACTTTATCATTGAAGGCGTGTCATCTTCCTCATCGTCGGGCTCTGCTCGGGCCGCAATTGCAGTAGCAATCCGTTTGATGGAACGCTTAAAAGAAATCGAGTTCTCTTTCTGCAATTCGACCAGACGAGTTCGCAGGTATTCTAAGTCTGACGACGACTCGCAATCTTCAATATCCTGATCCACGCCACGCCGGCGATATTCTTCCAAAGCCTCGTCAATTTCATCCAATTCCGACTTTGAAAGGTTCGCACTTGTTCTGCGATAATCGAGCACCGACCCCCATGTATAGTAATTGGCAAAGTTTAGATCTCTTATCAGACCATCGAGCATACGTTGCCGTATGGCAGCGCCACCATGCATAAAGACCCATTGAGACTCGTCGAGAGTTCGAATCGTCTGTACCACTTGGCGAAAAGAAATGACCTCTGTTTTCCAGCTCGATTCAAGAGTGGTCAACGTCTGCCAAGCTACATCTAAGGGCGATTTAGACTGAGCCTCTTCCGCCCAAGTAACAAGTGCGGAAATCCGTGATTCAAAACTCGTGTCGAAATGTGTTCCAATTCGTCGACCGTCGGCATCTGTTCTCCATCGGATGTGTGGATTGCTCGCAAGGCGTTGCACCGCCGCCATTACTTCAGCCGTCGGCATTAATGCTTCAGCCAAGTCTTTTGCCTTGCGTTCTTCCCACAATTCACGGAACGCAATAATTTGACGAAAAGTCGTGGCTGAGTTGATTACATCCAGAACACGTTCCCGACTCGAACAGAAGATATTTTCAATAAAATCTCGAATTGACGGGTTCAAATAATCGATCTTTTGACCTTCAATTTTGATGAAGGAAACTTCAAGGTCACTTAGCGCACGCCGAAAGTCACGCGGTGATGTCGCAAAGTTATACTTTGCCGATGTGTACCGGTGCAGCGCTTGCCAGGACACTTCGAGATCGGAAGATTCTTCCCCATACGCGCTAGCATAAAGAGCAAACAAAACATTACGAGCAGCATTTGATATTTGCTCTTCGAATGCGTGAAGCCAAATATCTTCCGGAGAATCTAGAATTTTCTTGACATGGCTCGGAAATTGATCGGCACCAACATTACGAACTCGCACATAGCCAGAGAGCCACTCAATTACGCGAGGATTGAAATTCTGGTGTCGAATAATCTCCAGAAAAAAGTCATCCTCTAAAATTGACTTCTTTTAGGAAACTGGCAGGTCACTGAAATAGAGATGATTATAAAGGATTCGTGCTTTTTGACCAAAAGTGTAATCGCTTAGCTCTATGACGCATCTATGATTGAGTATCGGGCTTTTTGCGATCCGTTCAGAAACATTGAGCGCTTCTTTCAGAATATGTTCACGTGTCGTCAAAATAAATCGACTAGATTTTGAGTGTCGAATTGCCTCGATAAAACTGATAAGAATTGCATCCTGATTTTTTGCGAGCATCTCAGGTTGGTCGCCAAGAAACGTTTGACCAAGAAAATCATCAAAGTAAAAGATTTGCTTCGAGTGTGCATCAAACAACCGCTTCGCCTCTTCAAGACCACCCTGTATTACGATCGGCTCATACCCTCTTTCGAGATGAGCGAAGAGCAGCATATCCGCAAGTGTTGTCTTGCCGATGCCGGGCACGCCAGAGATAATCACTATGCGGCTATTGCTCAGAATTTTCTGCGCGCGGGGAAAGGCGTTATTTTGAACAAAGATCGGTAATTTTCTACGGATACGTTCGACCTCAAATTCGGTTTGACATTTTTCAGCGTTGTGCAGCACACGACGCAAGACAGCACTACTCGTAAGCCATAGTTTGTAGTTCGCTGTTTCGACTTTAGGATGTAGCCTTAGAAGATTTTCAATATCCGCTTTCCCAAGAATATCGCTTTGGCGTTTTATGAAAGGGCGCAGTGTTGCGGAAATCTCTTTCTTATTCTTGGGGCTCAACGCAACTGAAGTTGCCAAAACGTAGCGGGACGGCGACAGTTTCTGAATTTTTGGAAGCTCTTTTCGCGCTTCGGCGAGTAGTTTTCGATATCCGGATTGCGCAAAGTGCTTACATTGAATTATGATCTTGCCTTGTGAGCTTTCCAGGCATCTGAGGTCGATCCCTGAATCTGCCCCTGGTTTGAATGTCTCCAGCCGGATGCGCCAATCCGCCTGAAGTAAATCGCGGATTAGTTCCTCGAAATCGTAGCTCGACAGGCGCGAAAAATCGTGTGTGGCCATCAGTCGATGCCGCGTGAATCTGTTCCCAGAATCCACGATTGCGGCCGAAAATTAAAGAGATCTGTATGGATGACCTAACCGCCATAGAAACTTAGGCTTCCTGCCGCGCTAACCCCTTCCCTCACCCAATCTCGGTCCTTAAAAGATCGGCCCATGACCGCCGAATCGCCGAAAAACCAGCGCCCCGAGCGCTACAACGCCGGCGAGGCCGAGGCCCGCTGGCAAAAGGTGTGGGCCGACCGCGGGATTTTCGCGACCCAAAACGACGACCCGCGTCCGAAATACTACGTGCTGGAGATGTTCCCCTACCCCTCGGGGCGCATCCACATGGGCCACGTGCGCAACTACACCATGGGCGACGTGGTCGCGCGTTATATGCGCGCCATGGGCAACGCGGTGCTGCACCCGATGGGCTGGGACGCCTTCGGCATGCCGGCGGAGAACGCGGCCATCGCCGGCAAGGTGCATCCGAAGAAATGGACCTACGACAACATCGCCGCCATGAAGAAGCAGCTGCAGTCCATGGGGCTGTCGCTCGACTGGGCGCGCGAGGTCGCCACCTGCGATCCCGCCTATTACAAGCACCAGCAGAAGATGTTTCTCGACTTCCTCAAGGCGGGGCTGGTCGAGCGGAAGCAGTCGAAGGTGAACTGGGACCCGGTCGACCAGACCGTGCTCGCCAACGAGCAGGTGATCGACGGCCGCGGCTGGCGCTCGGGTGCCGCGGTCGAGCAGCGCGAGCTCACGCAATGGTTCTTCAAGATCAGCGATTATTCGGAAGAGCTGCTGGAGGCGCTCGATCATCTCGACCGTTGGCCGGAAAAAGTGCGGCTGATGCAGAAGAACTGGATCGGCCGCTCGGAGGGCCTGCTAGTCCGCTTCATGCTCGATCCGGCGACGACGCCGAACAGTGAAAGCGAATTGGAAATCTTCACCACCCGTCCGGATACTTTGTTCGGCGCCAAGTTCATGGCGATTTCGCCCGATCATCCGCTCGCCACGGCGGCGGCGGCGAAGAATCCGAAGCTGGCCGAGTTCATCGCGCAGTGCCATCACATGGGCACCTCGCAGGAAGCCATCGAGACCGCCGAGAAGTTCGGCTTCGACACCGGCATCAAGGCGGTGCATCCGTTCGATCCGACCTGGAAGCTGCCGGTCTATGTCGCCAATTTCATTTTGATGGAATACGGCACCGGCGCCATTTTCGGCTGCCCGGCGCACGACGACCGCGATTTGGAATTCGCGAACAAGTATGGCCTGGGCAACACGCCCGTCGTGTTGCCGCCCGGGCAGGATCCAAAAACCTTTGTCATCACGACGACGCCTTATCTTGATGAAGGCACCATGATCAATTCGCGCTTCCTCGATGGGCTTACGATTGCCGAGGCGAAGGAGGACGTAGCCAAGCGGCTGGAAAACACGTTCGCGCCCGTGGGCAGCGCCTCTCACTCCGTTCGTCCCCGCGAAAGTGGGGACCCAGGGCGGCCAGCGCCGAGCGAGCAGCCCCTGGACCCCCGCTTGCGCGGGGGTGAGCGGAATTCATTAGGCAACCGGCCGGTGGCCCAGCGCCAGGTCAATTACCGCCTGCGCGACTGGGGCATTTCGCGCCAGCGCTATTGGGGCTGCCCGATCCCTATCATCCACTGCGCCAAATGCGGCGTGGTGCCGGTGCCGGACAAGGATTTGCCGGTGACGCTGCCGGAAGATGTCTCATTCGACAAGCCGGGCAATCCGCTCGATCGTCATCCGACCTGGAAAAATGTGAACTGTCCGACGTGTGCTGGTCCGGCGCGGCGCGAGACCGACACTATGGACACTTTCGTTGACTCGTCCTGGTACTTCCTGCGCTTCACCGATCCGTGGAACGAAGACGCGCCGACCACGCCCAAGGTGGCGAATGCCTGGATGCCGGTAAACCAGTATATCGGCGGCATCGAGCACGCAATTTTGCATTTGCTCTATTCGCGCTTCTTCACCCGCGCCATGCGCAAGTGCGGCCACGTCGATCTCGACGAGCCGTTCGCCGGCCTGTTCACCCAAGGCATGGTGGTGCACGAGACCTATCGCGTGAAAAACGGCGACTGGGTGGAGCCGGCGAATGTGAAGATCGAAGGCATGGGTGACGCCCGCGTCGCGATGCTTGCCGCGACCGGCGAGCCGGTGGAGATCGGCCCGATCGAGAAAATGTCGAAGTCGAGGAAGAACACGGTCGACCCCGACGACATCATCGCCGCCTACGGCGCCGACACCGCGCGCTGGTTCATGCTGTCGGATAGTCCGCCCGAGCGCGACGTGATCTGGACCGAGGAAGGCGTGCAGGGCGCCTGGCGCTTCGTGCAGCGGCTGTGGCGGTTGATCGGGGAAATTTCCGACATCACGCCGCCGGCCGCACGGCCGTCTAAATTCTCTGAGCAGGCGCTCGCGGTACGCAAAGCAGCGCATAAGGCGCTCGCCAATGTCTCCGACGACATCGCCAAGCTGCGCTTCAACCGCTGCGTCGCTCACATCTACGAATGCGCCAATGCGCTCTCGGACGCCATCGGCGCGGCCGACACCGCTCCCACGCCCGACTTCGCCTGGGCTTTGCGCGAATCAGGCGACATCCTGGTGCGGCTGTTTCATCCGATGATGCCGCATCTGGCCGAGGAATGCTGGGCGGCGCTCGGCCATAAGACCTTGGTCGCGAGCGAGGCCTGGCCGCAGGTCGAGCCTGCTCTGCTGGTGGAAAACACCATTACCCTGCCGGTGCAGATCAACGGCAAGAAGCGCGCCGACGTCACCGTGGCGCGCGATGCCGGAAAAGACGCTATAGAGGCTGCCGTTTTGGCCCTCGATGCGGTAAAAAAGGCGCTGGACGGCAAGAGCCCGAAAAAGGTCATTGTCGTCCCGCAAAGGATCGTGAATGTGGTGGCCTAAGACCTCGCTGTTGACCCGTTTTTTGGCCGTTTCGGCGTTGGCCGGCCTCACCGCCGGCTGCTTCCAGCCGCTTTACGGCGACCGCGCGATCGTCGGTGGCGCCGGGCTCAACGACAAGCTTGCCGGGGTCGAGGTCGCGCCGGTCGACGCCCCCAACGGCAGCCGGCTTGCCCGCGTCGGCGTCGCCATGCGCGATCAGCTGATGTACCAGCTGACCGGCGGCGGCGCGGCCGCCGCGCCGACCCACAAGCTCGTCGTCAATCTGTCCTCCACGCAGCTGCAGGTGATCGTCGACATCAACACCGCGCGCCCGGACATCCAGAATTACGGCATCAATGCCAGCTACACCCTCACCGATCTGCGCACCGGCAAGCCGGTCATCACCGGGCAGACCTTCTCGCGCGTGTCCTACAACATCCCCGGCCAGCAGCAGCGCTTCGCCGGCGTGCGCGGCTTGCGCGACGCCGAGGACCGCGCCGCCAAGGTGATCGCCGACAACATCCATTCGCGCCTGGCTTCGTTCTTCGTGGCGGGGACGTAACGCATCGCCGCGCGCACCGCGTAACCCTCTCCCCTTGTGGGAGAGGGTGGTCCCGAGCGAAGCGAGGGACCGGGTGAGGGGGTTCAGATCTATCGTGAAGCGCCAGCCCCCTCACCCGGCTCGTTGCTTGCAAGCGCTCGCAACTCGCCACCCACTCCCACAAGGGGAGAGGGTCTAGGCCGTGCCCTCATGACCGCCATCAAAGCCTCCGAGGTCGACCGCTACATCGCCCGCCCTGATACAGGCGCGCCGATCGTGCTGGTGTTCGGGCCGGACGCCGGCCTGGTGCGCGAGCGTGTTGACGCGCTGGTGCGCTCGAGCGTCGACGATCCCAACGATCCATTCGCCTTGGCGCGCATTGAAGGTGAGGAACTCGCCGCCAATCCATCGCGGCTGGTCGAGGAGGCACACACCGTGCCGCTGTTCGGCGGCCGCCGCGCCGTGCTGGTGCGGGCAGGCAGCCGCAACATCTCTACGGCCGTTGAGACCGTGATCGCCGCGCCGTCGAACGAATGCCGCATCATCATCGAGGCCGGCAACCTGAACAAGTCGGCTCCCTTACGCACGCTGTGCGAGAAGGCCAAGGTCGCGGCCGCCTTACCCTGCTACGCCGACGGCGAGCGCGATCTGGCGCGACTGATCGACGAGGAGATGCGCAGCAGCGATCTCACCATCGCGCCCGACGCGCGCGCGGCGCTGATGTCGCTTCTGGGCGGCGACCGGCTCGCCTCGCGCAGCGAGATCCGCAAGCTCGTGCTTTATGCGCGGGGGCAACAGCGCGTCGAGCTCGCCGATGTCATGGCGGTCACCGCCGACGCCTCTGCGCTGGCGCTCGACGGCGTGATCGACGCCGCCTTCGCCGGCCGCACCGCCGAGGTCGAGAGCGAGTTCGCCAAGGCGCGCGCCGGCGGCGCTTCGCCGGCGGCCATCGTCTCGGCGGCGATCCGCCAAGTCGCCAACCTGCACAAGACGCGGCTCGCCATCGACGGCGGCGATAGCGCCGAATTTGCCATGAAGCGCGGCGCGCCGCCGGTACATTTCACCCGCGAGAAGCAGGTGGCCGAAGCCTTGCGCGCCTGGAGCGCGCCGCGGCTCCTGCGCGCCATGCAGCAACTGGCCGAAGCCTCGCTCGAGGCGCGCCGCAATTCACCGCTGGCCGACACCATTGCCCAAAGGACGCTGTTGTCGATCGCGGTGAGCGCGCGGCGACGGGAAGCCTGATTTTCAAGGGTTCTCGGCCTGCACAAGCAAAAAATTGATTGCGATATTTCAAATCCGAATGCCGCCGTTCATAGCTGGTCAATAAATTTGGCTTAATCTTGTCTTAATGAGCACAATTGTCGATCTATCGCCACGCAAAGGCGGCCGCGACTTGCCAGGGGCGCGCTCCGGGCGCGACCGGCGTCGCGCACGCGAGGCGCGCATCAAATACTGGCGCGTATCGATCGTTTCAGTTTTCTTTGCCCTTTTGCTGGGCGGTAGCCTGTGTGTCGGCGCCGTGTTGATCGTCAAGGCGTTTCGCACAGCCACGACCGATACCGCGGCATCTACGCGCATCGGCCGCATGACATTCCCGATGTTTGATGGCGTTTTTTGCCGTCACGTCTTGATCGACAACAAGACATCGCAAACCAAGGAAGTAAAGATTTCCCGTTGCGACGGTCGAGACGCGCCTTCGAATCGCGGCGGGTCGAGTTTCAGCTGGGGCGGACGATGACCGCGTCCCCGCGGTAGCCCGTCCCCGCGAAAGCGGGGACGACGGCAGAGCCATCATAAATTCATCTGATAGCTGTGCGGCACCCAGCGGTAGGCGCTGCCCGCCTTCTCCACATAGCCGAGGCCGGGGAACGGCATGTGGAAGCCGGCCACCAGCAGGTCTTCTTTCGTCACCATGTCAAAGATGCGCTTGCGCGTGGCCGCCGCCTTCTCCTTGTCGTCGTCAACGTCGAGATGCAGATCGGGCCGCTGCAGCGACACCACGTAATGGCCGGCGGTGTCGGCCCAGTTGATCATGCGTTTGCCCTCGCTCTCGATGGTGAAGGCCAATAGTCCGGGCGAATGGCCGAAAGCGTCGACCGCGCGGATGCCCGGCACCACCTCGTCGCCCGGCTTGATCATGGTCGCGCGGTTGGCGAGCGGCACCACGATCTTCACATAAAGCTCGCGGTTGAACTTGCGCGCCTCGCGCACGTTCTCGCCCTTGTTCCAGAAATCGAATTCGGCGGCGCCGAATACATAGCGCGCGTTGGGAAACACGCGTTGGCCGCCCTTGGTCAGCCCGCCGATATGGTCGGGATGGCCGTGCGTGAGCACCACCACGTCGACGTCTTCCGGCTTGTAGCCGGCCTGCCCCATGCGCTCGACCAGATGGCCGGCCGGCAGCCGGTTCTTGAGCTGTTCGTGCTCCTCGCGCAAAGACCCGTTGCCGGTGTCGAACAGCACCAGCTCCTTGCCGGTATTGACCAGCAGCGGGGTGAACGGGTGTTCGTAGCGGTCGCCGTCGATACGGTTGGCCTTGGCCAGGGCTTTCACCGTGTCGGCATTGGCCTCGCCGCCGTAACTGGGCGTCAGCCCCGAGCGGATCACCTTGCTGTCCATGATGGACGTGACCTCGAAGCCGCCGAGCTTGAAGCGGTAGATGGTCGGCTGCATTTCACCTTGCATTGAAGCGGGCACGTCTCGTCCTCCCTTATTGATCGCGGCGTGTCAGGCGATGCTTAGCAGGCCGCGGGGTCCGAGTTCCAGCCCACTTGCCCTGCGAACTCTCGTCATGTGTATCTGAACCTGAACGAGATGCCGCCCCTCCCCAAAGCGAGCCCTTTTTCTTGCCGTCACAACCGCCTTCCCCGCGCGCCGCGCTCATCCTTACCGCCGGATTTCTCGTGCTGTTCCTTGGCGGCGGCGCGCGCTTCGCCGTCGGCCTCACCTTCAGGCCGATCGTCGACGATCTCGGCTGGGACCGCGGCCAGCTCGGCCTCGCCATCGGCTTGTTTCAGTTTGTGTCGGCCGGTGCCATGTTCGTCGCCGGCCGTCTTGCCGACCGCAGCGACCCGCGGCTGGTGCTGGGGGGCGGGCTTCTGCTCAGCGGCATCGGCATCGGCGCCATGAGCGCGCTTGCGGCGCCGTGGCATGCTCTGCTGTTCTACGGCGTGATCTTCGCGCTCGGCAATGGCGCGGCCTCACTCGTCCCGGTTGGCGTGATGGTGACGCGCGCCTTCCCCACCCGCGCCGGCATTGCCAATGCGGCGGTGATGTCGGGCATGAGTGTCGGCCAGCTCGTGATGATCGCCGCCCTGGCGGCGGTGATGGTGAGCTTAAGCTGGCGCTCGGTCTATCTGCTGCTTGGCATCGTCTGCCTGGCGCTGCTGCCGTTGCTGATCGTGGCCATTCCGAAATCGACGCCGACGCAGTCACAGGCGGTGGAGCCGCACGTCGGCGCCGGTCTCGCCGAAGCCGCGCGCACACGGCCGTTCTGGCTGCTGCTGGCGGTCTACGCGATTTGCGGCCTGGGCGATTTCTTCGTGTCCACCCATGTGGTGGCCTTCGCGCAGGACCGCGGCGTCAATGTGTTTCTCGCCGGCAACCTGCTGGCGCTGATGGGCCTGACCGGCCTAATCGGCGTGGTCGCCGCCGGCGCCATGAGCGACCGCGTCGGCCCGGTGTGGCCGACCGCGCTTTGCTTTGTCGCCCGCGTCGCGGTGTTCGCGCTGGTGCTGGTGGACCAGTCGGAAGTCTCGGTCACGCTGTTCGCGCTGGTGTTCGGCGCCACCTTCCTGGTAACAGCGCCGCTCGCCGTGGTGTTCGTGGTGGAGCGATTCGGCAACCGCCATCTCGGCGCGCTCACCGGCCTGATTACCATGGTGCATCAGATCTGCGGCGGCATCGGCGCTTATCTCGGCGCCGCTGTGTTCGACATCACCGGCAATTACAACGACGCCTTCGCCGGCATGCTGACGCTCTCGCTGATCGCACTACTGTTGACATTGCTGTTGCGCAAGTCGCGTTATTCTGCA
>Ga0307417_10000007_pt1 | contig 79687 bp, 70 predicted proteins | sample SalMarWE160210MG_2_FD_202514 | JGI IMG/M metagenome (GOLD analysis project Ga0307417, IMG submission 202514) | Salt marsh sediment microbial communities from the Plum Island Ecosystem LTER, Massachusetts, United States - WE1602-10 | ecosystem: Environmental > Aquatic > Marine > Intertidal zone... | reverse complement strand
CGGTCCAGAGCGAGGTGAGAACGTCCCGGCTGGATACCGCTGGTACGTCGCCCACGTCCGCTGGGGCCGGGGGATCGAGAACATCTGCGGGCATGCCGCTGGGCGCTGCAGGCGCCTCGAGCTCGGGAACGCCCGTCGGCCGCGGCGCCGGCAGCACCGGTCCGGCGGAGCTGAGCACCACGGCGAGCACGGCAGCCAGCATCGACACGGCTCGGCACCGGCGGTCCGCACGTCGGCCGCTGGCTGCGAGATCGCGGGAGAAGGGTCCTCCTGTCACGACTCGAGAATTTAGACCTCTTCTCAGGTCTTGGCAATCCCCGACCGGGCGACATGGGCGCACCGCCTCGCTCTCCGGCTGTTGACAGGATGGTGAGGGCGGCCACAGGCGTCGACGAAGGCCGCAAGAAGGCGGGTGCTGCGTCCGGCGAGGGGGCGGGCGGAGCACCGGGCTCTCCCGTTGATCCGACAGCATCTGCTACCATACTGCTGTATCGAGTGAACAATCGACCCGGAGCTGTGGCTCGCGGAGAGGTCTTCTCCATTTTTGCAGCGGGTACGGTAGTGGAGGACCACGATGCGTGTTGGAAATTCGAACGGCGGTCTCAAGGTCTACGCGGTGGCCGGAACCTACGTGGTTCTTCTCGGCTTTGATCTTCCCGAAGCGGCCTGCGAGGGCCTGCTGGGCTTCTCCATCCACCGCACCGATCAGAGGGAGAACGAGGCGTACTACCTTTCGGCCCTCAAGGCGTTCGCCGAGACCGACCCTGGCTTCCCTCTCGGCACGCTCCATTCGACCAAGGACCACCCGATTCAGAGCTTCCAGTGGGCCGACTACACAGTGAAGCCCGGCTATGCCTACACGTACAGAATAGCCGCCCTCAAGGGCACGCCGGCCAACCTGACACCCTACGCGGAGACGGTCATCGGCATCACGACGGAGAGCCGAGAGTCCGGTGATCAGGATATCTACTTCAACCGCGGTATCGCGGCCTCCCAGGCCTATGCCCGTCGGTTCGGCAACAAGCCGCCGGAGGAGGTCCCCAACCGTATGGCCTTCGAGTGGCTGTCGCGGGGCCTGAACGAGGCGCTCGAGGACTTCGTTCGCTCCTGCGTGCCGGGCCGCACCGCTCTCCGCATGGCGGCCTACGAGCTGAACTACGACCGGTTCCTCAAGGTGGTGCAGGAGACCCGGGAACGGGGTGTCGACATCAGGATCGTCTACGACGCACGCCAGGAGTACCCGAGAGACGAGAACCGCCTCAAGGTTGCCGCTGCCGGTCTCCAGCCGATCTGCAGCGAGCGGACCCGGCCGCAGTCCTACATCTCCCACAACAAGTTCATCGTCAAGCTCGAGGACGGAGCACCGGTGGCGGTCTGGACCGGCAGCACGAACTTCTCCGAGGGCGGGATTTTCGGCCACTCCAACGTGGCCCACGTCGTGGAGGAGAGCGCGATTGCGGCAAAGTATCTCGACTACTGGACTGCGCTCTCTGCAGACCCGACCAGCGCCTCCCTCAAGGACAGCGTGGAGATGCTGTCACCGTTGCCAACCGGACCTCCGTCAATCGGTACCACGGTTCTCTTCAGCCCCCGCAAGAACCTCGATGCGCTGAACTGGTACGCCGATCTCGCACTCAACGCCAGGGATGGGCTCTTCATGACGTTCGCCTTCGGCATGAACGACGTCCTCAAGAACGTCTATCGGAACGGGCAGGCTTCCTTCCGTCTCGCGCTGATGGACAAGAAGACGCGCTCGATGGCGGCCGGTCCGGCGCGCGACGCGGAGGAGCGGCAGATCCAGGAGCTCCGCAACATGCCGGAGAATGTTTTTGCCATCGGTGGCTCCATCGGCACCGACGAGCTCGACGGCTGGGTCAGGGAGAGGCTCACCAACCTCAACTCCCACGTGCGCTATGTGCACGACAAGTTCATGCTCATCGATCCCTTCTCGGACGACTCGATCGTGGTTTCCGGCTCCGCCAACTTCAGCGACGCCTCGACCCGTCGCAATGACGAGAACATGGTGATCACGCGGGGGAACCCTCGCGTCGCGGACGTCTACCTCGGCGAGGTCATGCGGCTGTACACCCACCACGCCTTCCGGGAGTCCTTGCAGTGGCGTGACCCGAGCAACCCACCCAAAGCCCTCAGGACGGACGACTGGTGGCGGGACTACTTTGGACAAACTCCACGCTCGACCCGGAGGAAGTTCTTCGCGAGATCGCAGGTGTAGCCCGGGTTCTTCGAGAGTGATCGTAGCGAGACGCGAAGGGCACGGCCAGACTCGCTATCGCCGGTCACGGTAGACTGCAAGGGACTGACCGGGCTAGGATTCGTCCAGGATCTCGAAGCAGTCCCTGCCACGGGACTTGGCACGGTAGAGCGCCGTGTCCGCGCGGTGGAGCAGGATCTCCGGATCGCCGCCGCTGCAAACGGCGAGCCCGACGGACAGGGTCGGCCGGATGGCGCCGGCTTGATCCTGAACCTCGACTCGGCGCACGGCTTGGAGGACGCGTTCGATGGCACTTCGCAGGCCGTCGCGATCGACCTCCGGAAACAGGAGGAGAAACTCGTCGCCGCCGGTTCGGGCCACGTAGTCGGGTCCTCTAATGCCCTCCTTGAGGGCCCTGGCAACGAGCATGAGGAGGCGGTCGCCGCCCTGATGTCCGAGGCGGTCGTTGACGGCCTTGAGCCCGTCCACGTCCGCGATGCCGACCCCGAACCCGGTGCCCGACCGCTCCGACCGGCGGGCCTCCTCGGCGAGCCGGAGGAGTGCGTCTCGCCGGTTGGGCAGGCCGGTCAGCTCGTCTGTGCGGGACAGCTCTTCCATCTTCTTGTAGGCGGACTCGAGCTCGGCATTCTGACGACTCACGGTGCGGGCGGCCCGCGCCCGCGCGAGAAGGCCGCCAACGGCGACGGCCAGGAGTACGACGGCAAGGGCGAGGCCGAGCCGCAGGTAGCGGTTGAGCCTGCGTGCCGAGGCTTCCTTTTGCTGCATGAGAATCAGCTCGGCCTCGTGGCGTTCGGCATCGTGCGCCGCACGTAGGCCGGAAATGCGGGCCGCCTCCTCGGCGTCGAGGATCTGTCCTCGGATCTTGCGCTCCGCCAGCAAGTGATCGACGGCCGCGCGGTCCTTGCCGAGTCGATGCAGTACGTCGGCCATGCGCCCGTGGATCTCCGCGGCGTGGGGTAGGTCATCCAACTCCTTCCCCAGCTCGAGGGCGACGGCATACTTCACGAGCGCCTCGCCGAGCTTCCCTTCGGCTGTGAGGAGATCACCCACGGTCATGTTGTTGTGGAGGTTGCCCCGGCTCCTGCCGATCCGGTTGCAGATGGCGATCGATTCCTCGATTGCGGGACGTGCCGAGGCCGTGTCACCGAGCCGCACCTCGGTCGAAGCCAGATTGGTCAGGGCCATGGAGAGGAGCTCATCGTTGCCAAGCCTGCGCGCCAGGTCGCGGGCCTTCTCGTAGGGCGCCAGAGCCTCTCGATTCCGTCCCATATCGAAGAGGAGGTTGCCGACGTTGAGCTCGATGCCAGCGAGCCCGAGCTCGTACCTCTCCGCCTCGTAGATGGAAGCAGCGGCACGGTACTCCTCGAGCGCCTGGGTCTTGTCTCCGGTTCGCCGCAGCACGTTCCCGAGGGTCACGTGGATGTGCCCGACCGCCAAGCGGCTGTTGTGGTCGGGCCGATGGTGGGCGATGGCCTCCGCCTCGCCGAGGGCCTGTAGGTAGATCTCCATGGCCCGACCGTAGTTGCCGAGGCGGTACTGGATGTCGCCGGTCCGGCGCAGGGCGGCCGCCGCGTCCTTCGCGTCTCCCGTCTGCTGGAACAGAATCCGCGCCTTCTGGCAGTGCTCGAGGGCGTCAGCGAGACTCTCGGTCGTCCACTCCACCTGGGCGAGGGCATAAAGCGCGTTGGCCTGGAGGGAACGGTCTCTGCGGCGCTCGCCCAGCTCGAGGGCTTTGTGGGCGGCCCTGGCACGATCGGTGGCCGGGGCTTGCGCGTCTCTGGCCTGTGCGAGCAACGCCTCGGCAGTGGTTGAATGTGTGGTCTGGTCATCCGGTCCGGCTTTCGCCGCGACCGGCAGCCCGAGAAGGGCTACAAAGAGGCTGACTGAAACGATCCTGTTCCACTGCATCTCCCGGATCATACCTCGGCCCACTCGCCGAAGTTGCCGGCCCGCGTGCCTCGCCGTCGCGTCTGAGGTTGCTTGCCGCGGTGGGTGGCCGGCCGTGCCGGGCGCCGGGAGTAGAATGTGGCCCGAGCCGACAGCGTTCCGGACGGCATGGATCCGCCCTCAGGCTCTGAGGTGAGCGGCGGCGCAGAGGCAAGGTTGGGGGATGGCCCGGAGAGGGAGTGGGGATGGCCAGAGACGTCGTCAATATTTCGTTGCTGCCCGGCAACGTTTGCTTCGGATGTGGTCACGAAAACCAGCATGGTCTGAGGATCGAGATCACGCGACACCCTTCCGAGGCTGAAACGCTCCTGGGACGGTTCAAGCCGGCAGACTACATGGTCGGCTTTCCGGGTCTTGCCCACGGTGGCGCCATCTACACCGCTATGGACTGCATGGCGGCCTGGACCCCGCGCGTGTTCCGCGCCGACACGACGGCGATCTGGATCCTGCGCTCGGCCACCGTGAAGTACCTGCGGCCGGCATTCCAGGGTCAGCAGCTGACGCTTGATGCGTCGATCGCGTCGGAAGGCCGCCAGTGGGAGCCGGTGACGGTGAGCACGCGCGCGCTCGATGCGAACGGCAACCTCCTGGTGCAGGGCTCGTTCAAGGTCGTTCCACTCTCGGCGGAGAGGTTCAAGGAGGTTGCGGGAATCGACGAGCTGCCCCCGGATTGGAGCCGTCATCTCCGCGGGACGACGAGGTGAGCTGCTGGGCGCCAGGGGGCAGCACCTGAGCCCGCCGACAGTCTGGTGTAAAGTCATGCGACTGCCGCGAGGCCCCGTGTTCGCGAGGTGGCCGCGCGGAGGAAAGGAGCCTCGGATGGTACGAACCGCCACCTTCGCCGTGGCCGGCGCCCTGGCGCTGGCCGTGATATCGATGTCGCCTGCGAGCGCCGGCGAGAGCACGAGCACAGCAAAGGCCTCCCCGATGAAGCATGAGAACCCCTTCTTCTCGCCCAGCACACTGTTGTTTCAGGCGCCGCCGTTCGACAAGATCGACGACGCGGACTTCAAGCCGGCTCTCGAGGAGGGGATCAAGCGCCAGCTGGCCGAGGTCGAGCAGATCGCCGACAGCCCGGAGCCGCCGACGTTCGAGAACACGCTTGTGGCGTTGGAGGAGAGTGGACAGCTGCTGACCCGGGTCAGCCTCGTCTTCAACGCGATGACCGGCGCCAACACCGACCCGACCTTGCAGGCCCTGGACGAGGAGATAGCGCCCCAGCTGGCCGCTCTCCACGATGCAATCTACCTCAACTCCAAGCTGTTTCAGAGGATCGAAGCCCTTTACGAAAAGCGCGACACGCTGAAGCTGGATCACGAGTCGGCTTGGCTGTTGGAGTACTACCACCTGGAGTTCGTGCACGCCGGCGCCAAGCTCTCGAACGGTGACAAGGCGAAGCTCGAGAAGCTGAATGCTGAGGAGGCGACGCTCACCACCCGTTTCACCAACCAGCTGCTGGCGGCCAACAAGGCAGGGGCGTTGGTCGTCAAGGACAAGGCCAAGCTGGATGGGCTGAGCGAGGGTGCGGTGGCGGCAGCTGCCCAGGCGGCCGCGGCGCGCGGCGTCAAGGGCGAGTGGGTGCTGCCGCTGCAGAACACGACCCAGCAGCCGGCGTTGCAGTTCTTGAAGAGCCGGGAGATGCGGCAGAAGCTGTTCGAGGCATCCTGGACTCGCACCGAGCACGGCGACGCCAACGACACCCGCTCCATCGTCAGGCGTCTGGCGCAGTTGCGCGCCGAGAAGGCGAAGCTCCTCGGGTTCCCTACCTACGCTGCCTGGAAGCTCGAGGACCAGATGGCGAAGACGCCGGCCGCGGTGGAGAGCTTCCTCGGCAAGCTGGTGCCGGCGGCAACCAAGAAGGCCCGGGGCGAGGCGGCCGACATACAGGCGGCGATCGAGAAGGCGGGCGGCACGTTCAAGCTCGAGCCGTTCGACTGGAACTACTACGCCGAGAAGGTGCGCCATGCGCGCTTCGACCTCGAGGAGTCGCAGATCAAGCCGTACTTCGAGCTCGACCGGGTTCTCCGGGACGGCGTGTTCTACGCTGCGCACGAGCTGTACGGCATCACCTTCAAGGAGCGCCACGACCTGCCCGTGTACCAGAAGGACGTGCGCGTCTTCGAGGTGTTCGACAGCGACGGCTCGCCGCTCGGCCTGTTCTACTGCGACTACTTCGCTCGCGACAACAAGTCGGGTGGCGCCTGGATGGACAATTTCGTCGAGCAGTCGAAGCTGCTCGGCACCCATCCGGTGGTTTTCAACGTCACCAACTTCACCAAGCCGGCCCCCGGCCAGCCCGCCCTGCTCAGCTACGACGACGTGACCACGATGTTCCACGAGTTCGGTCACGCGCTGCACGGGCTCTTCGCCAACCAGATGTACCCGAGCCTGTCGGGGACCAAGACCGCGCGCGACTTCGTCGAGCTGCCCTCGCAGTTCAACGAGCACTGGGCGCTGTACCCAAAGGTCCTCGCGCACTACGCCGTGCACTACAAGACCGGCAAGCCAATGCCGCAGGAGCTGGTCGCGAAGATCAAGAAGGCCTCCAAGTTCAACCAGGGCTACGCCCTGACCGAGCTCCTGGAGGCCGCGAGCCTGGACATGTTCTGGCACGAGCTGCCCGCCTCGGCGCCCGAGCAGAATGTTGACCGCTTCGAGAAGACCGCGCTTGAGAAGGCCGATCTTGCCCTGCACGCAGTGCCGCCGCGCTACCGCTCCAGCTACTTCGCGCACATCTTCGGCGGCGGCTATGCGGCCGGCTACTACGCCTACCTGTGGACGGAGATGCTCGACGACGACGTTTACGCCTGGTTCCAAGAGCACGGCGGCCTGACGCGGCAGAACGGGCAGCGGTTCCGGGACATGATCCTGTCACGTGGCCATACCGAGGACTACGACAAGATGTTCCGCGACTTCCGGGGTCGAGACCCGATCATCACGCCGATGCTCGAGGACCGGGGGCTGGTCGAGGGAGGGATGTGAGGAAGTGAGCAGGTGAGAAGGTGAGAAGGTGAGGAAGCCCCCCATCCGCCCACCTGGGAAACGGAAGACGGAAGACGACCCCCGCCCACCCGACGAGCACCACCGCAGTGTGGTTCGGAGTAAGTAGCGCTCGGCGGGGCGTGCCATGCTTCGAGGTTTTCTGGAGTGCCTCCCCCCTGTCGGCGCGTCGGCGGGAAACCTCGAGCTTGGCAACCCGCGGGAAGGGCGGTCGCCTCGCTCCCGGCCGTTTGGCCGCAAGTCCGGGGCGGCTTCGCTAACGGTATTCTCAATACGCCAGGGGTCGTGTTACTCTGTGGACAGTAGAACCCACGCAGCGTGCCCAGCAAAGGGGAATAAGGTTCTTCGCTGTGGCCGCGCCGGGCTCTGGAAGGGGGGGATTTGTGAGAACCGGATTGTGCAGTGGTTTCTTGATGTGTGTGCGGGACCTGGCGGCGCTGCGCGCGGGCCGCAGGAGTTGGAGGAAGGCTGCGAACCGTGAGAGCTGCGCGCGCCGCCGGGCCGGCCTGGAGTTGACATGAACTTGGACGTGATGCGCAGAGGCGTCATCCGGGTGGTCTACGAGGATGCCCCGGAGATGCTACCGGACCGGCAGCATGCACTCATGGAAGTGATCGAGCGGGAGCTCGCTCGGGGTCCTGTCGCCCTGGTGTTCACGGTGTTCAGTGCCCGCAGCGTCGACAAATCGGTGCCGGCCTACTGGAGGGGCGTGACCCAACGGCTCGCGCCCCAGCTCTGTGCGATGGCAATCGCCTCCGAGTCGCTCGCGGTGCGTACCGCGGCGCGCGGTTTCTCGGTCGTGAACACACTGAGCCGCAACGAGGTTGTGGTGCGGGCGTTCGAGAGCGAGGCGCCGGCGATCGACTGGGCGATGGACCAGGTCGCGAAGGCGGCGGCCCCCTCCGACCGCTAGCCACACGCGCTCCCGACCGACCCCGCCCCGGAGCACCACCAAACCGTCGAAAGAACCCCTCCGCACCGCGCCCCAGAATAGGGCGCTTTCGGTGGCACGTGCCATGCTTCGGGGTTTCCTGGAGGGCAATCTCCGCACCGGCGCGTTGGCAGGAACCTTCGAGCTTGGCAATGCGCGGGAAGCGCGTTCGCCCGTGTGGCTGCAGCTTCGATGGAGGCGCCTCGTTGCCTAAACGGAGCGGGCCGCAAAGGCCACTCTGGGGTGGAGGTCATTGCCCACTTCGGGCGGGTGACGACGAGCGTCTGCAGAGCAGACGTCCGGGCGCCGGGGTTGCAGAGGAAGGGGCGCTCCCACGGCCCTTGGCATTCAAAGAACACCCCCACGATCTTCCGGGATGATTGACCGGCCGATGAGCGTACAGTCGGGTGGAGGGGGCTGTACGTGAAGCAAGTTGAAAGGAGCTCGGTCATGAAGGCGAGGCTGGTGGTTGGTCTGGTCTGTGGAGTTTTGCTGCTCGCGGTTGGGAATGTCGTGGCGGCCGGCGGGGCCGGGCCGGAGAAGGTGGCCCGCGAGCTGGTGCAGAACCTGGTGCGGGGCGACTTTACCGCGGCGACGCAAGGGTTTGACCAACGCATGGCGGATGCGCTGCCGTCGGCAAAGCTGGCGCAGGTCTGGCGCAGTGTGGTGGCCCAGGTGGGCGCCTTTGACAGGGTGGTCTCGGCCCGTACCGAGAAGGTGCAGGGGTACGACGTGGTGACGCTGACCTGTGCGTTCGCGCACGCGCGGCTCGACGTCAGGGTGGCGGTGGACTCCGCCTCCCGAGTGGCCGGGCTGTTCTTCCTGCCCCACAAGGACGAGCCCGCGACAGAACCGACGAGGGAACCGGCACCGTCCGGAGAGCACGAAATCGAGGTCACGGTGGGCGCGAATCCGTGGCAGCTGCCTGGAACCTTGACGCTTCCCGCAGGGAAGGGGCCGTTTCCGGCGGCCGTGCTGGTCCAGGGCTCAGGACCCCACGATCGTGACGAGACCATCGGATCCAACCGGCCGTTCCGGGACCTCGCCCTGGGTCTCGCCCAAAGAGGTGTGGCGGTGCTGCGTTACGACAAGCGGACCTTTCACTACGCGGCGAGGATCGCCGCACATCTGAAGGGCTTCACCGTCGACCAGGAGACTGTGGAGGATGCCAGGGCTGCGGTGGCCCTGCTGGCCTCGCGCCCGGAGGTGGACCCGCACCGGATCGTCATCCTGGGCCACAGCCTCGGCGGCTACGTGGCGCCTCGGATCGCGGCCGGTGACCCGCAGGTGGCGGGCCTGGTGATTCTCGCCGGCAGCACCCGCCCGATGGAGGAGCTGATTGTCGAGCAGGTCAAGTACCTGGCCGCCCTCGACGGCACCGTGGATGCCGCCGAGAAGAGCGGGATCGCCGCTGCCGAGAAGGCCGAGAAGCAAATCCAGGACCCGAAGCTGACAGCGGGACAAACTGTCTCAGTCCTCGGCAGCTCCACGCCGGCATCGTACTGGCTCGACCTGCGCCCCTACCATCCCGGTGCCGTGGCCGCCACACTTCACATCCCGATGCTCATCCTCCAGGGCCGGCGCGACTACCAGGTGGGCCGTGCGGACTTCCAAGGCTGGAAGTCGGCGCTGGCCGGACGCGGCGACGCGACGTTCAAGATGTATCCCAACCTCAACCACCTCTTCATGCGCGGCAGCGGCCCGCCCTCGCCGGCCGACTACACAAAGGCGGGCCATGTGGACCAGCACGTGATCTCCGACATCGCGACCTGGGTGAAGACGCTGGCGCGGTAGGAAGCTGACGAGCTGAGGACGGCCCGTCCGGCGTCGCATTGCCGGCGCCGTCGATCACGGATCGTGCGCGCGGGGGAGATTGGAGAGCCAGGGCTGCCCGGCGAGGCCCGTACCAACGTGGCCGTTGAGTTCACTGCTTCGAACTTGGAGTCGGGGTGGGGGTGCTGGGAGTGCCGGGCCGACACTCCCAATCACCCAGTGCGGCCGGAAGCAACTCGGTTCTTGCCCGGTGGTAGGCCAAACTTGGATTGGCGAAAGATGGCGCCTACGCGAGACCACAGATCCAAAACCAGCCGACTGAAAAGGCGAGGCGGGCGCAAACTGCAACGGGTCAATCGGACGTCCCAGCAGCTCCACGGCAAGTCGTCTGCACCAGGGCGCGGGGTCCTCTCGCACCTTTTCCGCGAGGAAACTGTTCATCGCGGGCCGCGGAAACCGCCACAAGTACTGGAGGGCCGACAACCTGATCGGCACAAAGTCATCGCGCAACATCAGCCGCAGGAGCTTATCGGTAACTGATTCCGGGTAGTGCTGGAGCAGGTGAATGGCGGCAACCCGTTCCCGCAACGAGAGCGATTCCCAGCGGTGCGATAAAGCCTCCAGACTCCTCTTAACCGCCGGATTCTGTCTCGAGTTGCGGCTATAGGCGTGCTCCCAACGTGAGCTACCGAGTCGGATTCCCCATGTGGAGTCCTTCCGATCGACGGCAACGTGCCTGGCAAGGGCTGCGTCCAACTTCCCCGTTTCGAGAAGGTACTCGCTGCGATCATCTGCTTGAGGGTCTCGCTGCTCCAGAAGTGAATCCCACGCCTTGATCTTCTCAAGACGGGCCCTGCACCAGGGCGTCCCGGTGGCGGCGAGAGCAGCTGCCCAGCGGCGGCAGCGCTCGTCCTCCCGGCATCTCCGCACCGAGGGACTTTCAGGGAGCTCAAGGTGCGGCTCGATCTTCCGCAGCAACGGCTCGGCGTTCTTGGTTTTCGCCACCGCCACGACCTGGAGCATTTCGAGGCGCTGTCGAGGTTCTGCAGGATCTAGATCCAGTAGGATTCGTTGGGCCGATGCCTGGTCGACGCGCAGGAGATACGCGGCTACGACATCCTGTTGGATCATGTATCCGCCCACCGGCGACCTCAGCCTGGTGAACTCGTCAGTCACATCTTCGCCCTTTGGACACCTCCGCAAGGCCCCCACAAGAAACCCGGTATCCCGACGACGGGCTGCTTCCTCCAACAACGGGCTCTGGAAACGAGAGAGCTCTCGCCTCTCAGCGCCAAACGTCGGCAGAACGAGGTCCTTGATTTCCTGGTAGGCGGAGGAGTCGCCGTCCTCAGACAGACGAAGGAGCAGGAAGGCGCGGCTGACAGGGTCTGCTTCGGCAGCTGAGAGTGCTGACCGCAGGGTTTTCGCCTGTAGATCGAGTCCGAGCCGCCATGTCACCTCTGCGGCCATCGGCGTTTCGTCGAGGAGAAGGTGCCTGAACCTCCGTCTCGCGACCCTTCCTGTCATGAACGGGTAGATCCGCGCAAGAACGTCTCGGTCTGGGACCCAGACCAACCAGCGGAGGAGCCGATCCTGATACCGACGGACGAAGTCGTCCCATTGGCGGTCCCGGGGGTTGTTCAGCGTCGGCTCCCATCGCTGCCAATCCCATTCCCAGCATCTTAAGCCACAGGAGGCGCTGCGTGGATCCCTGAGCGGGATCCCCGGCAACCACTCCATCGCGTTAACCATGCCGGAGGCCACGCGTGCTCGATCCTGCGGCTGAAGCGCCTCCAGGCTGTCGATCAGTGCGTCAGCCGTCTGCGGCATCAAGGAACGCCGGAGGAGGGCCCGGTTCGCCGCGAAGACCGTCTGGTGGTTCGGGAAGAGCGGACTGGTCCCCATCAGCGCGACCTTGAAAAGGTCCTGAGTCCCGTCCACCGCAGGTCGACGCCCCAGGAGCCGGATCCAGAAGACGGCGTCGGTCCACGCGCCGGCCGCAACGGTCCGCCGAACCATAGATACGAGCTGGTCGGTTGGTAGTGCCTCGGCCCCGGTCTCAAGCACTGAAGCCACCTGTGAAAGCGGAATGCCGTTGACGTTCCTGTTGCCCGGGCCGCTCAGTTTCTGGGCGAGGCCACCGTTTTCGGCCAGCACGGTGGCAACGGCGCGAGCGAGGTCCGGGCGGCCCTTGAAATGGGTGGACAGCATGGAGAAATCGAAGACCCGGCAGCGCAGGAGTTCTTCGAGTTGGTCCTGAGTGGCTGCCCAGGGGACCTCATTCCACTCACTTTCGGTCCCGCACTGCATGCCGCCCTGCTCCTCGATGACCAGATCGAACGCCCGCGGGTCGCCCAGCTCGATGAGATAGCGCAGGGCCATCCCTCGCGCGGCGCCGCCGGGTCCTCTTCGGAGGATACTTACCACTTGGTCGAGGCCGGACGGGTCGTCAGATGCCCTGAGTGCATCGCACGCCTCGAGCAGGAGGTTGCCGTTACGCGTTCCCGTGTGTTCGATTGGGAGTAGCTCGGGTTTGACGGCGTCGAGCCAGGCGAGCCACACGTCCCGCAGCGCCACCACGTCCTCGATGGACAGGCGTTTCTGAAGGCCACGAATGTGTAGTGAGTGCGGCGAGGCCGGCACCAGGAGGAGAAAGGACCGTAGCTCGTCGAGAGAAACGGCCTCTGCCCCCTCAGTCCGGATCGGATGCCTGGACATTCCGACGATCGCGTAGATTGCGGCCCATTGGAGATCGTCTTCGAGAGCGGTGCCGTGGTGTCGGGCAAGGCAGTACCTGATAAGGGCGGCCACGCCTTGCGGAGACCCGGCCAGTGCATCAGAGGCAGCTTCCCCCTGCTTGTAGACCGGGGTGAGCTCGATCGGGATAGAAACCCCCGGCGGTGTGAGGCGGCCCCAGGTCGTATCGAGGACCTTGATCCAGTCTCGGATCTGCTGTTTCGAAGGGGCATCCCCAGACGGCCGGGCCCATGCGTTGGCGAGGCACGCTGCCAACGCCAGGCCTACCGCTGCGAAACGGACCCCGCGGCCGGACACCATCAGGCCGACCTCCCCGCTTGCACTTCTCCTGATCTCTGTGTTTGCGGCACTGTTCCTGCTTTGAATTGTAGATGGCTGTCCTGTGGGCCGCAACAACAGAGATTCGATCGGCTGGACCACGGACACAGGGGAGGCCTGGCGTCTACCGTCTACCGTTTACCCTTCTCACCTTCTCCGGCGCCGCCCGGGCGACGAGGGCACGGGCCAGCACCTCGGTCGAGCTGACGATCGGCACGCCGCATAGAGCGGGTTCGGTGATCGCGTAGGCGAGCTCGGTGCAGCCGGCTATGACTGTTTTGGCGCCGCGGTCTCGAAGAAACTGGACGGCTTCGACGACAGCATCGAGGGCGCGCTGCGGGATCCGGTCGGGCCGGGCCTTGATGCCGAACTCCCGGCTGTAGATCGCCTCGTGGAGCCTGTCCTGAAGCTCTGCGTCGGGCACTACCGGCCTCAGGCCCGCGTGGCCGAGCGCCCCGGAGTACAGCGCGGTCCGGTAGCCGCCGGCCGTCGTCAGGATGCCAATGCCGGAGGCATCGCGGTAGCGGTTGCGAATGGCCCGGATGACCTCGTCCACCATGTTCACGAGCTCGATGCCGGGATGCGAGGACCGGGTCTCGCCGAGGATGACATCGAAGATGGGCGGCGCATGCATGGTGTTGCAGGGAATACCGATGACGGTGGCGCCTGCCGCCGCCAGCAGGTGAATGATCGAAACGACGGCGTAGGCGGGGTTGATGCCGCTCTCGCCGAGTAGGAACCGGGTTCGGTCCTCGATCGATGACGGGATCGAGATGAGCGTCAGTGGGATGTGGTCCTGGTCGGTCGCGGCGACCGTGTTGCTCGTGATCTTCCGGGCGAGGTCGATGCCGGCGAGCGGGCCCACACCGCCGACGATGCCGATCTGCGCGTCACTCATTGCTGAGGGCACCGCGGGCTCGGAGGATCTTAGGCACCTTGGCAACCGGGAGCGCCTTCACCGTGTGGCCGGCGCGGCCCGTCACGTCGGTCGCCGCGAACAGGGAGTTGACGATTGCCTCGTCGGTCGCCTCGATGACCGCCAGAAAGAGCGGCGACATGGCATCGTTCCTGAGCACCGTGCGCGTCATGGTGCGGGAAGGCGACTGGTAGGGGATGCGCAGCGCCGGATCGGCAGAGAAGGCGATGACGTAGTCCCCGCTGCCGTTGGAGGAGATGCCCCCGGTCCGCGCCAGGCCCAGCATCGCCCGCTTGGCGAGCCGCTCGAGGTTCCTGGCTCCCAGAGGCGCGTCCGTGGCCACCACGATCATGCACGAGCCGTCGGCCCGATCCTCGAGCTGATCGCCCATGAAGTAGCGGTGCAGCGTCTGTCCCACCGGGACGCCGGCGATGCTCAGAACGCCGCCGAAGTTGGTCTGGACCAGGACTCCGACGGTGTAGCCGCCGGTGCTCGCTGGCAGCACGCGGGAGGCGGTGCCGATGCCGCCCTTGAACCCGAAGCACACGGTCCCGGTCCCTGCGCCGACCGAGCCCTCGCGGACGGCGCCGCCGTGCGCGTTGCGGATCGCCGCCAGCACGTGCTCGGCCTTGACGTGGCGGCCGCGAATGTCGTTGAGCCAGCCGTCGTTGGTTTCGCCCACGACCGGGTTCACCGAGCGTACGTCGCTGTCGCCCGGTAGTGACAGCGTGTATCCGATGAGAGCATCGGCGGCGACGGGAACCGAGAGCGTGTTGGTGAGGACGATCGGCGTCTCCAGGTTGCCGAGCTCGCGCACCTGGGTGACGCCCGTCAGCTTGCCGAACCCGTTGCCGACGTAGATCGCGACCGGGACCTTCTCCAGGAAGACGTTGCCGGGGTGGGGAAGGATCGCGGTGACGCCGGTGCGGACGTGGTCGCCCTCGGCCAGTGTGACCTGGCCTACCCGGACGCCGGCCACATCGGTGATGGCGTTCCACTTTCCGGGCTGAAGCACCCCGAAGGAAATCCCCAGCTCCCGCGGACGCTGCGCCTTCGCTGCGCCGCTCGCCGAGATACCCACAGCCAGCAGGAGGAGAACCGCGAGTCCGCACGAGGCACGGGCAGTGCCACGATGGCGAGCGGAGACAGGGTCCGGGACTTCGGGGCTCATGAAGCGCCTCCAGCGGACGGGGGTGGATAGACGTTGTCGCTGGGATCGGCGTCGGGGATGAATCCGTCACCAAGGCGTATCGTCTTGACTTTGGTTGGCCCGGTCAATGCAATCACCAGCTCACGGGCGCCATCACGCCAGGCGTCAACGCTGCGGCGGATGAGGGTGGTCGAACCGTTCTCGAAGGTGACCGTCAGCCGGACGGGCACCGGCAGCTTTCCCTTGCGAAGGACGACGACTCGTGCCAATGAGGGGTCGTCGAGCTCGACCCTCCCGAGCGCCAGGTCCGGAGCGGCGGACGTGAAGAACCATGGCCTGAAGAACCACCCCAGGGCCTGGCCGGTCGTGTTCTCAATAGAGAAGAAGAAGTCCCAGGGGGAGGGGTGCTTCCAGCTCCAGGTTTGGATGTAACCTTGGATGGCGGCCCTGAAACGGTCCTTCCCCAGCAACTCCTCGAGGTAGTAGAGGGCCAGCGCCGGCTTGGAGTAGGCGGTCAGGTAGTACGTGCGCCCCGTCAGCAGGTCCGACGGTGTCATGACCGGCAGGTTGTACTCGGTAACGGCAGCCGACGAGAGACTCTCCGCATAACGGGTCAGACGGTTGAGGGAGGGGTCGGTCCGCTCCTGGTAACGGTACGGCAGCATGGCCGCGAACGCCTCGTCCATCCACCCCCAACGCGTCTCGTTGGTGAGCACCAGGAATGGAAAGTAGCTGTGCGTGATCTCGTGGGCCGTCACGTCGACCGTGCGCCCATGCTTCGGAGCCGACGGGTTGTTGACCAGCATCGGGTACTCCATCCCGCTGGTCCCGTTGGTGCCGTTGAAGACCGTGACGGCGGGGAACGGGAAGGGTACGCCGGGAAGCTCCGTGGAGAGGGACTCCACCGTCCGGCGGGCGAGCTTGGCGACCTCTGGAAAGTCCTTTGCATCTTCAGGATAGGCAGCCTGGACCAGGACGCGGCTTGGCTGGTTGCCCCCGACCTCCACGCTGGTAGCATCCCACAGGAAGTGGTTGCTGGCGGCGAACACGAAGTCGGAGGCGGGGGCGGCCCGGAAGTGCCACACGGCCCGTTGCGTCAGAGGTTTCCCGGTCTCGAGATCGGGGCTGGTCACAATCTGCACGACCTCATCGGAAGACGACGCGCGCCGGTATCTCAACAGCTGGGGTTCGGGTAGGACCTCGTCCGGGTTCTGCAGGGTCCCGGTCGCCCACACGACGTAGCCGTCCGGGACCTCGATCGAGACGTCGAACGACCCGGCGTCGTGGTAGAACTCCTGAGCCCCGGTGTGGTTCAGCGTGTCCCAGCCGTAGAGGTCGTCGTAGACCGCAACCCTCGGGTACCACTGGCCGATCACGAATACCCCGTCCTCCTTCATCCCCATCCGTAGATCCGTGTGCGCCGGAATCAGGACCTTCCACTCCACCAGAAACCCGATGTCTTCCCCCGGGGCCAGTGGGTGATTCAGCGTGACGGTCATGCAGGTGCCGGCCCTTTCGATCTTCTCCACGGCGTGTCCGGGCGTCTCGACCGAGATGGACTCGATCTTCACACCGTTGGTGACGTCGTCGGGCGCGACCGCCACGTCCCGGGCATTGCCTTTGCGGTAGAGGTCCTGGTCCAAGTGAAAGACGATCTCGGCCAGCTCGTTCGGGCTCGTATTCCGGTACCGGATGTGCTCGACAGCCGCCACGAGCCGCTGCTCGGGTATGAGCTTCGTGCGGATGATGTAGTCGGCCCGGTTCTGCCAGTAGGTTTTCCCGGGAACCCCGCTCAGGGTTCGTGTGCCGGCCGCAACGGCGGCCTGGAAGACCTTCGGCAACGGCAGCCCCGGAGTGGACAGGGTCTGCGCCGCAACTGACCAGGTGCCGAGCAGAAGAAACAGCGCGATGGCGGGAGCTCGGAGGTTCATCACACGCACCCTTTCGCCGGGCTGTAGGCGGTCTGCATCCTACCACGGGGCTCCGCGGGGTAGGTTGCGGCGGTCTGGAGGCAGGCGGCTATCCTCTCGCTTCAGGGGGGGGGGGCCGTAGGCGTCCGTTCCGGTACAGAAAGCGTCGGCCCGGACGATCGGCGACGCCAACCACGATTGGAAGCGCCGCGACCTCGGACCGGGACGCCCAGCGTGCATACTGGACCTCCCGTCCGCCGTCATGCATCGGAAACACCACCCGCGGTCGCAGAAGCCGGATCGCATAGAGCTCGCCGCCCCAGGTGGGTGTGAACATGAGGTCGAGATGATGGGTTCGTGACGCGAGGTAGGAGAGGTTGTCGCGGAAGGTCTTGTTTCTGGCACCTCTGGAGTGGCTGTGGTCGCCGGCGTGATAGAGCCAGAGGCCGTCCGCATGGACGAGGAATGCCGACTCGGGAATCCCGTCGAAGGCGTGGTACACGTTGTAGATCGTGACGCCACCCATCCGAGTGACGACCCTATCTCGCCCGAGGCAGACGTGCGGTTCCTTTGCTTCAAGCTCCCAGCCGAAGACGAACTGGATGCCTGGAACCTGTCGTGCCCAGGCGAGGATCGCAGGATCCCAGTGGTCGCTGTGGGCATGTGAAACGAAGACCGTGACGCTCCGCCCCGCGAGTGCTGCGGGCGGGACTTCCAGCGGTTCGAGGATCGTCTGCCCGGGGGCTGCCACCGGGTCGAAGATGAGAACATGCGAGCGGGTTCTGACCAGCCATCCGCTCTGAAACAGGTAAACGACGATCGCCTCGTCGGCCTCGAGAGGGCAGGTCATCCAGGCTGGCTCGGCAGCAACCGTGGCCTGCGCGCATACCAGCAGAATCCCCAGGAGGAGGGCCAACCGCTTCACACCGATAGTACGGGGCGAGGGGCGATCGGGTTGCGACTGGGAGGCGGCACCCCGGGTGTGACACCGGAGCTACTTCCTCCCCGAATTCCGTGACGTATTTCCGGTAGCGCGTGCGCGCATGACAGACGATACTGCCAGCATGATCAACACCGACCTTCCTCCCCGCGACGAGATGATGGCCGCGTTCCTACAACGCGATTCCTCATATGACGGCGTCTTCGTGACTGCCGTGACGACAACGGGCATCTTCTGCCGGCCGACGTGCCCGGCGCGCAAGCCGAAGCCCGAGAACGTCGAGTTCTTCTCGACGACCCGGGACGCCGTTCTGGCCGGCTACCGCCCCTGTCTTCGCTGTCGGCCGATGCAGGCCGCAGGGCAGGCACCGGCCTGGGTGGCGGCGCTGCTGGCCGACGTCGATAGCGAGCCCGCTCGACGCTGGACGGATGCCGATCTGCGAGATCGGGACCTCAACCCAGACCGCGTCCGGCGGTGGTTTCAGCAGCAGCACGGAATGACATTTCATGCCTATCACCGGGCGCGTCGCCTCGGCCTGGCCCTTGGGCGGATCCGTCAGGGCGACGAGGTTACGGCTGCTGCGTTCGACCACGGGTATGACTCGTTGAGCGGGTTCAACGAGGCCTTTCAGAGGCTGTTCGGTGGCTCGCCGCGCGAGGCGTGCGGCTCGCTCGTGCTGGCGGTGACCAGGGTTCTGACACCGCTCGGGCCGATGCTTGCCGCCGCCACCGAGCAGGCGCTGTACCTATTGGAGTTCGCCGACCGGCGCATGCTCGAGACGCAGATCGCGACCCTGCGGCGGCGCCTCAGCTGCACGGTTGTGCCGGGCGACAACCCTGTCCTGGACGAGACTGGTCGCCAGCTCGCCGCGTACTTCACCGGGGACCTGCGCCAGTTCACGGTTCCGATCCAGTACCCAGGCACCGAGTTCCAACGCAAGGTGTGGGAGGTTTTGAGGGGCATCCCGTCGGGTGTCACGATGACCTACGGCGAGGTAGCGCGAGAGGTGGGGAACGGGAGCGCCGTGCGAGCGGTGGGGAGAGCGGTCGGCGACAACCGTCTCGCCATCGTCATTCCCTGTCACCGGGTGGTGGGCGCCAACGGGCGGCTCACCGGCTACGGCGGTCACCTATGGCGCAAGAAAGCTCTGCTCGAGCACGAGCAGGGAGCGTAGCTCGAAGCTCATCACGACTCCACGCGTTTCCGTTCACGCGGCAGTCGACGATGTAGCTTAGCGACCGGCGAAGATCTCGTCGAAGAAGTCCCGCATGGCCTGCCACGAACGCCGGTCCGCCCGTTCGTTGTAGGCGGCGCCCTTGGAAGCGTCGTTTCCGGCCGCCTTCTGGGTGAAGGCGTGGACGGCTCCGCCGTAGTAGACCATCTGCCAGTCGACTCCTCCCGCGCGCATCTCTTGCTGGAAGGCGGCGATGTTCTCGGCCGAGTTGAACGGGTCGTCGGCGCCGTGCAGGACCAGCACTTTGGCCTTGATGTTCTTTCCATCGTTGGGGTCGGGGGCGTCGAGGCCGCCGTGGAAGCTGACCACGCCAGCGATGTCGGCACCCGAGCGGGCCAGCTCCAGCACGGCGGTGCCGCCGAAGCAGTAGCCGATGGCGGCGATCCGTGCCGGGTCGACGAGGTCGCTGCCGTGCAGGACGTCGAGGCCGGCCTTGACGCGGGCCCGCAGCAAGGCGCGGTCGCTCTTGAACTTGCCCGCCTGAACCCCGGCCTCCTCCCGTGTTTGCGGCCGTACGCCTTTACCGTAGATGTCCGCGGCGAAGGCAACGTAGCCGAGATCCGCGAGCTGCTCGGCGCGCACCTTCTCGTAGTCTGTCAGCCCCATCCACTGATGCACGACGAGTACTCCGGGCCGCCGCCCCTGCTGGGCATCGTTCCATGCCATGAAGCCCTGGAGCACCGTGTCTCCCTGCTTGTACTCGATTACCTTGGTCTGCACTTTGGCCTCCGCGCCCCCAGCCGTCACGACAATCAGCAACAGCCCAACGAGTGTTTTCCAACGCATTTCCAGTTTCTCCCCGGTCTGGACAACCCTTCTTCCAGCATCGGTGTTCCCATCGCCGCGGGCTGGCACAGGCCCGCGGGCGTGGTCGGGCCTGCAGGTGGGCGGCAATTCAGCGGCTTTCCCGGAATGGCAGCCATCCGGGTTGGACTTGACGCTCGCGGATCCGGACGGTAAGTTTGGCGTCAAGAGACACAAGAGACGAAGAGGTGAGCTTGCGGCGCGTCGCGTGGCCGGGAGGTTCCCGGCCTGAGAGGACATGCTGAAGGGGGGTTGGTATGACGAGAAGTGCAGTCCGAGGCGTTCGGTCCGTGGTCCTCCTGGCGTTCATGGTGTTGCTGATGGGACAGGCCGGCTCGGTCATGAAGATGACCGCGGCGACCTTTCCTCTGCCGATAGACGACAAGCCGCTGTCCCTCGCCGGGCTGAGCTACGAGGGGGTCGGGGGCATTGTCGAGGTCACCACCGCCCGGCTCGATATCCTGTCAAAGGAGGGCGAGGATCCGGTGCGTGCGGTCTGGACCCTCATCGGGCGGAACGCCACGCCGAAGGCGCGGAAGGTGAAGGTGACGGTCTTCCTACTCAATGCGGCCAAGAAGCGCATTGCTGTCACCAGGAAGACCGCGTTCATCACGGCAGTCAACGAGCATCACGTCTTCGAGCTCAAGATGAAAGTCAAGGCGAAGACGTGGGAGAAGACTCAGCGCGTCTACGTCGAGGTCGACTTCCTCGTCAAGTAGCCGCACTGCGGTCACGGGGGCCATTCTACGAAGCGAGTGAAAAAGGGGCCGGGCCCCGTGGCCCGGCCGACTGATGGAGAAGGCGAGGAGGCTCTTGTTTACTTCGCCTTGGTCGCCTCGGCCGAGATCGTAATCGTGACGATGTCGCCGACGACCAGGCCGCCGCTGTCGAGCGTCTTGTTATAGGTCAGTCCGTAGTCTTTGCGGTCGAGCTTGATGGGTAGGGTCTCAACCCCGATGCGCGTGTTGCCCCACGGATCCTTGACCGGGCCGGAGAGCTCGAAGGGGATCGAGAGCTCCTTGGTGACGCCGTGGATCGTGAGCTTGCCGTGCGCAATCCAGCCGGCCTTGCCGTGCTCGATCCGTGTGCTGACGAACTCGATCTTCGGGAACTTGACGGCATCGAGGAAGTTGACGCTTTTGAGATCGGTGTCCCGCATCGTGTTGTCGGTGTCGATGGAGGCTACCTCAAGGACCGCTTGGACCGAGCACGCGGCAGGGTTCTCGGGATCGAAGACGATCGTGCCGGAGACTGCTGGTATGGACCCGCGAACCGTGGAGATCACCATGTGCCGTACGGCGAAGGTGGCCGCTGAGTGGGCCGGGTCGATGTTGTAGGTGTCGGCGGCCTGGGCGCTGCTCACCATGAGCAGGCTGACGAGGCCGACGGCGGCGGCGGAAACGATCTTGCTAACCATGATTCTCGGCATTGTTCCTTCCTCCATAGACGTTGTACTTGGTTCCGAGCGAACGTAGTGTGCGAGTGTCATACCTTGTCATCTCCGAGGCCCAAACGCCGGCACAGGATGGCGAGCTGCTCCTGGTCGGCGGCGGGGAGCACCGCCAACCTGCTCGTGATCCGTCGCGCGTGGGCCGGGAACACCTCGGAGATGAGGCGTCGCCCGCCCGGGGTCAGGGCGACGATCACGCGGCGGCGATCTTCGGGGTCTTGGCGTCGGCTTACCAGCCCGCGCCGCTCCAGGTTGCCGACGACAACCGTCAGGTTGGCGTTACTCTTCAGCAGCTTCTGCGAGAGCTCTCCCTGGCACATCTGACCCAGGTGGAGAAGCGCTTCGAGCACCCCGATCTGGCCGGTGGTGAGCCCGGCCTCGCGGAGGCCGACGCTGAGGTGTGCCGTGACCGACTCGGCGGCGCGCATCAGCTTGACGTAGGCGTCGAGGGCCCGACGTTCGGCGGCGGATCTGTCGTGAAACTCCATGCCCACGCCCTCATGCCAGGTCGAAGATGAGGACGTCGGCGGCGTCGCCGACGCCCTCGATCACGATCGTGGGCTCGTCCTCCAGCGCAGCCGCATCCCCGCCGTCAAGGGCGTGGCCGTTGACCCTCGCTGTGCCGGCGACGACGTGGACCCAGGCGCCTCGGCCGGGGCGGAGGGGCAGCTCGATGCCGTTTCCCAGCTCCGTGCGCCCGCGGTAGAGGAGCGCGTCCTGATGCACGGTGACGGAGCCATGGCTGCCATCAGGAGAGGCGAGGACCGTGAACTGAGCTGAACGGGACTGTGGCGTCACCGTTCGTTGTTCGTAGCTCGGCTCGAGGCCGCGGTGGGCGGGCTCGATCCAGATCTGGAGAAGGTGGGTTTCCCGGGCCTCGTCGGGGTTGAACTCGCTGTGGGTAATCCCCGTTCCGGCGCTCATTCTCTGCACCTCGCCGGGCCGGATGATGGAGCCGTTGCCGAGGTTGTCTCGGTGCTCGAGCGCTCCCGCCAGCACGATCGTGACGATCTCCATCTCGGCGTGGGGATGGGTGGCGAAGCCGCCTCCGGGTGCAATGCGGTCGTCGTTGATGACACGCAGGCTGCGGAAGCCCATCGCGTCGGGGTTGTAGAAGTCGCCGAAGGAGAACGTGTGCCGGCTGTCGAGCCAGGACAGCCGGGTCGATCCTCTCTGGTCATCGCGGTGTACGCGGATCATCGGTTCCTCCCGGGCGCCACGTCGAGTTGCGGCTTATACGAAGGAACGTTCGATGTCGAAATATTATTTCCAGGTCCCCCCCCGCGTTGGGTCGCGAGGTTTTGACAGGAGCGAAGCAGCGGGGAGCGTGGAAGGAGGGCCGGGGAGTCTCGGCCCTCTTCGAACGCCCGTTTCTGCTGGCTAATGCAACACGAACCGCACGGTGAGGACGTAGTACACGACCACCGCCTTTCCGTTGCTGTCGCGGGTGGGCTCGAATATCCACTCACGGACGGCGTTGGCGGCGGCCTCGGTGAGCCTCTGATCGGGGCTCCTCAACGGAGTGACCGCGTCCACCGTGCCGTCCTTCTTGATAACCACCTCGAGCACAACTTCGCCGGTGACCTTGTCGCTGCGAGCGTCTTCCGGGTACTCGGGAGCGACCTTCTTGATGACCTTGGGCTCGGTCATACCCGAGTCCGCTGTGAACCTGACCGGCCTGGGGCCTTCTGGCGCCAGTGGCTCGAGGGTGACGAAGACGTAGGGCGCTTCGTCTCCGTCGGTTGCGCCGACCACGGCGCGCGATCCGAGGGCGACGCTGACCGGCGTGTCGGCGAGGACCGAGCCGCCGCTTTTGAACAGGACCCTGAAGGCGGCGGCGTGGGCGGTCGAGCCATCGAGCCGCACGTGGATGCTGAGGTTGGGGTCAGGCGACAGCTTCGTTTCTTTGCCCGGGAGGAGCCGCACAGCCGTCGTGGTAGTGCGATGGCGGCTGCCGTCGAGACGGAACGTGGTGACCAACTGCTCCCACAGCTGGCTCCGGGCGAGTGAGTCGGCGACCGCGGCCGACTGCTGCTCGGGCGTCGGCGTAGCTGCAGGCGATGCCAGCGCTATGACACTGCCGGGCGCCAGGAAGACCGAGCCCTCGTGGCTTCCGGCGCCGGCCGGAAAGCCGATGTCGACGGTCACACGGCAGTTGACGGCTGTGCCTGCGGCGAGGCCGGTGCAGGGTGCGAGGAGGAGGACGGCTCCGAGAGCCACGGCGATCTTCTTCACGGTGTCGCTCCTTTCTCGAGCCGGAGCCGCTCGAGGTTCATGTACAGAGGCGTTGACTTGTCGAGCCACATCACCACGACCCCGCTCCCGACCGTCGGCCGCACGGTCGTCGGGGATGGTGCGTGGGTGTGGAGGAGGACGGCCAGCGTTGCGGCCAGCACGACGGTCACGGCAAATGCCAGCACCGTCGGACGGCGTGGGTGGAGGCGCCGAACCTCGATGGCGCAGTGCACTTGGCGAGCGGCAGCGTCTGCCGGAAGAAGCGGAGGCCGGGCTGCCCAGCGCCGCCAGGCTTCTGTGAAGCGATCCATGTGGTCGTCCGGTCTGCTCATGGCATTCCTCCCGTGTCCAGTCGCGCCAGCCGTTCTCTCGCCCGCCGGCGGTGAGCCCTGACTGTCGACGGCCTCATGCGGAGAACGGCACTGATCTCGGTGTCGGAGAGCCCCTCGACCACCGTCAGGTGCATCACGACCCGCTGTCTCGGCGCCAGGGCCGTGAGGACTCGCTGGACGTCGATCGCCGCTCCCGGGTTGGGCTCGAAGTGAGGTTCGGCGACCTCCGTCAGTGTCACCTGGGGGCGGCGTCGCCTGGTTACGGCGAGGCAGCGGCGGATCGTGATCCGGCTGAGCCAGGTCCCGACGGCCCGGGTGTCCCTGAGCCGCTCCACCTTCTTCCACCCCGATATCAGCGCCTCCTGCACCGCGTCCTCCGCCTCGGCGTCGCCGACGATCGAGCGTGCCACGCGGACCAGTCGCGCCCAGTGGCGCTCCACCAGGGCGGCAAACGCCGCGGTCTCTCCTGCCTGCGCCCGTTCCGCCAGCTCGCCGTCGCTCGTGTCCACGATAGAGAGAGTGTCACACTGACCTGCACCGTGTACATGAGAGTGGCGCGCACCCCCAACGCTCGACCGCACGGGTTGGCAAGTCGTGTCGCAGGCGGTAGGATCACGCCGCGGCTGCAGCGCCGCGAATACGGAGGTGCTCATGGCTGGCAATCTCAAGGGACGTCACCTGCTCAAGCTGCTCGACTTCACTCCGGCGGAGATCGGCGACCTGCTCGAGCTCGCCGCGACGCTCAAGGCCAACAAGCGCACCGGCGTCTTCGGCCGCACCCTGGCGGGCAAGAACATCGCGCTCATCTTCGAGAAGCCATCAACGCGGACGCGCTGCGCCTTCACGGTCGCGGTCGTCGACGAGGGCGGCCACCCTGAGTACCTGGGGAAAGGCGACATCCAGCTCGGCAAGAAGGAGACCGTGGCGGATACGGCGCGGGTGCTGGGGCGGATGTTCGACGGCATCCAGTTCCGCGGCTTCGCGCACTCCACCGTCGAGACGCTCGCTAAGTTCGCCGGCGTGCCGGTCTGGAACGGACTTACCGACACCTGGCACCCAACTCAGGTGCTGGCCGACCTGTTGACCGTGCGAGAGGAGTTCGGACGACTGGCCGGGATCGGCCTCGCCTACGTCGGAGACGGCCGCAACAACATGGCGAACTCGCTTCTTGTCGGCTGCGCAAAGATGGGGATGGACGTCCGGATCGTCGCCCCTGAGACGTTGCACCCCGGCTCCTCGCTGGTTGCGACGGCGCAAGAGATTGCTGGGGAAACCGGCGCCACAATCACCGTTACGCCATCGGTCGAGGAAGGCGTCGCCGGGGCCCATGCCGTGTACACCGACGTCTGGGCTTCGATGGGCGAGGAGGACAAGATCGGCGAGCGGATCTCCCTGCTCGGCCCCTACAGGGTGACCCGACGGATGATGGAAGCGACGGGGCGACGGGAGGCGATCTTCCTCCACTGCCTGCCAAGCTTCCATAACCTCGACACCGAGGTTTCGCGCCGCTACCCGGACATCCGAGAGGTCGAGGACGAGGTCTTCGAGGGGCGCTGGTCGCGTGTCTTCGACCAGGCGGAGAACCGCATCCACACCATCAAGGCGGCGATAGTGGCGACCCTCGGGTAGGCACCGCGAGCACCTCGGCGCTGCCGGCGACGATAATTGGCGGGCCGAGCAATCCGGTCAGCCTCCACCAGGCCTCGCGGCCGCGGGCGCTGCGCCACGGGGCTACCGGGTAGCCTCGGTAAAGGCGTGCGAGCTCGCCGCGATTGATGAGCACATGGGTGACCCCGTGGCTGTGCAGCCAATCGAGCGCGGCCGGGGCTCCACCCGTCTCCAGGGGGTCTCTGAGCGGTGAGACGTCGCACTGGGAAGTGACGATCATCCGGCGTGGACAGAGCAGCGGGCGGGCGTCGCCGACGAGGAGTATGCGAGCATTGGCGGGAAGCGATTCCGCAGCACGGAAGGCCGGCAGAGGATCGTTGATGCGGAGGCTGGCAGTGCCACTCTCGCCGTTCACGAACGGCGCGCTCAACAGACCGGTGGTCGTCAGCACGTGAACGGTAGGTGCGACTCCGAGGGCTACAGCCGTCAGTGCCGCTGCGCAGCCTGCCAGACGGGCCGCCCGAGACCGTCCGGCGACGGCCAGCGCTGCCAGCAGAACGACCGGCGGCCCGAGGAATCGAAGAAGCGTCCCGGTTGCGGACCAGGCAAGGAGCCCGCCGAGGATGAGCAGGGCAAGACGCCGTCGGTCGCTGCGTGGCGGCAAGAGAACGAGTAGCCCGGCGAGGCCAAGAGGCGCGAGGAAGCCCGTGTAGGGAGCGAGGAGGCCGGGGAGGGCCAGCAGGCAGTCGACCGGCGAACGGCCGGCGGCGAGCCAGCTCCCCGAATCCCGCCACAGAATTTCCATGCCTTCGCGACGAAGCCCGATCGGTACAAAGGGAGCGCCGAGCAAGACGAGGTTCTTGACCCACCACGGCACCGCTCCCGCCGCCCAGCCGCCGAGAGTCGCCGAGGTGGTTCGGAGGCTCCGAGTGCGAACGCCGATCAGGGCGAGGATGAGCAGTGCCCAGGGTGCTCCCTGAAGGCGTGCGGCGGTCCCGATGCCCGCGAGCAGCCCTGCGGTGAAGGGCGCCCAGCGCGCGCGAGGTGCTCCCACGGCGAGAGCGACGGCGGGTACGAGAGCGACCAGGAACCACCCCTCCGCGGCCGGGAACCCGATCACGAGAGCCAACGGAGGCGCCAGAAGAGCGGTGGCTCCGGCGAGCGGCGCGAGTCGGCGGCCAGCGCCGAGGCGCCGAGAGAGGGCCGCGACCGCCGTGGCGGCCACCAAACACGCCAGCAGGTGAAGGAGTGCCGGGACGCGCAGAAGACCGGTGGTGAGCTCAGGCAGGGCAACGAGCTGAGCCAGCGGCGGGAAGGTCGAGAAGAGGTTCTCCGGGTGCGCGCGGAACCCGTGCTCCATCAGAGCTTGCCAGGGTAGGCCGAGGTGGTAGACCCAGGCGTCGTAGAAGAACGGGAACGCTGCCGCAGCGGGAAGCACGAAGACGCCGGCGGCGGCAATCATGCCCGGAATCCGCACCATGCGTCGCGCATGACGCCAGCGTCCGAGGCCGGCCGCGCCTACGACGATTCCGATTATGCCGATCGGCCGCAGGCCACCACAAAGGCCGAGAACGAGCAGGGGGACGGACAGGGCCCAGGCGCCAATGGCAAGGTTCATGGCCGGTCGCAACCCCGGGCTCGAGGGCAGCCGGAGCCACCGTCGGACTCGCTCCCCGAACGTCAGCAGGACTAGGCCAAGAACGGCGGTAGCGAAGATCGAGAGGAGGGCGTCACGGGCCGGCACGATGGTAACGATTGTACCGGGTCGGGTGGTGACAGCGGGCCAAGGATTGCCTGCTATCCTGCCCAGACGATGGTGGAAAGGGTCTTCGAGCATCGCGAGTTGATGGTGTCGGGCTCCCTCGACCGGGCGATCCTGCACCTCGGTGTGCCGGCCGCAATGGCGGCGTTGTTCCAGGCCGGCTTCCTGGTCGTTGATACCTTCTGGCTGGGCCGGGTAGGGGAGGTGGCGATAGCGGCCGCCTCAACCGCCGGCTTCGTGATGTGGCTCGCCCAAACGCTCGGCGAGGGGGCGGCGATGGGCTCTGGCGCGGTGCTCGCTCAGGCCGTGGGCGCAGGCCATCACCCCGACGCTCGGCGGGGCGCTGCGGCCGGGCTGGTGCTCGCGGTGTGGGGATCGCTGCTGGTCGCGGTGCTCGGTCTCTGGCTGGCACCGGCGGTCTTTGGTTTCATGGGGACCGCGGCCCCGGTCACCGTGGCCGGGCTCGGCTATCTGCGGGTGATCTTGGCAGGCATTCCGGCCTACTTCTTGTTTGCCTGGATAGCTGCCGCCTTCCGCGCTGTTGGTGACGCCCGCACACCGCTCTGCCTTCTGGGCCTGGCCGGACTGGTCAACGTGATCGTGGACCCGATTCTGATCTTCGGCATCGGGCCGGTGCCGCGTCTCGAGACCGTGGGCGCAGCCCTGGCGACGGTGCTGTCGTGGCTGGTGGCGTCGTCGGTCGGCTGGTATCTCCTCGGTCGGCTCGGAGTACGCCCGTCGTGGCGCGATGCCCTGCGCCCCACCGAGGCAACCTGGCGCGCGCTGCGTATCGGGCTGCCCCTCGGGCTCGAAGGAGCCCTGTTCTCTCTCATCTATATCGTCCTCACCCGGATCACGACCAGCTTCGGCACGCCGGCCGTGGCCGCCCTCGGGGTCGGCCACAAGCTCGAGGTGTTCAACTACTTCGTATGCGCAGGCCTGGGGGCTGCAGCAACTACTCTGGTGGGTCAGAATCTCGGCGCGGGCGATCCCGTGCGAGCGCGCCGCGCCGGGTGGCGAACGCTGTTCCTGACCGTGGTCCCGGTCGGCGCAGTCACGGTCATTCTGGTCACCCTGCCGGCGGCCGCTGTCGGGCTGTTCATCCCGGCGCCCGCTGTCATTGCTGCGGGCGTGACGTACGTGCTGCTGGTCGGGATTTCACAGCCGTTCATGGCCGCAGAGGTCGTGTTGCTGGGGGCGTTCGCCGGGGCGCACCGGACGATCGTGCCGGCGATCCTGCAGGTCGTCCTGACTGCTGCGCGGATCCCGCTCGCCGTGGTGCTGGTGGCGGCGGGCTGGGGGGTCGAAGGCATCTGGATGGCAATCGCAGCAACGACCGTGGTCAAGGGGCTGGTGCTGGTGGCGATGTTCGGCGGGCTGAAGCCGGAGGGTGGCAACGCCGCGGGGTTCGGGGCTACAATGGCGGGATACGGGAGGTGATGAGCATGATCGAGAGGATTCGCGAGCTCCTCGGGGACAAGGCAGATCTACTGGACTATCAATGCAGTGGCATCAACAAGAGGATGCTGCACCTGCCCGGACCGGACTTCATCGACCGGGTCGTGTCGGACAGTGACCGCTCGCCGGTGGTGATGCGGAACCTCGCCACCTTGTTTGGGCACGGTCGGCTCGCCGGGACGGGCTACCTGTCCCTGCTGCCGGTGGACCAGGGAATCGAGCACTCGGGGGCCGCCTCGTTCGCACCCAACCCGGCCCTCTTCGACCCGGCCAATATCGTCGCTCTGGCGGTCGAGGGCGGGTGTAACGGCGTCGCCTCGACCCTTGGTGTGCTCGGCGCGGTGGCGCGGAAGTATGCGCACAGGATTCCATTTATCGTCAAGATCAACCACAACGAGCTGCTGACCTACCCTCCGATATACGACCAGACGATGTTCGCCTCAGTCGAGCAGGCCTTCGAGCTTGGCGCGCTTGGCGTGGGAGCCACGATCTACTACGGCTCCGACGGGTGCCGGCGGCAGATCGAGGAGGTTTCCGAGGCCTTTCAGCATGCCCATGAGCTGGGGATGTTCACGGTTCTTTGGTGTTACCTTCGCAACTCGGAGTTCAAGAAGGACGGTCAGGACTACCATGCCGCCGCCGATCTCACTGGGCAGGCCAACCACCTCGGAGTTACGATTCAGGCCGACATCATCAAACAGAAGCAGCCCAACCGCAACGACGGTTACACCGCGCTCGACTTCGGCCGGACGAACAAGCTGGTTTACGGTCAGCTCGTCCCGGACCACGTCATAGAGTGGACCAGGTGGCAGGTCGTCAACTGCTTCATGGGGCGCAGCGGGCTCATCAACTCGGGTGGCGCCTCGGGCAAGAACGACCTTGCACAGGCCGTGGCGACGGCGGTGGTCAACAAGCGTGCGGGTGGAATGGGCATGATCTCCGGCCGCAAGGCGTTCCAGAAGCCGTTGGCGGAAGGGGTGGAGCTCCTCAACGCGATCCAGGACGTCTACCTATGCAAGGACATCACGGTCGCCTGATTCCAGAGCGCATCAGGGATGAAAAGCGGCGGGCCCCAGGGCCCGCCGTTCGTGCTTTGGCCAGGCCTGCTCAGTGAGAGGACTTCAGCATTGCCAGCATGGGGTCACCGTCGTAGCCCAGGGCCTTCCAGTCGAGGCGGCCGCGCGGGCCGTGGCAGTCGAGGCACTGGAGAGCGTTCTTGGACGGCTGGACCTCGTGGAAGATACCCATGTAGCGGGTTGTGTCGGTCCACTCGTACTGTGCGTCGTCGATGCCGTAGAAGTCCTTGGCGGCGTTCTTGACCGCCTTGTCGATGTTGCCGTCGGCGAAGAACTCCTCGACTACGATCGGGATCACCCAACCCTTGTCCTTCAGGACCGGCATCTTGCCGTGGTGGAGCTTGAAGGCGTAGATGCGAGCGTTCGGGTCCTGACGCGATCCCTGAGGCACCATCATCCCGACCGAGCCGTCCGCGAGCCGGGTCACGGGCGTCTTGGGCAGCTGCTCCCAGGTAGTGCCGTTGTACCAGGCGTAGGTCGGGATCACGTCCTTGCCCATCGTGATGGTCGCTGAGTACTTGTCGGCGTCCTCATGGTAGAAGGGCTTCGACCAGTCGCGCATCATGTCGGTGGCGTCCTTCTTGGCGAACGTGGGAATGTGGCAGGTTGTGCAGTAGACGCGGCTGGTGTGGTGGTTGAGGATCTCGGCCTGGTGTGGGTGACTGCCATGGCAGTCGTCGTTGTCGCAGCGGAGCCGAGCGTCGGGCGTGTCCGTCCCCGACAGGTCGGTGCCGCGGCCGAGGACCCGGTGGTCCTTGCCGGCATGACAGTCGATGCACTGCATGTCGGCGCCGTCGGTACCCATGTGGACATCGAACTGGGCGTTGGTGTCCGCCAGCTCGTACTCGATGTCACCGCGCTTGAAGTTAGGCCCGCCGCCCGAGCCGGAGTGGCAGCGCAGGCACATTGCGCGCTTGGGCAAGGAGATCCGCTTCGAGACGGAGTCCAGTCCGACCTGGTTCTTCCACAGAATCGGCCGCCACTCGAGGCTACCGTCCTCGGCCTTGTACAGGTCGCGGCGATAACCTGAGGCGTGGCAGATCAGGCAGTCGATGTTCTCGAGCTGCTCCCTCGACATCTCCGCTGTCGGGATCTTGCCCAGGCCCGCGTGGCACTTCGAGCACCCCTTGGTGAGGATCTCGCCGCGGGAGTTGCGCACGAGGCCGATCCAGTTGGCCATCGGGTTCGTGCAGAAGTCATTGATGGTGTTCCGCTTGCCAAGCTTCTCACCGTGCGAGTTGACGATCTGGGGCGCCGCGCCTTCCCACTGATAGTGCTGCGAGTGGAAGAACGACGTGGCCTCCTTCATGTGGCACTTGAGGCAGGTCTTGGTGCCCTCGTAGTGCTCGAAGTACTTCGAGTGCGAGTAGGTTTTGGCTGCCGCCGCCGGCATCGCCAGCAGGGCCAGCATGCATGCGGCAAGGGCGGTATTTTTCAGCATGGAAGCCGTCCCTCCGTCAGAAGTGAGCGATCATGCTCAGGGAGAGCATCGACGCGTCCTTGTAGGTCGGGAACCCGAGGATGGGCGTCGCATCGAGCTTCTTGGGAGCTCCGATGTGCCATCCGGAACCGGAGTAGTCGTACGAGTAGTTGATGTAGTCCAGCTTGAGCATGAAGCGGCGCGCGATCTTGTGAATCAGGTATGCCTCCATGACATCGCCGCGCGTATTGGTCTTGGGAGCGATGATGTCGTCCTGGGCCGGCGTGAAGTTGAACCAGTACTTGGAACCGTGGTTGTACTCGAGACCGACCATGGTGTTCTCGTCATTGAAGCTGTAGCGCGCCCCGAGGTAGAACATGCTGCCGTTGTGGGAGCTCGGCATCTCGAACGGGTCGGAGAAGAGGCCGCCAAACGGGGTCGTCACCGGGTTGGGGTTCGACGACATCCAGTTGTAGTTCACGAACCAGTCGAAAGGCCCGTCACGCCGCATCAGGACGATGCCGGCGATGTCGATGTCTCCGAGGTTGGCGGACGGAGTGAAACGCATCACGACCGGCGCCCCGACAGCCTGTCCCGTGACCGGGTTGTTGGGTAGGACCACGAGGCCGTTGAAGCCGTCAGTGACGTCGAAAGCGCGTGCGACGGTGGCCTGGAGCAGCATCGAGTCGCTGCTCCAGAGGTCGAGGTTGAGCCCGAAGAACGAAGCGTCCTTGAGTCGGTCGGCCGGCTGTTGGAGGACTTCGCCGTTGCCGAACCCCGACTCGTAGCCGACGCCGTAGCACGCGCGCAGCGTGGTGTGGTCACCGATGTGCCAGCCGAATGTGGCGCCGTCGAACTGAAAGTCGATGAGGGTGCCCATCGGTGTGCCACCCCGCATCTCACCCTGGCGCAGGTTGAGAGGGGGTCCGCCAGTCGACGGCCGGCGTCCGATCGAGAGGTAGATCGGCAGCCCTGAGATGTCTTTCCAGGTGAAGTAGGCACGCTCGACGCGCAGGATGTCGGAGTTGGGCGTGCCGACGGTGTTGCCGTCGATGTCGATGGAGTTCGGCTGGCCGTTGAAGACCTGCACGCCGGTGGAGTCTCCCCACGCCTTGTACATGCTGAGGCGGCCGGCAAAGGACACGTTGTCGGCCACATCGGCGTCGATGTTGAGGCGCAGGCGGTCGGTGTACATGATGTGGTTGTTTGCCTTATAGCCGTCGACGTGAGTGGCCGGCATGAGCATACCGAACAGCTGCTGCTGCATCTCGGGTGGGAACTGGGCCATCGCCTGCTTGAGCTGGTTGAAGGACAGGTTCTGGGTGAAGTACTGGTAGCTGCCGTAGTTGGCGGCGATGTAGTTGTTGACGACATCGAGGCTGGCCGGCGGCATGCCGTTCGCGCCCATGTAGAACATGGTGTTGACGAGCAGGTTCTGCAGCAGCATGCCGTCGAAGTGGGATGGGATCGAGGCATCGATGGAGTGCGCCTCGAAGCGGAAGTCGCCGGTGAAGTTGATGCGGTCAACGGCGGCCTTGCGCTCGACCTTCATCATCTTGTGCCTGGTATTGGTGACCTGCTTCGCGTTGTCCTTGGTTTGCTGCTCAAGCTGGTTGAGACGCATCTCGAGCTGCTTGATCGTCTGCCTGAGAGTATCGATCTGACTCTGCGTTGGATCTGCGGTCTGGGCGTATCCCAACCCGGCGGTGAGGAGTATGCCTATCACGGCAAGGCTCAAGCTCTCTCGCATCACGTCCTCCTTCTTCAATCTCAGAGTTCTGGTCAGCCGCAGGTCATCGGGTGCTCGGAGTCGGCGGCGTGGTCGACGGCAAACTCCTGGATCTTCTTGAGCATGTCCGGCGTGATGAGCTCTAGAACCTTGGCGTTGTCGTGCTTCGGATCGACCACGTCCTTGTGGGTCCTCTGGTAGTTCTTGGTGAAGAACTCGGTCCACTGGTCCTGGATCAGCGTCATCGGGGTGTACTCGCCGTTGGGCGAGTCGGCGGTGTGGCACCGCTTGCAGTACTCCTTGTAGAGCTCGCGACCGGTCGGAGCCTTGTCCTTGGCGGTCGCGATTCCGGTCAGAGCGAGAGCCGCCATGGCGACGGTTACAAGGGTGGCGATTCTGGTGGTCAGGCGCATTTGGAACCTCCTTGTTCCATGTTTCACATGATGGGCGCTAGCCGGCGCGAAAAGAGAGGCCGGTCGCACCTACTTGTGAAAATATACTCAAAATACTAAATCTGTCAAGACGAAACTATTTATATAGCCATTTGGGTAGATGCTCAATTATTGGAGAGTCGGCCTCCCCGGCGCGGCCTCAGTGGGCGATGAGGTAGATCCAGTTGGCGAGGATGAGAGCGCCCAGGCTGATGCGAAGCCAGAGTGGCCAGGGTCGAGGCGTCGTTGGTACCGGGAGGTTGACCGCGGCCCACAGCGGTGCGATCAGGCCGCCGAGGATGAAGGCGCCGCCCGCGACCGCGACCATTGGGTTCGCCGCGAGTGCCTGAAGCGGATGGCCGTGGAGTGCCGCGAGGGCCGCATGAGTGCTGCCACAGGTGGGACACGGAATGCCCGTCAGGGCTCGGAAGGCGCACCTGGGAAGGAAGGGCGGCAGGACGAGCCACAGTGGCCGCAGCACTATCGAAGCCGCCGCGGCCACGCCCCACACAAACGCCAGCTGGCGTTCCTCACGACGCAGGTTTCGCCACGTCACCGGGCGTGGCTCGCGGCTCCCGTAATGGCGGCAATGATCGCCGCACCGGAGATCGCGAAGACGACGGCCACGCACGCGCAGCAGAGGGCCAACGGTACCAACACGGCGAGGGCCGCCTTCCCCTGAGAGATCCGATGTGCCTCGGCGAGGCCAATGATCTCGAGAACGAGGGCCCAGATCGACGCCGCGAAGCCGCCGCACAGCGGCACGACCTGTGCGAGCTGGGCGGTTGTGGCATACGACATGACCCTGAAGGTCGCGTCAAAGCCCTCCTGGGCACCGCCGATGAGCATCAGCATCAGGTGGACGATCCCCGACCAGATGAACAGCCCGATCAGGATGAACAGGGGCGCGAAGATCACGAGCGCTGCAGTCATGGCGATTGGGAAGCCGTGCTCGAAGCGCTGCATGCCTGGCCATGCCTGCCAGGACAGTCCGCGGAATGCCAGGCTGTAGAGCTGCGACACCAAGATCGCGATCCAGCCGAGGATGATGGCGTAGAGGATTGGGCGCCCGAGGTCGCCGGCCCGTCGCATTCGACCAAATGCCTCTGTGGGCTTGGTGATGAACAGCTTCGCGGTTTCGAACAGCCCCTCGAGCAGTGGGTATCCCTGCTCCTCCCAGGGCAAGGCCCGAATCTCGGACGGCGGGGGACCCGGGGGCGGCTGCTCCCCGGTCGGCGGCACCATCGGGGGCTGATCGCCGGGTGGTGGCGGGGGTGGGATGGCCATATCTGCCTCCTTGCCTTGTCGTGAGTCGATTCTACCAGTGTTGCGACGCTAACACTCCGCCAACCCGCGGTATGATATCGACCCCCTGGGGCCGCGCATTGACGCCTGGCGCAGGGCAAGCGAGGAGGCGAACGTGGCCAGGACCCTCGAAGACGCGCTCACTCTGATCCGAGATCGCTCCATCGAGATGGTGGACCTCAAGTTCTGCGATCTCTGGGGACGCTGGCGCCACGTTACGGTTCCAGCCGACAGGTTCGGTGCCGGGCTCATGGATCGAGGTATCGCTTTCGATGGCTCGAGCGTCGGCTTCAAGTCAATCAGCTCGGGGGACATGGTGATGGTGCCCGACCTCGATACCGGCTGGGTCGACCCGTTCTGGGAGGTGCCGACTCTGAGCTTCATCTGCACCACTCTCGAGGCCGACACGCGGCAGCTGTTCCCTTACGACCCCCGCTCCATAGCCCGCCGTGCGGAGCAGTACCTGCGCGAGAGCGGAATCGCCGACGTCAGCCTGTGGGGGCCGGAGTTCGAGTTCTATGTCTTCTCGGGGGTGTCCTACGAGAACGGCATGCACACCGCGGCCTATCGGGTCGAGTCGGACGAGGGTGACTGGCAGAGCCACCTGATGGGAACCGGGTACACGATCGCGCGACACGGGGGCTACCACGCGATTCCGCCCCAGGACCGGCTCTTCAACCTGCGGGCGCGGATCTGCGGGCATCTCCGCGAGATCGGAGTACCCGTGAAGTACCACCACCACGAGGTCGGTGGGCCTGGGCAGTGCGAAATCGAGACCCCGATGCTGCCGCTGGTGACCGCGGCCGACTCCGCCCTCATCGTCAAATACGTGGCGCGAATGACGGCCATCGGTGCCGGTCAGACCGCCACCTTCATGCCCAAGCCCCTGTTCGGTGAGGCTGGCTCCGGCATGCACTGCCACCAGCGGCTCGAGAAGGGCGGCCAGAACATCTTCTACGACGAAGACGGCTATGCCAGCCTCAGCGAGCTGGCCCGTCTCTACATCGGCGGTCTGCTCCACCACGGTGGTGCCGTCCTTGCCTTCACGAGTCCGAGCACGAACTCGTACCGGCGTCTGGTTCCGGGTTTCGAGGCGCCAGTCAGTACCATCTACTCCGCCGGCAACCGCTCGGCGGCAATCCGCATCCCAAAGTACGCCAACCGCCCGGCCAACGCGCGCATCGAGTTTCGGCCACCCGACGCCACCGCTAACCCGTACCTGGCGCTGGCGGCCCAGGTGCTGGCAGGGATCGACGGCATCCGTCGTCGCCTGGATCCTGTGGAGATGGGGTTCGGTCCGGTCGACGAGGACATCTTCTCGTGGCCCGAGGAGCGTCGCCGGAGTATCGGAGCGCTGCCGACCTCCCTCGACGCGGCGATGAGTGCGCTCGAGAACGACCACGACTTCCTGGTCGAGGGAGGCGTGTTTAGCAACGATCTCATTCAGCGTTGGATCGTCAGGAAGCGCGACGAGCAGCAGCAGGTGCAGAACCGGCCTCATCCGTTCGAGGTCGAGCTCTATTACGATCTGTAGTCCGGAGTGCCGGCAGAGTCCTACTGCGGCTCGCGGTCCGGCACGATCTGCGCCGGTTTCTTGGGCCCGCTCGCTGCGACGTAGCCGGGCTACGACTCACTCACGGGCCCAGCGAAACCACCACATCTCGCACCGGCTTGCGAGCCTCGCTACGGACTCTCCCGCCACCCCGGACTACGGAGAAACCATGGCTACCTGAGGCCGATCAGCACCCGCCTGAGCCGAATCTCACGCAAGCTTGCGGCTTTCGCCGGCGGGTCAGCCCCCACCCGGCACCCTGAGAAGAGACCAGGCAGAGAAGGAACGGGTCACAACGCTTCGAGGGAATGCCGCGCCCGGCACGCCCGTTCGGAAGCAGCCTTTTCTGGGGCGCGCGTCCAACCGCATGCTCCGGGTGGGTGGGGGGATGTCTAGCGTCTTGGCTCTCGCGTCGAGCGTCCCCTGTGGGTGGTGGCCTCCGTCACTCCGTCACCGGGTGGGTGGGCGGGGCCTCTACCCTCTGACTTCTATCTTCTCTCCTCTTTCTTCGTGGGCGGGTGGGGGAACCTAATCACTTAATGACTTGATCACTTGTCTCAGGTGTAGAGGTCGAGAAACCGACCCAGCAGACCGTCGACGTCGGGCGAGGGCCGGAGCCTGTCGCTGAGGCGGGCGAACTCCTCGGGGTCGGGCATGTACTCGTCCCTGTAGATCGCGAGCCGCTCTCGGAGCTGGTCAGCGGTCATCTCGCTGTGGAACTGGGTTCCGTATGCGGGCTTGTCGCCGACACGGACGGCTTGGTAGGGGCAGCCGGCCGAGCGCGCGAGCTCGACCATGGCCTGGGGGAGCTCGATGATCCGGTCGTTGTGGCCGAGCTGTGCCACGAACGTTCGTGGCAGCTCGGCAAACAGCGGATCACGATGTCCGGCGTCGGTGAGGTGGATGTCGTAGCTTCCCACCTCCGAGCGCTCGGGGTCCGGACCCACGACGCCGCCGAGAATCCGGGCCATGAACTGATGTCCCCAGCAGGAGCCGAACAGCGGCCGCTCCTCTTCCAGAAGACGGTTTATGACGTCCTCCAGCGGCGCAGTGAACGGGTGATCCTCGTAGGCGGAAAACGCCCCGGCACCGCCAATCATGACCGCGTGGGCGTCGCACACGTCCTGCCACCTGATCTCCGGCTCGTCGACCAGGTTGATGACGAAAAAGCCCTTCTCCGGGACTCGGCAACGTTCGCGAAACCACTCTCGCTCCTGTCGTAGCGACACGAGGTGGCTCCGTACCTGGAGGAGGACAACGCGAACACGGTCTCGGGATCTCGTCCGCATAAACATGGACTCCGTCTCGATGAAGAGCGTGCCACGAATCTACCCGCCAGGTCAAATCTGCCCGTAACGTTCGCTCGCTTCCGTGCGAAGCTACGGACAGGAGCGAGTAGCGGCTCGACACCGCGGGAATCGTCGCCGGGCACGGGGCGGTTGCTGCAGTGGTCCGGCGTTGTCGACGGAGGAAAGATGCAAGAGGTGACCCTCTACACCACGAGCGTGTGTCCGTTCTGTCATGCGGCCAGGCGGCTCCTTTCCTCCCTCGGGGTCGAGTATCGCGAGGTACGTCTGGAAACGGAGCCCGAGCTGCGGGAGCGACTGTCACGGGAGAACGGTGGCTGGCGGACGGTGCCGATGATCTTCGTCGGTGGGAGGTTTCTTGGTGGCTTTGACGAGATCAGGGACCTGCACGTGCGTGGGGAGCTTCGTGAGCTCGTCGCCGGCGAATGAGTCGGGCAATGAGCCGGCGGTTCTCGGTGGCCGGGGATCAGCGGTCGCTCCCGATAGGCGGCCGTCAGCGGCCGTAGGGCGCGGTCCAGCTGTCCTTCCACCGCCTGATGACGGCCAGGGTTTCGTGACCCGGCGGGACCCGATGACCGGACTGCCGAGACGCAGCAGCGACCACAGTGGCTTCACCACAGCGCAGGAACGGGTTGGTCGCCAGCTCCTCATCGACCGTGGAGGGCACCGTTGTGCTGCCGTCGTGCCGCAACACCCTGACCCGCTGCAGGCGGTCCCGCAGAGCGAGATTCTCCGGTTCGACCTCGAGAGCAAAGCGGAGGTTGGCCTCGGTGTACTCGTGCCCACAGTAGACTCTGGTGGCCCCCGGCAGCGCGGCCAGGCGCATCAGCGAGCCGTGCATCTGTTCTGCGGTTCCTTCGAAGAGCCGGCCGCAGCCGCCGGCGAACAGGGTGTCCCCGGTCAAGACGAAGCCGTCGCCGGCAAAGGACAGGTGATCCCTCGTGTGCCCGGGAGTGGACAGGACGGCGAGCTCCGTGCCGAGCACGGGCACGCGGTCGCCATCACGGAGCTCCCGGGTCACGAAGGGCAGCTCGGCACGGGACGGGCCGAGGACCGGGACGCGGGCATCTCCGATCAGCTCGGCGATGCCGCCGGTGTGATCGGCGTGGTGGTGGGTGATGAGGATGCCGGCCAGCTGCAGGCCCGTACGTTTGAGCCACCGCCTGACCGGGGTCGCGTCGCCGGGGTCTACGACGACGACGTGGTCGTCATTCGGCGGACCCAACACCCAGATGTAGTTGTCCGTGAAGGCGCCCACTCTATCAATCTTCATCACCGGGTTATCCTGGCACCCGGGTGGCCGGTCGTCAATTCCCCGCCCGGTGCTCGAAACGGTTCACGGAGGAGCTGAAGATGCAGCCCAGATATCTGCTTGTCGCCGACCCGGTGAAGACGCTGAACTCCGAGTTCGATCTCGGCGTCTGCGTCAGCCGGGAGCTCATCCGGCGCGGCCTTCATGTCGACTACCTCGATCTGCTGGCCTCCGACGTCAGCCTGCCGAGCGAGCGCTACCTGGCCGCCTTGCCAGTGCGCGAAATCCTCTCTTCGGACGCTTCCCAATCGCCGTTCTGGGAGCTCGGTCCACAGCGTGAGGCAGACCTCAGAGAGTACGAAGTCGTCCTGCAGCGCAAGGACCCTCCGGTTGATGAGACCTTCGTCGCGTACTGCCGCCACTTCGAGCGAGCGCCGCAGGAGGTTCTGCAGATCAATCGTCCGCCTGCGACGTACCAGCTCTCAGAGCACACATTGATCCTCGACTACCCGCAGTTTGCAGCGCCGACGTGGGTGTGCTCGACAGCGGCGGAGCTGATCGAGGCGGTTCGGCTCCAACCCGGAGAGGCCGTGGCCAAGCCGAAGAGCACCTACTGCGGGATCGGCATTGCCTTCTTCGCGCCCGAGACCGCAGAGGGAACGCTGCAAGAGTACTGGAAGAAGTGGGGGCCCGAGGTCGTCGTGCAGCCCTATCTCGAAGCGATCGAGGAGACCGGCGACCTGCGAATCCTGACCTTGAACGGACGGGTGCTCGGCTCCGTGCTGCGGGTGCCGCGCTCAGGGTCGAGGCTCGCCAATCTCCACCAGGGGGCGACAGCGGCGCGGCTCGAGCCCACCGCACGACAGCTTGAGGCATGCCGGGTGATCTCGCGCGATCTGGTCGAGAAGGGTCTCTACCTGCTCGGCTTCGACTTCATCGGCGAGCACCTGACCGAGGTCAACATCACGAGCCCGACGACGATAGTGCAGATTGGGCAGGTGATGGGCAAGCGAGCCGAGGTCGAGATGGTGGATGAGCTGGAACAGATGCGGATGGCACGACTCCGCTGACCCGGCCACATGCCGACTCCCTCGGCACGTGTCGGCTTGTGTGCGGTCTTGACCGAGGTCATGGCATTCCACCCGCCGATGACGGAGTATCGACAACGTGAGGCCGGAGTTTGGCCACTACCTGGAGGTACCGATGAGTGAGTCCGAAAGCGGTTCGGGAAGCAGCGCTACGTTGGGGATGGAACCGGCACGCGCGGTGGTCCTCAGTGATCTCGTCAGTTACGCCGAGGGTTCGATCGTCAGTCGTACCTTGGCCCGGACGTCGGCCGGATCCATGAGCCTGTTCGCCTTCGAGGTTGGACAGCAGCTCTCCGAGCACACGGCTCCGTTCGACGCTCTTGTACAGGTCCTGGACGGGCGCGTGGAGCTGGTCATCGGCGGTGAGGCCGTGGTTGCCGCGGCCGGCGAATCGGTGCTGATGCCGGCGAACGTGCCGCACGCCGTCAACGCCCGCCAGCGGTTCAAGATGCTCCTGACGATGCTCAAGGCGTCGGCTGCCGATGGTGGGAGATGACGGTGGCCAGGCGCGAAGTCATCCACATCGACGAGAAACTGTGCGACGGCTGCGGGGAGTGCGTTCCGTCGTGCGCCGAGGGTGCTCTCGCCATCGTCGGTGGCAAGGCGCGGCTGGCCAACGATGCTTACTGCGACGGCCTGGGAGCTTGTCTCGGACACTGCCCGCAGGGGGCGATCACGGTTGTGAAACGGCAGGCGGCACCCTTCGACGCGGCCGCCGTTCAACGACATCTGGCCGAGCAGTGCCCGGATGCGGGCCGGCAGCCTGCGGCGCGGGGCATCCCCGTGCTCGGCTCGCTTCCTGCCACGGGCGGAGGCTGCCCGGGCTCGCGAGCGGTGACGCTCGTACCGCCTGACGCAGTCGAGGCAGGGGCGGCCGTGGACGGGCACTCGCCATCTTGGCTGCGGCACTGGCCGGTGCAGCTGCACCTGGTACCGCCTGCCGCGCCTTTCTACCGCGGCGCGGACGTTCTGCTGGCAGCGGACTGTTCGGCGTTCGCCGTGGGTGACTTTCATGGCAGGTTTCTCCGCGGACGCGCCCTCGCTATTGCCTGTCCGAAGCTGGACGACGAGCAGGACCGCTACGTCGCGACGCTGGTGGCGATGATCGACGAGGCCCGTATCCGAAGCCTCACCGTGCTGGTCATGGAGGTGCCGTGTTGCCACGGGCTGGTGCAGCTGGCACGGCGCGCCCTGGCCGCCTCCGCGCGCCCGGTCCCGGTGAGCGTGATCGTGGTCTCCGCAACCGGCGCCGTGCTCGCCGAAAGGACGCTGGTGGCTTGAACCGACTCTGACGCAAGACTCAGAGTCGGGGACCTCCAGCCGCTGGATGCCTTCAGGACGGGCTACGCGACACGCGGTCCTATCGGATGATCCCCGAGGCTCGGCCGAGGAGGGCGTTGTACTCCCTGGCGTCGCCGTCGTCCTTGCCGCCGACCGGCGTGCCGCAGACGGCACAGCGGTACTCGTACTTGTTGCCGGTCGGGAGGACAAGGAGGAGGTGCCGCCGCACCGGCTGCGCTGCACTGCAGGTCGGGCAGTAGACCTCGGAAACCTCGAGGGTATCGAACTCGCGTCTTTCACTCATCGTGAAGGAGGATAGGCAACCGGCGCCATCGCGTCAACACGAGTGAGGGCCGCGTGGAGAGCTTGCTCCAAGGCCCTGAGTTCTGTAGAGTTGGGAGCAGGCCGCGTGTTTCGGGTCCTGAGACAAACAGTGGATCGCCAGGTGGCGCAGCACAGGATGGGGGGTGCTCGTGTTCCAGCGGTACGGCATTCGGCGCAAGCTCGTGATCGGCATCGTCGGCGTCCTCGTGGTTCTCCTCGGAGGGCTGGGGTTTTGGGCCGTCAGCTATATCAATCGGATGACGCGCCAGCGCGTTTACTCGGACGCCCTCGGCCTCGTCGACGTCGGCGCCAACCGTATCACAGGGTTTTTCGACGAGCGGGGGCGGATTGTGGCCACGTTCGCCGAGAATCCCGAGTTCCTGCAGTGGGCCGGCTCGCTTGAACGAAGTGGCCGGGCGGAGGCAGGGGCGAGCCGGGAGCTCAGCAACCTGATCGCGTATACCAAGCGCATCACTGACGGCGACCCCAGCGTTCTTTCGGCTTGGTTTGCCTTGAACTCGACCGGCGAGTACTTCCGTGAGGATGGACGTGTAGAAAGGGAAGGTTACGACGCGCGCAAGCGGCCCTGGTGGTCGGCCGCCGTGCAAAAGGACCAGCTGTACGTGTCCGACCCGGCCGTGGATCTCGTCAGGGGCTACGTCTCGGTACCGGTGCAATTGGCCGTTCACTTCGACGACGGTCGTCTTCTCGGGGTCATCGGTATCGATGTCCTGTTGACCACGGTCGCCGACATGGTGCGTACGATCCGCTACGGCGGGGAGGGGATGGCTTTTCTGGCCGACTCTTCGGGGCGGATGGTGTACTACCCCGGGATCAAGGTGACCGGCGCCGCCGACAGCGGGTTGCCGAAGCTCCTCGATGTCTTTTCGGATGGCGGCGGGTTCGACACCGTCGAGCAGCGGATGACCGGGGGTGAGCGGGGGATGGCTCGAGTCACCTGGCGCGGCCAGTCCTACCTGGTGCTGTTCGCTCCGGTGCGCGCCGAGCAGCCTGCCCTGGACTGGTCGTTGGGTCTCCTGGTACCTGAAGGGCTGGTGACGTCGCCGATCCGGCGCCTCCAGCTGTTCTCCCTCCTGGGCGTGCTCCTGACAATCGCGCTGGTCGCCGGAGCGCTGATCCTGCTCACCTCGGCGATCGTCACCCGGCCGGTGAACGGCCTGGTTGAGCGGTTCCGGGACATTGCAAGCGGCCATGGCGACCTGACTCAAAAGGTGGAAATCTCCTCCAACGACGAGCTCGGCGACCTGGGATCACTTTTCAACAGCTTCGTTGCCGGAATTCGGGATGATGTCTCGGCGGTGGCGGAGCAGTCGGGTAGCCTCGCTTCCGCGTCGGAGCAGCTGTCCGGGCTGAGCCAGCAGATCGCGAGCGCTACGGAGGAGACCTCGAGCCAGGCTGGGATGGTGTCAGCGGCTGCCGAGCAGGTCAGCACCAACGTGCAGTCGGTAGCCACGGCTAGCGAGCAGATGAGCTCGAGCATCCGGGAGATCGCCAAGAGCGCCACCGAAGCTGCCCGGGTTGCCAGTGATGCAGTTGTAATCGCCAGCGACACGGTTCAGAGGTTTGGTGACCTGATGACGAGCGGAGAGAAGATCGCGCGCGTCGTCGAGGTGATCCGTACGATCGCCGAGCAGACGAACCTCCTCGCGCTCAACGCCACCATCGAGGCCGCCCGTGCGGGGGAGGCGGGCAAGGGCTTTGGCGTTGTTGCCGGAGAGGTCAAGGCTCTGGCAAACCAGACTGCGCAGGCCACCGAGGAAATCGAGGCGAACATCGGGGCGATCCGCGGCTTGACCGAAGCGGCGGGTGAAGCCATCGGCCAGGTTACCGAGACCATTCACCGCATCAACGACATCCAAACTGTGATCGCCTCAGCGGTAGAGGAGCAGAGCGCCACTACCGCCGAGATCGGACAGAACGTGGCAGAGGCTGCACGAGGCGTCGACGATATCGCGCAGAGCATTGCAGGCTTTGCCGAGGTGGCGCAGGAAACCGCCTCGGGGGCTAGCTCCATCGAGGGGGCGGCGGAGTCACTGGCGGCGACGGCCGCCCGCCTCCAGGCGATCGTGGAGCGGTTCCAGTACTGAGCCGGGGAGGCATCGTGGAGGAGTTTCTCGATGAGTTCCTGGACGAAGCTAACGAGATGGTGACCGCGCTCGCTGCGGCCATCGATGACCTGGCTGAGCGCCCGAGCGACGGCACGGCACGGAACACTGCGTACCGCTGCGTCCACGTGATCCGCGGTGGCGCAGGTTTCCTCGGCCTCGGGCGCGTCGAGCGACTCGGCGCGGCTGGGGAGAGACTGCTTGGACCGATCGCGGCGGAGAACCTCGAGCCAACCGCTCGGCGGCTCGATGTTGCGCGCAAGCTGGGGCTCACGTTGCAAGGTGTCCTGCACTCGGTTCGCGAAGAGGGTTCAGAACCGGCCGGAGACGACGGGGACCTGCTGGCCGGGATCGAAGCCGCGGTCCACCTATGAGCTGGCAGTCGGAGAACCGTGCCGACCTCGGCGGCCTGGAGATTCACGACGCGGGAAGGCAGCCCTGCTGTCGAACGGTGTGGGGATGAACGACAGGGATAACATCGTCGCCGAGTTCCTCGCCGAGAGCTTCGAGCAGCTCGAAGAGGTGGACCGCGACGTGCTGACCCTGGAGTCGGGACAGGCTGATCGTGCACTGCTGGACCGGGTCTTCCGTGCCGTTCACACCATCAAGGGAACGTGCGGCTTTCTGGAGCTCGGGCGCCTGGAGGCGCTGAGCCATGCCGGAGAAGGCCTGCTGACGTTGCTGCGCGACGAAACGCAGAACGCAGCGCCAGAGGTGGCGCCGCTGCTGCTGGAGCTCGTCGACACCCTTCGCGTGATGCTGAAGCAGATTCAGAGCAGCGGCAAGGACGATGGTGTGGATGCGAGCGCGGTTGTGCAACGGCTCGAGGCCGCCCGCGAGCGCTTGGCCGGCAAACCTGTGAGCGGTGTGACAGCACAAAACGTGGCGGCGCGGGCAAAGAAGCCGCGAAAGGCTCGGACGAAGACCGCGGCCCCGCCTTCACGCAAGGCGGCCTCGCGGAGCGACAAGACCGGCGGCGCTGTGGCTTCCCCGTCACCGCCGGGTTCGGTCAAGGGTTCAGGGCATGGCTCGCCGCAGGCGCCTACGTCGACTCCTTCTCCTGCCGTTGCGGTCCGTAGCTCCGCAGACTCCTTCGTGCGTGTCGATGTCCATGCTCTCGACCGCATGATGGACCTGGTGGGTGAGCTGGTGCTGAGCCGGAACCAGTTGGTGCTCGCGGAGTGGGCGGAGCACGATGCTTCGGAGATCGACTCGGTCCAGCGGCTCGACCTGATTACGAGCGAACTTCAGGAAGCGATCATGAGGACTCGTCTCGAGCCCGTGAGCAAGGTCTGGGGGAGGTTCCCCCGCCTCGCGCGGGACCTGGCCGAGGGGTGCGGCAAGCGGGTCCGGTTGGAGATGGAAGGCCAGGGCACCGAGCTCGATCGGGGCCTCATTGAGGCGATCCGCGACCCCCTGACGCACCTCGTGCGCAACGCCGTCGACCATGGCATCGAACCTCCCGAAGCAAGGCGGGCGGCGGGGAAGCCGGTGGTCGGGCGGATCTGGTTGCGCGCTTCCCACGAGGGCGGCCATGTGACGATCGAGGTCGGCGATGACGGTGCCGGGATCAACTCCGGCGCGGTGCTGGACCGGGCGGTCGCGCTCGGCGCGGTCACTGCCAAACAGGCCGCGCGGCTGACGCCGGGCGAGGCCGTCCGGCTGGTCTTTCTACCCGGCCTTTCCACGAATCGGGAGGTCACCAATCTGTCCGGCCGCGGCGTCGGGCTCGACGTGGTTCGCTCCAACCTCGAGCGGGTCAACGGTCTCATAGACATCAAGAGCAGCCCCGGGGAAGGGACGGTCATTCGGCTCGAGATTCCCCTCACTCTGGCGATCCTGCCGGCGCTCGTCGTAGGCACCGGGGGGCAGATGTTCGCCATTCCTCAGGCCAGCGTTGTCGAGCTCGTGCGCCTGGACGGTGTGGAGGGTGCGGGCGTCGAGATGGTTCACGGGGCACCGGTGTATCGTCTGCGAGGGCGGCTACTTCCTCTGGTCGTGCTGCGACAGGAGCTCGGCCTCGAGCCGGATGGGGACGAGCGGACGGCAGGCTCGATCGTGGTTCTCGAGGTTGGAGAGCGTCAACTCGGGCTTGTGGTCGAGTCGGTGACGGACACACAAGAGATCGTTGTCAAGCCTCTTGGAGCGCTGCTCGACAGGATTCCCGAGTATGCGGGCGCCACGATCCTCGGCGACGGGCGGGTGACCCTTATTCTGGACGTGCTGGGCCTCGCGCAACGAGCGCACGTTGTCACGGAGGCCGCTCACGCCGAGGTCGGAGCCGACGATGAAGGCCTGCCGCAACTGGTGTCCCTGAGCGAGGGCTTTCTGCTCTTTCGCAGCCCAGACGACGGTCGGATGGCGATTCCTCTGGACCGGGTCGTGCGCCTGGAGCTGTTCCCGAGGACGGAAGTGGAGCGGGTGGGAGAGGGCTTCGCGGTCCAGTACCGCGGCGACATCCTGCCGCTCGTATTCGTCTTCGACCATCTCGTGGAACGGAGAAACGTACCCCGCGTGAGCGACTCCGAGATCGGGGAGCTGGACGTGGTCGTTGTGAACTACGGCGCCCACACGGTCGGCCTGGTCGTCGGACCGGTTCTCGACATCGTCGAGGAGATTGTCGGTGTGCGGCAGCCGTCGAGCCGTGAAGGCATCGTGGAGTGCGCCGTGATCAGGGATCGAGTCACCGAGCTCCTCGATGTCGACTTCATCGTCGGCCGAGCCGGCCCGTCGGTCTTCGCACGTGCGGCAGGAAGCTGCGAGTCAACATGAACGGACGCCGACAGCTGATCACCTTCCGGGTTGGCAAGCACCTCTTCGGCGTCGATATCGACGAGGTTCAGGAGGTCCTGACCGCCCGCGAGATCTCTCCGGTGCCGCTGGCGCCACCGGAGGTGGAGGGGCTGCTCAACCTGCGGGGGAGGATCGTCACCGCTGTCGAGCTGCGTCGTCGTCTCGGGCTGCCGGACAGGTCCGCACGACGGGTGCCAATGGTCATCGTGCTGCGACCGGAGAGGGGCTCGGTCAGTCTTCTGGCCGACGCCGTCGGCGACGTTGTCATTGTTGCCGGCGAGGACTTCGAGGGTCCTCCGGAGACCCTTCGGGGCCAGGCACGGGAGCTCATCCGCGGGGCGTACAAGCTTCCGCACGAGCTCCTGCTTGTGCTCGAGATCGATCGGGTGCTGGACCTCACGGCAAGGGAGCGGCAGTGAAAGCATCCTCCGACATCATCATTCTGAGGTGGCGCGGTCGCCCGGCGACCGGGTGAGGGAGATACAGATGCGGGTTCTGGTCATCGATGACTCGAGAGCGATGCGCTCGATCCTCACCAAGATCATGTCGGACATCGGTTTCGACGTGGTCACTGCGGCCCACGGCCGAGAGGGGCTCGAGCGTCTGCAGGAGGACGACGGCATCGGACTGGTGCTGGTGGATTGGAACCTGCCCGAGATGAATGGCTACGAGTTCGTGCAGGCAGTCCGTGCAGATCATGGGTACGACGATGTCCGTCTGATCATGGTCAGCACCGAAACCGAGCGGGAGAGTGTGCTGAGGGCCATGGACGCCGGCGTTGACGAGTACGTGATGAAGCCGTTCACCCGGGCGACCATTCTGGAGAAGTTGGCCTTTCTCGGGCTGGCGGACGGATAGGCGGACGTGGCTCGAATCCGCATCCTGCTCGTCGACGACTCGGTCGTGATCCGACGCGGTCTGACCAAGCTCCTCGGAGAAGATCCCGCGCTCGAGGTCGTGGGCGCCTCCGCGAACGGGCGTCTCGCGCTGGCGAGGATTCCGCAGGTCAACCCTGACCTGGTGATCCTGGACGTCGACATGCCGGAGATGAACGGGCTGGAAACGCTGCGGGAGCTGCGCCGCCTGTACCCGACCCTGCCGGTCATCATGTTCAGCGGCCTCACGGAGCGGGGCGCCCGCATCACGCTTGAGGCCCTGTTCCGCGGCGCCATGGACTACGTCACGAAGCCGTCGGAGATCAGCGACATCGGGGACGCCGCGGCCGTGGTACGAACCGAGCTGATCCCGAAGATCAAGGTCTTGTGCCAGGCGGAGAGCTCGCCGCAGCCTTGGCCAGAGCCGGTGCGGGCGGTGCGACCGCGCCAGGTCCGACGTGCCGCCGAGTCGGTCGCGGCGGTGGTCGTGGGAGCCTCAACGGGAGGGCCGGCGGCGCTCAAACTTCTACTCGGCGGCTTGCCGCGGCCGCTGCCGGTCCCCGTGCTGGTTGTGCAGCACATGCCGCCGATGTTCACCCTGTACCTTGCACGACAGCTGGAGACCAAGAGCGCCTTCCGGGTTCGCGAAGCAGAGGACGGAGCACCGATCGGTGCCGGCGATGTCTGGATCGCGCCCGGAGGCGTCCACATGAAGGTCGTTCGAGAGGACGAGGTCGTACGGCTGCGGCTCAGCGAGGACCCGCCGGAGAACTCCTGCCGCCCTGCTGCCGATGTGCTGTTTCGCGCTGCGGCCAGGGTCTGGGGCGCTGGCGTTCTCGCGGTGGTGCTGACCGGCATGGGCCGTGACGGGCTCAGGGGATGTGAAGCGGTGCACGAGGCCGGCGGGCGAGTCGTGGTGCAGGATCGTGCGTCGAGCGTTGTCTGGGGTATGCCGGGCTTCGTCGCCGAGGCTGGCCTAGCCGACGACATCCTGCCGCCGTCCGACATCTCGGCTTGGCTTGCCGCCCGCCTGGCACCGGAAAGTGCCCGGTCTCGCGAGGCTGACAAGGACGACGGGTGAGACCGGAGAACTTCGTCTTCCTGCGCAGGCTGATGCGCCAGCATGCGGGCGTTGTGCTCGAGGATGGCAAGGAGTACCTGGTCCTGGCACGGTTGGGGCCGCTCGCACGGGCGGAGTCGTGGTGTTCCATCGACGATTTCATCTCCCATCTCCGCTCCCGCCCCAGCGGAGCACTGCATCGTCGGGTGGCGGAAGCCATGGTCACCACCGAGACCTCGTTCTTTCGCGATGTTCATCCGTTCGAGACGCTCAAAGACGTCATCTTCCCGGATTTGTTCGAGCGGCGAGATGCGACTCGGACGTTGCGCATTTGGTCCGCTGCTTGCGCCAGTGGCCAGGAAGCCTACAGCGTTGCGATGCTCCTCAAGGAGCACTTCTCCGAGCTCGCGAGCTGGCGCGTCCGGATAGTGGCCAGCGACGTGTCGTCGGTGATGATCGAGCGAGCGAGGAGAGGGAGCTACTCGCAGCTGGAGATCAACCGCGGCGTGCCGACCCATCTGCTTACCCGCCACTTCGAGCGCGACGGCCTAGAGTGGCGGGTGACCGAGGACATCCGACAGATGGTCGAGTTCAAGGAAGTAAATCTGGCAAGGCCGTTCCCGCCGTTGCCGGAGATGGACATCATCTTTGCCCGCAATGTGCTGATCTACTTCGACGAAGCGACCCGCCGCGACGTGTTGGAGCGCCTGGCCGGACGTCTACGCAAGGACGGATATCTCTTCGTCGGCGGCGCAGAGACCATGATGGCCTACGCCGATCTGTTCTACAGACTGCAGATCGACCGGACCTCGTGTTACAGACGACGTGGGTGAGAAGGAGAGCGACATGGTGCATGAGGAAGAGATCTTCCAGATCGTCCAGAGTATCTGGATGTCGATTCTGGACCTTGAGATCCGGCTGGAGCCCGGGAGTGATGAACGCGTCAGGGAGCCCGGGCAGCGGACCTTGACGGGCTGTGTCCAACTCACCGGAGACTTCGAGGGCGCCACTCTGCTCGACTGTACCGAGAGCCTGGCACGGCGCGTGGCCGGTGTGATGTTCGAGGAGGAGCCGGAGGCACTCTCCATCGAGGAGGTCCAGGACGCCCTCGGTGAGCTCACCAACATGGTGGCGGGAAACATCAAGCCGCTGCTGCCGGGAAGCTCCCGCCTGTCGCTACCGTCTGTGGTGGAGGGCCTGAACTACACACTCATCATTCGCGGCAGCAGGGTGGTCGTTCACGTTGGCTTCGAGTGCGAACAGCAACCGCTCACTGTCACCCTGGCCGAACGTGTCAAGTAGCGACTTACCGCGCGAATTCCTGCTAGAGGTGCAGCCGGCGGGCCTCGCGCAGGCGCGCTTCGAGGCGGTGCTTCTCGATAATGAGGCCGGCCTCGATCATCAGCAGCTCGAGCCCCTCGGTCGGCCCGATGGGCGTTTCGTCGGGGAGATTGTCGCCGTAGATTACTGCCACGACCGATCCCTCAACGACGATGGGCACGGCGACGACCTCCCGGGGAACCATGCCACCGAGATGCTGGACCAGGTAGTTGTTCCAGGGAGTATGGGCCAGGCGTCCCCGATACGGCTCTCGGCGCATGACAACCTCGCCGAGCACCGAAGGCTCGGCGATCGGGATCTTCATTGTACGGACCCTCTGATCGGCCGGGGCTCCATCCACCTCGATACCGAACTGTCCGATCCCGACCAGGTTGTCGCCGCGGATCGCGAGCAGCACCGAACGGTTCACGAGCTCCGCGGTGTACCGCAGCAGCATCAGGGTGAGCTCGCCGGTGAAGGTGACCGGGCGGTTGCGGAGCTCCGTCATGATTCCCTTGAGGGAAGCGAAGCCGCGGGTGCGGGAGCGTCGTCCGCCGGTTGGGGGCCCGTCGTCCCCTGCGTCCAGCTCGATCTCGTCGACGGTCTCGAGGTCCTGTCCGGCGGCTGCGAGAGCGGATGCGCTGTGCGCCTGCTGTGTGAGGAGGTCGAGAATGACTTCCTCTGGACGGAGCCCTTCCTCCACTAGAAACTCGCTGGCATCGAACGCCGCCCGGAAGGTCTCGTCGATGTCCACCGTCTCGAACTGGAAGACCCCGTTGTCCCATGTCAGGAGCACGGACAGCACCGCCTTGACCTGCTCGTAGGCAACCGCATGCAAGGTCTGCTCGTCCACGACTCCCATCTCTACCAGGATGCTGCCGAGCGGCCGATCCAGCTCCGCGGGCTGGCGGTCGAGAGCCGAAAGGAGCGTGGCCTCGTCGATGAGGTGGCGGTTGACGAGGATGCTGCCCAGGGTTTCATGAACCGCGTTGGTCTGGCAGAAGACGATGGCACCGTTGCGGAAAACCACCAGCCCTTGCTCGTTGCGTCGCGTCAAGGTCAGCTTGCCGGTACGCTTTCCCAGCGCCAGGATCTGGAAGATGTCCGAGATCCCAAGATCCTCGAGTCGTCCTACGAAACCCATGCGTCGCTCATCCAGCCCCTTGCCGCCTCCGATGTTCCGCGGAGCCACTGTGCCTGCACTGGGCCAAGGATACCTCAGACCGGCTCGGAGAACGGCACACTCCTGCAACCAGGCTGCTGCCGCACCGTATCTCCTACGTTGGAAAAGCTGAGGCCAACCTGGTGGTGAAGAGCTCGCGGAAGAGTCGTCAACCCGTTGCGCGCCGGTGTGCCGGCGGGTGGCGGTGTGCCTTGATTCAGAAACGAGATTCCCGGCTGGGAGGGGATCGGTCCTGCTGGGTGCACCCTCAGGTTAACCGACGGCAGCTCACAAGAGGACAGAGGAGGTTCTCCATGACACGACGGATGCGCATCGGATCAAACGGTAGGGTGGCGGCCTGGGCACTGTGGGCGCTGCTGCTCGTTGGCATCGCTGCGTCAGCCTCGGCAACGAACGAGCAGGCCGGACCGCTGCTCAGGTTCCCTGACATCCACGGTGACACGGTTGTGTTTGTCCACGCCGAGGACATCTGGAGTGTGCCCGCCACGGGAGGACAGGCTCACCGGCTGACGCTTGACGAGGGCGAGGAGCGGTTCCCCAAGCTGTCGCCGGACGGGTCTCTCATTGCATTCACCGGCGAGATGGACGGCAACGCCGACATCTATGTCATGAACGTGGACGGCTCCAACGTCCGCCGGCTCACCTTCCATCCGTGGCCCGAGGAGGTTGTCGGCTGGAACCCACAGAGCAACAAGATCCTCTTCAGCTCATTCCGGCACAGCTACCGCTACTTCCTGAGGTTGTACCTGATCTCTCCTGACGGCAGCGGCCTCGAGGAGCTACCGCTGCACGAAGCGGCCAGGGGGAGCTACTCCCCGGATGGTACGGCGCTCGTCTACAACCGCATCGCCCGTGAGCACCGGACCTGGAAACGGTACCGTGGTGGCACTGCGCAAGATCTCTGGCTGTACGAGTTTGCCACCGCCAAGGACCGCCGGTTGACCGACTTCCCAGGTACAGATCGGATTCCGATGTGGGTCGGAAACACGATCTACTTCTCCTCTGACCGAGATGGCGTGCTCAACATCTGGTCGATTGATCCCGTCACCGGCGCGGCCGACCAGATTACCCACCACGCGGACTACGACGTCCGGCGGCCGAGCTCGGATGGGAGATCGATCGTCTACGAGCTCGGTGGGCGCATCTGGCGCCTCGACCCACAGATGCGCGAGACCCATCCACTCCCGATTTGGATCACACCGGATCCGCGCGACGCGCGCTCGTATCTTGCAGATGTCGCGGATCGGATGACGTCGGTCGAGTGTTCGCCGGAAGGCGCAAGGGCCCTGATCGTCGCGCGCGGGGACATTTTCAGCGTGCCCCGCGAACACGGCCCCACCCGCAACTTGACGCGAAGCTCCGGCGCCCGCGACAAGGACGCCGTGTGGTCCCCCGACGGTACCCGTGTGGCGTTCATGTCGGACCGCAGCGGTGAGTACGAGGTCTGGATCGTCGATGGGAAAGGGCGGCAAGAGCCCGAGCGGCTCACTCACAGCAACGGCGGCTACCGCCACACTCTCCGCTGGTCCCCGGACGGCACCAAGCTTGCGTTTGCGGACCAGACGCTGTCGGTTTTCATCGTTGATACCGCCACAAAGAAGGTGACCAAGGTCGACACGGCGGAACGGGAGCCGATGGACGTGGCGCGGGACTCAAAGCCCATTTCCGACTTCGCATGGTCGCCGGACAGCCGCTGGCTTGCATACTCGAAGATGAACCCGGACATGGTCTCCCATGTCTGGATCTACAACCTCGGTGACGGCAGCCGCCATGACGTCAGCCAGGGCCTCTTCAACGATTTCGGTCCGGTCTTCTCGCGCGACGGTGAACACCTCTTCTTCGTCTCGAACCGCCGTTTCGATCCCACCTTCTGTGACTTCGAGTGGGAGATGGTCTACAAGAGGGTGGCCGGAATCTACAGCCTCATCCTCCGCCGTGACGGGCCGCCGCTGTTGCCGCCGCGCAGCGACGAGCCGGACGTCGGGGGCAAGGAGGAGAAGAGTCAGGCGAAGGGTCCGGTGAAGCCGACGATGGTTATGGTCGACTTCGATGGCATAGCCGACCGCATCGAGGCCCTGCCGTTGCCGCGCGGTAACTACCGCAAGTTGGCCGCTGCCGACGACGCCCTCTACTACCTCGACGCGGACGACGGCGACTTCAACCGCTTTGACTACCGGACCCCCGGGCCCTTCAAGCTCAAGGCGTTCTCCTTTGAAGAGCGGAAGCAGGACGTGGTTGAGGAGGAGGTTGACGACTATGCCCTTGCTCCCGATGCGACGTGGGTTGTCTACCGCCGCAAGAAGACGGTTGGGATGCAGCGGCTCGGCGGCGGTCCCACGGCGATGATGGCGAAAACGGCGGCCAAGGAAGGCAACGGCAAGCCCTCCACGGTTGATCTCTCCGGGCTCAAGATGCACCTCGACCCCAGGGAAGAGTGGCGCCAGATCTTCTGGGAGGCCTGGCGCATGGAGCGGGACTTCTTCTACGACCCGGGGATGCACGGGCTGGACTGGAAGGCGATGGGTGAGAAGTATGGGCGGCTGCTGGACGGCGCGTCCTGCCCGCAGGACCTGACCTTCCTGACCGGAGAGCTGATCAGCGAGCTGGGCACCTCTCACACCTATGTGGGAGGGCGGGATCTGCGCCGTCGGGCCGAGAGGGTCTCCGTCGGCATGCTCGGTGCCGACTACGACCTGGATGCGAGAGCCAACCGCTACCGGTTTGCCAAGATCTACCGGGTCCCCGAGTGGACCGATGCCACCGTACCGCCGCTGGCGAGACCGGGAGTGAACGTGCACGAGGGTGACTACCTGTTGGCCGTGAATGGCCGGCCGGTGACCGCCGAGCGCGAGGTCTACGCGTACTTCCAGAACCTCGCCGAGACGCAGGTGGAGCTGACTGTCAACGGCCGGCCGACGCTTGAGGGAGCGCATACCGAGACCGTGGTGCCCCTGCGAAGTGAATGGACCTTGCGATACCTCGACTGGGTTGAGCACAACCGCCGCCTCGCCGATGCGGCGTCAGGCGGGACGATCGGCTATATCCACCTCCCCGACACATACCTGGGCTCGGCCAGGATCTTCCCGGCCTACTTCTACGCTCAGACCGAGAAGAAGGGTCTGATCATCGACGGGCGGTTCAACGGCGGCGGCCTAGACCCCGATATCTTCCTGCAGCGTCTGGCCAAGAAGCCGCTGTCGTTCTGGACCCGTCGCTACTCCCATGACCAGGTGACGCCGTGGATGCTCACCCGCGCTCATCTCGTGTGCCTGACCGACCGCCACGCCGGCTCGGGCGGCGACGAGCTGCCGATGGAGTTTCGCGAGAAGGGTTTGGGGCCGGTCATTGGCACGCGCACCTGGGGCGGTCTGGTCGGCGTCTCGATGTTCATCGACATGATCGATGGCGGCTATCTAACCGCGCCCGACTACCGGACCTACACGCCGCAGGGGCAGTGGACGGTGGAAAACCGGGGGGTGGTGCCCGACATCGAGGTCTGGCTCGACCCGGCGGAGATGGCTCGCGGCCATGACGCCCAGCTCGAGAAGGCCATCGAGGTGCTGCTCGGTGCGATCAAGAAGGACCCGCGGCCGTGGCCGCAGCATCCGCCGTTCCCGGAGAGTCAGCCCATGAACTGAGCAGCTCAGAAGCGTGAGCCGGCCAGCGCTACTGCCCGAGCAAGGACTGCATCGAACATCTGCGGAGTGAGGCGGCCGGTGAAGGTGTTCTGCTGGGACACGTGGTAGGAGTCGATGAGGACCAAGCCTGCAGGGAGCCTGTGCTCGGCGCCGTGAGCGAAGCGGAGACCCCGCGGCACCTCGCGCCACCGGCCAACGGCCCAACGGACGGCTGCGTCGTGGGCGACACGCCCCAGGGCCAGGAGAACACAAAGCCGTGGCATCGCCTCGAGATCACGCGCCAGAAACAAGCCGCACGCGGTGAGCTCGGCTACGGTGGGGCGGTTGCCCGGCGGCGCGCAGCGGCAGGCAGCGGTGATGAGCGCTCCATCCAGAGCGAGGCCGTCGTCCGGCGCTGTGGACTCCGGCCGGTTGGCGAGACCGGCACGGTGTAGAGCGGCGAACAGAAAGTCCCCAGAGCGGTCGCCGGTGAACATGCGCCCGGTGCGGTTGGCGCCGTGGGCCGCGGGCGCGAGGCCGACGATGGCCAACCGGCCCGCCCGGTCCCCGAATGCTGGGACCGGACGTGCCCAGTAGCCACGGCCGGCAGCCGTTCTGCCGAGCTGCCGGAGCCACCAGCCAGGGTCGCTGTGGTCCGCAACCCAGGCCTGGAAGCGGCGGGGCGGCTCTGAGCCCGCAGTCTCGCGGTGGGCCACGAGCCTCGGGCAGCGGCGGCAGTCGATGACTTCCATTCTCTCGACCTCCAACAGTGGGCGGGCGCACGGTTCGACCGACAGGCATGTCATGAGGGTGACCCCGATGCCGGTCGCCCGGTCGCGGCCGAACGATACATCATTCGGTTCTTGGCAACTTTCGTTGGCGGCCGGCGGGCTGTATCATGGCGTCGATGGAACCACATACGACAGGCGAAGCCGGGAGGACAAAGGGGGACAAGGTATGAGCGGCAAGCCAATCGTCGAGAACCCGAGCCACGTTCGAACGGCCGAGATCATCGTCGGCATCCCGTCCTACAACGAGGCCGACTCCATCGCACTGCCCGTGGATGCTGCCAGCCGGGGTCTGCAGGAGCTGTGTAACGGCAGCGAATGCGCGATCATCAACGTCGACAACCACTCCGACGACGGCACCCACGACGTCTTCATGAATACACCAACCTACGTGCCGAAGATTTACATCTCTACACCGAAAGGGATGCGCGGCAAGGGCAACAACCTGCGCAACCTCTTCAAGGCGGCTGTCGAGCTCAATGCGCGAGCCATCGTCGTCGTGGACGCCGACCTGAAAAGCATCACGCCGTCCTGGATTCGGTACCTGTCGGAGCCGCTCATGGGGCGCTACGACTACGTCACCCCGATCTACCTGCGTCACAAGTACGACGGGACAATCACGAACCACATCGCCTACCCGATGGTTCGGACCCTGTATGGCCTGAGGGTGCGCCAGCCGATCGGCGGGGACTTCGGTTTCTCGGGTAGGCTGGCCCGCGCCTTCCTGGCCGAGACCGTGTGGAATGACAAGATCGCCAACTTCGGCATCGACATCTGGATGACGACGATTGCGATCGCTCGCCGGTTCAACGTCTGTCAGGCGTTTCTCGGCAGCCCGAAGATCCACCGCGCCAAGGATCCGGCCGCCGACCTGACCAAGATGTTCACCCAGGTCGTGTCGACGATCTTCGACCTCATGGTCGACTTCGAATACCTGTGGAAGGAGCGCGGCGAGAGCCGCCCGAGCAGCATCTTCGGGTTTGGCCTCGGCGTCGACGAGAAGCCACCGGCGGTCGAGGTCAACACCGAAAAGCTCTTCCACAGCTTCAGGGACGGCTTCGAGACCTATCGCGATCTCTGGCACGAGATCATTCCGCTGCCCGAGCTGACCGAACTCGACAAGCTGTGCGAGGAGTACGACACCGACAGCCTGTACTACCACTCGAACCTGTGGGCGCGAGTCCTGTTCTCGTTCGCGGTCGCCTACAAGGGGTGCGAGTCCGAGAAGGACCGGCTGCGGATCATGGAGGCGCTGATCCCGTTCTACCACTCCCGGGTTCTGTCGTTCGTCAACAAAACGCGCAACCACTCGTTGAAGGACGCGGAGGAGTACCTGGAGAACATTAGCCGGATCTTCGAGAAGGAGAAGTTCTACCTCATGGAGCGTTGGGACCAGGCCAAGTCCACCAACGGCCGGCTCCTTGTCTGAGGTGGCGCTACGGATATCGTTTCATGCCCGCGCCTTTCGAGGCGTCGAGTGGATGTCCCGGGGCAATCAGGTCCTGAGCCAGTCCGGCGCCTGTTCGCCGAGGACCGGCCAGCGCCCGGACGAGTCCTCGTCTTCGGTCGTGACCACCACCTCTAGCAGGGCATCGACGACCTCGGGGTCGAACTGCGCTCCGGCCTGACTCCGCAGCTCCGCGATCGCCTGGTGCTGGGGTCGCGCTCTGCGGTACGGCCGATCGTTGGTGATGGCATCGAAGGCATCAATCACAGCAATGATGCGAGCCTCGAGCGGAATGTTTTCGCCCGACAGCCCGAAGTACCCCGGGTATTCGGAGTCGGTTCGGCCGTCCCACCGCTCTTGGTGGTAGCGGATGGCCGGGATGGCCTCTTCCAACAGCTCGACGCCGTCCAGGATGTCGACGCCGATGTGGACATGTCGTGCCATCAGCTCCTGCTCGTCGGGCGTCAGCGCGCCGCGCTTGTTGAGGATCGATTCCGGGACCCCAATCTTGCCGATGTCGTGCAGGATGGCTGCGTAGCGGAGAAGCTCGAGCCGTTGGCCGTCGATGCCGAGGCGCCGGCCGACCTGAACCGCGAGACGGGCAACTCGCTGCACGTGTCCCTCCGTCGTGCGGTCCTTGGCCTCGATCGCCGCTGCCAGTGCGGTGACGACGCTCTCGAAGCTCGCCTGCAACCGGCGGCGGTGGTCATCGAGGTCGGAGACCAGGACACGGGTCCTGCCGGCGAAGGTCCCGGCGACGATGGCGGCAAACGCGAACGCGACCAGGTTGACGTAGCCCGTGAACACCTGGCTGAAGAGGGCCGCGTGGCTTGCAGGACGAACCAGCCTGAGAATCTCCACGACGTACACGATTCCCACGGCGCCATTCGCCGTCAGACCGCCTCCGATGCCGCCGGTTGCCGCCGCCCACAGTACCGGTGCGAGGAAGAAGACTGCCAGCCAGTGGATGCTGAGCATTCCCTCCGGTACGACCATCTCGAGCACCAAGACCGTGGCGGCGAGCAGCACAGCGGACATCAGGTGGCCACGCCAGCGATGCAGCCAGTTTCGGAAGACCGCTTCCTGCTCGCGGGTGAGTAAGAGATCGGGACGGATGAGCAGGAGGGCAGGGAAGGCGGCAATGACGATGGTCGTGGCATCGCCGAGGAACCAGCTGGCAAATGCGAGGGCCGTCTCGTGTGCGGACAGGGACGGGCTGGCCCAGTGGACGATGCCTGAGACACCAACCAGGGCGGACAACAAGGTATTGATCACGGCGCCGAAGAGGACCATGTGGGTCGTCCGCTTCAGTGATGAGCCGACGGCCCGGCCCGGCATCGCCGCCGGTACGGCCGCCTGGATCGATACCGCGATGGCAAAGAAGAGAATGCGTTCGGCACTGGTTGCGAGTCCCCAGCCGGTCACCAGCTGAGCGAGAAAGACGGCCAGGACTCCCCACCAGCCGACAAGCACGCCCGCCAGGACGGCGACTGCCGCCGCCGGGAAGACGAGCGCCACTCCCTGGGTGACCATGAATGCCTCGGACAGGATGTTGAAAAAGGAGAACGCCAGGCATACCGCGACCGCCGCAGCCAGCTTGCCAGCGAGCGTCAGCCTCCCATCCTGAGTCAGGCGTATCATCTGAGACCTTGTCTCCGCGGGCAGTGTACCAGAAAGACTGCCTACCGGGAGGAGATAGGGAACGGCAGTCCGTTCAGTGGGCGGGACGTCACTCGCCGATGATCTTGATCAGCACCCGCTTCGGGCGACGGCCGTCAAACTCGCCGTAGAAGATCTGCTCCCACGGTCCGAAGTCGAGGTGTCCGTCGGTGATCGCGACCACGACCTCACGCCCCATCACCTGTCGCTTGTGGTGGGCGTCGCCGTTGTCCTCGCCGGTTCGGTTGTGCAGGTAGGCCGACGGCGATGGATCGAACGGCGCGAGCTTTTCGAGCCACCGCTTGTAGTCTTCGTGGAGGCCGGGTTCATCGTCATTGATGAACACGCTTGCCGTAATATGCATGGCGTTCACCAGGCACAGCCCCTCGCGGACGCCCGACTCGCGGACGGCTTCCTGGACTCGCGGAGTGATATTGATCAGGTCCATCCTGGCCGGGACCTTCATGGTCAGGTACTCGGTATGCGACTTCATCATTCGGATTCCCCCAACCGCTCCGTCTCGGGGCCGACCTTCCTGAGCTCGGCATTCACCAACTTGCACAGCACCCGTACCGCCCGATCGGCGCCCCGGAAGACGGCAAGTCCGCCGCGCTCGAGCGCCCCTGCGAGGGGGTCGAACAGCTGACCCGAGTCGACCACCGCGAGCAGCGGTTTCGGTTGCGCTGCAGCGACCGCGGGCAGCAGGCGGGCGATCGAGTGCTCGTCGTCGATCGACTCCTTCCAAGCTTCGCTCGCTGGTAGAGTCTGCAAAGCCGGGGTGAGCGGAACGATGCCGACGGCGACCAGATCGACCGCCTCGTCCTCGAGAATCGCGTCCACAACCGAGGCATAGGCCTCGTCGGTGGCCATGGGTGTCAGATCGAGCGGGTTCTTGACGTCGACCAAGCCGTCGAGCCGGAAGCCCGTGAGAGTCCGGCGCAGTGCCTCGTCGGTCGCGGAGGAGAACCTGGTGAGAACCAGCTCACGACCGTCGCTCTTGATCGAGTCGGCCATCCCGACGGCCTCGAAGCCGGCGTTCGAGACAGCGGCTAGGCGGTTGCCGGCGATGGTCTTGCCTCGCAGGCTGACACAGAGCTTGAGAAGGTTGGAGAACTCCTCGAAGTCTTCGGCAACGAGCGCGCCGGCCTCGGTGAGTGCGGCCTCGCAAACAGCGTAGTCGCCGGCGACGCTGGCGGTGTGCCCGGCCGTGGCCGAACGTCCTTCCGAGGTGCGGCCGGCCTTGTAGAAGACGACGTTCTTTCCCAGTGCAACGGCTTCCTTGACCGCGCGGGCGAAGGCGAGGCCGTCACCGGGCCTGAACCCCTCCATGTACACGGCGAACACCTGGATCTCGGGATCATCCTTGATGAAGGACAAGAGGTCGGCCGCAGTGAGGTCGATCTGATTCCCGATCGAGAGTGCGTAGGCCGGGTCGAACCAGGGCATTCGGCTCAGGTTGGTGATGATGAAAGCGCCGGACTGCGATAGGAAGCAGGTCGAGCGACCATGGTCGCCGTGCGACTTCGGGAGCTTGCTCTCCGGGATGAACATGGTGTCGTAACGCCCCGGGTGCGAGATCACGCCGAGCGAGTTGCCTCCCAGGAAGACCGGGCCGCCGTCGCCGGTTTTGTGCGCCTCGTGGATGCGCCGCTTGAGGTCGCGCTCCAGCTCCTGGCTTCCCTCTTTCTCTCCGAGACCGCCGGGGATGAGGATCACCGTGTTGGCTCGGTCGTGTTCGATGACCTCGGCGACCACACTAGGAACCTGTGAGGCGCCGACGGCAACCACGAGGAGGTCCACCTTTTCGGGCAAGTCGGCGATCGTGGCGACGCAGCGAACGCTGTCTATGGACTCGGTCCCGGGGCGCACAACGTAGGCGTGGTCGGGATTGAAGCCTCCGCCGATGATGTTGTTGAGGATGATCCGTCCCATGTTCATACTCGAAGAGGAGACACCGATGACGGCGGCCGAACGCGGCCTGAGGAGCGCTCCGATCTTGCCGACGGGTCGCCGTCCCGTCCCGGCCGTCGCCAGCTGGAACGAGCACAGCCCATCCACTGGCGCGGTGTGTCCCCCTGAGACGACGAACGGGTTGACCTCCATCTCCGTGATGTGGAACCGCGCCTCGGGGTTGACCTCGGAGAAGTGGTTGGCGAGATCTATGAACGCCTGGAAGCACTCCACCAGAATGTCATCGGCAACCTGCCGACGAGCGCCTCGCATCTCACCGGACAGGCGTTGATAGCTCAGCGTCCTCCGGAACAGCTCGAAGAACTGCCCCCCATCGACGAGACCGGTCGGGGCGATGGCAACCGCGGCGCCGGGCCGCGAGGTGCGAGCTAGGATTTCCATCTCAACGCCGCCGAGCCCGGCAGAGATGATCGGACCGAACTCTCCGGTCGTACGGATGCCGACGAAGAGCTCGGTGGCGAATCCATGGGCGTCCGCTGGAACGAACTGACAGAGCAGAATGCCGACCATGCGCTGCCGCAGTTGTCGCTCCAGCTCACCGCCGTCGAGACCGGCGAGCTCCGCCGGTGCATCGCCGCTGTGCGACATCAGATGTGCGGCGTAGACCTCGGGCACCTCACGTACCATGAGCCCGAAAGCCGCCTCGACCGCGCCAATCTCCTTGGCGACGATGCGTACGCCGTGAGCCTCGGTCTTGTGAGTGATGTCTGGCGACACGACCTTGAGGACCACGCGGTGACCCGGGATGGCGTCGAGGTCGCCCTGGTTCGGCAGCGAGTCGATTGGGATCAGGCGGGTCACCGGCGCCGCCTCGGCGCCGGTGTGGGCCAGTAGCTCGTAGCACTCGTGCTCGTACAGATTCCGTCGGCCGTCGGCGTGGGCGGCCTCGAGAATGCTCTGAATGGCCTCCTGGCCAGTGTCTGCCATCGATGGCCTCCAGCCGGGAACTCCCGGCTCGTGCTGGCGGGACGACGGGTCCTTTGAGGCCGGCCCGCCCACGTTCAAGCGGCGGTCACGCCAATCCGGCAACCTGGTCGCAGGCAATCGTCTCCTGGCCGTCGAGTATCGTCTGGAGCTTGTCGGGGTTGGCGGCCGCAAGTGCCGACCATGCCTCGGCGTGAACGGGATCGATGCTGGCCGGGTCCAGCTTGCGGCACAGGGCAAGCGCGTCGAGCGGTGCCCCACCGCGGTCCAGCAGCTCGCGGGAGAAACGAGCGGCCGCACGGCCGTAGCGGAACGCACGGCGGTTGACCTCGACGATTCTCTCGCCCTTCTTCAAGAACAGCACCTCGACATACTTGAGAAGACGCTCCTCACTGAAATCGAGGAGGGTCGACGCCGCCCCCAAGACCGCCATGTTTTGCGCTCGCACGTTGCCGGCTGCCTGGGCGATCTGTCCCGCATCGAGCAGCAACAGATTGGGGAAGGTGGCGAGCTCTTCGAGGAGCTCCTCGGTCGGCGGGTAGTCGGAGATATTCACGTAGGGAGTTACGCTCGTAACGACCCATCCGTCGGGCGCCAGGTAGTGCCAGTAGCGCAGGACCTCGAGCGGCTCGACACTGAGCACCAGGTCCGCCCGTCCCAACGGGATCAGGTCCGAGTGGATGGTGCGGTCCGAGTAGCGGAGGTTCGATTGCACGGCGCCGCCGCGCTGCGACATTCCGTGTACCTCCGCTTGCTTGAACTGCAGGCCGGCGTCGAGGGCCGCATTGTCGATGACGAACGCTATGGACAGGATCCCCTGACCACCGACGCCGGCAAGGATGATGTTCTTCTGCATCTTGAGCGCTCCTAGCTGACCTTGTGACGCTTGATGGCCTCGAGGCAGGCGCGGCGTGCGATGATCACGCTCGGCCCTTGGTGACTCAGCTCTTCACGGATGACCTGTACGTTCACGTCGTGGTTCTTCGGCAGCGGCTCAATGATCCGCATGTGTGCGGGATCGATCCCGGCGCCGAGGATGATCTGGTCGAGGGTTTGGCCTGTGGACATCGAGCGCTGTGTCCCGGTCATGCCGACGGTGCTGTTGTCGACCACGATGACGTTGAGGTTGACTCCCTGCTGCACCGCCGACAAGAGAGGCGTAATACCACCGTGTGAGAATGTGCTGTCGCCGATCGCCGCCACTGCAGGCGAGTAGCCCGCATGCGCTGCACCGGCGGCCATACCGATGCTGGCGCCCATCGCGACACAGCTGTGAATCGCCTCGAGCGGAGGCAGCGCCGCCAGCGTGTAGCAGCCGATGTCGGAAAATACCTGCGGGTTGTCAAAGGTGTTCAGAGCCTCGTTGAGGGCCCTGAAAGTGTCCGTGTGCGGGCATCCCTTGCACAGGGAAGGCGGGCGCCCTGCGACCCCAGCCTGGGGCTCACGCGCCGTCTCCAGCGGCGGCAGTCCGAGCGCTTCCCTCACCAAATCAGGGTTGAGCTCACCGGTACGCGGCAGCTCACCACTCATACGCCCTCTGACGATCACGTTTTGGAGACCGAACAGCCCACGAATCGTGCTCTCAACCAGCGGGTAGCCGTCCTCGAGCACGAGCAGCTCGTCCACGTGCTCCGTGAGGGCGCGGATCTTGGCGGCGGGCAAGGGGTACTGGCGCAGGGTGAGGACGGACAGGTCATGCTCGTCGCCAACATTCTCGTAGAAGTAGTTCGCGGCGAGACCGCAGACAATGACGCCCTTGTTTCCGGCCAGAGACAGGGTGTTGTAACGGCTGTTCTCCGACCGCCGGAGCAGCTCCGGCTGCTTTTCGGTCAGGTGCCGGTACTGCACGCGGGCGTTGCTCGGCAGCAGGGTCCACTTCTTGATGTCGCGGTTCGGCTCGAGGTCGTTCTGAGGGCGCGGTTCCGGAGTGGTCGCCACCGCCGAACGGCTGTGTGCGATCCGTGTCACGAGACGGATCATGACCGGGGTCGACAGCTCCTCAGAAAGCTCAAACGCCTCGAGCATCATGTCGTAGCACTCCTGCTGATCATGAGGCTCGAAGCAGGGGATGAGTGCGAACTGCGCGTAGTACCTGCTGTCCTGCTCATTCTGGCTGGAGTGCATCCCGGGGTCGTCGGCAACCGCCAGCACGAGGCCGCCGTTGGTCCCGGTTACGGCCGAGTTCATGAAGGCGTCAGCAGCGACGTTCAGACCGACGTGCTTCATGCACACCAGCGCACGCTTGCCGGCCCAGCTCATTCCCAGCGCCTCCTCGTAGGCGACCTTCTCGTTGGTGCTCCAGAAAGCGTGGATATTGCCGGCCTTCTTGGCGTAGCTCTCGACGAACTCGAAGATCTCCGTCGAGGGGGTGCCAGGGTATCCGTACACCCCGCTCAGCCCCGCGTGAATGGCGCCGAGGCCTACGGCTTCGTCACCCAGCAGGAGTTGACGTTGCATGTGAGGCACCTCCCTATTCGCCGCCATTCTACCGGCGCGCCCGGCAGGGCGGTAAACGATGGCTTGTGAAGTTTTGCACAGCTGAGCCGACGCTGCAACCGCGGCCGCGGTAGCTTTCGGTAATCGTTTTCGGGATAATCCGCTCATGGAACGTCGTCCGCGCATCCTCGTGACAAACGACGACGGCTACACCTCGCAGGGGATCCAGGTTCTGGCAGACGCTCTCGAGGCGCTCGGCGAGGTGTGGGTGGTTGCCCCCAACCGGGAGCAGTCGGCCGTCTCGCACGCCCTGACCCTACACCGCCCGCTGCGCGCCGAGCGGCTTGGGGAACACCGGTTCTCGGTCGATGGCACGCCAACCGACTGTGTCACCGTGGCCGTCGGCTCTCTGATGGCAGATGCCCCGCCCGATATCGTCGTCTCGGGCATCAACTTCGGTGCCAACATGGGCGTTGACGTCCACTACTCAGGAACGGTGTCGGCCGCGTTCGAAGGAGTGATTTTGGGCTTCCCCGCGGTTGCCGTCTCCCAGTTGGTGGGGGAGGAGTTCTCCTTCCATCCGGCCGCTCGCTTCGCGCGCCAGCTCACGGATTGGGTACTCAGACACGGCCTACCCCCGAACATTCTGCTCAACGTCAATGTTCCTGTGGGGCCGCCAAAAGGCGTGCGGCTGACGCGGCTCGGGACCCGCCGCTACACGGAGGGCGTTATCGAGCAGGACGATCCCCGCGGCCGCCGGATCTACTGGATTGGCGGCGGGGAGCCACAGTGGGACCCGATACCGGGAACGGACTTTCCCGTCGCGCACAGCGGGCTGATTTCGGTTACACCGCTGCATCTGGACATGACCGAGCGACGGTTTCTGCAGCAGCTGCAGGGGGATCTTCCCAGTTGGGCCGACGTTGGAGATGCGGGTGCCTGACGGCTTCTCGTACCGGCGGCAACAGATGGTGTCGGCCCTCAGGGAGTCCGGGATCAGGGACGAGAGGGTGCTGTCGGTGATGGCCGACATTCCCCGTCACTTCTTCGTTCCTCCGGAGTGGCGGCACCAGGCATACTCGGAGGATGTTTCGATTCACATCGGGGAGGGTCAGACGATCTCACAGCCGCGGGTGGTCGCAGCGATGACCCAGGCGGCCGCTCTGACCCCGGACGCCCGCGTGCTCGAGGTCGGAACCGGCTCCGGTTATCAGGCAGCGGTGCTGTCCCGCCTCGTGCAGTTCGTTTTCAGCGTCGAGAGAATCGCGTCCCTCGCGCGCGAGGCCAAGGGGCGGCTGGATACTCTCGGCATCGAGAACGTCAGTATCAAGGTGATGGACGGGACGCTGGGCTGGCGGGCACAGGCGCCCTACCAGGCGATTCTGGTGACGGCCGGCGCGCCGAGCGTTCCCGAGCCGTTAGTCGATCAGCTGGCCGAAGGGGGCAGGCTGGTCGTTCCGGTAGGGGAGCTGAGGCACCAGGTCTTGACCGTCGTCGAACGGCGCGGTGACCGTGTTCAGCGGGTCGAGCTCCAGGGGGCGTGCTTCGTACCTCTGATCGGGCGGCACGGCTGGGAGGAGAACGGCCAGTGAAAGAGCGGTTGTTTGCGTGGATCGAGGCCATTGCAGCCTCACCGCACCCCGGCTGGTGGCTATTCGGTCTCGCGTTCGCCGAAGCCTCTTTCTTCCCCCTACCGCCGGATACTCTGCTCATCACGCTCGGTGTGGTCAACCCCGAGCGCGCCATCTGGTACGGCCTCGTGTGTACCGCCGGCAGCGTGCTCGGAGGTGCGGCCGGCTACACCATCGGCCTTTACGGCGGCCGGCCGATCCTCTACAGGTTCTTCAACCAGACCAAGGTGGCTGCGGTCGAGCGCCTCTACGACCGCTACAACGCGTGGGCGACCGGCATCGCGGGCCTGACGCCGATCCCCTACAAGGTGTTCACCATCGGCGGCGGATCGTTCAAGATCAACTTCCGTGTCTTCATGCTGGCGTCGCTCGCCTCCCGAGGGTTCCGCTTCATGACGGAGGGGGTTCTGCTGTACTTCTTCGGCGCCGCCATCAGAGACTTCCTGTACCGGGAGTTCAACTGGCTTTCTATCGCGCTGGTGGTGCTCGGCCTGGCCGGGTTCTGGGCGGTTCACCATGTCGGTCGGCGAGCCCACCGCAACGCGGAGACCGTGGATGAGGAATGAGGAGAAGCTGACCCGGAGATACCGCGTGCACGGTCGGGTCCAGGGCGTCGGCTTCCGCTCTTTCGTGTGGCGGACGGCCACCGAGCTCGGATTGGCGGGCTGGGTTCGCAACTGCCACGACGGCAGCGTCGAGGTGGTTGCCGCCGCACCTCCCGATGACCTGCGACAGCTGGAGGCCCGGCTGCAGCGGGGGCCGACGTGGGCCCGTGTGGACCACGTCGATGTGACGGACGAGCCCGCCGATACGGCGCCGGTCGGGTTTTCCGTCCGCCGCGATGGGTAGGGCCGTGCCGGTCATTCTCGGTGACCCGGGTAGGGAGCTGCGTCGCTCGCTGGCCAACGTTTTGAGCAGCGCCCTGGAACGGGGAGCGCCCCGTCCCGAGCTGATCGTGGCTCAGGGTGTCGATGACATCTGGCTGCACCGGCTCCTCGAGCAGCCGCGGGCGGCGCGTTCGCGTGGCGTGTTGGTGGCAAGGAATGAGCAGGGCCTGGCTGCGGCGGTCCGGGCGGGAATCGGTGGCGCCTTGTGGGCACCGCCGGCTACGCCTGCGCTGGTCACAGCTCTGGAAGCGGCCGCGAGCACCGGAGACGTGTCTCGTACACCGGCGCTGTCTCTCGAGGACACAGTGGCACTGGTGACGGGCTCGGCCGAGGCCTGGGCCGTCGTTCGTGTCGGCGGGCATGGGCTGTGGCACCGCCGCTGCGGAACGGAGGAGCTTCGCGAGCTGCTGGGGACGGTCGTGGGGCGGCTTGGCGCAGGCTACCTGTTGGGCGTCGGGCCTGCGCTTCTGGTGCAGGCGGAGCGGACGGAGGATGCAGTCGCGGCCTGGGCGAAGGTGACAGAAGGCAGCTCGACGGCTGGTGCCGATGACCTCGTGGCGACACCGCTGCCTGCGGCTGCGGACGAGGAGGGGGTTCTCTGGGCCTGCGGAGCTGCCCCCGGCGGCGCCTCTCCGGCCGACGGCCGCCGGCAGGCGACCATTCGACCCGTGTACGAGATCCCAAGTGGCCGCCGACTCGGATGGTGGTCAGCTGGCCCTCGCACGCAGACCGCACCGGATGGCTGGCTCGCGGTGCCTGAGACGGGGACCGAGGGTGTCCATGGCTGGCGCCTCGGCAATATTGTGGACAAGCCGGCCTCGGTTCCCGAGGTCGTTTGCACAGCCGACATCCGCGCCGGCCGCGGAGTTGCCTCCGTCCGTGTTCCCGGATGGGTGGCGGTCGATCTCCGCTCCGGGACGCCGGGTGCTCTCCTCGTGGAACATCTGGCGTCTGCAGCCGACACCATCAGGGTACCGCTGTGGGTTCCCAATGTCAGGTCGGGCGGACTGCGCTTCCTGCTCGGGATCGGCGCCGTCATGTGGGTCGATGGCCCTGCCGTGCCGACCGGAAGCCAGTGACATGAGGGGTCAGGAATGAAGAGGGCGCCGGTTTGGCGGCGCCCACTGTAGTGTTCGATCTGTCGGTGCCTTACTTCTGCTCGCGCTTCCGCATGTGCCGCATGTGCCGCATGTGATGGCGGTAGACGTGCACCATCTGCGCGGTCATTCCGCTCGTCGCCTTGGTGTATGTCACCGCGACGGGAGTTCCAGCCTTCAGCTCGGCAACGCCGACGATCCTGCCCGGTCGGTTCCTTGAATGATCGGCGGCATTCTGCTGCAATGACTGTATGGACTCTCTCTCCCAGGAACGTGCGAGCTTCCTGGCCACGTTGGCCGAGCGAGTCGTTCCCGAGGTGGAGGGGCTCGACCTGGCCGGGAAGACCAGGTTCTTCCGCATCGTCGATGACGCTCTGAAGGCGCGGTCGCCTAGCCTGCGGCGACAGTTCGGGACTCTCCTGGGAGTCATCCGATGGCTTCCGCTCCTGCGGTGGGGTGTGCCGTTCGAACGCCTCACCCGTGGGCGTCAAGAGAAGGTCCTTCGCTGGCTCCTAGGTTGCCCGTTCGGGACCCTGCGGCAGGGGTTCTGGGGGCTGAGGACCATGGTCTTCATGGGGTACTACGGTCAGGCTGAGGTGTGGGAGTCGATAGGCTATGCCCCTCGCTTCGACGGCAACGAGGCGCTCCATGCCTGACGCGAGCTTCGACATCGTGGTTGTTGGATCGGGCGCAGGCGGCGGCACCGTGGCAAAGGAGCTCGCGCCGCTCTGTGCGGAGGGCGCCCGCGTCGGGGTCTTCGAGTGGGGAGCGAAGCTGCGCGACGACGAGCTCACTGGGCGCGAGGTGGAGATGGCGCACCGACTGTTCTTCGACTCTGGCGGGATGCTGACGAAGGACCGCGCCATGACCCTGGCAGCAGGACGCACTTACGGCGGGTCGACTGTCGTGTACACGGGCACCTCGCTGACAATCCCACTACGGGTGGTCGAACGATGGCAGGTGCCCGGGCTCGAGTGGGAGGACATCGAGAGACGCTCAGCCAAATACGCGGTGGAAAACAACGTGCACCTGCTCGGGCCCGAGCTGCACAACGACAACAACCGTCTGTTCGTCGACGGGTGTCGGGCCCTCGGTTGGAGGGCCGAGCAGTTTCCCATCAATGTTGATGGGTGTCGGGGCGCCGGCCTGTGCAACCTGGGCTGCCCCAACCTCGCGAAGCAGGGAACGCACAGGGTGCAGCTGCCGGCGGCTGAGCAGGCCGGTGTCGAGGTCATTACCAACGCCAAGGTAGAGCGGATCGGGGATCGCGAGTGCCGGGTCACGGTGCGTAATCCGGGCTTCGGCGAGCCGTCGCCGTGGGCGCCCGGCGAGTACCGTGTGCGGTCGAAGGTCGTCGTCGTTGCCGGCAACGCCGTCCAGAGCTCTGCTCTGCTCTTGCGCTCCGGGCTCGGTGCCCGCTTGCCGGCGCTTGGTCGATATCTGACTCTCCACCCGGCGCTGATACTGGCGGGCGAGCACGAGCGATCGCTCTCGAACTTCGTGGGCCACCCCAAGAGCTTCTACTGCGACGAGTTCCTCGAAAGCGACCGATTCCTGCTTGAGACCTGCATGTACTTCCCGTTCACCACGGCCAAGAACCTCATAGGATTTGGCGACGAGCACTCAGAGCTGATGCGGGCGTTTCCGCGCATGCAGCAGATTCTCGTCCTCGCCATTGACCCGGCGCGCGAGGACAACCGCGTCACCGTCGACAAGCGGGGAAACCCGGTGGTGGACTACCGGCTTACCGGCGGCGTGCTGGACGCGCTTCACAGGTCGATGATCGCGGCGGCAGAAGTGTTCTTCGCTGCCGGTGCGTGCCGCGTTCACGCACCGGCCGGGGAACGCTTCTTCATACCTGCCGACGAACAGGAACACCTCGACAAGCTGATCCCCCGTCGCAACGTAAGGCCGGGGCAGATCTCAATTACGAGCGCGCACCTGATGGGTGGATGCCGAATGGGCGCCGACCCGGCAACCTCGGTCACTGATGCCTGGGGGCAGGTACATGGAGTGCCGTGGCTCTTTGTCGCCGACTCGTCGTTGTTCCCACGCTGCTCGGAGGTCAACCCCTACCTCACGGTCATGGCATTGGCCGAGCGGGTTGCGGAGCGGGTCAGTGACCGTTTCAAGGAGCTATCGTCATCATGAAAGTCTCTGGCGCCAAGCTGATTGTCCGTGCTCTCGAGGATGAGGAAGTCCGGTATGCCTTCGGCATTCCCGGCACGCACAACATCGAGCTCTACGACGAGCTGGAGCGCTCCGCGGTGGAGGCGGTCCTGATCACGGACGAGCAGGCCGGGTCGTTCATGGCCGATGGGTTATCGCGCACCTCGGACGGGGTCGGGGTGCTGAACGTAGTCCCGGGCGCCGGCGTGACTCACGCCCTGTCCGGGATCGCGGAAGCCTACATGGACAACGTGCCGCTCGTGGTGATCGCCTGCGGCATCCGCAATGACACGGGCAGGGCGTATCAGCTGCATGCCATCGACCAGCTGGCGGTGCTCGCGCCCGTCACCAAGGCTGCGGTGCGGGCCGAGACCGCGGACCAGATCTACCCGTGCCTGCGCGACGCCTTCCGGCTGGCACGAAGCGGCACGCCGGGGCCGGTGGCGGTGGAAATCCCCGCCAACCTGCTGCTGCTGGCACAAGAGGTGGCGGAGATCGGCTACACCCCCCCGCCAGTGGCGCAGTCTCTTCCCGACCCGGACCTCGTGGAGCACGCCGCAGAGCTGCTCAACAGTGCCGAGCGGCCCGCGCTTTACCTCGGCCTTGGAGCTGCCGGGTCGGGCGAGCTGCTGGTCGGCCTCGCGGAACGGCTGAGCTGTCCTGTGACCACGACCATCCAGGGCAAGGGCGTGTTCCCGGAGCGGCACCCGCTGTGGCTGTGGAACGGGTTCGGGGCTTCGTCGCCGTCATTCGTCCGCAAGGTGATGGACCGTTGCGACGTCCTGCTCGCGATCGGCTGCCGGTTCGGCGAGGTGGCGACCGGATCCTACGGACTCGAGCCGCCGGCGCAGCTGATCCACGTCGACATCAACCCGGAGGTCTTCAACCGCAATTACCGGGCCATGCTCGCTGTCGAGAGCGATGCACGAGCCTTCGTCGAGGCTTTGCTACCGCTGCTGCGTCGGCGCCCGGATGACGGTGTGCTTGTCGAGAAGATTGCCGCCGGTCATGCCGGGGTGCTCGCGCGGTGGGACAATCATCCGAGTCGGGACCGGGTCACTCCGGCGGCGTTGCTCGCCGCACTGCAACGTCACAGCGGGGCGGACACAGTCTTCGTGACCGACTCCGGCAACGGCACCTTCCTGGCCATGGAGCACCTCCGTCTCGACCGGCCGCGGTGCTTCATCGGACCGGTGGACTACTCGTGCATGGGGTACTCTGTGCCGGCGGCGATCGGCGCCAAGCTCGCCGATCCGGACCGCGACGTCGTCGCGCTCGCCGGTGATGGGGCGCTGCTGATGACGGGCCTTGAGCTGCTGTCGGCAGCAGCGTACCGCGTCGCGCCCCTGGTGTGCGTGCTGCGCGACGGCAAGCTCAGCCAGATCGCGCAGTTCCAGAAGATCCCGTTCAACCGCGAGACCTGCTCAGTACTGCCGGATTACAACGTCGAGGACCTGGCGCGGGTCACCGGCTGCCAGTACTTCCGGGTCATCCGCGACAACGAGCTCGATGCGGTCGTGGCCGCGGCGCTGCAGGTGACGCGGACCGGAAGGCCGGCGATGGTCGAGGTTGCCGTCGACTACTCGCGTCCCACCTACTTCACGAAGGGGGTCGTGAAAACAAACTTCTGGCGCCTGCCCTGGTACGACCGCCTGCGCATGCTGACCCGCGCGCTGGCACGGAGGCTGTGAGGAAACGGCTCGCGCCAGGACGTTCCCAATCCCTAGAACATGTCGAAGTTTGAAGGGATCGACGCCGAGCGTGTGCCCATGGCCTTGCGCTCATCCGAGTGCCAGTGGCAGTACTTGTACTTCTTGCCGCTGCCGCACCAGCACTGGTCGTTGCGGCCGAGGTGGAGATCGGCCGGCGGTGTCGAGCGTGAAAAGAGGTTCTTGATCGTGTTGAATAAGGTCATGACACTCGCTCCGGGAGTTGGGCGGCACCGCACGGGCGGCGCCGGTTGCGGCGTCAGGGTAGCAGCCCGACCGTGTCGCGTCAAAGGGAGCGAGTCGCACAGCGAATCGCTGCGGAGTAGACGTGCGGGCAGTGGAACCGCAGAGCAGGCGGGAGTCAGCCGAGCGGCACGATGACGACGGTCGCCGAGACACGGTGGCGAAGAGCGTCGGCGGTGGTGCCGTGGATGATGTCGGCAACTCCCCGGTGGCCGTGGGCGCCCAGCAGTACGACCTCAGCATGCGCCTCGCCAACCAGGCGTGCGAGCTCCTTGACAGGGTCGCCCAGCCCGAGCCGCCAGTCAGCCGGATGCCCGGCTTTAGCCAGGGCGGCGCAGAGGGTCTCGAGGCGGTGCGTGTCGGCCTGGGTTTCGAGGTCCGCCGCGTGTGAACCGAGGGCCCGTGCCACCGGGCTCTCGACCACGTGCATGAGGGTCAGGATCGTCTCCGTGCCGGTCGCCAGGCGCAGAGCCTCGTTGAGCAGCCGTTCCTCGCCGCCACTGAAGTCAAGCGCCACGGCGATGGTGCGGTAGGCCTCCGGGGCCCTCAGGTGGACCTCCGGCTCGGCCGCCGCCGAGTGAACGCCGGTGGCGGCGGGAACCCTGACGGCGACGCGCAGGCGCTCGATCAGCGGCTTGAAGGTAATGTACAGCAGCAACGCGGCGCCCACGGTCGCCAACGGGATGACCGTGATCTTGAGTAGCCACACCCAGCGCCCGGCCTCCCCGAGCCACTCGCCAATCACGTCGACCACCAGCTTCACGTTCAATACGATGATAATACCCGCCACCAGCCACGCCAGCGTCTTGAGCACGGGCCGGATGTGGAGCTCGTCCATGCGGCTGCGGTCGGAGACGAAGTGGATGAGGGGGACGATGGCGAACGGGAGTTGGAGGGAGAGCACCACCTGACTGAGCACCAGCAGGGCGCCCGTGGAGCCTTCCCCGAAGTAGACGATGGTCAGCACCGCGGGCACCACCGCCAGCAGGCGAGTGATAAGACGCCGCAGCCACGGCCGGACCCGGAAGTTGAGGTGGCCCTCCATGACGATCTGACCGGCCAGGGTGCCGGTGATGGTTGAGCTCTGCCCCGAGGCGAGGAGGGCAACGGCAAAGGCGATCGGTGCGATTGCGGCGCCGAGAATCGGTTCCAGCAGACGGTGCGCATCCTGGATCTCGGCCACGCCGTGGTGACCGGTACGGTAGAACACGGCTGCGGCCATGACCAGTATTGCTGCGTTGATCAGGAACGCGAGGTTGAGCGAGATCGCCGAGTCCACCGTGTTGAGGCGGATGGCTCGACGGAGCTCGGTTTTGGACCTGCCGAAGCGGCGGGTTTGCACCAGGGATGAGTGGAGGTAGAGGTTGTGGGGCATGACCGTCGCGCCGAGAATGCCGATCGCGATGTAGAGCGCGGCACTGTCCGGAATCGACGGCACGAAGCCTTGGACAAGGCCGTGCCAGTCGGGCTTGGCAAGCAGGATCTCGACCAGAAAGGCGATACCGATGGTGCCCACGAAGGACAGTACCAGCGCTTCGAGCTTGCGGATTCCGAAGCTCGACAGCGCGAGCAGCAGAAGGACGTCGAAGCTGGTAATGACCACACCCCACAGCAGGGGGATGCCGAACAGAAGCTGGAAGGCGATGGCGGAGCCGATCACCTCCGCGAGGTCGGTGGCCGTGATGGCGATCTCGGCGAGGACGTAGAGGGGGATGTTGATGGCCGGCGGATAGGTTTCACGACAGGCTTGGGCGAGGTCGCGGCGGTTGGCGATGCCGAGGCGCACAGCCAGGCTCTGCAGCAGCACCGCCATCAGGTTGGACATCAGGAGAACCCAGATCAAGGCGTAGTTGTAGCGGCTCCCACCGGCAAGATCAGTGGCCCAGTTCCCAGGGTCCATGTAGCCTACGGCGACCATCAGGGCGGGGCCAGCGACCGCCCACCAGCGTCGCAACACCGGGCCGCCGGAGGGGACGTCGACCGCCTCGTGGGCCTCCGCGAGGGACCTGTTCTCGTGGCTCATCGTGCCAGTGCTCCCATGGTAGCCATAGCTACAGCGTAGCATATGCTACAATCGTGTCAAGAGGTATCGTCATGAGTCAGGACCTGCCGCCGGCCACGTCCACGGAGCGCGCCTTCAACCGGGTGAGGGCAGACCATGCCCAGGAAACGGCGGAGGACTACACCGAGCTCATCCTCGAGCTCGGCGGCGATGCCTGCGTCCGTCAGATGGAGCTCGCGCGCCGGGTCGGGGTGTCGCACGTGACCGTGGTGCGGGTCATTGCGCGCCTTGAGCGCGACGGCTTGGTGGAGCGGGTGCGTGGGGAGGGCGTGCGCCTGACCAGGCGCGGCCGCCTGCTGGCGGAAGGCTCCCGCCGCCGCCACGAGCTGGTGACTTCCTTCCTGTGCTGGCTGGGGGTACCGGCGGATGTCGCTGCCGCTGACGCGGAGGGGATCGAGCATCACGTCAGCGAGGCGACCCTCAAGCGCATGCGCGCCGCACTGGAAGGTGAGAGGTGGTAGGGACTACCCGGGCCACTATACCTCGGAGACCGAAGGCTGGCTCACTTGGGAGGATCTCCTTCCAGGAGCTTCGCTAGGGACCGCAGACGCCGCACGGACGATAGCCGGCGGCGACGGCCTCGCCAGGGCTGGAGAAGGCTTCAGTCTCGAGGGAAAGGCTGAAGTATCGGCAGCCGCGGCGGTGGAACACCTGACTCGCGGGGTTGCCCATGATCTCGACCTCGTCCTCGGAGCAACAGCAACAGCAACCTCCGCGCAGCAGCAGCCAGGCGCCAACTCCCAGGGCAGTGATGAGCAGAATACGGCGAAAGGCCGTCACCGGACACCTCCATCGTGATCGATATACTGTCAATGTAGGCCGCCGCCCGCGGCTTGGCCATGGCCACGGCGGGCGAGGACGAAGATACGGCGGAACGGGAGCACCGTACCGAGCGGCCCCGGCGGGTAGGCGCGGGCAAGACGTTGTGCGTACTCGGCGACGAACTGGGCGCCCTCCTCGCGGTCGAGGACCGCGAGGACCGGCCTCAGCGTGGCGCCGCGAATCCACTCCAGGACCGGGTTGCCGCCGGTCAAGAGATGGTGGTAGGTCGTCTCCCAGACGGTGGTCTCGAAACCGAGCTCGGCGAGGCAAGACTGGTACCACCCCGGAGCGTGGACCGCCGGCCGTCGGACCGATGCCAGGCGCTCGTGCCAGGGAACCTCTTCCATGAGCTCGTACAGCAGCCGATGAGAAGGCTCAGTGAAGTTGTTGGGAACCTGAAAGGCGAGTGTGCCGCCGGGGGCCAGCTGGGACGCGAGATGGGCCAGGAGCTGCTCGTGGTTCTCTATCCAGTGCAGCGCTGCGTTCGAGACGATCAGGTCGAGGAGCTCGGGTGCCTGCCAGATGGCGAGATCACCGACGATGAAGTGGACGCTGGGGGGGAATCCGCGGCGGTGCGCCTCCTCCACCATTTCAGGCGAGCTGTCAATCGCCCAGATCGTGGCGGAGGGCCAGCGTCGTGCCAGCTCGAGAGTCGGAATGCCGCTGCCGCACCCGAGATCGGCAATGCGCCGGGCCTCGAGCGCGGGGACCGCCGCCAGGAGGTGAGAAAACGGGAGCGAGCGTTCGCGGGCGAACAGCTCGTACTGCTTGGGGTCCCAGCGGGCGTTCAGGGCCGGGCTCGACGAAGTGCTCGGGTCACGCACTTTGCAGGAAAGGGAGCGCCTCGCGCGGTGACGGAATCGAGACGCCGGGCAGGAGGCCGAGGACGCCGCCGGGAACCGTCCGGACGAGCTCGGTCTCGGTGATTCGGTTGCAAAGGTCGGTTCCGGCGGTGGTTTCGGTCAGGACGCGGATGTAGTTCGGGGTGAGACCGCTCCAACGCAGCCCGAGGCCGCACGGCTCCGAGCCCTCCCACAGGACCCGTACGGCACGACCCAGGAAACGCCGCTTGAATCTCTCCTCGAGACGTGCACCGAGCTCATGCATCCGCCGGCTGCGCTCGGTGGCAACCGAGGCCGGGACGCCTCCGGGCATCCTCTCGGCAGGAGTGCCGGCGCGCGGCGAGTACCGGAAGACATGCAGGCGCGCAAAGGCCGTCCCCTCGACGAACTCCATCGATTCCTGCAGCTCCTGGGCGGTCTCGCCGGGGAAGCCGACCATAATGTCAGTGGTGACTGCCATGTCCGGGCGGGCGGCTCGCGCGAGCACCACGAGCCGCGTGAGATCCCCGGTTGAGGTTCGCCTGGCCATCCGCCGCAGGGTCGCATCGCAGCCGCTCTGCACGGGCAGGTGGAGATGCGGCAGCAGGCGCGGGTCGGAGAACAGCTCGAAGAACTCGTCATCGAGGTCCCATGGCTCCACTGATGACAACCGCAGCCTCGGAAGCTCGGTCTCGGTCAAGATGCGGCGAACCAGCCGCGACAGGCCGTGCCGCTGCCCTAGGTCATGGCCGTACGAGCCGAGGTGGACGCCGGAAAGGACTGCCTCGCGGAAGCCGTCGGCGGTCAGCTCCCTGATGTGACGTACCACTTCATCGGCCGGCCGACTCCGCCCCTCCCCGCGGGCAAGGGTTACGATACAGAATGTGCACCGGCTATCGCACCCATCTTGCACCTTCACGAATGCGCGCGTCCGGCTGCCGGACGCGGTGGCGATGGGAGAGGCATCGGCGACCGGGACCGGGTCGCCATCGGTGAGAAGCCCGCGCTCCTCCAAAATCCCGACCAGCCGGTCCTTGTCGGCGTTTCCGACCACGAGATGGGCACCTGCTGCCCGCATCTGTGCCGGTTCCAGCTCGGCATGACAGCCGGTGAGCACCAGCGTGGCGGCGGGGTTCGCCCGCCTGAGCTGGCGAAGGAGATGTCGAGACTTACGAGCCGCGGTGGCGGTGACGGTGCAGGTGTTGAGGACGCACAGGTCTGCCGCATCGCCGGGCGCGACAACGCGGTGGCCGGCGCGGATCAGCTCCCTCGCCATCGACTCGATCTCGCCGATGTTCAGGCGACAGCCCAGTGTTTCCAGTCGAACCCTCACCGCTGTTCCAATTCCGCACGCCCCATGGCCGTGCAGCTTCACGGTACGAGCCGGTGTGCCCGGTGTCAATTGAGTTGAAAAAAGGGGCGGCCGAACGGCCGCCCCCCAATTGCTGAGCCCGGATCACCTCAGAGATGGAGGATCACACCGGCAAACAGCTCCCGCCGAGCTCCAGGCTGATAGGAGTTGCCGTCGGGGTCGGGCTCTGTGAAGGCGATGTATTTGGTGTTGGTCAGGTTCCTTCCGGACAGCATCAGCTCCGTGGCGATGCCGCCGATGTTGACGCGGTAGAGCAACCTCGCGTGGACGAGGGTGTAGCCGTCGATCCAGGTTGCGTTGCTGCCGTCGATGTAGGCGCGGCTCAGTATCTCGGCGCTGGCGCCGAGGGACAGGCGCGAGGTCGGGCGGTAGTCGAGATCCAGGAACGCCTGGTGACGGGGAGAGTTCGGGAGCCAGGTGTCGCGGAAGATCTCGTCGCCGATGTCGACGCGGTCGTACTTGAAGTCGGAGTAGGTGTAAGCCAGGCGGACCGTGAGCTCATCGAACGGAAACCACGACAGCAGCGTCTCGACGCCGTAGCGGCGGCTGAACCCGGCGTTTCTGTAGAAGGTCTCGAGCGGTCGCGTCGGCATTCGGTAGCGGCCGAAGTCGTCGCTGGTCAGGAGGCGGAAGAGGGCCGCGTCGAAAGAGAAGCTATCACCCAGGTTGCCACGCGCGCCGATCTCCTCGCTGCGCGAGGTTGCCGGGCGCAGGTGTTGGTTAAAGCCACCCAGACTGTCGGGGTTGTTCGCGAGCTCCTCCGTCGCTGGCGGCAGGAACCCCTGTCCCCAGCTGGCGTAAAAGCCCAGCGAGGGCTTGTAGTTCCAGGCGATTCCGGCGCGCGCCGTGGTCTTGGAGAAGTCGGCGTTGCCGGAGAGGTTCACGCCTCCGGCCGCGAGGTGATCATCCAGACGGTTACGAATGCTGTCGTGACGGGCGCCGAACACCAGGGTCCAGTCGTGCCCGAGGTCGAGCTCGTCGAACGCGAAGACGCCTTCGCCTCGCTGGTAGATCGTCTGGTCGGAGAGGATTTCGGCGCCTTCCCGGGCGGCACCGAGGTTGGGCCTGCGGTAGTCGTCGATGTTCTGCCAGTCCAGGTCGGTTCCGAGGTTGAAGTGGTTCGTCAGGCCGCCGATGTCCGAGGTCAGGGTGTACTGCAGGGAGCCCCCGTAGCCGTCGTACGCACGGTGCTGGACCGACGACGGGACCGACTCACGGTACTCGGTGTGGCGGCCGTAGACGGTGAACGACAGCTTCTGGTTGTCGGCCAGGTCGATCCCCCCCACGAAGCCGGCCGTGCCGCGCCGGGTGCGCTGGAACTCGTTGAACGTCAACGCGTCGGGGTTCGGCTGTCGCGGGTCCTCGTGGACCTGGTCGATGTTCAGTCCCTCGGCGTTCTGGTTGAAGAAGGTCGTCCCGGCGACAATCGCGGTCACGTGCAGACCGCCGACGTCGCGGAGGTGGATCTTGCCGTACAGGTTGGTGGCCTGGAACGCTGTGTGGACGCGGTAGCCGTCGCCTTGCGTGCGGGACGCCGAGAACCGGTAGCTGACGCCGTCCTGGCTCCCTCCGGTTTTACCCAGTGCCTTGATGAAACCGTTCGAGCCCATGGTCAGGCGCGCCTGGCCTTCGAGCGGCGCCGGGCCGCCGTCGTCAGTAACGATGTTCAGGATGCCGCCCGATCCACCGCCGCCGTAGAGCGCCGAGGCGGGCCCGCGCAGCACCTCGATACGCTTCACCGTGGCCCAGTCGACGTCGAACAGGTCGGGAGCGAAGCCGGTCGGATCATTCAGGGGCAGGCCGTCGAGCAGCACCTTGATGCCGCGGATGCCGTGCTCCGTCAGGATGCCCTGGCCGCGGATCGAAAGGTGCACGCGCTCGCCGTCGGCCTGGTTGTCGACCTTGACTCCGGGCACCAGCTGGAGCGCCTCGTCGGCCGCGACGGTCCGCGGCATGCTTGAAAGCTCGGCCTTCTCGACCACCGTCGTCGCGGCCGGATTCTCGTTCAGCGGAATGTCGGTTCGGGGCGCCGTGACGACGATCTCCCCGCCACTGACTCGGGGTCGCTCGTTCGCCTGCTTCTCCTTCTCAATGGTCTTCGTCTTGGTCGTCTCTTGCTTCTGTCCGCGGGCCGCTGGGGGCTCGGTCGCCCATCCGGGAGCGGCCAGCATCGAGGCGCCGAGGATGACGCCGACGAGCTTCAGACTCGACATGCGTCTCGCCGACGCCGCATGCACGCTGATGTCCATACTTACCTCCTTCGAGATACCCACTCGCCACCGTCCGGCCGCGGTGTGGCGCCCGTGCACGCCTCTCGGGCGAACTGCGGGTCAGGAGACCGCGCGCCGGCCGTTCAGTTGCTGCCGGGGAAAGGGGTGGCGGAGGTCTACTCCCGCTGAGGGATGGAGGCGGGGGCGCGCGCGAGGGACCGCTCGCCGTGGGAGCTGTGAGATCGGCAGGGTCTGTCGGCCCGGTACCGGGCGCTGCCGAACGTGATGGTGGCCAGATGATCCCGCTCGCTCTGCGGGGCCATCGGCTCCAGCGGCCACGCCGCAGCGCTGCCGGCGGTGAGCTTCTCACAGGGGCGCGACATGGGTCCAAGGGCGGATCCCCCCAGGCTCACGACCCACCACTCACCGCCACGCAGGGCGAGCGAGGCGAGCAATGTGGCGCCCGAGGATTGGATTCGGAAGGAGCCGCTGGTGCTGCCCAGCTCCTCGCCGGCGCCGCGGGAGAAACGGATCTGAATGCGGGCGGAGGAGGTGGGCAGGCTGGGGACCTTCCATTGGTAGGAGCAGCGGCTGGGATCGAGCTGAACGGTCAGGCGGACCGGCCGGTTGCCGGCGCCATCGAGCATCAGCAGGAGCTCGAACTCGCGAACGTCGGAGGCCAGAGGGGTCCAGCGGACGGTTACAAGCTCGCCGGGGTGCACACAAGATCCGTGTGCGGGGGAGAGGATGCGCCCGGAGGTTCCGACAGCGGCAACCGCCGGGCCGGCGGCCAGGCTGAGGAGCAGCGCCGCGATCATGCAGCACAGGGACCGCCCCCCCAACGTTACTGTCTCCAAGCTGCGACGAATCAGCGTTCCCCTGGGCCCAAACACGGGACGGGGAGACATGCGAGCAAGCTAGCAGAGGTCCTACGCGAAGTCT